>JAAROH010007640.1_pt1 | contig 77205 bp, 72 predicted proteins | sample 7248631 | NCBI WGS metagenome assembly JAAROH01 (sample SAMN09772309, study PRJNA484901) | compost metagenome | isolation source: Vermicomposting unit | place: India | reverse complement strand
CCTACCTAAGCATATTGCTGTCCCTCGGACGGAGGAGACGCTCGACACGCCAGAGTACGCAAAACCCGCAAGCAATGACAGCACAAGCGCGAGGCCCACTGACATGTTGGATACTCCCCCATTCCTCGTTCACGTTGGTTGACTGAGTGACAGGGTCCGGGCCACCTTCACCGCCTAATTGCCGGGTGCATCACCTCCCACCGTCGCCTCGTGGCGGACGGCCGCGCCCAGGTCCCGGATGCCGTCCCATCCGCCTCTCACGGCCATCCCCACCAGCTCCGGGAGCGTGGCCGACAGGCGGGCGAACAGGACCTCCACCAGCATGGCGAGGTTCACCCCCGAGACCAGCTCGAGATCCGCACGCTGGAGGGCGACCCCGCCGAGGACCCGCGCCGGCGTGCCGCCGGGGATGTCGACCAGCGCCAGAATCCCCTCGCTCTCACCAAGCTCCCGGAGGGCGTCCCCGACGGCGGCCTCCAGGTCCTCGACGCCCTGGCCGGGAAGAAAACTGACCGTACGCACCTGGTCCAGATCGCTGACCAGCATTCCGGCTGACTCGAGCAGAGCCTCACCGAACCGGCCGTGTGTCACGATGAGTACACCGATCATCTGCCTTATCCACCCCCAGTAATCGGTGGGGCCCTGGTCACTGCTGCCGGATCACGCTGTTGAAATCCGTCACGGCACCTCCGGGGAGCCAGACCGCCTCCAGGATCACACCCCTTCGATCCAGTTCCTTCCACGCCTCGATCTCCTCCGGGCTGGCCGCGACCTCCTTGGTCAGCCGGACCCGCCCTTCCGCCGCCCGGACGTTGCCGACATTGACCTTCGTCAGCTCGACGCCCCCGTCCATCAGCGCCAGAAGCGACTGCGGATCACGCACCAGCACCATCACCCGGTCCTTGGCCGCCTTGGGCCCGACCAGGAGGGCGGCCGCCTCGGTCACGCTCAGGATGCTGACCTTGACGCCCACCGGGGCGGCCAGCTTCAGGAGCGACTTCTGCGTGGCGTCCCGGGCCACCTCGTCGTTGGCGACGACGATGTGGTTCGCCCCCACCGTCCGTGTCCACCCGACAGCCACCTGCCCATGGATCAAACGGTCGTCCACACGCACCAGAACGATGGGCATGTTCATCCCTCCGTCGATGTGAGAATGGAATCCGTTCCGTTCACTGCACATATACACGCAACTTCCGTGCCAAGACGGATCCGGCCAAACACGCGAAAACGGTGGGTCCGGCGGACCCACCGTTGCGAGACACATGCGAGACAGATCCCAATTCTGACCGGACGGTTCGCTACTCCGTCAAGACAATCAGCGCCATGTAGGCCACCTCGCCGGACGGGAAGGAGAAGCTCCAGCTGCGTCCGACGGGCTCCAGGGCGTCCGCGATGGCCGAGAGCAGCGACCCATGCCGGGCCCTGAGATACTCCTCTTCCGGGCAGGGGTAGGTGGTCCCGTCGCTGGCGAGCCGCTCGATGGCAAACCCGAGGTGGATGATCCACCGGGCCACCCGGTTGGCGTTCAGCCGCATCCCCAGGCTCTCCTCGAAGCGGCGCAGCGCGCCCGCGGCCGCCTCCCCGGCCCGCCTCCCGTCCACGGAGGCGATGTTGTCCACCAGGAAGCGCATGGAGAGCTCCATGGCCTCCTCGCGGGTGGCCGACGGGGCGGCGGCCGGCGCCTCCTCCCCCCGCAGGAGGTCGGCCAGGGCCTGCAGGCCGTCGCCGAACAGGACCCGCTCCAGGCCGATGAACGGCACGCCCGGCAGGCGCGGGTCGATGGTGCCCACCACCGCGACGACCCCCTTGCGCCATCCCTCCACCAGGAGGCCGGGGAGGACCGACCCGTTGTCCAGGTCCACCGCCTGGACGGCCACCGACTCCCGCAGGTCCGGCGGCAGGGCCTCCGTCAGGAAGGCCGCCAGCTTGCGGGCCGTCCCCTGCCCCGTAAGACACGTGGTGATGACGAGGCGCTTGCCTGCGGCCACCACCGGCTCTTCCTCCTGGCCGGTGTAGACGCGGCGCACCGCGCGCACCACGGTCGCAAGGTCGCTGCCCGGCTCCTGTGCGACCCGGGCGGCCTCGATCACGGCTGGCGTCGTCACCAGCGGGACCACCGCGAAGGGCACGCCGGTCTCCCGCTCCAGGGCCGGCCCCAGCCCGGTCAGCGAGCCCATGTCGACCAGCAGCACCACGCCGCGCACGGGCCCGAACGCCCGCACGCGCGCCGCCGCCAGCTCCACCGTCGCCTGCACGCTCTGCTCCAGCGGCATGTCGACGGCCGTGACGATGTCCGTGCCCAGCAGTTCGTTGGCCACGGCCGCCATGCTGGACGCGGTGCTGTCGCCGTGGGCAATCACCATCACCTGCAGCCCCGAGGGGGCGTTGCGGGGCCGGTGCGCGGCCAGGAAAAGCGCCAGGAAGCTCTTCTCGCCGGGGAGCAGCCGCACGCCCAGCTCCGCCTCGAGCCGGGGGGCCAGCCGGTTGACCGCGGCGTACTCGGCCGGGCACTGGGCGACCAGCGCCAGCGCCTGGTCGACGTCCAGGTCGTGGTCCGACCGAGCCGCCAGGTGGAGGGCGAGGCCGGTCACCACCTCGGAACCGAAGTTCTCGTTCAGCTCGTCGCCGACCTCCCGGACGAACCCGGTGACGATCTCCAGGAGCCGGTTGGAGACCACGCCCGCGCGGTCCGCGCGGTGCAGCAGCCGGCGCAGGTAGTAGTCCAGGTCGGTCTGGATGACCCGCCGGAGCTCGCTTTCCTGCAGGCCGGCCCGCAGATACCCCGTCACCCGGCGGTGCAGCTGCGCGTAGAGGTCCGCGGGCACGTAGTCGTCGACGTACCGCACCTGACTGCGCAGGGTGGACGGCCGGTAGACCCGGTCCTCGACGCCGACGAGCCGCTCCGCGTCGCCTGACGATTCATGGGCCTGCAGGTAGGCCAGCTGGATCTGGGGGGACAGGTGGGTGAGGTCGAGGGAAATCGGGGCGCCGTCGCCCAACCCGGCCGCCGCGTGCGCGAAGAACGCCTTGGCGCAGGCCATAAGGATGGCGCTGCGCAGCTCTCCCACGTTCCCGGTGGTGCGGTAGGCCAGGAGCGCCAGCAGGACCAGCGGGCTTACGACGATGGCCTTGCCGATGCGGGAAGCCTCCTCCCGCAGGAAGACCTCGATGAGCGCCAGCCGCTCCTCCACCGGCCGGACGTCCAGCCCGGGCAGGTGGATGACCACCGGGAACCGGCGGACAAAGGTGTTCAGGAGCGAAGAACTCGGGTCCTCGGACGTCGCGCCCACCAGCATCACCGACGCCTGCCGGGTGGCCGTGTCGCCCAGGGCGCGGTAGACGCCCCGGTCCATCAGCAGGAAGAGCATCTCCTGGCCGTCGGGGGGCAGGCGGTGGATCTCGTCCAGGAACAGCAGGCCCCGTCCGCCTGCGCCACGAGCCCCGGCGTGTCCCGTTCCGCCCCGGTGAAGGCGCCCTTCACGTAACCGAAGAGCTGGGCCTGCAGCAGCTGCGGGTTCGCGGCGTAGTCCGCGCAGTTGAACACGCAGAAGGGCGCTCCCGGGGGGAGCCGCCCCGCGGCCACGGCGTACCGGTACATCGCCTCCGCCAGCCGGCTCTTGCCCGACCCGGTGGGGCCGGAGATGAGCGTCGGCAACCCGCGCGGGGGGTAGAGCATGGCCGCCTTGGCCTGCTCCACCGCGGCGCCGAGGCTCCCGCCGTACCCGACCAGCTCGTCGAAGGGATCGTTGGCCACCGGAGCGGGAACGGCGGGCGACCCGGGCTCTGCCGCGGCGATGAACCGAACGGGCTTCCCCTTCAGTTTCAGCGCGAGCCCTTCGTTGACCAGTTCGTTGAGATCGGCGCTGGCGTTGTTCCGCCGGATGCCGACGTGTTCGGCCACCTCGATGGCCGTCACACCGCTGGAGCTTCCGGCCGGTGCAAGCTGACGAAGCGCCTCCAGGACCCGATCCTTGCGCACGCGGGGCCACCCCCTTCGCGATTGCGGACAGCTTTCCTCCAGTATAGGGTGAAACTTTAAGGTAGTCACGAGATCGTTGAAAGGGATTGCTGGGAAACCAGCCCATCCAAGGCCCGTCTACCCTTCGGCCGGGTTGAGACGCAGCTCGTACAGCACGCACTCGTGTACCCGCCGGAAGCGGGCCCGAACCCATTCCCGGTCCTCGCCCGTGTGGTGGGCGAGGACCCGGCACCTCAGCCACCCCTGTTCGTCCTCCGGTCTGTGTGCTTTCGGCGTTTTCCCCGCCTTTGCCCTGCGACCCGGCGCGTTCCCACCCAACGCCGGAATTTCCCTCCTCATTGCAGGACTATTGCGAAATTCGCGGAATTCAATCGCAACCGCCTGCGAGGAGGGACCCCACCATGGACTGGCTCGCCTCCCTGCGGTCACAGATCAAGCCTTACCGCGACCGCTTTCCTTCCCACGCCCGCCTGCCACGGGCCGGCCTGCCCCGCGCCGAGATCCTCGCCGAGATCGCGGCCATGGGCGCGGCCGAGTCCCCGGCCTGGTGGGACGGCTATGCCTCCGGCGCCGTCTACCACGGCGATGAGCACCACATCGCGTTCCTCAACGAGGTCTACGCCCTCCAGTCCCAGTCCAACCCGCTCCACCCGGACCTCTGGCCGAGCACGGCCAAGTTCGAGGCCGAGGTCGTCGCCATGACCGCCCACATGCTGGGCGGGGACGCCGCCGGCGGCACCGTCTGCGGCACCGTGACCTCCGGCGGCACGGAGTCGCTCCTCCTGGCCATGAAGACCTACCGGGACTGGGCCCGCGCGACCAAGGGGATCACCGCCCCGGAGGCCGTGGTGCCGGTGAGCGCGCACGCCGCCTTCGACAAGGCCGCGCAGTACTTCGGCATCAAGCTGGTCCGCACCCCGCTGGACGCCGATTACCGGGCAGACGTCGCGGCCATGCGGGAAGCCATTACCCCCAACACCGTGGTCGTCGCCGGATCCGCGCCGGGCTACCCCCACGGCGTCGTCGACCCCATTCCCGAGATCGCCGCCCTGGCCGCGGAACACGGCATCGGCTGCCATGTGGACGCCTGCCTGGGCGGGTTCATCCTGCCGTGGGCGGAGCGGCTGGGCTACCCGGTGCCCCCCTTCGATTTCCGGCTGGAGGGCGTCACCTCCGTCTCGGCCGACACCCACAAGTACGGCTACGGGGCCAAGGGAACGTCGGTGATCCTCTACCGCAGACCTGATCTGCTGCACTACCAGTACTTCATCGCGGCCGACTGGCCCGGAGGCCTCTACTTCTCCCCCACCTTCGCCGGCAGCCGGCCCGGCGCGCTCAGCGCGACCGCGTGGGCCGCCATGCTCTCCCTGGGGGAGGAGGGCTACCTGGATGCCACCCGCCGGATCCTGGAAGCCGCCGACCGGCTTAAGGCGGGCGTGCGCGCGATCCCCAGCCTGAAGATCCTGGGCGACCCGCTGTGGGTGATCGCCGTGGCCTCGGACGAGCTCAACATCTACCAGGTGATGGAGGAGATGGCCGGGCGGGGCTGGCGGCTGAACGGACTGCACCGGCCGCCGGCGTTTCACGTCGCCCTGACGCTTCGCCACACCGAGCCCGGGGTGGTCGACCGGTTCCTCGCAGACCTGCAGGACGCGGTGGCTCAGGTCCGGGCCCACCCCGAAAAGGCGACCGGGATGGCCCCGGTCTACGGCATGGCCGCCGCCGCGCCGCCGGAGCTGGTCCGGCAGGTGCTCACCGGCTTCATCGACCTGCTGTACGAGGTGTGACCGCCATGGCCCAGCAGTACGTCCTGGCGCTGGATCTGGGCACGTCGGCCCTGAAGGCGGCCCTGGTCTCCTTCACCGGCGCCGTCGCCGGCCTGGAGACCGAGCCCGTCCCGCTCACGGTGCTGCCCGGCGGCGGGGCCGAGCAGAACCCCGAAGACTGGTGGAACGCCCTGGTCACCGCCACCCGCAGGCTCATGGCCCGGGGCATCGCGGGGCCGGACCGGGTGGCCGCCGTCTGCTGCACGGCCCAGTGGTCCGCCACCGTGGCCGTGGGCCGCGCCGGCCGCCCGCTGATGCCCGCCATCAGCTGGATGGACACCCGCGGCGCGCCGGACGTCGCCCGGCTGACCGGCGGGCCGGTCTCGGTGGCCGGCTACGGCGTGGACAAGCTGTGGCTCTGGATCCGCCGGACCGGCGGCATCCCCGGAAGGGCGGGCAAGGACTCGCTCGCCCACATCCTCTACATCCGCCGGGCGCACCCCCGGGTGTACGAGGCCGCGCACAAGTTCCTGGAGCCGAAGGACTACCTGAACCTCCGCCTCACCGGCGAGTTCGCCTCGACCTATGAGGCCATCACGCTGCACTGGGTCACCGACAACCGGGATCCCTACCACATCCGCTACGACCCCGACCTGCTGGCCGCCGCGGGCCTGGAGCGGGCCCAGCTGCCGGACCTGCTCCCCGCGACGGCGGTCCTCGGCCGGCTGCGCCCCGCCGCGGCGGAGGAGCTGGGGCTGCGGCCGGAGACCCACGTGGTGGCCGGCACGCCGGACATCCACGCGGCCGCCATCGGCTCCGGCGGCACGCGCGACCTGGATCCCCACCTGTACGTGGGCACCTCCTCCTGGCTGTCGGCGCACGTGCCCTACCTGAAGACCGACCTGCTGCACAACATGGCCTCCATCCCGGCGGCCATCCCCGGCCGCTACCTGGTGGCCAACGAGCAGGAGACCGCCGGCGCGTGCCTGCTCCACCTGCGGGACCTGCTCGCAGACCCCTCCGGCCGGACGCCCCGGACCCAGACCCTTTCGGATGGGCGCGGGGCCTCCATGGACGAGGAGGCGCCCGACGAGATGACGCGGCTGATCAACCTCGCTGCCGGGGTGCCCGCGGGCAGCGAAGGGCTCATCTTCACCCCCTGGCTCGCGGGCGAACGGACGCCCGTCGAGGACCCCTGGGTGCGGGGGGGGTTCCACAACCTCACGCTGCGCACCACCCGCGGCCACCTGGTGCGGGCCGTGCTGGAGGGGGTCGCCCTCAACGCCCGGTGGCTGGCCGAGGCGGTGGACCGGTTCGTCGGCCGGCGGCTGGAGCCCGTCCGGCTGATCGGCGGCGGCGCCCGTTCGGAGCTCTGGTGCCAGATCTACGCCGACGTCCTGGACCGGGCGGTCCACCAGATGGAACGGCCCGGGACTCCCGCGGCACCTGGCGGGACGCCGGCGGCGCCGTCCTGCCTGAACTGCAGGGGTGCGCCGACGTGGACATCTCCGTCACGCCCTTCACCAACACGCTGCCCATCCGCCGGCTGCAGCTGGCCGAGGGGGAATCGGCGGAGATCCGCGTGGCCTACGTTCAGGTACCCGGGCTGGTCCTCCGTCCCGTCCGGCAGCGGTACACGAACCTGGGCGGCGGGCGGTACCGGTACGAGGCGCTGGACGGCGGGTACACAGCCGTCCTCTCCGTCGACGAGTCGGGGTTCGTGCTGGAGTACCCGGGCCGGTTCCGGCGGCTGCCCTGAGAATGGATGTGGGGCGGCCGGCTGCCGCAGAAAAAGACAACCGCCTGGCGCGGAAACCTGCCAGGCGGTTGTGTGTGTCTGCGTTTGCTGGGTCGAACCTTACCGGCGGCCAGGACGCGGCTGAGCCTCGTTGACCGTCAGGACACGGCCGGCCCACTCAGCGCCGTCGAGAGCGTCGATGACGGCCTGAGCCTGCTCCGCGGGAACCTCCACGAAGCCGAAGCCGCGGCTGCGGCCCGTCTCCCGGTCAGTCGCCACGCGGGCGGCCTTGACCTCGGCGTACTGGGAGACTGCAGCCTCCAGATCCTCGGGCGTGACCGCCCAGGGGAGGTTGCCGAAGTAGAGTGTCTTGATCATCTTTCTCCCTCCCTCACTTCAGGAGTTGTCGGTTGCCTGATGTGGAGAGGGAACACGATCCCGGAACAAACCACGGACGCGCACCGCTCACCAACCGGACCAACCACTATATAGGTTACTCGGTTTGGCGACAGAACACAACTGTTCCACGGCAACAAAGGCGTGTCATTTGATGTCGTCCGTGCGCGGCAGGGCCTCGCCCAGCTCGTGCAGCAGCAGCACGTAGGCCCGCTGCCCTCGCGCGAACGAGTCGAGCCGGTAGAACTCGTCCGGCGCGTGGGCGCGCTCGTCCGCCTGGCCGGTGCCCAGCGAGATGGTCTCCACCCCCAGGATCCGCTTCACCATCCCCATCACCGGTACGGTGCCGAAGCCGCGGGTCACGGCCGGCCGCCGGCCCGTCACCGCGGTCAGCACCCGGACCAGGGCCTGCTGCGCCGGGTGGTCGGCGGGGATCAGGTAGGGATCCGCCTCGCCGGGCAGGGAATCCACCGTGACCTCGGCATAGGCGGGCGCGTGCCGGCGGATGTGCGCCAGCAGTTTCTCCCGGATCTCCGCCGGCCGCTGGTCCGGCACCAGCCGGCACGTGATCTTGGCGTGCGCCTCGCAGGGGATGACCGTCTTGATCCCCTCCCCGGTGAACCCGCCCCAGATGCCGTTCACCTCCAGCGTGGGACGGGCCGACGCCCGCTCGAAGGGCGTGAACTCCGGCTCGCCGAAGAAGCCCCGCACGCCGGTCTGCGACTGGTACTCGGCCGGCGGGTACGCCGCGGCCGCGATCTCCGCCCGGTCCGTATCCGAGAGGGGGCGCACCGAATCGTAGAACCCCTCCACGGTGATGCGCCCGGCGCTGTCGCGCATGGAGTCCAACAGCCTCACGAGGGCGTGGATGGCGTTGGGCGCGAGGCCGCCGTTGCCGGAGTGCAGGTCCCGGTCTGCGGTGCGCACGTTGATCTGCAGCCCCACCAGCCCCCTGGGTCCCAGCCACACCTCGGGCCGCTCGGGCGTGCCGCAGCCGCCGTCGGCGCTGACCATCAGGTCGCAGGCCAGAAGGTCCCGGTGCGCCTCCAGCAGCGGGCCCAGGTTCGGACTTCCGATCTCCTCCTCGCCCTCCAGCAGGAACTTGACGTTCACGGGCAACTGCCCTTCCGTCCGCAGCAGTGCCTCGCAGGCGACGATCGGCAGGAGCAGGTTGCCCTTCATGTCCGTCGCACCCCGGGCGTAGACCCGGCCGTCGACCACCGCCGGCTCGAAGGGCGGGTGAGTCCAGAGGTGCAGGGGGTCCACCGGCTGAACGTCGAAGTGGCCGTAGATGAGCACAGTCGGCCTCCCCGGGGCCCCGCACCACTGCCCGTAGACGGCCGGGTGGCCGCCGGTCTCCAGGATCCGCACTCCGTCCATCCCGGCCTGCCTGAGCCGCTCGGCCACCCACTCCGCTGCCTGCCGGACCGCCCCGGCCGCGGCCGGATCCGTGGAGATGCTGGGGATCCGCAGAAGGGACAGGAACTCGTTCAGAAACCGGGACTGGTGCTCCTCCAGGTAGCCCATCCAGTCCGCCATCCAACATCCCTCCGTCTGCCTTGTCCCTGTCTTTTTCGGCCGGGAACCGGCGGTATCCTGCGCAAAATCTAAGCAAAATTTTAAAAAGATAGGGCGGGGCGATGGCGCCTCCAGCCTCGTTGCGGGCCAGCAGCAAGTGGCGCCTCCCCTCCAGCTCGATCTCGTCGCCGGAGAACGTGGCGTACAGCACCCGGTCCTCCGACCGCTCGTCCCGGGAGACGTCGATCTCCGGGAACCGGAAGCCCTTCTCGGTGAGGTACCGCTTGACCCTACGGCACCAGGGGCAGGTCGGTGTGGTGAAGACGACGATGCGGGGCTGCGCCGCAAAAACACGGCCGGGGAGTTCCCCGGCCTCGTCAGGTACGGTCCAGCGCGAAGGCCTCGGCCAACAGTTCGTAGGAACGCAGCCGCTGCCGGTGGTCGTGGATGTGGGAAACCACCATGACCTCGTCGGCCTGGGTCGCCAGCGCCAGCGACCGGATCCCGGCGGCGACCTCGTCGGGTTCGCCCAGGAAGAGCAAGCGCCGGTGCTCCTGCACGGCGGCCAGCTCCTCCGCCGTCCACGGGTAGGCCTCCGCCTCCTCCGGGCTCGGCAGCGGTCGCCGTTCCCCGCGGCGGATCTGCAGCCAGAAGAGGTCCAGGGCCCGGGCCAGCCGCTCGGCCTCCGCCCGGGTGTCGGCGCAGATGGCTGCGACCGCCAGAATCGCGTGGGGCTCGGCCCGGTGCTCGGACGGACGGAACTGCGCCCGGTACAGCCGCATCGGCAGCACCGGGTCGAAGGGGCTGAAGTGGGCGGCAAAGCTGAAAGCCAGCCCCAGCCGGGCGGCCAGCCGGGCGCTGTAATCGCTGGAGCCCAGCAGCCAGACCGGCGGCAGCGGCACGCCCGGCGGCGTGGCCTGCACGCTGCGGAAGGGGTGGCCCTCCGGGAAGTCCCCCCGGGCGAAGTGGAACAGGTCGGCCAGCTGTTCGGGGAAGTCCTCTGCCCCCAGGGAGGCCGTCCGCCGCAGGGCGCGGGCGGTCACGGGGTCCGTACCCGGGGCCCGGCCGATGCCCAGGTCGATCCGGCCGGGGAACAGCGCCTCCAGGGTGAGGAACGCCTCGGCCACCTTCAGGGGGGCATGGTTGGGCAGCATGATGCCCCCTGCGCCGACGCGGATGCGACGGGTGACCCGGGCCACCTGGCCGATCATGATCTCCGGCGCCACGCTGGCGATGGCGGCGGTGTTGTGATGCTCCGCCAGCCAGTAACGCTCGTAGCCCAGCCGGTCGGCCAGCTGGGCGAGCTCCAGGGTGTTCTGCAGGGCCTGACTGGCGGTAGACCCTGACGGAATGGGCGACAGATCCAGAATCGAGAGCTTCATGCCCTGCGCCTCACCTCTCCTCTCCGCATCAGGGCGTCGTGCGGATCAGCACCCGCCTGGCCGCGCCGTCCCAGTCGACCTGGGCGCCAAACGCCTGGCTGACGAACCGCAGCGGCACCAGCGTCCGCCCCTGCCAGAGCACCGCCGGCTGGGACAGGACCACGGGCTGCCCGTCCACCTGCGCCTCGGCGCTGCCTGGCGTGACGGCGATCGTGCGGCTGCCCAGGGTGATCCGCGCCGTGCCGGTGGCGGCGTCCCAGTCGACCCGGCCGCCCAGGGCCGCCGCCAGATCCCGCAGCGGCACCAGCGTCCGGCCCGTGCTCCGGGCGACGAAGGACGCCACGTCTGTGAACGTCACCGTGCGGCCGTTCAGGACCACCGTCACCGCTTCCCCCACTTCCGACGGCGGGAGGGACCGGGGCGGTGCGGTGTCGCCGGCCTGCAGGGCCGCCGCGGTGTACCGGTTGGCCGCGTTCCAGAGCAGCCAGCTGCTGTAGCCGGCGTCGTAGGTCGCCCGGATCTGCGCCCGAACCTCATCCGGCCCGTAGGGGTAGCCCATCGAGAAGTCCTGCAGCCACGGCCGCACCGCCGTGCGGCTGTCCAGCCCGGCCGCCAGGATGCGGTCCCGGGCGTCCGACAGCGCCCGGTGGACGGTTTCGTACGGCATGGCGTTGGGGTTGGACAGGCCCAGGTTGCCCCTCTCGTAGTGGCTAGGGTAGAGCATGGGCGAGGCATAGTCCACCGCGCCGGCGATCTCCTCCAGCCGCTGGCCGATGCCCATGTCGTCCCGGACGGAGGTGACCAGGCCGAACACGTCGGCACTGACCAGCACCCCGTAAGGGGCCAGCTCCTCCCGGGCATGGGCCAGGAAGTCCGCCACCGCCGCCGCGTAGTCCCGGCCGTCGCTGCCGGGGTACCGGGTCGCGCTCAGGTCGCCGTCGGTGGGGAAGCGAACGTAGTCGAACTGGATCTCGTCGAAGCCGGCCTCTGCGGCAGCCCGGGCGATGCGGATCACGTAGTCCCAGGCTTCCCGGTTGTAGGGATTGAGCCAGGCGACCCCGTTCCAGTCCCGCCAGATCCCCCCGGAGGCGTGGCGCACGGCCCAGTCGGGGCGGGCCGGGGCGACGATGGGATCCTTGAAGGCGACGATCCGGGCGATGGCGTAGATACCCCGCCGGTGCAGGTCCGCCGTGAACGCCTTCGGATCCCGCAGGAAGGCCCTTACCGCCCCGGCTTGGGTGGCCGTGGCTTCGTCGGTGGCAATGGTAACACGGCCGGAGTCGTCCTTGACGTCGACCACCACGGCGTTGAGTTCGGTGCGTGCGATCAGGTCCAGAATCCCGTCCAGGAAGGCAGGGTCACCCGCGTTCCAGGCGGTGAGATAGACGCCCTTCACCTCCGAGGCCGCGGGAATCAGCGGCGCGACGGGGGCCGGGGACGGCGGGTCGGCGGCACCCGCCGGGGCCGGCGGGACCGACAGGGCAAGAAGAAAGCACGCAAGCAGGGCGGAAAGACGGCGCGTCAGGCTGGTGCGTCTCATGCGGCGAACGCCACCCTTACTGGAAGTTGTGCCGCCGCGCCCCGGGAGGACCGCCCGGGCGCAGCCTTTGCAACCTTCCACAACGCGGCTGCCAAACCCTCCCGCTGCGGGCGGGGGTGTGCGGGACAGGCCGTGAGTGTCATCGAGCCCGGCCCCCTGGGGGCCGGGCTCGGCGCATCAACCGCCCTTGTACAGGTGACCCAGCCGGTCAGCCGTCAGGATGGCGGCGTACACCTTCTCCGGCGTCACCTCGAACGGCATGTTGAAGATGGTTTCCCCTTCGGCGCAGGACAGCTCAGCCACCCGGCGGATCTGCTCCTCCCGGACCGTGTGCACCCCCAGATCTGCGAGCGTCACCGGCAGGCCCACGTTCAGGCAGAACTCGATGACCTCCTCGATCTCGTCCAGGGGCGCGTTCTCGAGGACGAGCTGCGCGAGGGTGCCGAAGGCCACCTTCTCGCCGTGGTAGGCGCCGTGGGTCTCCTCCAGGGCGGACAGGCCGTTGTGGATCGCGTGGGCGGCCGCCAGCCCGCAGCTTTCAAAACCCAGCCCGCTGAGGTAGGTGTTGGCCTCGACGATCCGCTCCAGGGCCTCGGTGATCACGTGCGCCTCGGCCGCAGCCTTGGCCTTGATGCCCTCCTGAAGCAGGGTGTCGTAGCAGAGCCGGGCCAGCGCCATGGCCGCCTGCGTGCCGTGTCCTCCGACGATGTTCAGCTTGTGGGCCCGCTGGGCCGCGCGCGCCTCAAAGTAGGTGGCGAGCGCGTCGCCCATGCCCGCGACCAGGAGTCGGACGGGCGCGTTGGCGATGATCGCCGTATCGACGACGACGACAGCCGGGTTCGACGGCAGGAACAGATACCGTTCGAACGAGCCGTCCTCCTTGTAGATCACCGACAGGGCGCTGCACGGCGCGTCCGTGGAGGCCACGGTCGGCACGACGACTGCGGGCAGATTGCCGCAGTAGTAGGCGACTGCCTTGGCGGAATCCAACGTTTTCCCGCCGCCGATGCCCACCACCACATCGGCCTGAGACTCCTTGCAGCGCGCCGTCAGCCGCTCGATCTCGGCCTGGGTGATCTCCCCCTGGAAGCGTTCCATCGTCACCGCGGCCCCTGCCTTGGCATAGCTGGCGGTCACGCGGTCACCGGTCAGATTCATGACAAACTCGTCGGCGATGACGAAGGCGTGCGCCCCGAGCTGGCCGGTGTGTTCGGCCAGCCGGTCCAACTCCCCCGGACCTTGGATGTACTTGCCGGGTGCAACGATCACCTTGCTCAAGTGCAGATTCCTCCCCTGCTGCTACTCACCTGGTTTCTTGATGCGAAGACTCGGCGCTCCCCGCTGTCGGCCCCGGAGCGAGATCACCCCACGGGCTGCGCGTAGCGCGGGTCCGAAGGGTTCGGGCTCAGGCTGGCCAGAAGCACCAGGGCCTCGCTGCCCGTATTGCGCACGGCGAACTCCTCTTCGCCCTCCACCAGCAGGATGTCGCCGGCCGCAACCGGCGTCTCACGGCCGTCTGCGACCACGACCCCGGATCCCCCCGTGACGTGAACCACGAGCGTGGAACCGGGGTGCCTGTGCTTCGGCAGCTCCTGGCCCGGCGCAAAGGTGAGCACGAACACCAGGACCTGCGGGTTGCTGAAGCAGATGCGCTTGGTGAAACGGGCTTCAGAGAGCAGGGAAACGGCTGCCAGGTTGGTCTGCTCCGTCGCGATCACCCCCGCCATAGCATCCCCGCGGAACACCCGACCATGTGCCCGACGCGGGCCAGACTCCCGGGAGACTGGCTCAGCGCAACCGAACGGCCGTGCCGCTGGCGGTAACCATCAGCATGGATTCTCCGACGACCTCGTAGTCGATATCGACCCCGACCACGGCGTCCGCGCCCAGCCGCGCCGCCTCGGCCACCAGCTCCCGGAGACATTCTTCTCGGCCCTCACGCAGCTTGGACTCATAAGAACCTGCCCGGCCGCCGATCAGGTCCGTGATCGAGGCGGCGAGGTCACGGAAAAAGTTGGCGCCCATGATGGCCTCGGCGCTTACAATCCCGAGGTACTCGGCGATCTGGCGCCCCTCAACGGAAGGGGTCGTCGTCACGATCATCCCTGCATTCCTCCCCCTGTGCGCATCCGATTCCGGTCTCATCTGCCTGTTAGGAGCGCGTGCGGCGCAGGAAAGGTTCACAGCCAGACCCTGCCCCCGGACGGGGGCTGAGAGGTGGGGACGCAGCCCATCCGTTCTGTTCGCAGCCACTGTTGACGCCAGGCGCCAAGCGCCAGGTGCCAGGTGCCAAGTACCAGGTGCCAGGTGCCAGGTGCCAAGTACCAGGTGCCAAATGCCAGGTGCCAAATGCCAGGTGCCAAATGCCAGGTGCCCGGCGCCCGGCGCCAGGCGCCGGGCGCCGGGGCGCCGGGCGGCGGCGGGAGGTGGTCCATCTGCTCGCTCTGGAGCCAGTGTGGCCTGTGGAAGGAAGTGCCCGTAGCGAAGGGGCCCGGCGCCCCCAGGACAGAGGGCACCAGCGGCGCGTCGAAACTGGGCCGAACGATGGCAGGCCGAGGCCGTCACCGCGCGCTCACGGCAGTCCACGGTCCATCAGGTCGGCGGCACCCCCCAGTCAGCGGGTCTGCGCAGCAAGGCGCGCCCGTCCGCCGATGCCATGTTCGCCCCAGCAGGAAACTCCACGATCCGCACGGTGTCGCGGAACCACGCCAGGTAATGGCCCAGGTACTTGGTGGCTACACCGCGGAAACGCCGAAGCCACCAAGTCGGGAGGTTGGGAAAACGGACCTCCGGTGTGGTCACCTCCTCAGCCCCACGGCTCGCGCCACCCTCCTCGGCGCCGCGAAGGCACTGGAACCAGCGGCTCACCGCGGCAACCCCATCGTGATGTTCGCAGCCCAGCGTTTCACAGGCCCGCCGGTACTCGAATCCGCCGAACGCAAACACGCGTGAACCGGGCCGGATCAACCTGGCGAGGCCGGCCGCCACCATCTCCGCGTTGCGCCTGCCCTGCCCCAGGATGTCGAACTCATACCCGGTGTCGGTCTCAGCCACCATCACGTGCAGCGGCCTGCCATCGATCAAGAGCCGGAAGCGGCGCCGGCCGGCTGACTGGCCCGATCGCACCCGGCCGACGGGCTCCTCCCCCTTGCGGACGACGTTCCAGTACCCCCAGCTACCCGGCCCGTGGCAGACTCTGCTGCCCTTTTCTGAGTACTTCACAAGAAAGGTCTCCACCCTGACGTCGCCGGACAGCGGCTTCCGGTCGCGGGCGCTCAGCACCGTCAGGGCGCGGTGGCGCCAGCGGAACGCCGTCGACACGCTGATGTTCAGGCGGGACGCGACCCGCCGCAGCGGCAGGCTCTCCGCGAGGAGTTCGATCATGGCCTGCCAAGCCGAGGGCTTGTGGAGCCGGTAGCTCGGGGTACCGGTGTTCCGGCTGAACGTTCGGCAGCAGGCCCTGCAGCGGTAGCGCTGCACACGCCGACCAGACGCCGTCCGGAACCCGCCGCATCGGGTCACCTGCCCTATGGCCCCACACCAGGGACACGCCTTCGGCGTCCATCCTTCCTGCCCAACCGGCGGGGACGGTGCAAGGGACGGTGCAAGGGACGGTGCAGGGGACGGCCTCAGGCCGGGCAACCGGGCAGACATCGTGGAGGCACCTCCCGGTTCGGGATCCGAGTTCCATTGTAGCGGACACGAGCTCGTTGTCCAGACCGGGACCGATCACCCGTGCGGGTGATCTCGACGAACCGGCGGCCTCCGGGCGGGCCGGCAGGATGGCGGGCGACACCAACAGTCGGTGCGAACAGAACGGATAGTCCAGAGACCCTACGGGTGCCTGGCCCCCCTCCCGAACCGCGGCCGGTCCTTCTCCACCCGCCCGCCCCGCAACGTTCGGAACGGAGCGATGAGCGCGGAAAAAGGGAGCACCGACGCGGGTCGGTGCTCCCTTCACGTGCGGATCACTTGAACAGCGCCTGGCAGGCGAGCCGGTGCCCCTTCTCCAAGCGGTCGCCCAGCTGCCGGCGCTCGAACTCGGTGGGCTCAGTAAGAAGGAAGGCCGTATCCTTCGGCCACTGCACCAGGCACTGCTCGGTGGTGTGCGACTGGCCGTCGCAGTCACAGGTGACGGGGACGCCCTGCTCCACCAGAGCGTCGATCAGCCGCATGCCAGAACGGGTGTGAACCAGGTACTCTTCGTCTCTGTACTTGATTCGCCGCATTCCGTGTCCCCTCCCTCCCCAGCATGATACCACTTGACGAAATCCAACAGCAAGAGAGACCGGCCGCAGCCGGTCTCTCCCCAGTGGACTCCGCTTACGCCGACTTGCTGGCGCTCTCGCCCGAGGACGTGCTCTCGCCGGACTTGCTCCCGGACTTGCCGGCGGCCCGGGCCTTGTCCAGGCTGGTCAGCTTCTGGCCCACCGCAATATGCCCGTTCTCCAGACCATGCGCAGCGAAGGCGGAGACCAGCCGCCTTGCGCCAACGTGCCCGCACTCCGGGCACTTCTGATTCTCACCCGTGGTATTCACCGGGACCAGTTCTTCGAAGAGGTGATTGCATGCGTTGCACCTGAACTCGTAGATCGGCATGCCTGTCTCCCCCCTTGCTGAGGAATCATGACGTAATTTTACCTGGGTGGGCATACAGATTCAAGGGGGAATTAGCACTCGCAGCCGGTGAGTGCTAATTCCCTTTCGGCTTTACCACGGGTACACCGGCACGGCAGAGCGGACATTCGTCCGGCGTCCACGAATCCACCTCCGCCCGCACCAGGGCGCGCAGGGGCACGCCGAACTCGACGGCGCCCCGGGAGCGGTCCACGATGCAGCCGACGCCGACCAGCGCCGGCTGATACGCCTGAAGGGCTGCGATGGCCTTGACAACCGTCCCGCCGGTGGTGATCGCATCCTCGACCACCAGCACCCGCTCGCCGGACCGGAGCCGCCACTGACGCTTCAACGCCATGCCGCCGTCCTCGGTCTTCTCGGTGAAGATCGCGCGCACGGGCCGCCCGGTCAGCCGCTCCAGCTGGCGGGCCACCTCGTAGGCCAGGATGATGCCGCCCGTGGCCGGTCCGACCACGGTCTCCACGCCTTCCTCCGCAAACAGCCCCGCCAGCGCGCGGCAAAGCCGCTCGGTCTGCGCAGGGTGCTGCAGCGTGTGCGGCATGAGGAAGAAGCGGTCAGAGTGGCGGCCGGAGGTCAGCTGAAAGTGACCTTCCAGCAGGGCCCCGGTGGTGCGCAGGATATCCAGCACCTTTTCAGGCGTGAGACTGCTCTTCAGCTCTTGGCCGGTCAAGGGGTTCCCTCCTCCGCGGACGCGGTCGTCGTCATTCTCACCGGATCATCCGGACGTGGCCAGGAACGCTTTCGGCGGACCCCTCCCCCGCGCCGCCGTGGACGGCGGCTCAACCCCGGGCGGCGCCCACCAGCTCGGGTGCGCTTCGATAGCCGTGTGCCGCCATGAACCGGGCCAGTTCCTCCGCGATGGTCAGCGGCGCCCGCGGGTCGACGAAGCAGGCGGTACCCACCTGAACCGCCGAGGCCCCGGCCATCAGGAACTCGGCGGCGTCCTCGCCGTTCATGATGCCGCCGACCCCGATCACCGGCACCTGGACGGCCCCGGCCACCTGCCAGACCATCCGCAGGGCGACGGGTTTGATCGCGGGGCCCGACAGGCCGCCGAAGACGTTGTCCAGGTGTGGCCTGCGGCGCCGGATGTCAATGGACATGCCCTGGAGGGTGTTGATCACCGACAGCCCGTCGGCGCCGGCGTCCTCCACCGCCCGGGCGATCGCCACGACGTCGGCGACGTTGGGGGAGAGCTTCACGATCAGCGGCAGCGTGGTGGCCCGCCGCACCGCCGCCGTGACCTCGGCCGCGGTCCGGGGGGAGGTTCCGAAGGCCATCCCGCCCTCTTTCACGTTGGGGCAGGAGATGTTCAGCTCCACCGCGGCCACACCCGTCCCCTCGAGCCGCCTGGCCACCTCGGCGTACTCCGCCACCGTCCGGCCGACGATGTTGACGATCACCGTCGCCTCCTGCGCCTGCAGCCACGGCCAGTCCACCGTGAGGAAGTGGTCGATGCCGGGATTCTGCAGGCCGATGGCGTTCAACATGCCCGCCGGCGTCTCCACCACCCGGATCCCCGGGTTGCCCTCCCAGGGGTCGACGGATGTGCCCTTGACGCAGATGGCCCCGACCCGGGAGAGATCCATGACGCCGGCGAACTCCCGCCCGTACCCGAAGCAGCCGGACGCGGCCCAGACGGGGGTGCGGAAGGTCCGGCCGAAGAGACGGACGCTGAGGTCGGGCCCACCGATCAGGCCCCCTCGCTCAGACGTCACCGAGGACCACCTCCTCCGCGGGGAAGACGGGCCCGTCCTGACACGCCTTCAGGTATCCCCCGGCTGCCCGGGGCACGGTGCACCCGAGGCAGGCGCCGAACCCGCAGCCCATGAACCGCTCCACCGAGACGAAGCACGGGACGCGGGCCGCGGCGCACAGCCGTTTCACGGCCACCAGCATCGGCTCGGGGCCGCACGCCCAGACTTCGCCGACCAGGTTGGCCGCGCCATGGCGAAGCATTCGTTCCAGGGGCTCCGTGACGATGCCCTGCTGCCCCGCCGACCCGTCCTCGGTCACCGTGACCACCGGGATGCCGCAGGCCGCCACCTCCCGGGCGCCGGCCAGATCGCGGGCGGTGCGGGCGCCCAGGATGGCCACGGCGTCCCGCCCGGCCTGGACCGCCCAGCGGGCCGCGGCCGCCATGGGCGGGATGCCCAGGCCGCCGCCGATGAGCACCAGCCGCCCCCGCCCGGCCCGGGGGTCGGGAAAGGAACGGCCCAGGGGGCCCAGCAGGTCCAGCTCTGCGCCAACCGGCGCCTGCGACAGCGCCCGGGTTCCCCGTCCGACCACCCGGTAGATGAGCGCGATCTCCCCCGGACCCGGCCGGATCTCGCAGAAGGAGAACGGCCGCCGAAGCAGCAGGGCGCCGCCGGTCCCGGCCGAAGCGGGGCCCGGGCCTCCCGGTCTGGGCGCACCCGGCGCCCGCCCGGGAAGGCGCGCGGGCACGGGGTGGACCTGCACGAACTGGCCGGGGACGGCCCGCCGTGCGATCTCCGGGGCGCAGACCGTCAGCTTGCAGATCTCGCCGTCGCCCTCGTGGGCCACCACCCGCCCGGTCTCCCGCACCCACTGGGCCCGGACCTGCCCCGACCTGTCCGCCGGCCTCATCCCGCGATCACCTTCATCTCCAGCATCCGCAGCCGGCCACCCACCACGGTGGCGTAGGGCGCTCCCGTCAGCGTCCACCCGATAAAGGGGGAGTTGCGGGACCGGGAGGCCATCTCGTCCGCGCGCACCGTCCAGGTGCGCTCCAGGTCCAGCACCGTGATGTCCGCCTCGGCCCCTTCCACGAGCGCCGGCGGGGTCCGGTTGATCAGCCGGGCCGGACGGGTGGACATCAGCAGGATCAGCTGCTCCAGGCTGACCAGCCCCGGGCGGACCAGCCGGTCCAGCGCCAGCCCCACCGCCGTCTCCAGCCCGGTGATGCCGAAGGCCGCCAGCGGGTACTCCACATCCTTCTCATCCACGTGGTGCGGGGCGTGGTCGGTGGCGATCACGTCGATGGTCCCGTCGGCCAGCCCCTCCAGGATCGCCTGCCGGTCCGCCTCCTCCCGCAGGGGCGGGTTCATCTTGGCATTGGGGGAGTAGGCCATGTCCGCCACCGCCTGGTCCGTCAGCGCAAAGTGGTGCGGCGTCGCCTCCGCCGTCACCCGGGCGCCCTGCGCCTTGCCCCAGCGGACCAGCTCCACCGACCGGCGGCTGGAGAGGTGCTGCAGGTGGACCCGGGCCCCGGTCTCCAGCGCCAGCAGGATGTCCCGGGCGACGTGCACCTCCTCGGCCGCGGCGGGGATCCCCTTCAGCCCCAGCAGGGACGACACCCGCCCCTCGTGCATGGATCCGCCGGAGGAGAGCGACCGGTCCTCACAGTGGTCCATCACCGGCAGGTCAAACTGCCGGGCGTAGATCATCGCCTGCCGCATCGTCTCCGCCCGGTCCACGGGCCGGCCGTCGTCCGTCACGGCCACGGCCCCTGCCCGGGCCATCTCGCCGATCTCGGCCAGCTCCTCGCCCTGCGACCCCTTGGTGATGGCGCCCGCCGGCCACACCCGGCAGAGCCCCTCCCGGGCCGCCAGGTCCAGGACGTGCGCGACCAGCGGCCCGCTGTCGATGACGGGGCGGGTGTTGGGCATGCAGACCACCCCCACGAAACCGCCTCGGACCGCCGCAGCCGTGCCGGTGCGCATGTCTTCCTTATACTCCTGGCCCGGCACCCGCAGGTGGACGTGCACGTCGATGAACCCGGGCGCTACCACTTTGCCCGATGTCTCGATCACCGTCGCGCCCGGCGGGACCGGCAGCCCCTCCCCGATGGCCCGGATCCGCCCATCCGCCACCAACAGGTCGGCCACCCGGTCCACCTCGTTGGCCGGATCCAGGAGCCGGCCGCCCCGGATCAGCAGGCTGCTCACGCCGCCTCACCCCCTCCCAGCAGCAGGTAGAGAAGGGCCATGCGCACCGCCACGCCGTTGGTCACCTGCTCCAGGATCGCCGACTGCGGGCCGTCCGCCACCGCCGTGCTGATCTCGACCCCCCGGTTGAGGGGGCCCGGGTGCATCAGCAGGACATCGGGCCTGGCCAACCGCAGCCGCTCCGGCGTGACGCCCCAGAACCGGTGGTACTCCGCCACGGTCGGGAAGAGCCCCTTCTGCTGCCGCTCCAGCTGCAGCCGGAGGACGATCACCACGTCCGCCCCCTCCAGCGCCTCCTCCACCCGGGTGGTGGTGCGGACGCCCAGCTCCTCGAAGCCGCGGGCCAGGAGCGTGGAGGGGCCGGCCAGCCAGACCTCGGCGCCGTACTTCAGGAGGCCGTGGATGTCGGACCGGGCGACCCGGCTGTGGTAGGAATCCCCGACAATCGCGACCTTCAGCCCCCGGAAGGTACCCTTCTTCTGCCGGATCGTGAGCATGTCCAGCAGTCCCTGCGTCGGGTGCTCGTGCAGGCCGTCGCCGGCGTTGATCACCGACGCCCGCAGCGCCCGGGCCAGCAGGTGCGGCGCGCCGCCCATGCTGTGGCGCAGCACCACGGCGTCGATCCCCATGGCCTCCAGGTTGCGGGCGGTGTCCTTAAGGGTCTCGCCCTTCTGGACCGAGCTGCTGGATGCGGAGACCGCGATCACATCTGCCCCCAGGTACTTGCCCGCCAGCTCGAAGGACTTGGCCGTGCGGGTGGAGGGCTCGTAAAACAACGTCGCGACGGCCTTGCCCCGCAGGGTCGGCACCTTCTTGATCGGCCGGGCGGCCAGATCCTTCAGCGCCTCTGCGGTGTCCAGGATCAGGTCGATCTCCTCGGCCGTCATGTCCCGGAGCCCCAGGATGTCCTTCCGCTTCAGCCTGGCCATGCCGCAACCCTACCCCTCGTTGTCGAAGAGGGCGACGTAATCCTCGCCGTCGATCTCCACCACGTTGACCTCCACCCGCTCCCGGCGCGAGGTGGGCACGTTCTTGCCCACGTAGTCAGGACGGATGGGCAGCTCCCGGTGGCCCCGGTCCACCAGGACCGCGAGCTGGATGGCGGACGGCCGGCCGATGTCCAGCAGCGCGTCCAGGGCCGCCCGGACCGTGCGGCCGGTGTAGATCACGTCGTCGACCAGCACCACCACCCGGCCGGGCAGCGTGAAGTTGACCTCGCTCTTGTGGACCACCGGCAGGGTGCCCAGCTCCGTCAGGTCGTCCCGGTACAGGGTGATGTCCAGGCTGCCTACGGGCACGTCCCGGCCTTCGAACTCCTTCAGCCGCTCGGCCAGCCGCTGCGCCAGGGGGATGCCCCGGCGGCGGATGCCCACCAGGGCCACGTGTTCCGTCCCCTTGTTCCGCTCGATGATCTCGTGGGCGATGCGGGACAGCGCCCTCCGCATCTGGTTGGCGTCCATCAGGATCGCCTTGGGCTCAGGCTTGGTCACGGAGCCACCTCCTCATGGGCATGAAAAAACCTCCTCGCCCGTCACCGGCAAGGAGGTCTACTGTCTCACACTGCGCCCAGGCGCGGCAAGGGCCGCGCGCGTCAGGGCCTGCGGTCCAGTATGGTGCTCCTTACCAGCCTCACGGGACTGGGTTAAAGCAGCATGTCCTTCGTTGAACATACCACCGGGGGCCCGCGAAATCAAGGGGGCTGGAGCAGAGGCGCGTAACCTTCCGGCGTCGGCGGCGTTTATCCCGGTAGAGGAACGCCCCCGCGCCTGGAAGCGCAGGCCCGATGCGGATGGGCCGCACCGGCGGGGGCGGGGGAGGTTGGAATCATGCTGGGGGTACGGAAGTGGCCCATCGCAGCGCTGGTGCTGGCTGCGCTGCTTTCCGCCTGCAGCGCGGGAGCCGGCTCGCCTGCCGGGGAGACGGACGCGGGCAGCGCCCCCGCCGGTTCGGGGGCACCGGCCGGAGACACCGCGCCGGGCGCTTTACCCGCCGTCCTGGCGGAGCAGGTGACGGACGGGCTGGTCCGCATCGCGTTCGCCGCCGGCGACACCATCGACCGGCCGGGGATCTACCTGCTCGACACCGCCACCGGCCAGGGTGAGGGCTGGCTGCCGCCGCCGGAGGATGACTGGACCTACTTCTTCGGGCAGGTCACCGACGACAACCGGTTCCTCATCGGCACGGCGTATCAGGAGGACGACGGGTACATCGTCGACCGGCAGACCGGCGCCATGTGGCGGTGGGACGCGTCCCGCTACCGACTCCTGCTGGCCGCCGAGCAGGGGTTCCTGTTCGCGGAGCTGGCGGAGGAGCCGGACGGCTTCCGGGACGAGACCGGCCGCCTGATCTGGACCGGGCCGGACCTGCGGGTGCGGCACACCTTCGTCCTGGCGGATCCCGTGCGCTCCGCCGTCCTGGCGCCCGACGGCCGCCGGGCGGCCATCCTCCTGTCCCGGGGCGAGGTCATCGCGCTTGACCTGGAGAGCGGCGCCGCCGTGACGCTGGCCGACCTGCAGCTCGGCCCCGACGCCTGGCCGGCGATGGCGCCCTTCGACGACCTGCTGCAGGTCGCTGTGGAGATCCCGGACGATCAGGCGCCGCCCGCCGCGCAGCCGCACCGGCTGGTCCGGCTGGACTGGGACGGTACGGTGATCGCCGACCTGAGGGCGCCGGGTTATCCCCTCACCTTCTCGCCCGACGGGCGGTGGATGACCTGGGTGGAGTGGCCGGTGGACCGGCTGGCCCCCGTGACGGTGGTGGCGGACGCCTGGACGCTGGAGCCCGGGCTCCGGGCGTTCGGCGTCACCACGTGCTTCCCCGCAGTGGGCACCGCAGGCACCCGCTGGCTGAGCGACAGCTCCGGCCTGGTGGTGGACTCGTCCGACGGGTACCGCCTCCTCACGCCGGACGGCGAACTGCGGGTGGTGCCGGCCTTCTCCGGACAGGACTGGCGGGGGGAACCGCAGCCCGCGCCGGATGACCCGGACCGGTTCGCGCTGGGACGGATCGCCGTCTCCGACGGGGCGGGGACGCGCCAGATGGGCGTCACGCTGGAGGGGTTCGTCACCCCCTACGGACACCTGGACCCCTGGGGCCGGGACAGCACGGTGATGCGCTTCGTCCTGCCGCCCAAGCCGGGCCACGGGATGTGCGAGGAGGTGCCGCCCATGGAGGCGGCCGTTCAGATGCCCGCCGGCCCGATCCCCGAGTTCCCGCTGGTCGTCGACGGCGTGGAGGCGTGCCTCCCCCTCATTCCCCGGGAGTTCGGCACAGGCGAGGCCTGCCTGCCCAACGGGACCCGGCTCGCCCCCTACCGCCCGCGGCCGGAACGCTCGGCCGTCAGTTGGTACGCCGACGCCTGGCACCTCTGGGTGCGGACCGCGGACGGGCAGATCGGGGAGGTCTCGCTGGAAGGCAGTCCGCTGCGCTGGGCCCTGGATTAGCCCCGCTGCCCATGCGCCATCCTGCGCCATCGAAAGGAGCGGCCCCGCGAAGGGGGCCGCTCCTTTCACATCAGGAACTTCTGGATCTCGCTTTCACCGTACCCGATCTCGGCCAGCACCTCCGCCGTGTGCTCCCCCCACCGGGGCGGGGGGCGGCGGACAGTCGCCGGGGTGTCGCTGAACTTGAACGGGATGCCGATCAGGGAGATCAACCCGGCCACCGGATGGTTGCATTCCACCTTCATCCCCCGGGCCAGCACCTGCGGGTCGGCGAAGACCTCGGGGATGGTGCGCACGGGCCCGGAGGGGACGCCGGCCGCCCGCATGGCCGCAAGCCATTCGGCCGCCGGCCGGGTGCGCAGCTCCCGGGCGATGAGCCCCACCAGTTCCCGCCGGTGCCGCAGCCTTGCCGGGTTGGTGGCGAACCGCTCGTCCGCCGCCCACTCCGGCCGGCCCAGCACGGCGCAGAAGCGCGCAAACTGCGCATCGTTGCCCACGCCGACGACGATGGGCCGGTCGGCGGCGTGAAACAGCTCGTACGGGACGATGGACGGGTGGGCGTTGCCCCACCGCCGGGGCGGCTGCCCGCTCACCAGGTAGGACTGGCCCACGTTGGCCAGCCAGGCCACCTGGGTCTCCAGCAGCGAGAGGTCCACCCGCTGGCCGCGGCCGGTCGCCTGCCGGGCGATGAGGGCGGCACAGACAGCGAAGGCGGCCATCATCCCGGTGGTGAGGTCGGTGACGGCCACCCCCACCTTCATGGGATCGCCCTCCGGCTCGCCGGTGATGGACATGAGGCCGCCCACGGCCTGGGCCACGAAGTCGTAGCCCGGCAGGTCGGCGTCGGGCCCCGTCCGGCCGTAGCCCGAGATGTTCACGTAGACCAGCCGGGGGTTCAGCGGGCGCAGCACGTCTTCGTACCCCAGGCCCCAGCGCTCCATGGTGCCGGGCTTGAAGTTCTCGATGAGCACGTCCGCCCGGGCGACCAGCCGGCAGAGCGCCTCCTGCCCGTGCGGGGTGGTCAGGTCCAGCACGATCCCCCGCTTGTTCCGGTTGCACGACACATAATAGGCGCTGTCGCCCGGACGGCCGGGCTGCGGCTCGCACCCCGCCAGAAAGGGCGGTCCCCAGGCCCGGGTGTCGTCACCCGCGGGTGACTCCACCTTGATCACGTCCGCCCCGGCGTCGCCCAGCATCTGGGCGCAGTAGGGGCCCGCCAACACCCGGGAGAGGTCCAGCACCCGGATGCCCGCGAGGGGCCCCGCAGCACCGGCAGCAGAGGAGCCTGCACCGGCGGACGCCAGAGGTTCCGAACCCGCAGAGACGGGGCGTCCGGAAGGCCGAGCATCCACCAGCGCTCCCGGATTACCAGGCAAGAAGCCCATCGGCCAGGGCCCTCCCGATGATGCCCTTCTGGATCTGGCTGGTCCCCTCGACGATCGTGAGCTGCCGGGCGTCCCGGACGAAGCGGGCCATCGGGTAGTCCTCCATGTAGCCCACGGCGCCCATCATCTGCAGGCAGTCGTTGGCCGCCTTCACCGCCAGCTCCGTCGCCTTCAGCTTCGCCATGGAGAGGAAGTGGGCCGCCTCCCGGCCTACCCGCCCCTGGTCGACCAGGGAGGCCGCCCGGTAGGTGAGCAGCCGGCACGCCTCGATCTCCGCGGCCAGCTCGGCCGCCATCCACTGCAGCCCCTGGTGCTCGATGAGCGGCCTGCCAAAGGTCTGCCGGGTCCGGGCGTACTCCAGCCAGTACATGAGGGCGCCCTCGGCCAGCCCGAGCCCCCGGGCCGCCACCACCGGGCGGACGGCGTTCAGGTTCTGCATGATCAGCTTGAAGCCCTCGTTCTCCTGCCCCACGAGGCTGCTCACCGGCACCTCCACGTCCTCGAAAATCACCTGGTGCACCGGCAGCCCCCGCACGCCCATCTTGTGCTCCTTCCTGCCCACCGTGACGCCGGGGGTGTCCCGATCCACCACGAACACGGAGAAACCCCGGGCCCCCGGCACGTCGGTCCGGGTCTTCGCCGCGACCACGAAGAAGTCCGCGGCACCTGCGCCGCTGATCCAGCTCTTGGTGCCCTGGATCACGTACCGGTCGCCCTTGCGCACGGCCCGGGTGCGGATCGCCTGCGCGTCGGACCCCGCGTCGGGCTCCGACAGGCAGAACGCGCCCCGGCGCCGGCCCGTCGCGGTGCCCTCCAGGTACTCCCGCTTCTGCGCCTCGGTGCCGGCCAGCGAGATCGCCATGGTGCTGAGGCGGGTGAGCAGCAGCATCAGCCCTGCCGTGCAGCAGTGCTTGGCCACCTCCTCCACCGCCAGCACCAGGCCCAGGCATCCCAGGCCCGCGCCCCCGTACTCCTCCGGGATCGCCACGCCCAGGAGCCCGGTCTCCTTGAAGGCCTGGAAGTAGTCCTCCGGGTACACCCCTTCCGCGTCCACCTGGGCGGCCCGGGGGGCAATCACGTCCCGGCCGACCTGCCGCGCCAGGCGCACCAGCTCCTGCTGCTCCGGGCTCAGCTCGAACTGCACGGAATGCTCCCTCCCCGCTCCTGCTCGCTCCTCCCCGGCGCCGGGGCCGGGCAAGGTCTGTCCTTCTGAGACGTATGAAACTCTCAAAAGGTTTAGACGCCAAATCCGCCAGCCCCTGCTCCCGGCGCCGCTTCGGATCCGCCGGCCGCTGCATGCAGCCCCACCCGCCGGCACATGCTAGTGCAGGAAAAGGAAGGGGGCGATGCACATTCTCGCCGCATCGACGGAAGAGCTGCGGGCGTTGGGGGCGGAACTGACGGCGCGGGAGATCGCCCAGCAGCCGGAGCTCTGGGCGGAGACCTTCGCCGCCTACCGGGAGCAACAGGAGCGGATCGAGCGTTTCCTGCACGACGTCACCCGCCGGCACGGGCGGTTGCGGGTGCTCTTCGCCGGGGCAGGCAGCTCCGCCTACGTCGGCGACGTCCTGCTGCCGTTCGTGAAGCTGTCGGGCGATGAGGGGGCCTTCGAGTTCCAGGCCACCCCCACCACGAGCATCGTCAGCAACCCCGCTTCGTACCTGAGACGGGACCTCCCCACCCTCCTGGTCAGCTTCGCCCGCAGCGGCAACAGCCCGGAGAGCACCGCCGCGGTGGTCCTGGCCCGGCAGCTGGTGCAGGAGCTGTACCAGATCACCCTCACCTGCGCACCGGAAGGGCAGCTGGCCCGGCAGGCCGGGGGCGACCCCCGCAACCTGCTCTGGCTCATGCCGGAGCGGTCCAACGACCAGGGCTTCGCGATGACCGGCAGCTTCACGTGCATGACGCTGGCCGGCCTGCTGATCTTCGACCGTCGCCCGCTGGACGAGAAGGCCCGGCTGGTGGACCAGATCTGCGCGATGGGGCAGGAGGTCATCGCCCGGGAGCCCGAGATCGGGGCGCTGGCGAACCTCGACTTCCGGCGCATCGTCTACCTGGGATCGGGACCCCTGGCGGGCATCGCCCGGGAGGCGCAACTGAAGATCCTGGAGCTGACGGCCGGCAAGATCGCCACCGCCTTCGACACGCCCCTGGGCTTCCGGCACGGGCCCAAGTCCTTCGTGGACGAGCACTCAGCGGTCTTCGTCCTGGTGGCCAACGACCCCTACACCCGGAGGTACGACCTGGACATGCTGCGGGAACTGCTGGCGGACGGCATCGCCCGAGCGGTCTGCGCCGTGGCGGTGGAACACGGCGGGGACGAGGACGAGGACGCGGGCGCAGGGGCGCCGCAGCCCTCGTTCCGCTTCCCTGCCGCCCACGCTGGCGTGCCTGACGGGTACCTGGCCCTGCCCTACACCGTTTTCGGCCAGATCCTGGCTCTGCACGCCGCGGTGAGACTGGGCAACCGGCCCGACACCCCGAGCCCCACCGGCACGGTGAACCGGGTGGTCAGGGGCGTCACGATCCACGCCTTCCCCATAGCGGGGGATGGGTGAGCGGGAAGGGATGGGGTTGAACGGATGATCGGATGCATCGTTACCGGCCACGGCGAGTTCGCCGGGGGACTGGCCCAGGCGCTGACGATGATCGCCGGGGAGCAGGAGCACTTCGAGGCGGTGCCCTTCCGGGAGACGGAGCCCCTGGACGGGTTCGCCGAGCGGATGAAGGCGGCCCTGCAGCGGCTGCTCGGGCAGACCGACGGGGTACTCATCTTCACGGATCTCCTGGGCGGCACCCCCTTCCGGACGGCCATGCTGGCGGCGGCCGGGCACGAGAACGTCGCGGTGCTGACCGGGACCAACCTGCCCATGCTGATCGAGATCGGCCTCATGCGGTCTGCGCAGTCGGACGTGCAGGCGCTGGCCCGGACGGCCGAGGAGGCGGGCCGGGCCGGGGTACAGGCGGCCCGGCTGGAGCCGGGAGGATCAGCCCCGCCCAGCGGCGCGGGGAGCGACGACGACAGCGAGGGGATCTGAGGATGTGGGAGAGCATTCTGGCGGCATCCATCGTGATGCTTGCCTTCGTGCTGGTCACCCTGGCGATCTGGTACGCCCTCGCCATCCGGGGGCTGCGGCGGCAACGGGAGCATTTCGCCCGGCTGCACGCGGAGCTGGCGCCGGGGCAGGTGGTGACCTTCGGGAACGGCATCTACGGCACCACGGTGGCGGTGTACGAGGACACGGCGGACATCCAGGTCAAGTCCGGCGCCGTGCTGACGGTCTCCCGCTACGCGATCTCGGCCATCGTCAGGAAGGAGAAGCAGCATGCCCAACATCTTGCTGACGCGCATTGACAACCGGCTGATCCACGGCCAGGTGGCGACCCAGTGGTGCTCGTCCATCGGCGCCAACCTGATCCTGGTGGCCAACGACCAGGTCGCCCACGACAAGATGCGCCAGGGGCTCATGGACATGGCGGCCCCGGCCGGCGTCGAAACCCGCTACTTCACCATCGAGAAGACCATCAACGTGATCCACAAGGCGTCGCCGCGGCAGAAGATCTTCATCATCTGCGAGACCCCGCAGGACGTGCTCCGGCTGGTGGAGGGCGGCGTGCCCATCAAGAAGGTCAACATCGGAAACATGCACATGGCAGAGGGCAAGCGGCAGGTGGCGACCTCCGTGGCCGTGGACGACGCCGACGTCGCCGCCTTCCGGCGGCTGCAGGAGCTGGGCGTCGAACTGGAGATCCAGCGGGTGCCGTCCACCCCGCCCGAGGACATCGCCAAGCTGTTCAAGTAGGGGTACCGGAAGAGGAGGCAAGGCAGCAGGATGAACTTCGAGATCACGGCCCTGCAGATCATCCTGGTCTTCATCGTCACCTTCATCGCCGCGATCGACCAGTTCAACTTCCTGGAGTCGCTGTATCAGCCCATCGTGACCGGCGCGGTGATCGGCGCCATCCTGGGGGATGTGAGGACAGGGCTGATCGTGGGCGGCACCTACCAGCTGATGACCATCGGCAACATGCCGATCGGCGGGGCGCAGCCGCCCAACGCGGTGATCGGCGGCATCATGGCCGCGATCCTGGCCATCACGCTGGGGCTGCAGCCGACCGTGGCCGTGGCCACCGCCATCCCGTTTTCGCTGCTGGGGCAGTACGCGGTGACGCTGCTGTTCACCGCCATGTCGCCCGTGATGTCCTACGCCGACCGGGCGGCGCAGGAAGCCAGCCCGGGCAAGATCGTGGCCATCAACTACCTCGCCATGGCGGTCCTGGGCCTGCTCTTCGGCGTCATCGTCACCCTCTTCTTCGTGGGCGGCGCCGCCTTCGGCAACCGGGTGGTCAGCGCCATCCCCACCTGGCTGATGAGCGGTCTGAGCGCCGCCGGCGGCATGATGCGCTTCGTCGGCTTCGCGATCCTGCTCAAGGTCATGGCCTCCCGGGACATGTGGGGGTTCTATTTCATGGGCTTCGCCCTGGCCAACATCGTGGCGGGCATCCCGCAGCTGAGCAACTCCGCGCTGCTGCTGCTGGCCCTGATCGGCTTCGCCCTGGCCTTCTGGGACTTCCAGCACCAGACCGCGCTGAAGACCGCAGCCGTGAGCGCAGGAGGCGACGACGATGGCATATAGCATCCCCGACCAGTACCGCGACCGCACCCCCGCGCCGCCCCTGGACCGGGCGACGCTCAACCAGATGGCGTGGCGCTCGGTCTTCCTGCAGGCCTCATTCAACTATGAAAGAATGCAGGCCGCGGGCTGGCTGTACGCCATCCTCCCCGGCCTGCAGAAGATCCACCGGAACAAGGACGATCTGGCGGCCGCGATGTCCCACAACCTGGAGTTCTTCAACACCCACCCGTTCCTGGTCACCTTCGTGATGGGCATCGTGCTGTCGCTGGAGCAGAACAAGGCGGACATCGCCACGATCCGGGCCGTGCGGGTCTCCGCGATGGGACCGCTGGGCGGCATCGGCGACGCCCTGTTCTGGTTCACCCTGGTGCCGATCACCGCCGGCATCACCTCCAACATGGCCCTCACCGGCAACATCGCCGCCCCCTTCGTCTTTCTCCTGGTCTTCAACGTCGCGCAGTTCGCCATCCGGTACTGGCTGATGCACTGGTCCTACCGGCTGGGCACCGACGCGATCGGGATCCTGACGGCCAACGCCCGACAGTTCACCCGGGCGGCCTCCATCCTGGGGGTGTTCGTCGTCGGCGCCCTGACGTGCCTCTACGGCGGGACCTCGGTCAACGTCCAGATCCCCAACGGCACCACCTTCGAGGCTGTGCCGATCACCGCCGTCGTCAGCGCCGACCAGCTGGACCGGTACCGGGACCTGCTCTACCAGACGGACGCGAACGGCAACCTGATCCGCGGCGCGGACGGCCAGCCGCAGTTGGCGGAGGGCGCGAGCGTCCGGCCGCTGGAGAGCGGCGACTTCCTGATCACGTACAACGAGTACGACGAGGTGCCGGTCACCATCGATGTCCAGGAGATCCTCAACGGCATCCTGCCCAAGCTGATCCCCCTGGGCCTGACGCTCCTGCTCTACTTCCTGTTCACCAAGCGCAACTGGACGCCGCTCACAGCCATCGGCTTCCTGCTGCTCCTCGGCCTCATCGGCTCAGGGTTCGGCATCTGGCCGTCCATATGGTAAGCGCCGGGCGCTCCACGCCCGGCGCTTTCCTTCCGTCATCCCCCTCGTTACGCCCCGATCCGCTCCACTCGGATCTCCCGCTTCAGCCGCTCCACCTCGGCCGGGTCCGGATCGGCCACGCCGCTGGTGAGGGCGTTGGCGGTGCCGCAGGCCACCGCCAGCCGCACCAGCTCCTCCGGCGGCAGCCCCTGCGCCAGCCCGTACGTAAAGCCGGCCACGGCCGAATCGCCGGACCCGACGGTGTTGACCGCCCGGATCGCAGGCGGCACGGCGCGCCAGCCGTGCGCGTCCGGTCCCACCAGCAGCGCGCCGTCCGCCCCCAGGGAGACGAGCACCCACTCCGGCCCGGTCTCCCGCATGCGGCGGGCGGCGTCCAGCGCCTCCGCCTCCGTCCGCACCGGGGCGCCCGCCCACTCCGACAGCTCCGCCTGGTTGGGCTTCACCAGGAACGGCCGGGCCCCCAGGGCGGCCCGCAGGGGCGCGCCGCTGCTGTCCAGCACGACCCGCACCCCGCGGGCGCGGGCGGCTTCCACCAGGTCCCGGTAGATGCCCGCATCCGCGCCGGGCGGCGCCGAACCGGAGATGGCCACCAGGTCCGCGCCGTCCAGCAGCCGGGTGAAGTGCGCCGTGAAACGGGCCACGTCCTCATCCGACACTTCAGCGCCGGGCTCCCGCAGCTCCGTGACGGTGCCGCTCTCCGGGTCCGTGATGGCGAAGCAGCTCCGGCTCTCGCCTGCCACCTCCACGTAGGCCGGGACCACGCCCCGGCGCTCCAGATCCCGCACGATGAACTGGCCCGCGCTGCCCCCGGCAAAGCCCGTCGCGACGACCCGGGCGCCCAGGCGGCGGAGCACCCGGGCGACGTTGTTGCCCTTGCCGCCGGCCACGCGCTCCACCGCCCGGGCCACGTTGATTTTCCCCGCGGCGAAGCCGGGGACGGTGCAGGCCACGTCCACCGAGGCGTTCAGGGTCACGGTCAGGATGTACCGCTCCATGGCCGGCCGCTCACGCCTTCCCATGGGAGCCGACCATGCGGATCTTGGCCCGCACCACTTCCTGCACCGCCTTCAGGGCCGGGGTCAGGAGGGGCCTGGGATCGAACTCGCCGGGCTGGTCGGCCAGGGACTGGCGCAGCGCCTGCGCCCAGGCGTACTTGCCCTCGGTGGAGACGTTCACCTTGCGGATGCCCAGTTGGATCGCGCGCTGCACCTCCGCGTCAGGCACGCCGGAACCGCCGTGCAGCACCAGGGGGATGCGCACCGCCTCCCGGATGGCGGCGATGCGGTCGTGGGCCAGTTTGGGCTCCCACTTGTAGAAGCCATGTGCGGTGCCGACCGCCACCGCAAGGGCGTCGACCCCCGTCTCGGCGACGAACCGGGCGGCCTCGGCCGGGTCGGTGTAGGTGGCCTCGGCCTCGGAGACGACGACCTCCTCCTCCTGCCCCGGCACCCGCCCGAGCTCGGCTTCCACGGACACGCCGCAGGCGTGGGCCAGCTCCACCACCTTGCGGGTGGCGGCGATGTTCTCCTCCAGCGGCAGGTGGGAGGCGTCGATCATCACGGACGAGAACCCGGCCTGGATGGCCCGCACCGCCACCTCGTACGAGGCGCCGTGGTCCTGGTGAAGCACGACCGGCACCGGCGTCACCCGGGCCAGGTGGCCGGCGAGGACCCGGACGTTGTCATAGCCGCAGAACTTCAAGGTACCTTCGGTAAACTGCAGGATGACGGGCGACCGCTCCTCCGCAGCCACCTGGAGCACGGCGGGCAGGACTTCCAGCGAGTGCACGTTGATTGCCGGGACCGCGTAGCCCCCGGCCTCGGCCTGGGCCAGGGCTTCCTTCAGCGTAACCAGAGCCATGTCGATCATCCTCCTCAGATTGAGCATGAGCCCGGATGCGGTGGCCGATGCACGGTTCGAGGCCCTACCAGGCCAGCTTGCCCGCCGCCCGGAGGGCCGCGTTGATGTCGCGGTTCATCGCCTCGGCGGCGCCGGCGATCGCCGCCACCGCCTCGGCCGGGGAAGGATCGGTCGCCCGATAGGCGTAGATCACGGACCGGGAGGCGCTGACCACCGCGCCCAGCCCGTCGGCGTTGAAGGCCCCCACCACGTCCGCCGCGGTGCCCCCCTGGACGCCATAGCCCGGCACCAGGAGGATCGCCCGGGGCATCTCGGCTCGGTACAGCTTTAGGTGTTCCGGGTAGGTCGCCCCCACCACCGCGCCCACGGAGGAGTAGCCGGACCGGCCCACCAGAGGCTCACCCAGCGAGTCCGCCAGCTTGGCCACCTGCTGGGCCAGGCTCTCGCCGGAGAACAGCGGCTGGTCCTGCAGCTCGCCCGACGAGGGGTTCGAGGTCTTCACCAGGAGGAAGACGCCGGTGCCCCGGGCCCCGGCCCTGCGCACGAAGGGCACCAGGCCGTCGCTTCCCAGGTACGGGTTCACGGTGAGGGCGTCCGCCCACTGGTCGGGGTCCTCCCAGGTCTCCAGCGGGCTCGGGTGGCCGAAGAAGGCGGCGGCGTACGCCTCCGCGGTGGAGCCGATGTCGCCCCGCTTGGCGTCGGCGATGGTGAGCAGCCCCCTGCTGCGGGCGTAGCGGATCGTCTCCCAGAAGGCGGCGATGCCCCACTGGCCGTACATCTCATAAAAGGCCGACTGGGGCTTCACCAGGGCCACCTGGTCGGCGACCGCGTCGATCACCAGCCGGCTGAAGGCAAGCAGGGCCGCGGCCGCGCCCCGCGCCGTCTTGCCGTACCGCGCCGCGGCATCCCGCCGGATGAACTCGGGGAGCCGGGAGAGGACCGGATCGATGCCGACCACGGCGTGCGAGCGGCGCCGGGTGACGGCGGCGCAGAGCCGGTCGCCGAAGTGCTGGTCCACGGCCTCACGCCTCCTCCCGCAGTCGTTGGACCACGGCCATCATGTCCGCCGGCGGGTCGACGGTGAACTCCATCCACTCGCCGCTGGCCGGGTGCCGGAAGCTGAGCTGCCGCGCGTGCAGGGCCTGCGGCGGCATGCCCAGGTGCGGCTTGCGGGGGCCGTAGAGCGGGTCCCCCACCACCGGGTGGCCGATGAACGACAGGTGCACCCGGATCTGGTGGGTGCGCCCCGTCTCCAGCCGGCACTCCAGCAGGGCGTAGCCGCGATAGCGCTCCAGCACGCGGAAGTAGGTGACGGCGTCGCGGCCGGTCTTGGGGTTGACGGCCATGCGCTTGCGGTCCCGCGGGTGGCGGCCGATGGGCGCCTCGATCCGCCCCGTGTCCGGCATGCTGTTGCCGTGCACCAGGGCCCAGTACACCCGCTGGACCATGTGATCCCGGATCTGCTCCTGCAGGCTGGCCATGGCCCGCTCGCTCTTGGCCACGACCAGGAGCCCGGTGGTGTCCTTGTCCAGCCGGTGGACGATGCCGGGCCGCAGCTCGCCGCCGATACCTTCCAGATCATCCACCTTGTCCAGCAGGGCGTGCACCAGCGTGCCCGTCCAGTGGCCCGCCGCCGGGTGGACCACCAGCCCGCGCTGCTTGTTGACCACCAGGATGTCCTCGTCCTCGTAGACGATATCCAACGGGATGTCCTCGGGCACCAGCTCCATCGGCTCGGGGTCCGGCACCCGGACGATGATCACGTCCCCGGGGTTCACCGCCTGCCTGGCCTTGGGCATGGCGCCGTTCAGCGTGACCTGTCCTTCGTCGATCAAGGCCTGGATGCGGGACCGGGAGAGCCCGATCTCCGGCCGCCCGGCCAGGAAGACATCGATGCGCGGGTGACCCTCTTCCGCGGTGATGCGATACTCCCTCACGCCGTCCCCTTCCTCTCCAGCAGCACCAGGTGCAGGAACAGCAGCCCCACCCCCACGGTGACGCAGATATCCGCCACGTTGAAGTTCGGGAAGGAGTAGTCACGCCAATAGAAGAGCAGGAAGTCGACCACGCGGCCCGTGGCGATCCGGTCGATCATGTTGCCCACGGCGCCGCCCATCACCAGCCCCAGGGCGACCCGCAGCAGCGGATGGCGCGATTCCGGCTGCCGGAGGTAGTAGAGGATGCCCGCCACGGCCAGCGCAGCCACGGCCACGAAGAACCAGCGCCCGTTCCGGAGCATGCCGAACGCCGCGCCGGTGTTGTGCACGTACTGCAGGGAGAAGAAGCCGGGAATGATCTCGATCTCGCTGTGAAGGGCCATACGGGTCGCCACCAGCCACTTGGTCACCTGGTCGACCACCACGGCGACGATCGCCACCACGATGCTTAACAACGTCGAACAGCCTCCCCCGTTCACCTGTCCCAGTCTACCACAGGCTGGTTTCCGGTGCCAAGGAGAGGAGCAGACGCGACAGCGGCCAGGGCACCGCGCCCTCCGGGAGCACGGCCCTGGCCGACCGTCATCCGCGCGGACGGCCCATGCGCCGGCGGGGGAACTTCCCGCGACGAAACTGCCGCTCGGGCATCACGCGCTCGAAGTAGGGCCCGGGATCCCAGCGGTACTCGCCGCCCATGTCCTCCGGACCATAGAGGGTGCCTTCCTCGCCCTCGGTCCACCGGACGGTGCCGCCGTCCCAGTCCCGGTCGTCCCGCTGCAGGGGCTCGCCGTCCTCGTCCACCAGCGCGTCCAGCGGGTCGACGATGGTGTAGACGTCCTCGTCGGAGTTGTACATGTCCTCGTAGCTGACCGCGCCGGGGACGTCCTGCGGCGTTTCGGACGTGCCGTACTGGCCGACCTCCTGCCAGGCGTCCTCGCCGTCGTAACCGGGGTCCCCCGAGCGGTCGCGGAAGCTGCGGGAGAACGGCGGGCCGGTCACCAGCTCCTCGATGGGCCGGACGAACCGGTCCGGCCGGGCCTCCCGCCGCTGCTGGCAGGTGATGCACGTGGTGGCGCTGGGGAAGGCCTTCAGCCGCTCCGGGTCGATCGGCCGGCCGCACTCCTCGCAGATGCCGTACGTGCCCTGGTCCATCCGCTGCAGGGCGCTTTCGATCTCCTGAATGCGGCGCAGCATGTGGCTGCGCAGCCCCAGGTCCTTGGAGCGCTCGAACGTCTCCGTGCCCAGATCAGCCGGGTGGTTGTCGACGGTGCTGTCCTCCTGGAGCTGGTCGCCCTGGGAGGTGCCGAGGCCGGTCTCCTCGATCATCGCCACCTGGCGCTGGTACGCCTCCCGCTCCTGCAGGAGCATCTGCCTCAGTTCCTCGATCTGCATGCAGACTAAGCCCCCTCTCGGGGTTAGTCTGCCCGGATTATGTCGATCCTAGGGGCGCAACTGCTGCTCGACCAGCCGAACGATGGTGGCGATCAGATCGCCAATGAACGGCAGGTTGGCCATCATGAGGCCGCGGAGAATATAGAGCAGAATCGCCGACAGCACCGTGAAGCCGATGCCGATGCCCAGCCCGCGGGCCATCCCGCCCACGAAGTTGATCCACAGCATGCGCCACGGGTGCTGCAGGAGTACCGTGTAATCGAGGACGTTCGACCGCTCCAGGGCGATGGAGAGCCGCTCCACCATCTGCGCGAGCGACTCCCCGGCGGCCGTGTGCGCCGGACCCGCCGCGCCTTTCTCCGCCCTCCGTTTCACCCGCCAACGCCGCGGCATGCACCATCCTCCCGGCCTGGGTTGATCCCGCCCTCCTAGTCTTTGCCCGCGCCGGCCGGATTAACGAACGGGGTCGACGGTCCACTCCTCCCAGTTCCAGAAGAGCCCCCGGGGCGAGCCGTGGCGGACGCCCTTGACCCGCTGGTTCACGCCCACCACCGTGTCCTGGGCGAAGAGCCAGGTATAGACCTGCCGCTCGGCCAGGGCCGCCTGAAGCTCGCCGTAGATCTGCTTGCGCCGCGCCCGGTCGGTGGTGGACCGCCCCGCTTCGATCAGCCGGTCGATCTCCGGATCCGCGCAGCCGGTGATGGCGTGGAACCCGCCCTGGGAATGGAAGATGGAGTGGGGATCGGGGTCAAAACCCAGGCTCCACCCCAGCAGGTAGGTCTCCTTGGCGTCGCTCCTGATGTGCGCGAGGAAGTCGTCCCACGCCATCCGCTGGATCTCCACGCGGATGCCCAGCGGCTCCAGGGCTTCCTGGATGAACCGCGCCGCCTGCCGCCTGAGCAGGCTTTCCTCGTTGACCGCCAGCCGCATGACGAAGGGCTGGCCGTCCTTATACCGAAGCCCGTCGGGGCCCGGCAGCCACCCGGCCTCCTCCAGGAGTCGGGCGGCCTGGTCCCGGTCGTAGGCCAGGGCGGGGACGTCCGGATTGTAGTCCCACCGGGCGGGCGAGGCGTGGCTGTGCGCCACCTGGCCGTACCCGCCCAGCAGTTCGGCCACCATCGCCTCCCGGTCCAGGGCGTGGGTGATGGCCCGCCGCACCCGGAGGTCGCCGTAGGTGGGGTGATTCAGGTTGTACCCCAGGAAGGTATACGCGAACGTCGTGTAATGGTACAGGTTGACCTCGGGCACCTCCGCCCGGAAGCGGTCGGCCATCTCCGGCGGCACGTCCGCCACGTCGGTCTCGCCCCGGGCCAGCGCGGTGACCGCCGCCTCCTGGTCGGGCACGATCTGGATGATCACCCGGTCGATCTGGGCGGGCTGACCCGTCAGGGACCAGCGCCAGTCCGGGTTCCGCTCCAGCACGATCCGCTCGTTCTTGGTCCAGCTGACCAGCCGCATGGCCCCCGTGCCCACGGGCGCGGTGGCGTAGGGCGAGTGGAGCAGGTCCGACATGTAGGGCTCCAGCAGATGCCGGGGCATGATGCCGTAGCCAGTCAGGCGGGTGAACAGGGGCGCGAACGGGTAGGCGGCCTCGACCCGGAAGGTATAGTCGTCGGGAACCTGAAGACCGCCGGTTTCCACGAAGTACGCGTAGGCCTCCAGCTTCCGCCTGCGGCCCTCCTCCTCCGTCAGCTGCCCGGCCGCCACCTCCGCATCGGCCGCGGCATAGGCCTCAGCCAGCTCCGCCCAGCCGCGGATGGCGGTGAAGTCGCCGAACCGCGCGCCCTGGTAGTCGGGGTGGGCGATGGTCAGAAAGGTGAAGCGCACGTCGTGCGCCGTCAGGGGCGCGCCGTCATGGAAGGTGACGCCTCTGCGGATCTTGAACGTATAGATGCGGTCGTCCTCCACCTCCCAGGACTCCGCCAGGGCAGGGTGGGGATTCAGCTGGTCGTCGTACACCGCCAGCCCGTCGTAGATGAAGTCGGTGACAAAGCTGGAGGCGGTGTCCACCGTGAGCGTGGGCAGGAGGACGGTTGCATCGCCGGGCGTCGTGTAGGTAAGCACCGAGAGCGCCCGGGGCGTCCCGTCGGACGCCGGCGGCGCCGTGCCCGCACAGCCGAACAGGAACAGCCCCGCGACCAGTAAGGCGGCTATCGGACTGCGAATGGTGCCCTTTGCCTGCATGTCGAGTCACCCCTCTGTGGATAAAAGCGCACCGGCGCCTCTCTCTGTCGCTCTCTTGTGCAGCGCCGGTGCGCGCCTCCTTTGAATTCGACGCCGAGATACTCAAAGGTGTTCAGTATTCTCGCACATCGCGTGTTGGCAAGGGGAGGAAAGAGGAATGACAGGTACAGGCCGTGGAAGAATCTCCGGTCAGGATGTGCAGACAGGAGCGTGATGCGTGTGCAGCAGGTCGAAGCGTACCTGAGAGAGCGCCGTGATGAGCACCTGCGGCAGTTGATGGACTTCCTGCGGATCCCGTCGGTCTCCGCCCTCTCGGAGCACCGGTCGGATGTGCGCCGGGCGGCCGAGTGGCTGGCCGCCGAGCTGCGCCGGATCGGCCTCAACAGGGTCGAGGTGATGGAGACCGGCGGCCATCCGGTCGTCTACGCCGAGCGGCTGGACAACCCCGGCGGCCCGACGGCCCTGATCTACGGCCACTACGACGTGCAGCCCGTCGACCCCATTGAGCTCTGGACCACCCCGCCGTTCGAGCCCGACATCCGGGACGGCAAGCTGTACGCCCGGGGCGCCAGCGACGACAAGGGTCAGGTGTTCATGCACCTGAAGGTGATCGAGGCCCTGCTGGCTGCGGAGGGCCGGCTGCCCGTCAACGTGAAGCTCCTGATCGAGGGCGAGGAGGAAGTCGGCTCCGAAAACCTGGAGCGGTTCATCGCGGCCCACCGGGACCTGCTGAAGGCGGATGTGGTCGTCATCTCCGACACGGCGCTGTACGCCCGGGGCGTCCCGTCCCTCACCTACGCGCTGCGCGGCCTGGCGGCGCTGGAGGTCCACGTCATCGGCGCGAAGGGCGACCTGCACTCCGGCGCCTTCGGCGGCGCCGCGCCCAACGCGGCCCAGGCCCTGGTTCAGCTCCTGGCCACCCTGCACAGGCCGGAGGGCGGCGTCGCGGTGGCGGGCTTCTACGACCAGGTCCGGCCACTGACCCCGGAGGAGCGGGAGGGGTTCGCCGCCCTGGGCTTCGACGAGGAGAAGCTGAAGGCCGACCTGGGCGTCGACGCCCTGCCCGGCGAGCCGGGGTACACGGCTCTGGAGCGGCTCTGGGCCCGGCCGACCCTGGAGATCAACGGGATTTTCGGCGGGTTCCAGGGCGAGGGCACGAAGACCGTCATTCCCGCCCGGGCCGGCGCCAAGATCACCTGCCGACTGGTGCCCGACCAGGACCCGGAACGGGTGCTGGACGCCATCGAGGCGCACCTGAAGGCCCACTGCCCCGCCGGCGTCAGGCTCGAGATCCGGCGCATGGGCGGCACCCCGGCGGCGATCACGCCCATCGACCACCCGGCCATCCGCGCCGCGATGCAGGCGCTCTCCGACGCCTACGGCGCCGAGGCCCGGTTCATCCGCACCGGCGGGTCGATCCCGGTGGTGGGTACCTTCGGGGCCGTCCTGGGCACGCCGTGCGTGCTGATGGGCTTCAGCCTGGAAGAGGAGAACTTCCACGCCCCGGACGAGCACTTCCACCTGGAGAACTTCGACCTGGGCATGCGGGCCCTGACCCGGTTCTGGCACTACCTGGCCGAGGGCATGAAGTAGGGGCGCCGCCTCCGCGAGGAGGGCGGCGCCCCCCGCCTTTTTCGTCACGACTCGTGCGCGATGACCCCGCCCACCATGGTCAGCGTCGACCGGACGTCCTTCAACTCGGCCGGGTCGCAGGCGAAGGGATCCCGGTCCAGCACGGCCAGGTCGGCGGCCATGCCGGGCAGGAGCCGGCCGCGGAAGGACTCCTGGAATCCGGCGTAGGCCGGGCCGGCGGTGTAGAGGCCAAGCGCCTCCTCCGGCGTCAGCCGCTGCTCGGGGTACCAGCCGCCCTCCGGGACGCCGGTCAGATCCTGGCGGTGAACGGCGACGTGCACGCCGTACCACGGGTTGAGCGGCTCGATGGGGCAGTCCGACCCGCCGCACAGGGCGATCCCGTGGCGCATCATCGACCGCCAGGCGTACGAGGTGGCGGCCCGCTCCGGGCCCACCCGGTCGACGTACCAGTGGCCGTCGGTGTTGAGGAAGACCGGCTGGATGTCCCCCACCACCCCCAGGGCCGCCATCCGGGCCATCAGCGGCTCCGAGAGGATCTGGCAATGGATCATCCGGTGGCGGGCGTCTGCCCGGGGATGGCGCCGCTGGCTTTCCGCCACGGCGTCCAGGAAGAGGGCCGCCGCCCCGTCGCCGATCGCGTGGCAGCCCACCTGGTTGCCCAGCCGGTGCGCCTCGGCCACCAGGTCGATGAACGCCTCCCGTTCGTGGATGTAGATGCCCCGGGTGGAGGGATCATCAGCGTAGGGCTCCAGCAGCGCCGCGGTGCGGCCGCCCAGAGAGCCGTCCGCGTACAGCTTGACGTGGCCCCACCGGTACCACTCGTCGCCGGCCCCCGTGCGGATGCCGGCCGCCGCGGCCTCGGCCAGCCATTCGGCCGGGATGGCCTGCGTGATGCGGATGGGGATCGCCTCCGGTCCGATCAGCTCCCGGAAGAGCGCCTCGGCGACGTCCAACCCGCCGGCGTACAGGCAGTCGTCGGTGTGAAGTTGCGTCAGCCCGTAGCGCACCGCTTCCCGCAGGGCCCGGGCCAGCAGCTCCTTCCGGCGGGCCGGGGTCACCGGCGGGATGAGCCGGGCGACCAGATCGACGGCGTTCTCCCGGAGGATGCCGGTCGGCTCCCCGGTGACGGGATCGCGGTCGATGCGGCCGCCGGGGGGATCGGGGCTGTGTCGGTCGATGCCGGCTGCGCGCAGCGCGGCGCTGTTGACCACCGCAATGTGGTTGCAGGTACGTTGTAGAAACACCGGGTGGTGCGGACATACTTCATCCAGGTCCTGTCGCGCCGGCAGCCGGCGCTCGGCCAGCTGATCCTGGTCCCACCCGCGGCCGACGATCCACTCCCCGGGCGCCAGCCGGGCCGCAGCCGTCGCCAAGGCCTGGCGGATCTCGGCCAGGGACCGCGCCCCCTGCAGGGCCAGCCGGTCCAGCGACAGCGCGTAGCCCAGGATGTGCAGGTGCGCGTCGGCAAGGCCCGGAACCACGGCCCGGCCCTCCAGGCGGACCACCCGCGTGCCCGGCCCCTGCAGCGCCCGGACCTCCCCCTCATCACCGACCGCAGCGACCCGGCCGTCCCGCACGGCGAGGCAGCTCACGGCCGGCTTCCCCGGATCCCCTGTATAGACTTTCCCACCAATGAAGATTGTGGACGCAGACATAGGAGAATCGCTCCCTGATGGCGAAATTGATCACTGAACAGAGATACGGGGGATTGTGGCCGGCTTCCTGTCACACACCGCCAAGATCACCCATGTGGATGCCCCTTTTGGGTGCTGGCATTGACAGATTCATCATGGTATGATTTGGAGCGGGCCTGGAGTCTTCAAGCTCCATACCAAACCTAGGAGGTATCGACATGGCTCACAAATGGTTCGCCAAGGTTGCCGTTGTGGCCCTCACCCTGTCCCTGCTGGCAGGTTGCGGCAGCTCGCAGCAGCCGCAGAATCAGAAGCCCAGCACGCAGCCCCAGGCAGGCCAGGAGCAGCAGCAACAGCCGCAGCAGCCGGAGCCCTCGACTCAGGTTGACTTCACCGTGGGCATGGCCACGGACGTGGGCGGCCTGAACGACGACTCCTTCAACGCCGCCGCCTACCGTGGCATCCTGCAGGCCGAAAAGGACCTGGGCGTCAAGCACATCGTGATTGAGTCCCAGCGCCAGGAGGACTACATCACCAACCTGCAGACCCTGATCGACGGCGGTGCGGACATCGTCTGGGGCGTCGGCTTCATGATGCAGGCGTCCATCGACGAGATGGCGCAGGCCAACCCCGACCAGTGGTTCGGCCTGATCGACGAGCAGGTCAACCAGCCCAACGCCGCCTCCGTGCTGTTCAAGGAGCAGGAGGGCTCCTTCCTGGTCGGCTACATCGCCGGCAAGTCCACGAAGACGGGCAAGGTCGGCTTCGTGGGCGGCGTCGAGAGCCCCGTCGTCGGCCGGTTTGAGGCCGGCTACCGGGCCGGCGTGAAGGCCGCCAACCCCGACGTTCAGGTTGACGTCGTCTACGCGGCCGCCTTTGACGATCCCGAGAAGGGCAAGAACATCGCCCTGACCATGTTCGACACCGGCTCCGACATCATCTTCCACGCCGCCGGCGGCACCGGCCAGGGCGTGATCGAAGCGGCCAAGGACCGGAACCTCTACGCCATCGGTGTCGACTCCGACCAGAACTACCTGGCCCCGGAGAACGTCATCACCTCGATGATCAAGCGGGTCGACGTGGCCGTCTACGACGTGATCAAGATGGCCCTCGAGGGCAACTTCCCGGGTGGCCAGGTGGTGCGGCTCGGCCTCGCGGAGAACGGCGTCGGCTATTCGGACACCACCCTGTGGGATAAGATGCCCGAGGGAACCAAGGCCGAGGTCGACAAGTGGGCCGAGGCCATCAAGGAGGGCAAGGTGGTCGTCCCCGAGACGCCGCAGGAGGCCGACACCTGGACGCCCCCGACCCTGTAACCCTGCTGACAGGAGTACCTGGAAGAGAAAGGGGGAAAAAGGGTGGGACTCCGGTCCCACCCTTTGCCTATCGCCATGCTGCTGAGACTCGAAGGCATCACCAAACGATTCGGGTCGCTGGTAGCCAACGACCACATCGACCTGGAGATCCGGCAGGGGGAGATCCACGCCCTGCTGGGCGAGAACGGGGCCGGCAAGTCGACGCTGATGAACATCCTCTATGGCCTCTACACGCCCGACGAGGGGCGGATCTTCTGGAAAGGCGAGGAAGTGCAGATCCGAAACCCCAGGCACGCCATCGACCTGGGGATCGGCATGGTGCACCAGCACTTCATGCTCGTCCCGGTATTCACCGTTGCTGAGAACATCACCCTGGGCAAGGAAGTGGTGCGCAACCGCTTCCTGGACATGAACGAAGCCCGGCGGCAGGTGGCGGAGCTGTCCAGGCGGTTCGGCCTCGAGGTCAACCCCGACGACCGGATCGAGTCCATCTCCGTCGGCCTGCAGCAGCGCGTGGAGATCCTGAAGGCGCTGTACCGGGGCGCGGAGCTGCTGATCCTCGACGAGCCGACGGCGGTGCTCACGCCGCAGGAGGTCGAGGAGCTGGGCAAGATCATGAAGCGGCTGGTCGCCGAGGGGCACACGATCATCATCATCACCCACAAGCTCAAAGAGGTGCTTCACCTGGCGGACCGGGTGACCGTCATCCGCCGCGGCAAGAAGATCGCGACGCTGGACGCCGCCGGCCAGACCGAGGACGAGCTGGCCCGGCTCATGGTCGGCCGCGACGTCATCCTGCGGGTGGACAAGCAGCCGGCCAACCCCGGGAAGGTGGTGCTGGAGGTGAACGACCTTTACGCCAAGAACGACCGGGGAGTGGACGCGGTCCGGGGCGTCTCCTTTACCGTGCGGGCCGGGGAGATCGTGGGCATCGCCGGCGTCGACGGCAACGGACAGTCCGAGCTGATTTCCTGCATCACCGGTTTGCGCAAGCCCACCGCGGGCACCATCCGGGTCAACGGGCAGGACGTGACCGGCCAGAGCCCGCGCCGCATCCGGGACGCGGGCGTGGGCCACATCCCTGAGGACCGGCAGAAGCGGGGGCTGGTGCTGAACTTCACCGTGGCGGAGAACGCGGCGCTCGGCGACCACAGGGCCTTCGCCCGGCGGGGGTTCATGAGCCAGCAGCAGATGGTCCGGAAGGCGCAGGAGATCATCAGCGGGTTCGACGTGCGCCCGCCCCGCCATGACTACCTGGCCCGGGCGCTCTCCGGCGGCAACCAGCAGAAGGTGATCGTCGGCCGCGAGATCCTGCGCAACCCCGACCTGCTGGTGGCCGTACAGCCCACCCGCGGCCTCGACGTCGGCGCGATCGAGTTCATCCACAAGCACCTGGTGGCCGAGCGCGACGCAGGCCGGGCAGTCCTCCTGGTTTCGCTGGAACTGGACGAGATCATGAACCTGGCAGACCGGATCCTGGTGATGTACAAGGGCCAGATCGTAGCCGAAGTGCCGGGCCACGAGGCGACCGAAGAAGGCCTCGGTCTGCTGATGATGGGAGGTAGCGCCAGTGCCTGATCAGTCCAAATGGAAGGCCGGGCTGCGGGCGGTGGGCATTCCCGTACTCGCAACGATCGTAGGCCTGTTCGTCGGCATCGTGTGCATCGTCCTTGCGGGCAAGGATCCGGTGCTGGCCGCCAAGGCCTTCGTCCGGGCGGTCGCCGGTGAGCCCCGCATGTTCGGCAACGTCCTGGTCTCCACCATCCCCCTCATCTTCACGGGCCTCGCGGTGGCGTTCGCGTACAGGGCCGGCCTCTTCAACATCGGCGTGGAGGGCCAGTACCTGATGGCCCAGATCGCCACGGTGGTCGTCGGCGTCTGGTGGACCCCGCCCAAGGGGCTGGAGTGGCTGCACCCGATCCTCGCGCTGGGCGCGGGCGCGGTGGCCGGCGCCATCTGGGGCGGCATCGTGGGCCTGCTGAAGGCCTGGAAGGGCGTCCACGAGGTCATCAACTCCATCATGATGAACTGGATCGCCCTCTTCACCGCCGACTGGCTGTTGAAGTACTACCTGCGTCCGGACAACAGCCGGGCGGCGTCCTACGACCTGCAGCAGACCGCATGGTTGAAGCAGGGGCTGATCGAAGGCTCCCGGCTGCACACCGGCATCTGGATCGCCCTGGCCACCGCTCTCGTGGTTTGGATCATCCTCTACAAGACGCCGCTGGGGTACGAGATCCGCGCGGTGGGCTACTCGCCGGGGGCGGCGGAGTACGGCGGCATCTCGGTCGCGAGGGCGCTCATCATCACCATGGCCATCTCCGGCGCCATCGCCGGCATGGCCGGTTCCGTGCAGACCATGGGCCTCAACCACCGGTTCAACGAGACCTCGGCCCTGCCCGGGTACGGATTTGACGGCATCGCCGTCGCGCTGGTGGGCCGGCTCCACCCCGCGGGCGTGGTGCTGGCGGCGCTGCTGTTCGGCGCCCTGCAGGCCAGCAGCGGCCTGATGCAGGCCATGGCCGGCGTGCCCAAGTCGGTCGTCTCCATCGTGCAGGCCGTCGTGATCTTCTTCGTGGCCGCTGAGGGCCTGTGGAGCTTCCTGCAGAAGCGCCGGGCCAAGAAGGAGGTGACGCCGGCATGACGGTCGCCTTTGGTACCATCCTCCTCACCTTCATCATGGCCACACTGCGTGCCACCACGCCGCTGCTGCTGGCCGCGCTGGGCGGCGTCTTCTCCGAGCGGTCCGGCGTCGTCAACATCGCCCTGGAAGGCATCATGCTGACCGGGGCCTGGGCGGCCGCCTACTTCTCCTTCCTCACCGGCAGCGCCTGGCTCGGGCTGCTGGGGGCCATCGTGGTCGGCATGCTGATGGCCGGCATTCACGGCGTCATCTCCATCAAGTACCACGCCGACCAGGTGGTCAGCGGCACCGCGATCAACATCCTGGCCGTGGGCTTCACCGAGTTCATGCTGAACCGGATCTGGGGCCAGGCCGGCAGCTCGCCCGAGGTGGCGACCCTGCCCAGCTTCGGCGGCCTGAGCCTGATGATCTACCTCGCCTTCATCCTGGCGTTCGTCTCCTGGGTGGCGCTGTACCGGACCCCCTGGGGCCTCCGGCTGCGCTCGGTGGGCGAGCACCCGCTGGCGGCGGACACGCTCGGCATCAACGTGTACCAGATGCGCTACGCGGGCGTGCTCCTCTCCGGTGCCCTCGGCGGCATGGCCGGTGCGGCGCTGTCCATCGGCCTCCTGTCCCGCTTCGTCGACGGCATGTCGGCCGGCAAGGGGTTCATCGCGCTGGCGGCCATGATCTTCGGCAAGTGGGATCCCATCGGCGCGGTGGGCGCGACGCTCCTCTTCGGCGCGTCCCAGTCCCTCAGCACCATCTTCCAGCTCATGGGCATCTCGGGCATTCCGACGCAGTTCTTCAACATGTTCCCGTACGTGCTGACCATGCTCATCCTGGCCGGGTTCGTGGGCAAGTCCGTGGCCCCCGCCGCCGATGGCGTACCCTATAAGAAGACCACCTGAGGATTGAGCCGAAGGGTGAATGGTCAAGTCGGCAATCTCGCTGTAGACTAACGTCAGGAACGGGTACTGCCGCTCCTGGGGGGGTGAGACCATGGGCAGGCTCGGAACCACGGAGATCATCCTGATCCTGGTGGTGGCCTTGCTGATCTTCGGCCCGAAGAAGCTCCCTGAGCTCGCCAGGTCTGTCGGCGAATCGATCCGCGGCTTCAAGGACGCCATGAAGGGCGGCCTGGGCGAGGACATCGCCGAGGTGAAGAAGGAGCTTCAGGAAGTCAAGGACAGCGTGACCAAGTAGGCCGTTGGTACATGAAGTCCGAGGGCTGCGGCGTCGTGCCGCAGCCCTCGGGCGCTTGGTGGGGGCCTCCTCCCCGCTGGTCTCGGGGGGAAGACCGACCGGCGGCTCCGCGCGGCGGCGGGGGGACATATCCCCCCGCCGCCGACCTGCTTACGGGTTGTCGAGATTCAGCGACAGCACCACGCCCGCGCAGCGCTCGCAGAGCTTCGGGTGCTGCTCGATGGCGCCGACCTTCCGGTAGTTCCAGCAGCGCTCGCACTTCTCGCCCTCAGCCCGCACCACCTCCAGGGAAAGATCGCCGGGGCCCTCGCCGAAGTACGTGCCGCTGGGCGCCGACTGGCCGCCCACGAAGAGCTTCACGTCCGACACGATGAAGATCGAAGGCAGGTCGGGCAGGTGCCTGTCCAGCAGCTCGGCCCACGAGCCTTCGCCGCCGCTGGCATACAGGTTCACGGCGGCCTCCTGGCTGGAGCCGATGAGCTTGTCGACCCGGGCCCGCTCCAGCACCACCTGCACCGCGTCCCGCAGCTCCATCAGCCGGTCCCACTCCGCCGCCAGGTTCTCGTCCAGGTAGGCGGGATCGGGCTGGGGCATCGTGAGCAGCTGCGAGGTGGGCGGCGATCCCGCCGGCTTGGGCAGGTGGCTGTACGCCTCCTCGGCGGTGAACGTCAGGATGGGCGTCAGCATGCGGATCAGGGCATCCGCCACGTGATAGAGCACGGTCTGCGCGGACCGCCGCTCCCGGGACGCCGGGGCGCTGGTGTACAGCCGGTCCTTCAGGATGTCCAGGTACACCGCCGAGAGGTCCACCGCGCAGTAGTTGTTCAGGGTGTGGTAGACGATGTGGTACTCGTACTCCCGATACGCCTCGGTGACCTTCCGGATGACCTCCTGCAGCCGGTGCATCTGCCAGCGGTCGATCTCCAGCAGGTCGTCCCGCTCCACCATGTCGGTGTCGGGGTTGAAGTCGTAGAGGTTGCCGAGCAGGTACCGCAGCGTGTTGCGGATCTTCCGGTAGGCGTCGGCCACCTGCTTCAGGATGTTCTCGGAGAGGGCCATGTCATGCCGGTAGTCGGTGGACGCCACCCAGAGCCGCAGGATGTCCGCGCCGTACCGCTTGATCACGTCGGCGGGGTCCACCACGTTGCCCAGCGACTTGGACATCTTCCGCCCCTGCTCGTCGACGGTGAACCCGTGGGTCAGCACGGCCTTGTAAGGCGGCTTTCCGTCCCGGGCCACCACGGCGGTCAGCAGGGAGGACTTGAACCAGCCCCGGTGCTGGTCGGACCCCTCCAGGTACAGGTCGGCCGGCCAGGTGAGCTCGGGCCGGGTCTCCAGCACGCCGACATGGCTGGAGCCGGAATCGAACCAGACGTCGAGGATGTCCTTCTCCTTGTGGAACGTCCGGCCCCCGCACTTCTTGCAGGTCAGGCCGCCCTCCGGCATGAAGTCCTCCGCCGGCCGCCGCCACCAGGCGTCGGATCCCTCGGCGCGGAAGATCTCGGCGATCTTCTCAAACATCTTCGGCTCGAAGGAAGGCTCGTCGCAGGCGGAGCAGGTCAGGATGGGGATCGGCAGCCCCCAGGCGCGCTGCCGGCTGATGCACCAGTCCGCCAGGCCGTCGATCATGGCGTACATGCGGTTGTAGCCCCAGTCGGGAATCCAGCGGACGTGGTTCATCGCCTCCTTGGCGATGTCCATGAAGCCCTCCACCTTGACGAACCACTGCACCGTGGCCCGGTAGATGACCGGGTTCTTGCACCGCCAGCAGTGGGCGTACTGGTGGCGGATCTTGCCCTGGCCCAGCAGCATGCCGGCCTCGTCCAGAGCCTTGATGATCTCCGGGTTGGCCTTTTCGATGAACATGCCGGCAAACGGCCCGGCCTCGGCGGTGAAGACGCCCTGATCGTTCACCGGGTTGAGCACGGGCAGCCCGTACTTCTGGCCCACCTCGAAGTCCTCGTGGCCGTGGCCGGGGGCGGTGTGCACCAGGCCGGTGCCGTCCTCGGTGGTGACGTGGTCGCCCAGGATCACGGGCGAGACCCGGTCATAGAGCAGGTGCCGGTAGGTGATCCCCTCCAGGTCGGCGCCCTTCAGCGTGGCCACGGGCTCCGCGGCCGGGAGGTTCACGGCCTGGAAGAACTTCTCCGCCAGGGCCGTGGCGACGACCAGATTGCCCTTCTCGGTGGCGTAGACGCCGTACTCCACCTCAGGATGGACCGCCACCGCCAGGTTGGCCGGGATGGTCCACGGGGTGGTCGTCCAGATCACCAGGTAGCTGCCCTCGGGGAGCTTCCCGCGGGGATCCACCACCGGGAACCGCACGTAGATGGAGTACGAGGTCTTCTCGTTGTACTCGATCTCCGCCTCGGCCAGGGCGGTCTCACAGTACGGGCACCAGTAGACCGGCTTCAGGCCCCGGTAGATGTACCCCTTGGCGGCCATCGCGCCGAAGACCTCGACCTCCTTGGCCTCGAACTCGGGGGCGACGGTCCGGTAGGGGTTCTCCCAGTCGCCCCGGACGCCCAGCCGCTTGAACTGCTCCCGCTGGACGTTCAGCCAGTGGTGGGCGTACTCATAACACTTCGCCCGCAGCTCCAGGGGATCGATCTTGCGGCGGTCGATGTTCATGTCCTTCAGGGCCCGCAGCTCGATGGGCAGGCCGTGCATGTCCCAGCCCGGCACGTAGGGCGCGTCGTAGCCCGCCATCGTGGCGTGCTTGACGATGATGTCCTTCAGGATCTTGTTGAGGGCCGTGCCCAGATGGATGTCGCCGTTGGCGTAGGGCGGGCCGTCGTGCAGCACGAACTTCGGCCGGCCGGCCGTCGCCCGCTGGACCAGGTTGTAGAGGTCCATCTCCTCCCACTGCTTCAGCTGCTCGGGCTCCCGCGTGGGCAGATTGGCCCGCATGGGGAAGTCCGTGCGGGGCATGTTCAGCGTCGCTTTGTAATCGGTCTTCTCAGCCATCTGTGCCGCTCCTTCCGGAAGAAGTGAAAAACCCCGCCCCGTAAGGGGCGAGGCTGCGCTCGCGGTACCACCCTCGTTCAGCGGCGGCCCGAAGGGCTGCCGCCAACTCTCCGCCGCTCTAACGGGGGCGAGGCCGCCTGCGCCTACCGCCCTCGCCGGGAACCGGCACGGGCCTCGGGCAGGAGCTCAGAGGTGATCTTCACAGGCCGCCTTCGGGACCGGTCTCGCACCCGTACGACCGGCTCTCTGACCCGCGCCCGCCTGCTACTCGTCCTCATCATCGCCGGGACGTTATTGGATTAGGTTACCACGGGCCCATGGGGCTGTCAAGCGAAAGCGGCCGCGCGCTAGCGGTTGCGCTCGGCCTGGGCGGACAGACCGTTCCGGGGCTCGATCCCCCGGGCCGGCCGGTCCGGCGCCGCGTCGGACAGCCGGGCCGCCGCCACGTGGGCCAGGGGATCGGGCAGCCCGTCCAGGGCATCGAGCTGCGACTTCAACAGGGCCCTGACCTGGGTGCGCAGGGTGTCCAGCACCCGGATGAGGTCGGCGTTATCCGCGAGGATCTGGCGCGCCTTCTCCTGACCGGCCTCCAGCATGCGCTCCACCTGGGCCCGGGTCTCGTTCATGAGCAGTTCCGCCTCGCGCCGGGCGTTCTCCCGGATCTCCTCCGCCGACTCCTCGGCGAGCACCAGCGTGCGGTTGATCGTCTGCTCCAGGCTGCGGTACTGCTCCAGCCGCTGGTTCAGGTGCTCCACCTGCTCCCGCAGGCTGGCGTTTTCGCGGATGAGCGCCTCGAACTCCTGGACGACCTGGTCCAGGAAGTCATCGACGGCGTCGCGGTCGTAGCCCCGCATCCGCACCGGAAACTCCTTGTTGGCGATGTCGACCGGGGTGATGCCCATGTTCCACTCCTCCTGCTCCTGGTCACAGGAGCGGCCCATAAATCAAGGTCCACACGAGCCGGCGCACGAGGGCGAGCAGGATCATCAGCACGAACGGGGAGAAGTCGATCATGCCCGTGTCGGGGAGGATGTTCCGGATCGGGGCCAGCATGGGCTCCGTGGCCCGCCATACGTAGTCCTCAATCGTAAAGAACCAGCTGTTGCTGCTGGTTCTGTAGCGCGGTCGAAACCAGGACATGAGAACACGAGCCCAGATCAGCACCTCCAGGATGGACAGGAAGATGCTGACCGTCTGGTAGATGAGAAATTGCATCCAGCTCCGGTCTCCTCTCGGTCCGCGGTCGGCATCCGCTTACTGGTTGCGCCAGTCGAACTTGGACCGGTCCGCGCCCGTGCGATCGCCCTCCTCGGACCGCCGAGCGGTCCGGGCGAGCAGGTCGCCCTCCTGGCTGCCGGAGGCGGTGCCCATCAGCTTCTCCAGGACGCCGGGGGGAAGGTCGACGGCGCCGCCGCCGATGGCCGTGCCGGTCAGGCCCCGCCCCATCGTGGAGACGTCAATGCCAGGCGGAGCGTAGAAGAAGATCCCGGCAGAGACCCGCTGGGTTTCGCCGTTGAGTGCGTAAATCGCCCCGTTGAGGAAGTTGAGGATCTTCTGGGCCAGGTCCTTGTCCAGCGACTCCAGGTTGAGGATCACCGGGCGCCGCGCCTTCATCTGGTCCACGATCGTCTGCACCTCTTCGAAGGAGCGCGGCTCGACGACAACCACCTTCACGGTCCCCTGCTTGCTGGGCACGGCGCTGATCGGCACCACCTGCCCCCGCCGCTCGGGCGCACTGCGGCGCGGCGGCTCCTCCTGGTAAGCGGGCTGGACCTGCTCCAACTCCCCGTCCTCGAACTCGTCCTCTTCCGGACCGAACCCCAGGTAGTCCACCAGTCGACTCCAGAGGCCAGGCTTGTTCGGCATTGATCGGTTACCTCCCCGGGTGGTCAATCTCGCGGTCCAAAGATGGCCGTGCCGACGCGAACCAAGGTGGCGCCCTCTTCGACGGCGACCTCATAGTCGCCCGACATCCCCATCGACAGGTGTTCGAGGCTGACCCCCTCGATCCCGAGGGCCTGCATCTGGTCCCGCAGCTGCCGCAGGCGGCGGAAGTGCGGCCGGGCGTCCTCAGGGTTGTCGGAGAGCGGAGCCATGGTCATCAGCCCGCGTACCCGCACCCAGCGCTGCTGCGCCACCTGGCGCAGAAACGACTCCAGGTCGCCCGGGGGTAGCCCATGCTTCGACGCCTCGCCGGACACGTTGACCTGCACCAGGGCGTCTACGGGCCTCCCCCGCCGCTCCGCCTGCTTGACCAGCTCGCTCAGCAGCGCGGACCGGTCCAGGGAGTGGATGAGCTCCGCCCACTCGAGGGCCTGCTTCACCTTGTTGGTCTGCAGCGTGCCAATCAGGTGCCAGGTCGGCTGCCTGTCCTGCAGGAACGGCGCCTTGCTGCGCAGCTCCTGCACCCGATTTTCGCCCAGGTCCCGGATACCGGCCGCGAGGACCGCCTCGATCTCTTCTACGGTCCGGGTCTTGGTGACGGCCACCAGCCGCACCCCGGCTGGATCCCGTGCGGCCCGCTCCGCGGCCCGCCTGATCCGTTCCAGGACCAGGCTGACATTTTCCATGATCTTCGACACCACGAACCAACTTCCCTTCCAGTACCGGATGGAATTACCACGGATGGCCCCGGGTTTCCCGGGTCATCGGTTGCGGGGCGGCGGGGCGGTCAGTACCTGCGCGTCGGGCGGCACATCCCCCTCCACCGCCACCTCGTCGACCGTGCCGCCCAGCACCCGGACAGGCACGAAACGGTAGCCGCCGCGCTGGGCGATCCAGACCCCGGTACGCCCTTGCTCCACGTCGATGGCCGCCCGGGGCAGGATGATCCCTTCGTACTCCGCCAGGAGCAGCGAAACCCGCATCCGCCGGAGCCGCAGGGCGTCCGCGGAGGGCAGCGGCGCCTCCAGATGAACCAGCAGGTCCGGCCCCGCGGCGGCCAGGCGCACCACCCGGGCCGTGAGGGGCAGGTCGCGCCCGCTCACCTGCAGCTCCACCTCCTGGCCCGGCAGAACGGCCTGCTGGGACTCCGACAGGCTGTCCGCGGAGACCCGAAGCAGCATCTCCAGCGAGAGGTCGTCCACCAGCTTGAAGAGCGGCTCCCCGGCTTCCACGGGGCCGTCCGCGATCTCCCGGGTGTCGGGATACGGCAGCGTGGAGAAGGCCTCCGGTCCCCAGCCCGCCACCGCCTCGGGGGTAAGCACTTCCTCCAGGCCGTCGGTCTGGTAGAAGACCACGCCGGAGACCGGCGTCGTGATGACCTCCTCCAAGGCGGCCGCAGACTGGCCCGGGGCGAAGGCCACCACCTGGCCGCCTACCCGCACCCGCGCCCCCTCGGCGGCGAGCCGGCGCAGCGTGCCGGCCTGCGGGGCCCGGTAGACCTGCTCCCGTCGCACCAGCACGGCGTCCGCTTCCAGGGTCACCCGCAGCGAGCCTTGCCGCACGCCGGCCAGCGGATCGGGTTCCGCCGGCGCGGCCGTGAGGAGGACCGCCGAGTTCCAGATGTACAGCCCCGTTCCAAGGGCGGCGACGGCGAGGAGGATCACGGGCCATCGGCGGCGTCGCCGGGGCTTTGGCCGCAGCTGCGTGACGGTGCCCATGGGGACCCTCCCTTCACCGACTGGGACAGGAGGATGATGGCCGCGCCGCGGCCTGCGCCGCCGGCCTCCGCCCGATGGCTGAAGAACCGGTCGCGCTGGCAGGCGGTGCAGGCACCGGCTACGTGGACCTGTCCCACCCCGGCGGACGTGAGATCCAGCCGGTTGGCGGCCCAGAGATCCAGCATGTGGCGCCCCGCCCGGGCCGACGGCCGGAGCAGGCCCTCCGCCCCATCGCCGAAGTGCTGCCTGACCGGCCCCGCCACCGCCTCGTCCACCTCGTAGCAGCAGGGGCCGATGGAGGGGCCGATGGCGGCGTGGATGTCGGCCGGATCACAACCGTAGTGTTCGCGCATGGCCCGGACCGCCTCGGCGGCGACGCCCGCGACGGTGCCCCGCCACCCGGCGTGGACCACACCGATCACCCGGCGGACGGGGTCGTACAGGTAGACCGGCACGCAGTCCGCCGCGGTGATGACCAGGGCGATGCCCTGCCGATCGGTGATCAGACCGTCGGCGCCGGGGATCACCCGCACGTCGTCGGCGCGGTTCCGACTATCGTCCGTGGGGTCGCAGCCGTCGGCCCGGACGGCCACCACCCGGTTGCCGTGCACCAGGCCGCCCATGAAGGCCGACCCGGGGGCCAGCCCCAGGATGGCCAGGGTCCGGCGCCGGTTCTCCCGCACGTCTTCCGGCCGGTCCCCTACGCTCAGGCTCCAGTTGAGCCCGCCGCCCCAGCGTTGGCTGACGCCGCCGCGCCGTCCCGTGAAGATGGCCCGGACGCCCCCCAGCGCTTCCAGGCCGGTCAGATGCAGCACGGGCACCCCGTCGTGTTCCGCCCACGTCGCCACGCTCACCCGGCGCCAACCCCTCTCACAAGTTAACTTTTCATAGCCTCTATTCTAGCAGAAATCCGCAATCCTGACGCATCCGGTGAGACCGTTCCGCACAATGCAGGGAGCGGCTCACCCGAGGGACGGGGAACCGCTCCCGTATGGACCGTCAGACCGGCATCGGCCGTTCGATCTCGACCAGGATGCAGTCGGGGCCGATGCAGACGATCTTCGTCCAGGGAATCACGATGTCGGGGCCGCCGCCCCACAGGCCGAACCAACGGCCCTCTCCCGGCACGATGATCGCCGTGATCCGGCCGGACTTCTCGTCGATCTCCACGTCGATCAGCTCGCCCAGCCGGCGTCCGGTCCGGATGTCGATCACGTCCTTGCGCAGGTCCGATGCCTTGGCCACCGTGACCGCCCTCCTCCGCGCTGCTCAACCCAATCTTATGCGGACCGGGCTTGGCCGAATCCGCCGCGGCCGGGGGCCGGTCTACAGGGGGCTGACGCACCCGGCCGTGCAGATCCCGGGACAGCCTTCGGCCCACGGCTCGGGATATCGACCGGTGCATGACCCGGCGCACCCGTCCGCGCATCCCTCCGGGAGGGTGGTTCCCACCGCTTCCGTTGGAGGGACCTGCACCTCGCGGATGGTGTAGCAGAAGGACGGATAGACCAGGCACCAGAAGTTGGCGCCGGCGGCGTCGCCGATCAGGATGCGAAGGGCCCGGTACCGCCCGGCGGGCAGGTACAGGTCGCCGTACCCCTTGCCGGGGAAGGCGTAGGTGCCCAGCTCGGCCCGCACGGGGTGGGCCGCGCCCCACGCCGCCGCCACCGCCCTGGCGGCCTGCTCCAGCTCCGGCAGCAAGGCCGCGATCCGGGCCTCCGCCTCCGCACGGCTCCGGGCACCGGAGAGGGCCGGGCGCAGCCGGTCCAGCACCGCGTCGCGCACCGCCAGCTTCAGCGCCTGCTCCTCCGGGGCGTCGCTGTGCGCGATCACGTGGATGCGCACCAGATTCGGATCGGCCAGCGCCGCGTCCTCCGCCCGTGCGGCCGCCGCCAGGAGCACGCCGCCGCCGGCCTGCCCGAGGCCCAGGACGATCAGCAGCCAGCCGGTGATCAGCTTCCGGTTCATCGTCGCTCCTCCCGAGGGGATGTGCGTCCCATCGTCTCGGGAAGAGTTATACCCAGGTTAACCATAATCTAAACCAGCTTGACATAAAAACAAGCCCCATCCCCTCTTCGGGGACAGGGCATGGGCGGTGAACGCTATACGTACTTGCGCATGTGGGACAGCGCAGCCTTCTCCAGACGGCTCACTTGCGCCTGGGAGATGCCGATCTCCTCTGCCACCTCCATCTGTGTCTTTCCCTCGAAGAACCGGAGCGTCAGAATGAGCCTCTCCCGCTCGTTCAGCCGGTGCAGGGCCTGGCGGATACTGATGCCCTCGAGCCACTGCGAGTCCTGCTGCGATTCGTCGCTCACCTGGTCCATGACGTAGATGGGGTCGCCCCCGTCATTGTAGAGGGGCTCGAAGAGCGACACCGGCTCCTGGATCGAGTCCAGCGCATAGACGATCTCTTCCAGGGGAAGCCCCAGTTCGTCGGCGATCTCCTGCACCGTCGGTTCCCGAGAGAGCCGGTTGACCAGCGCGTCCCGCACCTGCAGGGCCTTATAGGCGATGTCCCGCAGCGAGCGGCTCACCCGGATCGGGTTGTTGTCCCGCAGGTACCGCCGGATCTCGCCGATGATCATCGGCACGGCGTAGGTGCTGAACTTGACGTTCTGCCCCAGGTCGAAGTTGTCAATGGCTTTCATCAGGCCAATGCAGCCCACCTGGAACAGGTCGTCGACGTACTCCCCGCGGTTGTTGAACCGCTGGATGACGCTGAGCACCAGGCGCAGGTTGCCGGTGATCAGCTCGTCGCGGGCCGCCTTCTCACCGCTTCGCATCCGGACGAAGAGCTCCCGCATCTGGGCGTTGGTCAGGACCGGAAGCTTGGCGGTGTTGACCCCGGGGATCTCCACTTTGTTGATCATCATGCCGGGACGATGCCTCCCCCATGGGCGCCGAACGGCTGCCCCATTCAAGTGGGAGTATGTCCACGGCCGGGAAGCGCTATTCCGCCTTCAGGAATTGCTTACAGACACTGTAAAATCTTTGACGATTCGTCATTCCATGCGCAGGATTTCCTTTTTCAAACGCTTGAAGATCCGCTTTTCCAGCCGGGAGATGTAGCTCTGCGAGATCCCCAGCAGGTCGGCCACCTCCTTCTGGGTACGCTCGCGCCCATCGACGAGGCCGAACCGCAGCTCCATGATCCGCTTCTCCCGCCCGGTCAGCTTGGCCATCGCCTTGCGGAGAAGCATCCGGTCGACCTCCTCCTCCAGGCCCCGGTAAGTGATGTCGCTGTCGGTGCCCATGACGTCGGAAAGGAGCAGTTCGTTTCCCTCCCAGTCCTTGTTGAGCGGCTCGTCAAAGGACACCTCGCTCCGGGTGCGGGACGCCCGGCGTAAATACATTAAGATTTCATTCTCAATGCATTTCGAAGCGTACGTGGCCAGCTTGATCCGCTTGGAGGGATCGAAGGTCTTCACCGCCTTGATGAGGCCGATGGTGCCGATGGAGACCAGGTCCTCCACCCAGATGCCGGTGTTGTCGAACTTGCGGGCGATGTAGACCACGAGTCGCAGGTTCCGCTCGATGAGGGTGTTCTTGACGCTCTCGTCGCCCTGGGTGAGGCGCTGCAGCAGGGCCGCCTCCTCCTCGCCGGTGAGCGGCGGAGGCAGCGCCTCGCTGGAGCCGACGTAGTAGATCGCCCTGGGCCGGACCAGCCCCCTGGCCGCCAGCCAGCGCAGCACGCGGGTGGACACCCGGAAGAGGGCCCCCTGAAGCGCCAGTATCTGTCTCCTAACGAACGTGTACATCGGGCCTCCCCTCTCCTCTCTCGCCGGATTGTGCCTCCACGGGACGCCCTCGGGCTTGGCCGTGCGCCCGGCGCGCCGCGGCGACCATCGCAGCCGGCAGCAGCGCCGCATAGCGCCCCTCCGGATCCAGCGGACCCGCCGCCAGTCCGACCCGGCCCTCGACCTGCACCCAGTCCCCCCGTCCCCGCGGGCGGACCGAGAGGCCGTCCGGCCGGATCACCAGCAGCCACCCGTCGCTCCGCCCCACCGCGGCGAAGGGCACCAGCTGGCACCGGCTCTGCCACTCGGCCGGCAGCCCGTCCAGCCCCATGGGACCGGACGACGCTGCCTCCAGCACCGCCGGCGGCAGCAGGCTCCGCAGCCGGCCGCCCTCGACCACGGCCACCGGCATCCGGCCGACGGGCGTGCGCAGCAGGTTGCCGGAGTCCACCAGTCCTTCCACCACCTCACGCCGGCCGTCCACGCGCACCTCGAGTTCGTACAGCCCGTCGTCCACCTCGGCCCTTTCCCGGTACGCCTGCCAGAGGAGCTGCGCCCCCGCCAGGGCCACGCCCGCGCCGCCCGCCACCAGGGCGGCGGGCGGTGCGGCGAACAGGGCCGGGTAGCGTTCCGCCAGCAGGAAGAGCAGCCCCCCGGACAGGATCAGGCCGGTCCAGAAGAAGCCCAACACGGCGACGAACTGCGCCCAGGGTCCGGGCCAGACCAGGAGCCACGCCAGCGCCGCGCTGCCCGCCAGCAGGGCGGCGCCGGAGAACAGCCACCCCGCCTTGGGTGCCGGCCCGGCAGAAGGCGGAGCCGGCGCCGCGGCAGGGACGTCCTGCAGCAGGACAGGCAGCACCGCCAGGGCCGCTCCCAGCAGGGCAGCCACCCACAGCCGCCACGCGCGGTACCGCACGCGCGCCGCCCGGGCGGCGAACCACAGCAGGGCGAGGTCGAGGCCGAAGTTGACCAGGAAGAACACATCCGGCCGGACCGCGGGCAGACCGGACACACCAGGCCACCCCCGTCAGGCTCACCCCGTCCCGCAGCGCGAGAGTACGAAGCAAGTCCGGGATTTATGCCAACATCTTAGCCCGGCGGGGCTGTCGGTTGTGGTCGCATCCTGGCGGGCCTTTGCCGCGCTTTCTGTCGAAATCCGCGGTGTGCCGCCATTTCCGGGCGCCGCTGCCCGCCCGCCCCCGCCGCGGCTCCACCCGTGCAGAACCCACACGCGGCACCCCCAGCCAGCGGCTCCATCCGCGGCACGCGCGCGAAAGCGCTCCCCGAACCTCGGGGAGCGCTGAAAATCAGGCGGTCACAGGCTTACTGCGGCTTACGGCGCAGGAAGGCCGGGATGTCCAGCTCGTCCACCATGGGCTTGACCTCGCCCACGGCGTTCTGGCCGGCGCGCCGGCGGCCCCAGGCGGGGAAGTCGCCGTCGCCGAACCCGGTTGCGATGACCGTGACCCGGATCTCGTCCTGGATCGACTCGTCGATGACCGCGCCGAAGATGATCGTCGCCTCGGGGTCGGCGGCCTGGGCGATGATCTCCGCGGCCTCGTTGACCTCCATCAGCCCGAGGTCCGGACCGCCGGTGATGTTGAGCAGCACGCCCTTGGCGCCGTCGATGGTCGTCTCCAGCAGCGGGCTGGAGATGGCGGCCCGGGCGGCGTCCGCGGCGCGGGACTCACCCCGGCCCACGCCAATGCCCATCAGGGCCGAGCCGGTGTTGGACATGATCGTGCGCACGTCGGCGAAGTCCAGGTTGATCAGCCCGGGCACCGCGATCAGGTCGGAGATGCCCTGCACACCCTGGCGCAGCACGTCATCGGCCACCCGGAAGGCCTCCATCAGGCTGGTCTTCTTGTCCACCACCTGCAGCAGCCGGTCGTTGGGGATGGTGATCAGGGTGTCGACCTTCTGCCGCAGGTTCTGGATGCCCTTGTCGGCCTGCATGGCCCGCTTCTTGCCCTCGAAGGTGAAGGGCCTGGTCACCACGCCGACCGTGAGCGCGCCCAGCTCCTTGGCGATCTCCGCGACCACGGGCGCCGCGCCGGTGCCCGTGCCGCCGCCCATGCCGGCGGTCACGAAGACCATGTCGGCGCCGCGCAGCGCAGCGGCAATCTCCTCACGGCTTTCCTCGGCGGCGCGGTTGCCGATTTCCGGGTCGGCCCCGGCCCCCAGCCCCTTGGTCAACTTGGCGCCGATCTGCAGCCGCGTCGGGGCCTGCGCGCTCTTCAGGGCCTGGGCATCCGTGTTGACGGCGATGAACTCAACGCCCTGGAGGCCGGCCGAAATCATGCGGTTGACCGCGTTGTTGCCGCCGCCACCAACGCCGATGACCTTGATACAGGCTAACTGCTCAAACCCCGGCTCATAATCGTTCACGACTGTGATCCTCCTCACGTGGCGCTAGTGGAACAGGGCTTTCAGCCAGTCCCGTAACCGTCCTGCTCGCGCCGGCCTCGCCTCGGCCGCATCCGTTGCGGGTTCGCTGGGCTCCCAGCCCTCCGCGGCCGCCGGCGCGGCCCGCACGCCCCACAGTGCCAGCCCGGCCGCCGCAGCCAGTTCGGGCTCGGCGGCCAGGGAGTCGGCCGGTGTGCCGATTCGGCTCTTCAGGCTCAGGCAATCGCCGGCATAGCCGGCCAGCCCGCGCAGGCGGCTTCCGCCGCCTGTGAGCACCAGCCCGGCGGGGAACAGCCCGGCGTAGCCCGAACGCTTCACCGCTGCCGCCGCCATCTGGAGGATTTCCTCCACCCGCGAGCCGATGATCTCAGCCACGTATTTCTCGCTGACTTCGTAGGTGTTCAGCCCGGACGGGGTGGGCAGGGTCACGGTGCCGTCCCCCGCCAGGCGGGGAGCCGCCCAGCCCCGCTCCCGCTTCAGCCGCTCGGCCGTCTCCACCGGAATGCGGAGCACGGTCGCCAGGTCGTGGGTGATATGGTCGCCACCGACGGGCAGGACCGCCAGGTGGAAGAGATGTCCCAGCTCGTACACCGCGACGCCGGTGGTGCCGCCGCCGATATCCAGCAGCAGGACGCCCTCCTCCCGCTCCTCCGGGGTCAGCACCGCCTCGCCGGCCGCCCGCACCGCCACCAGGTAGTCCGCCACCTCAAAGCCCGCCTGGCTGGCGGCCCGCAGGTGATTCTGCACGTGCAGCGCGTCGCCGGTCACCACCTGGACCTCGGCGGCGAGGGTGCGCCCACAGAGGCCCGTAGGATCCCGCAGCGGCACGCTGCCGTCCAGCTGGTAGCTGCGCGGAATCACGTGTACCCGCTCCCGGCCCGCGCTGGGCTCCACCGCCTCCGCGGCGGCATCGAGGACCCGGCGGACCAGTTCGGGCGTCACGCCCGCTGCCGGCCGGGGGACGGCCACGGCCGCTGCCCCGACCTCGGAGCGGAGGTGGGCGCCGGAGATGGAGATGACGGCCCGGTGCACCTGCGGCCGACCGGCCATCGCACAGGCGGCCTCTGCGGCCTTCCGCATCGCCCGCGCCGCCGCGCTCAGGTCGCTGATCAGCCCCCGGTAGACCCCGGCCGAAGGGACGAGCCCGACGCCGATCACCCGCGGCTCCCCGCCCTCCGGCGCCTCGGCCAGGGCGGCCGCCACGTGGGTGCTGCCGGCATCTAGACCCAGAACCAGGTTCTCCGCCACGGAGCCGGCCCCCTCCACTCAGGCATCATCCGTGCACTTCTTAACTTCATTCAACACCCGGTGGGGGAATCCTCCTCCTGATAATGGCTGGCGCTATAATTCTTGGGAGACGACGAGGAAGCGCGCAGCCAGCTGGGTGGCATACGCAGGCTGCGCGCTCAGTCCTGGAGGCCGTGGTGCTGGAGCGTCTCCTCGTCCCGGTGGAAGAACCCCCACCGCTGCAGGATCAACCGGCGGATGATGCCCAGGTTCTGGAACATCCGGATGCCCATGGCCACCACGCCGGCCAGGTAGAGGTTGTCGACGCCGATGCGGTCCCCCAGGTACACCAGTCCGGCGGCCAGCAGGGTGTTGGTAAAGAAGCCCGTGATGAAGATGGCGTTGTCATAGGTGCCTTCCAGGCTGGCCCGCAGCCCGCCGAAGGAGGTGTCCAGGGCGGCCAGCACGGCGATGGAGAGGTACCGTGCGTACGCGACCGGCAGCGTGAACGGCGAGAAGATGCCGATCAGGATTCCGGCGATGAAGCCCACGATGATGATCCACATCTCAGGGTGCGACCTCCTCCAGGGCCGGCTGGGCGTAGTTCAGCCGGAGCGACGCGGTGTAGGCGGGCACCCGCACCGAGGTCTCCTTCTTCACGGTGATCTGAATGCCCCAGTACTTCAGCGACTCGGCCACCCCGCCCTTCATCATGATCGCCCGCTCCAGCTCGTCCGGGTTGCCGATGGCGACGATGTTGAGCGGCGGCGCGGTGCGCACGCCGTTGATGGTGACGACCGGACCCATGCAGCGGATCTCGGTCCGGCTGGTCACCCGCTGCCCGTTGATCGCGATGGCCTCGGCGCCGGCCGCCCGCAGCTCGTTGATCACCCGGAGCACGTCCTCGTCGTGGATGATGAAGTTGTTGGCGTTCTCGCCCGGCGTCACCGGCAGCACCGAGTCGGCCATGACCACGGTCACGCCCGGACCGGTCAGGGGCAGGAGCCCGGCGTGGATCTGCGCCTGCTCCAGCCGCTCCGCCAGGGCCTGGTACTCGTTCTGGGTCTTCACCGAGATCAGCTGCTGCTGCCGCAGCGCCTCGACCTCCGCGGCCAGCTCGTCCCGCAGGGCCTCAGCGGCGGCCAGCTGGGCCACCAGCTCCTCCGTGCGCTGCACCGCGGCCAGGTCGGCCAGGGCCACCTGGCGCTGCACCTTGAACTGCATCGAAAGCATAAGTCCGAGGGCGACCCCGACCAGGGCCGTCGCCCAGGGAACCCTCCTCATCTGTGCGGACATGGCCTCACCCCCGCATTACTGGCAACCCTGAGCCAGCACCTTGCCGTAGACCCGCAGGTCGATCTGGCACCGGCCGCGGGCCGACGCCGGCACCCGGTCCAGCTGATCCAACAGGCCCCGGAGCTGGGTCTGGATGTGATCCTCCCGGGCCGCGGCATCGTCCGGCAGCACGCCGACCTCCACCGTGGTGCCGCCGGTGAGGTAGAGCCGCAGGTACCGGTCCGCGCGCACGTGCACTTCCGACAACTGCTCCAGCAGCGGCTCCCCCGTCCACCAGAGCAGGGTGAGCGCGTCCTTCAGGCCCAGGTCGTCCAGCACGTCCCCCCGCAGGGCGCGCTCCACCGTCACCCCGCTCACCACCGGCAGCCGTTCTCCTTCCTCCAGCAGCCGCTGGCCGAGGACGCGCCCCTCGGCGTCCAGCACGAGGTAGAAGCGGCCGTGGTACTGGAGCAGGGCCAGCGGCTCCCGCTCCGTCACCGTGATGACCAGCGCGTTGCCCCGCCAGGTCACGCCGGCCGACTCCACCCAGGGGTCGGCCAAAAGCCGCTGCCGAACGCGCTCGGCGGTCACCTCCCACTTCAGGTCGCCGGGCATGACGCCGGCGATCGCCATCACCTCGGCCTGGCTCAGCCGCTCATTTCCGCCGATCTGGACCCGCTCCAGCCGGAAGAGGGCCGAGCGGTAGGCGGCGAACAGGCAGATGCCCAGCAGCACCGCGAGGGCCAGCACAAAGCCCCACCGGCTGCGCGCCCGCGCCGAGCCCTTCCCCTTCATCGGCACCGCGCTCGTCGTCACCCCGTCACCGCCCCTTCTCGCAGCGCCGCAGATGCGCAGAGACAATGATACTCCAGCCCCGCCGGGCACCGACCTCTCCCGTGTCCGTCACGCCGTCATCCAGGGAGTACGACGTTCAGCGCGCCCGGCAGGATCTCAAATGTGACCGGTAGGTGGCCGACCACCTCGCCGTCCAGCTGGATGACCACCTTCTCCGGCGAGTCGGCCGTAAGCTTCCGCCCCCGCGCCATTCGCACCTTCGGGTGGCCGACGTGGCGGCCGCTGTAGATCAAGGACACCAGCCGGATCAGCTCCAGCCGGCCCAGGTCTTCGCCCCATGCGATCTCGAACAGGCCGTCGGCGATGTCGGCCTGCGGAAAGACCTGCATCCCGCCGCCGAAGTAGCGGCCGATGCCCACCTCCAGGAGCAGCACCCGGTTCAGCCGGCGCCGCTCGCCGTCGATCTCCACATCCACCCGCACGCCGGTGAAGTGGAACAGGGTGTCGAACACCCCCCGCACGTAGCTGAACTTCGGGAAGCGCTGCCCGTAGGTGTTGACCCGCGCGCAGACCTCCGCGTCGAAACCGAATCCGGCCGCGTTGAAGAAGTACCGGTAGCCGTGGGCCAGCCCCACGTCCATCCGGGCGACCCGGCCGCCAAAGGCCAGCCGGCAGCCCTCCGCCGCATCGGTCGGGACGCCCGCGGTGCGCACCCAGTCGTTGCCCCTGCCCGCGGGGATGACGGCCAGGGCGGCATCCGTGCCCACCAGGCCGTTGCCCACCTCGTTGAGCGTGCCATCGCCTCCGATGGAGACCACCCGGTCGTACCCCTCCTGAATGGCCAGTCGGGCCAGGTCGGTGCCGTGTCCGGGGCGTTCCGTGAACTTGACGCCGTACTCGCCCAGCCGGGCGGCCAGCGGCTCGATCTGTCTCCATCGCTCCAGGGCCTGTCCGCGCCCGGCGATGGGGTTGACGATGAAGCACACGCGGGGCATGGGGCGTCACCTCCGTGCTGCGCGGGTCGCAGTAAGTGTTCCCTCCGGTCGCTGCATTCTCCTGCAGACTCCGGCCCCCGGGCGCCCGGGGGCGGCGCCCGCCGCAGCCGCGACAAAGGGGGCGCGGGCCCTGCGAAGATCGCAGGGCCCGCGCCCCGGGCCGACCCGATCACCGATCCTCCCATCGGGCCGTGGGAAGCCTCCCGCCGCTGACCACCCGCACAGGCCCCTCCTTGCGCGGGCGGATGTCGAACTCGAAGATCTCCGTCGGCAGCCAGAGCGTGCAGCAGGCGTTGGGGATGTCGACGATGGAGCTGATGCGCCCCTCGATCGGCGCGGTTCCCAGGATCATGTACGCCTCCTCGGCAGTGTACCCGAAACTCTTCAGGTAGTTGATCGCCTCCAGGCATGCCATCCGGTAAGCGACGTGGGCGTCCAGGTAGTACTGCCGGCCCTCCTCGTCCACCGAATAGCCCTCGAACACGATGTAGCTGGAGAAGCGCGGCTCGGTCAGGCTCGGCTGGAAGATGGCGTGGTGCAGGTTGTACTTGTTCATGCCGTCCTTGATGAGGTCGACGCACATGGTGATGTAGCCCGGCATCTCGATGGCGCCGCAGAACGTGATCTCCCCGTCGCCCTGGCTGTAGTGCAGGTCGCCCACCGTGAGCTTGGCGCCCTTCACGTGCACGGGCAGCAGCGCCCGTGCGCCCCGGGTGAGGTTCTTGATGTCCCGGTTGCCGCCGTTCTCCCGGGGCGGGATGGTGCGGGCCGCCTCCCGGGCCACCCGCTCGTACTCCGGCGTCCCGGGGCGGAGCGCGCCCAGCACTGCGTTCCGAGGCTCGGGGGGCAGGGCGAGCGGCGGCACCCGTTCGGGGTTCTGGGCGATGAGCTTGCGTTCCCGCTCGTTCCACCGGGCCAGCAGGTCATGCGACGGCGCCGTGCCGAGGATGCCGGGGTGCGCCAGGTACGGGATGCGGACACCGGGCACGTGGCGGGATCGGGCCCAGACGCCGTCGAACTCCCAGATGGCCTTGTGGGCGTGGGGAAAGTGGTCGGTGAGGAACCCGCCGCCGTTGTGCCTGCAGAAGATGCCGGTGTAGCCCCAGCTCTGCTTCGGGTGGGGGCCGATGTCCAGGATGTCGACGACCAGCAGGTCGCCAGGTTCGGCGCCGGCCACCTCGATGGGGCCGGTCAGGTGGTGGTTGGGCGAGAGCTCCATGTCGCGGATGTCGGTGGCGGTGTCGTCGTTGCGCACCTGGCCGCCGGTCCAGTCCGGGCACTCCACGGTGAAGACCTCGCCCGGCCGGACGCTGGCGACGGCCGGGATGTCCGGGTGCCACCTGTTCTGAATGACCTCATAGTACTCCGAGATGGGCTTGGTCGGGTCGATCTCGATGAGCGGGCGTCCCATAACCCGGCCCTCCTTCGCTGATGGTCTTCCGCCGCCGGTGCGCGCCCGCCGGCGTCGGCATGGGATGGCCAACCCATGGGCCTGTCAACTCTTATGCGGCGGGGGACAGGCTTAGACCCGCGAAACCGGGACCGGCCGCCGCCGGTCCCGGTTTCCTACACCCGGCTGATCGTCGCCCCCAGCCGGGTCAGCTTTTGCTCCAGGTGCTGGTAGCCCCGGTCGATGTGGTAGATGTCCTCGATGGTGGTCTCGCCCTCCGCCCGCAGGCCGGCGAGAATCAGCGCCATCCCCTCCCGCAGCGCCGGGCAGACCACCGTCGCTCCCGAGAGGGACGGCACCCCCTGCACCACCGCGGTCCGTCCCTCGGTCTTGATGTTGGCGCCCATCCGGCGCAGCTCGTCGGCGACCTTGAACCGGTTCTCGAAAATGGTTTCCGTGATGATGCTGGTGCCGTCGGCGGTGGCCGCCAGGGCCATCATCTGCGGCTGCATGTCGGTGGGGAAACCCGGGTAGGGCAGGGTCTTGACGTCCGCCGCCTTCAGCCGCCGGGGCCCCACCGCCGTGACCGCGGTGCCGTACTCCCGGATGATGGTGCCCATCTCCCGCAGCTTCGCGGTCACCGCGTCCACGTGCTCGGGGATCACCCCCTGCACGGTCACCTCCCCGCCGGTGATCGCCGCGGCCGCCAGGAAGGTGGCGGCCTCGATGCGGTCGGGAATCACGGTGTGTTCCACCGAACCCAGCTTGCTCACGCCGTCGATCCGGATCACGTCGAGCCCGGCCCCGCGCACCCGCGCGCCCATCTTGTTGAGGAACGCCTGCAGGTCCACGATCTCCGGCTCCCGTGCCGCGTTGCGGATCACTGTGGTGCCCTCCGCCAGCACGGCCGCCATCATCAGGTTCTCCGTGGCGCCGACGGAGGGGAAGTCCAGGTAGATCTCGGTCCCCCGGAGCCGCCGGGGAACGCTGGCCTCGATGTAGCCGAACCGCTCCTCGATGCGGGCGCCCAGGGCCTCCAGCCCGCGGAGATGAAAATCGATCGGCCTGGGGCCGATCGCACAGCCGCCGGGATAGGAGATGCGGATCTTGCCGACCCGGGCCAGGAGCGGCCCCATCAGGAAGATGGAGGAGCGCATCTCCCGGGTGAAGTCCGCCCCCACCTCCTGGCCGTTCAGGCCGTCCGCCCGAATGCGCAGGGTGCGTCCCGAGACGGTCTCAGGCCCCTCCTCCACCCGGGCCCCCAGCTTGTGCAGGATCTCGATCATCACCGCCACGTCGCGGATCATCGGCGCGTTGTGGATCACCGACTCGCCGGACGTCAGGAGCGCCGCCGCCAGGATCGGCAGGGCGGCGTTCTTCGCTCCGCTGACCGGCACCTCGCCCTGCAGGCGGCACCCCCCTGCGACCACGTAGCGCTCATTTGGCTTCACGATGCATGCGACCTCCCGCGGCCGGAGCCGCAGGCCGGCAGGCCGGTCCATCAGGGCGAGAACCAGGGATTGTGTCCCCAGATCTTCACCTCGGCCTCCAGCCGCACTCCGAACCGCCGTTCAACGGTACTGCGGACCCGGTCCATCAGTGTCAGCACATCCCTCGCCGTGGCCTGGCCCAGGTTGACGATGAAGTTGGCGTGCTTCTCGGAAACCTGGGCGTCGCCCACCCGCTCCCCTTTCAGCCCGGCCTGCTCGATGAGCCGGCCGGCGTAGTCCCCGGGCGGGTTCTTGAACACCGATCCCGCGTTGGGGTACTGCAGGGGCTGGGTGGCGCGGCGCCGGTTCAGATGCTGCCGCATCGCGCCCTCCAGCGCCGCCCTGTCGGCGGGACGCAGGGCCATCACCACCTCGGCCACGATGGCCGAGGTCCCCTGAAGGCGGGTACTGCGGTATGCGAAGCCGATCTCCCCGGGGCACAGCCGCTCCATGCGTCCATCGCCCCAGATCACGGTCGCCTCCGCAACCACCTGTGCCATGTCGCCGCCGTGCGCGCCGGCGTTCATCACCAGCCCGGCCCCGACGGTACCGGGGATGGCACAGGCGAACTCCAGGCCGCCCAGGCCTCTCCGGGAGGCCTGGTGGGCCAGCTTCGGCAGGCTGCAACCGCCCCCGACGCGGACCGTGCTGCCGTCGACGGCGATCCGGGCGAACTCGCCGGTGAGCCGGAGCACGAGCCCGCGGACCCCCTCGTCGGAGACCACCAGGTTGCTGCCGCTGCCGAGGATGTAGACAGGCAGGGCCTCCTCGCCTGCCAGGCGCAGCAGGCGGGAAAGCTCGTGGCGGTCGGCCACCTCCACCAGATAGTCGGCCGGCCCGCCTATGCGAACGGAGGTGTGGCGCTTCAGGGGTTCGGCCCGACGGATGCGGCCCGGGTCGCGGATTATGCTACGCAACCGTTCCGCCATGGGTGACACGGGGGACCCCTCCTTCACCGGCCCCGCCGCGCCTCCCGGGCCTCACGGCTCTGGCGCGCGATGCCGACGATGCGCCGGGCGATGGTCCGCGCCGCGTCCGGGTCGGCCACCTCGCCCAGGGCGGCCCGCATGCGGTCGGCCAGGGCCTCGTCGGTCAGCAGGCGGGTCAGGGCGGCGGCAAGGTCCGCGGGCGTCAGCCCCCCCTCCCGCAGCACGATCGCCGCGCCCCGCCGCTCCAGGGTCCGGGCGTTCCACTCCTGGTGGTTGTGGGTGACGTTGGGGCTGGGGATGAGCACGCTGGGCAGCCGCCGCACCTGGATTTCCGCCAGGGTCAGGGCACCCGCCCGGAAGAGCCCCGCGTCCGCGGCGGCATAGACCTCGGGCATGTTGTGCGCGTACGGCAGCAGGGTGACGTGCGGGGCCCTGTCCCCGTATTGCGCCTTCACCTGGTCGAAGTACCGCTCTCCCGTGATGTGCACCACCCGGAGTCCGGGCACGTCCAACTGCAGGACGGCCTCGGCGGCCACCCGGTTGAAGTCCCGTGCGCCGCCGCTGCCGCCCATGATCACCAGCACCCGGTCCCGCTCCGACAGGCCGAGGGCCTGCCGGCCGGCCTCCCGGGAAGCGGAGGCGATCTCCGGCCGGACGGGGTTGCCGGCGCGGATCAGGCGCACACCCGGCGGGAAATGCGCCCGGGCCTCTTCATACGGCACAAAGACCGCCGTGGCCCACCGGGCGGCCAGGCGGTTGGTGACGCCGGGGAAGGCGTTCTGCTCCTGGATGACCAGCGGCACCCGGGCGAGACGGGCGGCCGCCAGCACCGGGCCGGCGACGAACCCCCCGGTGCCGATGACGACGTCGGGCCGGAAGCGGCGGATGTGGCCCAGGGCCTCCAGCAGCCCCCGGGCGGCCCGCAGGCCGCCCCGCACCCGCTGGAGGAGGCCGAGGTTGACCACCCCGCCGCTGGAGATGACGGCGAAGGCGATGCCGGCCTGCGGCACGATGGCCGCCTCCCGCCCGGTGCGGGTGCCCACGTAGAGCAGCTCGGCCTCCGGGTCCTGCTCGGTCAGGGCGCGGGCGATGGACAGCGCCGGGTAGATGTGGCCGCCGGTGCCGCCACCGGTGATCAGGTATCGCATGGAAGGACCTCCTTCAGGTGCGTTGCCGCGTCGCGCGGAACCCCGCCGCCTAGTTCCGGCAGAAACGGGAGACCCCGAGCAGGATGCCCACGCCGGAGAGGGTGATGACCAGCGAGGTGCCGCCGTAGCTCAGGAACGGCAGCGGGATGCCCGTGGACGGGATGGATGCGGTGACCACGGCGATGTTCAGCGCCGCCTGAAGCGTGATCAGCGAGGTCACCCCCGCCGCCATCAGGCTGCTGAACCGGTCGGGCGCCTGGATGGCGATGCGGTAGCCCCGCCAGGCGAAGGCGAAGAACAGCAGCAGCACCAGTGCGGCGCCGATGAAGCCCAGCTCCTCCCCCAGCACGGCGTAGATCATGTCGGTGTGCCGCTCGGGCAGGTAGAAGTACTTCTGCCGGCTCTCCCCGAGGCCGACGCCGAACAGCCCGCCCGAGCCGAAGGCCAGGAGCGCCTGGATGATCTGGTAGCCCGAGTCGGTGGGATCGGCCCAGGGGTTGAGGAAGGTGGTAATCCGGCTCCAGCGCTCCTCGTCGATGCGCGCCAGGACGAAGACCCCCGCCGCCCCGAGGACCCCCAGCCCCGCCAGGTGGGTGAGGCGGGCGCCGGCTGCGAACAGCATCAGGACGCCGGTGCCGGCCAGGGTGAGCGAGGTGCCCAGGTCGGGCTGCAGCATGATCAGTCCGAAGAGCAGGCCCATCACCAGCACCGGGGGCAGGAGGCCCCGGACGAAGTCGGTCACGTCCCGGGCGTGCCGGGCCAGGTAGCTGGAGAGCCACATGATGTACGCGAACTTGGCCACCTCGGACGGCTGAAAGGCCAGCTGTCCGTAGCCCAGCCAGCGGCGGGCGCCAAGCCGGGAGATGCCAATGCCGGGGATGAGCACCAGCAAGAGCAGCACGACGGCCACGAGCAGCGCCGTGCGGCTGTGCTTCTGCCAGTACCACGGGTTCACCCCGGCGAAGAACGCCATGGCGCCGAGGCCGATCCCCACCCAGATCGCCTGGCGCACCAGGAAGTAGTACCGGTTGCCGAAGTCCGCCTCCGCGATGGCGGTACTCGACGTGTACACCATGACAATTCCGATGCCGAGTAAAAGCGCGACCACTGCCATGAGGGTGTAGTCCGGACTCCTGCGCTGTGCGTGCACGAGAGCCGACCCCCTCACTATGTGCCTGCGGCGGAGGGGCCTTGGGCCCGCCTACCGCCCCGCGAGCATACCCGGCAGGACGAGCCAGCCCAGGAGCGTGAACAGCAGCCCTGCGCCCCAGAAGAGGCGGAGCACCTGGCCCTCCGACCAGCCCAGCAGCTCGAAGTGGTGGTGCAGCGGCGCCATCTTGAAGATGCGCCGGCCCGTCAGCCGGAAGGAGAGCACCTGCAGAATGACGGAGATCACCTCGATCACGTAGACGGCGCCCACGATCACCAGCAGGAACTCGGTCTTGGTGAGCACCGCCAGCGCCGCAAGCGCGCCGCCGAGGGCGAAGGAACCGACGTCGCCCATGAAGATCCGGGCGGGATGCCTGTTGTAGTGCAGGAAGCCCAGGACCCCGCCCACCAGGGCCGTGCCCAGCACGGCCATGTCGGTCTGGCCCACGGCCAGGGCGACGACCAGCCCGTAGAAGCTGAAGGTGATGACGCTGAGGCCGCCCAGCAGGCCGTCGAGCCCGTCGGCGAAGTTGACGGCGCTGGCGGTGCCCCAGACCATGATGAGCACGAGCAGGTAGTAGAGCGGCCTGCCCAGCTCGAGGGTGAGGTTCAGCACGGGAAGCGTCACGGCGGTGCCCAGCCCGAGCACCTCCACCGCCCCGTACCCCAGCACGGCCGCCAGGCCCACCTGGGCCAGCAGCTTGTCGCGGGCCCGCAGCCCCAGCGACCGCTTCAGCACGACCTTGATGTAATCGTCGGCGAAGCCCACCAGACCGTGGCCGACCGTGAGCACCAGGGCGATGATCAGCCGGGGGAGCGCATCGCCCGACCGGGGGGCGAAGATCAGCGTCGCCAGGATGGCGGGGATGATGAAGATGACGCCGCCCATGGTGGGCGTCCCCGCCTTGGCCTGGTGGCGGGCTGACATCTCCGCCCGGATCGTCTGCCCGGCCCGCAGCCGCCGCATCAGCGGGATGACCACCGGGCCCAGCGCGAGGGCCCCTGCGAGGGCCGTAAGGCCGGCGCCGGCCAGGCGGAGCAGCGTGGTCTGTTCCATACGATCGAGCCCTTTCCTCGTGTTCTGCAGCAAACGCTCCGGGGTCTACGGCTGAGGCCGGTCCAGGTGTGCTGCGAGCGCCTGAACGATCTCTTCCATTTTCATGCCGCGGGAGCCCTTCACCAGCACCGTATCCCCCGGGCGCAGCCGCTCCTTCAGCCAGGCGATCGCCCCGGCGTTGTCGGGCACGTGGTGCACCTCCCGGAGCCGGGTCCCCCCGCCGGCGACGGGCCCCTGCCCCTCCGGCGGCCCTTCCCCGCCCCGGATGCCCGCCCCGGCCGAACCGCCGCCCGCGCCGGCCAGCGCCGCCCGGGCGCCCTCAGCGATGTGGCGGCCAAGCTGCCCCACGGCCACCAGTTCGTCGGCCAGCCGGGCGGCCACCATCCCCACCTGCCGGTGCCCTTCCACCTCCAGGGCGCCCAGCTCGTACATATCGCCCAGCACGGCGACGCAGCGGCCCTCCGGGCCGGCGAAGCCCCGCATGACCTCCAGTGCGGCGATGACGGAAGCCGGAGCGGCGTTGTACGTGTCGTCCAGGATGCGGACGCCGCCGGCCTCCACCAGCCGCAGCCGGTTCCCGGCGTTCCGGAACAGGGAGAGCCCCCGGGCCACCGCCTCCAGGTCCAGGCCCTGGGACAGCCCCACGGCTGCCGCGGCCAGGGCGTTGAGCAGGTTGTGGGGCCCCGGCGCGGGCAGGCGGACGTCCGCCTCGCCCAGGTGGCAGACCAGCCGGAACCGCTGGGCCATGGGGCCGTCGGGCCGGGCGTTCTCTGCCGTCACCCATCCGACCACGCGGCCCCCCGGCGTGCCTGCCTCGCCGGCCGTCCCCGTCGCCACCGGCGCAGCCGCCGCATCGTCGGCCGCCTCCCGCGCCGTGAGTCCGTAGAACCAGACCCGGGCGGGCGTGGCCGCCGCCATGGCCCGCACCCGGGGGTCGTCCGCGTTCAGCACCGCGACGCCGTCCGGCGGCAAGGCCCGCACCAGTTCGGACTTGGCCAGCGCGATGTTCTCCTGCGTGCCCAGGAGCTCAAGGTGGGTGATGCCCACGTTGGTGACCACCCCCACCTGCGGCCGCGCGATGGAGGCCAGGTAGGCGATCTCGCCCGGGGCGCGCATGCCCATCTCCAGCACCGCCGCCTGGTGCTCGTCGGTGAGGCCGGCGAGCGACGCCGGCAGCCCCACCTCCGAATTCAGGTTTCCTTCGGTCCGGAAGACCCGGAATCGCTCAGCCAGGACCGCCGCGGTCATCTCCTTGGTGGTGGTCTTGCCCACCGATCCGGTGATGCCCACGACCCGCAGGTGCGGATGGCGGCTGCGCAGGGCCAGCCCCAGCCGCCCCAGCCCCAGCAGCGGGTCCGGACAGACGACGACGGCCGCATCCCCTGCCGGCACCGGCCGGGCCGCCAGGACGCACGCCGCGCCCCGGGCGGCCGCCTGCGCCGCGAAGTCGTGCCCGTCCGCCCGTTCGCCCGCCAGGGCCACGAAGCAGTCGCCGGGCCGGACCAGCCGGCTGTCCCAGGCGATGCCGCTCACCCCTGCGTTGGGATCGCCGGCGGCCAGGCGGCCGCCGGTGAGCGCCGCGATCTCGGCGGCGGTAAACAGCTGTGTCAACTCGATCCGCCCTTTCCGACGCGCGCCTCGATCAACGAGCGGGCCACCGCCCGGTCGTCGAAGGGAATGGTGCGGTCCTTGAAGATCTGGTACGTCTCGTGCCCCTTGCCGGCGATGACGATGACGTCATCCTGCTCGGCCATGGTCACCGCCCGGCGGATCGCTTCCGCCCGGTCGATGACCACCTCGTAGGTGTGGCCGGGCAGAAGGCCGTCCACCAGGCCGGACTCAATCTGTTGGACGATGCGGACCGGGTCCTCGCTCCTCGGGTTGTCGGAGGTGACGATGGTGTGGTGCGCCAGGCACCCGGCGATGCGCCCCATGACGGGTCGCTTGGTGGGGTCCCGGTCGCCCCCGCACCCGAAGACGACGATCAGCCGGCCCCGGGTGAAGCCCCTGGCGGTGTGCAGAACGTTCTCCAGGGAGTCCGGGGAGTGGGCGTAGTCCACGAAGACCCCGAAGGGCTGGCCGGCCCGGACCGGCTGCAGCCGGCCAGGCACCCCCTCCTCGGCCTCCAGCGCGTCGCGGATCACGTCGAGCGCGATGCCCTCGGCCACGCCGGCCGCAGCAGCGGCCAGGGCGTTGTATACGTTGAACCGGCCCACGAGCCTCAGGCTGACCGGCACCTCCCCCTGCGGCGTGCAGAGCCGGAGCCGGGTGCCGGCTGGGCTCAGCTCCACGTCCGCGGCCCGGACCATGGCATCGGGGCGGAACCCGTAGGTGTAGACGGGCACCTCGGTGACGGAGCGGTAGTACTCGCTGGCCGGGTCGTCGGCATTGAGCACGGCGGCCTTGCGGGGCTTGTAACCGGGGCGGCTCAGCAGGCGGAAGAGCTTCGCCTTGGCCTCCCGGTAGGCGCCGAAGGTGCCGTGATAGTCCAGATGATCCTGGGTCAGGTTCGTGAATATCCCAAGGTCAAACTCTACATCATCTACACGGTTCATGTCGAGTCCCTGCGACGAGGCTTCCATGACCGCATAGGTACAGCCGGCCTCCGCCATCTGGTGGAAAAGCCGCTGCAGGTCCGAGGCTTCGGGAGTCGTCAGCCCTGCCGGCCGCCGCTCCCCGGGCATCAGCGTGTGCACCGTACCGGTGAGCCCGACCACGTGGCCCTGCCGCTCCAGGACGGCCTTGACCAGGTGCGTGGTCGTCGTCTTGCCGTTGGTCCCTGTCACCCCAACCACCCGCATCCGGCGGGAAGGGTGGCGCCAAAACTCGGCGGCCAGCCGGCCCAGGGCGGCACGGGTCGAGTCGGTCCGGATGACGGCCACGTGGGCAGGCGCCGCGACGGGACGCTCCACCACCAGGGCCGCCGCCCCCCGCTGCACCGCCTCCGGAGCAAAGTCGTGGCCGTCGACGTTCCGCCCGGGCAGGGCGACAAACAGGGCGCCGGGCGTCACCTGCCGCGAATCGTAGACGACGTCGGTGATCTCTGCCGCCGGGTCCCCCTGAAGCAGTTGGCCCACAACCAGGCAATCCTTCACCCGCATCGCGCGATCCGCCTCACTTTACCGGAGGTTGCACTTCTGTTGCCATTATTTCCACATAATAGTGGTGGGATACCTCCTTAATTCGGCGCTTTCTTGCGAAATCAGCGACCATTTCTTTCTGGTAATTTCAGGAATACTTTGACAGGCGTCCCGGTGGGCCCGCGTCCCGGCGGGCGGGTCCTGCCGGTACACGGCCCCCCTCCCCTCGGCCTGCATCAGGAGGCCGCGTTCGGCCAGGGTGCGGGCGGCCTCGTGCAGGGAAAGACCGGAGAGCGCCGGCACGGTTACCTGGCGGGATCCCGGCGGGGGCGGCGTCAGGTTGGCGACGATCTCGCCTCCCTTGTAGGCTGTGGCGCCAGGCAGGGGGAACTGGCTCACCACGTAGCTGCCGTCGCCGATGAAGGTGATGGCAAAGCCCGCCTCCCGGGCGGCCTTTTCCGCCTCCGGCACCGGCAGGTTGATCAGCGGGGGCACCAGGGCCGGCTCCGGGTCCTTCGGCGGCTCGGGCTCCCACGGCTCCCGCTTCCGCTCGGGCGGGGCCGACGACTTGGGCGCGTCCAGGTAGGCCAGGACGGAGCCCATCACCTCGCCGAAGATCGGCGCGGCGATCTGGCCGCCGTAATAGGCGCCCTGCGGCTCGTCGATGGAGATCAGCACCGCGACCTGGGGATCCGGGTAGGGGGCGAAGCCCACGAAGGAGGCGATGTACTTGCCCTGCGCGATGCGCCCGCCGATGACCTTGTTGGCGGTACCGGTCTTGCCGCCCACCTGATAGCCGGCCACCCGGGCGTTCTTGCCGGTGCCGTTCTCCACCACCCCGACCATCAGCTCCTGCACGTACCGGGCCACCTCGGGGGCGACCACCTGCCGCACCTCCCGGGGTTGGATCTCCTTGACCAGGTTGCCCTCGTGGTCGTAGATCGCCTTGCCCAGATGGGGCCACATCAGCTTGCCGTCGTTGGCGATCGCGGCGATGGCGGTGAGCATCTGGATCGGCGTGGCGGTCAGCGTCTGGCCGTACGCCTGCACCGCCAGGTCGATGGCGGTGGCGTCCTTCTTTGGCCGGTACTGGCCCGTGGCTTCGCCGGGCAGGTCGATGCCGGTGGGCCGGTCGAGCCCGAACCGGGAGTGGTACTCGTAGAACCGGTCGGCCCCCAGCCACATGCCCAGGGTACCGAAGCCGACGTTGGAGGACTTGGCCATGATCTCGTCGATGTGCACGCTGCCCAGGCCCTTCCGGTCCCAGTTGCAGATGGTCCAGCCCTCTACCGTCATGCATCCGGTGTCGTTGAAGACCGTGTTCCGGTCGATGACGCCGCTGTCCAGCGCGGCGGCGGCGGTGATGGGCTTGAAGATGGAGCCGGGGTTCAGCGCGTCGGTGACGGTGAAGATGCGCCGCAGCTGCGGGTCGGAGTTGCCGCCCAGCTCGGGGTCGTAGCGGGGCCACTGGGCCAGGGCCAGGATTTCGCCCGTCTTCACGTCCATCACGATGATGGCCGCCCGCTGCGCGCGGGTCTCCAGCACGGCCCGTTCCACGTCCCGCTCGATGATGCGCTGCAAGTTCACGTCGAGGGTGGTGACCAGGTCGTGCCCCGGCGTGCCGTAGATCACGTGGCACTCGCCGTCCTCCATCGGCAGCCCACGGGCGGTGTACTCGCACTGGATCTGGCCGTTCTGCCCCTTCAGGTACTCGTTGTAGGTGAGCTCCAGCCCCTCGATGCCCTGGTGGTCCAGGTTGGCGATGCCCAGCACGTGCACCGCCAGCTCATCCTCGGGGTAGTACCGGCACTTCTCCGGGGCGAGGCCAATGCCGGTGATGTTCAGGGCCTTCACCTGCGCCGCCACCTCGGGGTCCACCTTGCGCTTCAGCCACTCGAAGAAGGTGTGCCGGCTCATCCGCTTCTCCAGCTCTTCCGGCTCCATGTTGAGGATCGGCGCCAGGGCCTGGGCCGCCGCCGCCTTGTTCTGGATGAGGATGGGCTCGGCGTACACCGACTCGCAGACCCGGTTGGTGAGCAGCGGGTAGCCGTTGCGGTCGAGGATCTGCCCCCGGTCGGCCTGGATCGGCACCGGGCGCATGCGGTAGCGGAAGGCCTTGTCGGCGAAGAAGTCGCCGGCGGCGATCTGCAGGTAGACCATGCGGCCGGTGAGGGCGGTGAAGACCAGGGCGAAGATCCCGATCAGGGCCACCGTGCGCCGCCGCTGCAGCACGCCTGTGCTCATGGCTCCAGTTCCTCCCCGGGCCAGGGTTGGCCTCAGAGGAGTCTATGCGGCGGGTTGTCCGCGCAGAAGGAGAACCACGTACCTTGCCGCCAGGGGCTCGTCTTCCGCTATGCAAACGGGACCCGGAGAGGTGGCAGTGCTACGAGGGCGGTTGCGTCGCATTCCTGGACCGACCATCGAAATAGCCCTTCTGGGTTGACTCAAACGTCACGGCGCGTGTAAAATTGTATTTGATATTCTATCCCTTCAGTCAACTGCGAATCTGGGTCTTGTCGTGAGGCGCTTACGTCGGGCCGTGGCGACTTGTAGTGTTGTACTATTACTGCTACCCTTGGGCTCTACGATTGCAGTAGCCCATCAAGTCACCCGGCTCGAGGCCCCATCCAGCCCGCCACCTGGATACCTATTTTCTACAGAGGCAGAAGAACAAGAACGGTACGAACTTCAGTGGAAAGAACTGTTCGAGCAAGGTCGGAACGGTCCAGTACAGGTAAGACGTCAGGGGGATGTCGCGATTCAGGCTGCCGAAGGTGACGTCCGAGTGACAGGCCTATACGGCGACGTCCCAGCCGCCGTGGAATTTCGTGGCGGCCTTTTTCTTCGTTTTTA
>JAAROH010007639.1_pt1 | contig 77517 bp, 80 predicted proteins | sample 7248631 | NCBI WGS metagenome assembly JAAROH01 (sample SAMN09772309, study PRJNA484901) | compost metagenome | isolation source: Vermicomposting unit | place: India | reverse complement strand
CTTCGGTTCTTTCTACATGGTAAATTTTGTATCAAATTTTGGGCAAGTCTAGTTTAATACTTACTTTTTACATTTTTCATTCAGGCGCGTTAAAATCTAGGGCGCCCAATGTACCAGAAGAATTCTTTTCTCATTTTGCTAGAGGCGTATTTGATGGTGATGCTTATTTTAAAACCGGTGCAGATGTAGTTGTTATGCGTCCAGGATCACGTGTTCTATCCAAACGCCTTATGGATAAGCTAGAAGAGCTTGGCGCTGTTGCAGAATTAGATACAAAAGAAGATGTGTATCGCATTACAATCACTGGTATTGATTCACTACGCGTGTTTTATGATTGGCTTTACAAAGATGCTAGAGGGGTTTACATTTCAACTAAGCGAGAACAATTCACCAAGCGTTTCGACTATGATTTCTGGAAAAAACAACAACCGAAAAAATATGGACTTTAATTGATAAATTTTTATCACATTTCCACGCAATTTATTTTTAAATAGAGATTTAGACTTAGAGCATATAGGTAATAAAAAATTGGCTAAGAACTATCATATAAAATTTTCAGTGAAAAATGATTCTATCAAGTCAGATATTAATATTTAGAAATATCAAGACCGTTAATTTTATAGCCTTTTTGATAAACAAGCTTTCTTAATTTAATTAAGAAAGCTTGTTTTTTATATATCCAGTATAGTGATTAAAGGTGTAAGTTCCGAAAGAAGGCCAAGTTTCACGCTTTGAATTTACTTTAAATACAAACCTTTATATATATTCAATGAAAAAAAGAGTAAGTAATACCATTCAGTTGAAAATGTGTATATTGTATATTTTGTGAATTTTTAATTATCTTGACAATATTCGACAATTTTCCCCTTATTTACAATCAAAACTCATGTTAATATTTAGGAGAAGTTAAAAATTTGAAAAAAAGGAGTATGTTACAATGAAAAATTTACGAAAACTTTTACTTGTAACTCCACTAGCATTTTCTTTAGTTCTTCCAACTACTGGAGTTCTTGCTGGTGAATCAAATGATGCGCATGTTAAAGTAGCTGAAGTAGAAGCACCTAAGCTAGAGCTAACTCAAGAGAAAAAAGAAGATCTTTACAATCAATATGTTAAAATTGTTGCCGATGTAGCTGCACAGTATCCGGATTCAGGAATTTCTATTAACCCTTTGGACACGTTTAAAGATGAATATTTTATGTCACCTGAAGATTACAGAGCATTTGCGGTTAATTTGGCTACTTCGTCAATTGTGGTAGCACCTGAAACACCAAGTGACGTTATTACGCCTTTTGCTACCGGAAGTAAGACAAAGTACGCTCAAATCACATTTGGTAGTAGTTCAAGAAAAATAGCCGTTACTGGGACTTTTACAATCGATCATTTCTTGGGGAGAATGGGTTTTACTGGGATTAAATCTCTTTCTTCTCAATCAGCAGATTCCAGAGGAACTTGGAGGCAAGGAGGTTACAATGGAAAAATCCTTGATGCGGGTGAAACAATGAATGTCAGTGTGGGAGGGACATATAGCGAAAATGGGATGAGTAAACCTTATAACTTTGACTTAGAATTTTATTGTTCAGGAACGGGAGAAATTAGCTGATTTTCATAGATATTAGGGATAAAAAGTGAATTCTTCATAGCGTCTTAAAATGCTGCATTTGCGTTCTAAGACGCTATTTTTATTTTTAAGATTCATACTATGATATTTATGTTCGAGAATTGTCCATTAATGTGTTATTATTTCTTATTTCTCATTATATTAGGAAATCTTGACTTTTGAGATAAAATTATGTCTATAAATGTGTTATTACTATACGTCCGATAATATATATTATGTAAACTAATAAAATCCAATCGTCCCAATAACTCTCCCCTCTTCAAGTTCTTTATATGACGACATAAAACCATCCCCATTCTGCGACATAAACACATGAGCATAATTGACATAAAACTATCTTTATTCCTCTTTAATGCGTATACATTTATGTCACGATTTTATGACATAAATGTATACGCATAACTCACAAAAAAATATTATTTTTATCTGTGTATTTAGATGCCACCATAGGCTGCGTATACTAGGAATGATTCCATACAGCCTTAAATTTTTATTTTTCTTCTTGGGCAAAACGCTGAATTCTTTTTTCAATTTCGTCACGTACATGCTGGAAGAATGCCCATTTTTCTTCTTCCGTTCCAGTAGCTTTCGCAGGATCATCAAATCCCCAGTGATCACGCTTTACATGAGGAGGAGTCATTGGACATTTATCATTTGCATCACCACAGAGAGTTATCACATAATCAGCTTTATTTAATAATTCTGGATCAATAATGTCGGAGGTCTGATTTGAAATATCGATCCCCTTTTCTACCATGACCTTTACAGCGTTTGGATTCAATCCGTGAGCTTCAATCCCTGCGCTATAGACATCATACTTGTCGCCTAAATATTTTTTCCCGAATCCTTCTGCCATTTGGCTACGGCATGAGTTACCGGTGCATAGGAAATAGATGATTTTTTTATTATCTGTCATGATTATTTCTCCTTAGGATTTATTGTATTTCCTCTTTCCTTATATTTTTTGTTCTTTAAAGTATTTTCTCTGAAGCCAGAATGCAGCATTCACTAAAGCAATTAGGGCTGGAACTTCTACAAGAGGACCAATGACAGCTGCAAAAGCAGCACCAGAATTGATACCAAACACTCCGACAGCCACAGCGATGGCTAACTCGAAGTTATTTCCCGATGCAGTAAAGGCTAGAGTAGTTGCAATCGGATAATTTGCCCCTGCTTTTTTACTGAGATAAAACGATACAAAAAACATGACCACAAAGTAAATGAGTAACGGAATAGAAACCCGTATTACATCAAGTGGCAGTCGAACAATGACATCCCCTTTTAACGAGAACATAACAATAATAGTAAAGAGCAACGCGATGAGGGTAATGGGGCTAATTTTAGGGATAAATACTTTTTCATACCACTCTCTGCCCTTCGCCTTCACCAATACCAAGCGCGTTAGCATACCAGCAAGGAAAGGAATACCTAAATAAATAAAGACACTTTTTGCAACTTCGCTGATGGTAATATCTACGACAACGCCTTGTAAGCCAAACCATCCTGGAATAACCGTAACAAACACATACGCGTAAATGGAGTAAAAGAACACTTGGAATATGGAGTTAAATGCAACAAGTCCTGCGGCATATTCAGGATCTCCTTTCGCAAGGTCATTCCAAACAATCACCATGGCAATACAACGAGCAAGCCCAATCATGATTAAACCAACCATATATTCTGGATAATCACGGAGAAAAAGAATGGCCAATAAAAACATAAGAATGGGTCCAATAACCCAGTTTTGTAAAAGAGAAACCCCTAATATCTTTGTATTGCGAAATACATGCCCCATTTTTTCATAACGAACTTTGGCTAACGGCGGATACATCATCAAAATGAGTCCAATCGCTAAAGGAATGGATGTGGTTCCAGTTTGATATTTATTCAACCCTTGCACAAAATCTGGAGAAAAATAGCCAATTCCAATCCCAATAATCATGGCTGCGAATATCCAGAGAGTTAAATAGCGATCCAAAAAGGACATCCGTTTACGAACGGGAATTTCGATCATTTTCATCACTTTCCTTTTAGCCGTTGTTTTCCCTTTCACACATCATCGAATTTCTTTGTTTTTCATACACTTCCAGTTTTTCTTTAAGGGAAGGTGCATGCTGCAGAATAGCCTGAACCACCGGATGAGCCGATTCATCTAATCGATAATACATCCATGTTCCTTGTTTGCGTTCCTGTACTAATCCTGCCTGCTTCATTTTTCGCAAATGTTGACTAATTCCTGGCTGAGAAATACCAATCATTTCAACTAAATCACATACACACAATTCTTTTTCTTGTAAAAGTAATAAAATGGTAAGCCGTGTTTTGTCTGCAGTTAGTTTTAATACCTCAATCATTTCTTCAAGAGAACGCTCCAATATATTCGCCTCCAATTATATAATCTTATAACTATATTATTATTCACTTATATAAAATGCAATTCCCTTTTTACCATTTGGATGCCTATTTTATACGTTAGGTTTGTCGGTACGATCATTTTTCATAAAAGGAGTATTATTGCTTGGTAACGACAAATGAGGAGTTATGCACTGACTTTTATGTCGTAAATTTTACGACATAAAAGTCAGTGCATAAAAATAAAAAACCTTATAAAATAAGGTTTTAGAGAATTGATTAATGCACATAAAGCCATGGGAAGTTTAGAAGAATATCAGCCCCATCCTTTCCAACCGGTATTTTTAAATAAAAACGGCGAAAAACTGAACCCACGTGGTTTACATAAGATATTTATAGAAATCTTGCAAAAAGCGGGTCTGTCACCTCAAAGGAACTGTTCTAGTTTCAGCACTAATTCTATTCAGTCTTCACTTTATATTTTTTATAGCTCGAACCAATATCATCATATTTTTAAATATTCCATTAAATCATTTAAAATTCCATCTAAATTATCCCTACAAATATTAACATGAATAATTGTTATTTTAACTATCCCATTTTCCGTTTCAATCTCATATTTACCAAGAGGATTTATATATCCATTATTAATACGGAACATCGGATAAACTAAGATAATGTTTTTGCAATTATATGCTAGTGAATACGAAAGCATTTGATAAATATCTGCTTGTGACACATTTACGTCTATGCCATGAATAGGATTTTTATATTTTACATCAATAATCGTTTCGACTTTTCCATCTTTAAAAATAGTTATATCTGGTTTTAACATAAATGCTTTATTCTTTTTATCTAGATATTTTTGAGGCTTATGATAGAGAACTGAATACTCCTCTAAACCTTTTAAAGCTTTGTAAACCGTATATTCAAATAATTCATTTAAAGGAACTAAAAATGTAAATGTATATTCATCCCCATTAGACATGCCAGCTTGTTCATTATAATAAAACAATTTTGATAAATTAAATAGCGGAAGGTATTGATGATTTAATCTATTAAAACGAATCTTATCAAATATTGTTTGGTTTAATTTTATTGTCTGGACATGTTGTAGATACAATAGCCCTGTTTTTAACCTTTTCTTATTTTCAGCTATTTTTGTTATTCGTAAAAGTCTTTCAATAGTAGTTTTAAAAATCTGGTTTAGTAGAGTATCCTCCGTAAATTCTTCATATATTACATAATGCAAATAATTTAGATCACGATTTCTTAGCAGTGATTTTTGAAAAATGATTTTCCCTTTAATAAACTGTGTGTTTTCTTCAATTGGCTCGTATTGACGATGAACATTTACCTTGAATTGGTTAAGAAATTCTTTAATAAAGATCGCTATAAAAATTTCCAAAATATCATTTTGATATTTTGAAACCATCTTTGGGGTAGGTATTTCTTTTACCTTTAAATAGTTTGAGTAAGTAAGAAGGCGAAACAATAATTGTATAGAATGCTCCTTCTCTGCCTCTATTTCTCTTGATTCACCATCCCGGAAAATTTTAGGAAGAATTTGTATTTGTAAATTTTTAGATGCCACAAAGCCAACATATTTCTTTAACAATACTCGATGATCTGAACGTACAATAAAATTTTGGCTACCCCAAATCCGTTCAAAAGACTGAAGCTCTTTAGTTTGCTCTGGCGTAAGATTAACATAACAAGTTCTATCTTCAAACACCGTAATCATTTCTGAAGGCTTCATCTTTACTTCTCCGTGTAAATCGCCATAATGGCTTGTTCGAACTCAGTATATTGATTATTATTGGGCTTTATACTTAGGTAATGAATATTCCCATATTCATCTAAAAATTTTGAGCCAATAATTTCTTTGATTGTTTCAAAGTCTTGATAAAAATACTCCATAAGCAAAGGAAGAATTTTATAATACCATGTTTTATATAAATCTTCTAGAGTAATGATATCCATAAAATAGGCATGCCCAATTCGATGATCTCTATCTAAATGCTTTTGAATTTTTTTATTCAGAGCATCTAATAATTTGTCTAATTCTATTGAATGATTGACCCTTGCGCTTATATTTAAATACGGTTTGATAAAAATTGTAGGGTCAGGTTCAACTTCAAGAAATGCGAAACGTCTTCTTAATGCTGTATCCAACATCGCTATTGAACGATCAGCTGTATTCATCGTACCAATAATATATAGATTTTCAGGGATTGTGAAAGACTTTTTAGAATAAGGTAACGTAACACTTACATTATTTCGTTTATCTTTTTCAATTAGCGTAATTAATTCTCCAAATATTTTAGAAATGTTTCCTCGATTGATTTCATCAATTATTAGATAATAAGGCTTAATATCATTTGAAGAAACGTGTTGTTTTTCTTTATCCTCTACGTGAACCAGCTTAAGAATATCAGAAATAGATATTCTTGGTAGTTCATACACTGTTTTTAACGTTAATTTTTTCCGTCCATTAAGTTCAAAAATATCTACTGGTTCCTCAAACTCTTTCAACCATGCTACTTCTCTTGTGTGAGGATAAATCATTTTGGGATTGTATTTATAATCACCTTTTACAATTGCTATATCCCGAATAGTTGTTGGACCATCATAGACGAGAATAATATCCCCAATGCTCATTTGATTCACTAGATTATCTAAACTACTTGCATCCTGAAGCGGCTCAGGTTCATCATAAGATCTTTCTTTATTTAAACTTGTAAATATATCTTCATATGAGAAATTTGTTAGATCTTGATTGCTGAGCCAACCAACAGCAATAACTTTTTTTGTCTTACATTCATTATAAACATCATCACTGCTTCGATGTCCCAATGACACTTTCCATACCTTTGAAGAATCACGTATTAACTGAATGTCATTTGAGTGTATGTCTGCTTTTAATAATTGAGTAGATGCAGACTCTACAAATTCTTTTAGAATACCATCTTCTATCTTGTATTTAAGATCAGTGTTATCTTCATTGCTGAGTTGAGGACGAATTCCTTCGATAAATTCTTCATATGAATATGATTGATGGAAAGTTACAAATTTAACACGTTCTTCTTTCAAAACAGTGTCAAACTTCACGTATTTGCCATTTCGTTTAGTCTCAAAACATTCAATAATCTTTTTTGTAGCATAAGTTTTACCTGTACCCGGTGGACCATAGAGAATGAGGTTAGGGCTAAATTCTAATAAATCCGCATATTTTTTGTACTCCTCTAATTCTTCCAAATGTTCTTCTACATCATCATGTTCAAGATCTTCTCCCTCCCTAGGATTACTAATATCGTTTACGGATGAAGTTCTAGGTGTTTTTCTTCTCCCAACTAATATGTTGTCATAAAGCTGAATAGGATTATCGACAATAAAATAACCCTTGTCTTCTAGCTCTGAAAGGACACTTTTAATGTATTTTTCCTTATTTGGAGCTATATCTTCTTGGGCATACTTTAATAACTGATTTAACGAATATTTTGTTGGGTTTTTTTCGTTGTATAAATTTTGAAGAGGAAAATAAGGATGCCAAGCCCCATTTTGATATATTTTTATACCTACAATTTGTGTTTCACGGTTAATGATAATATTTATATCATTTTCTTTAGTATCTATTGCAGTATTTTCTAAGGTAATAAATATTTTTCTTTCATATTGAAAATTATAGCGGGTTGGATTATCAGGTGCATTGGGTGAAAGTTTTATCTCGAAAAAACCACACCCCATAGTCGCCTTAGATATTTTATTAAGTAAATTAATGTCATATTCAAAGTATGGATATTTAATAAATTTTTGAACACTCACAGGTTCTTCAAATATATGTACTTCATCAAATAAGACGACCCAGTTATCTTCCTTATGAATTTTGTTTGGCTTCTCACCATAGCCCTTTACCTTCCAAAGAACATTAATCTTAGAATTAAAAATCGGAAAAACATAATCTCCCGGCTTAATCCCTCCATACCAAGGATTGCCCTCTGGACCAGCAGCATAGAACTTCTCTTCTATCTGCTCCGGCTTATCCTTTCCAAACTTCCCAAAAAAAATTCTTCCCATTACTTAAACTCCTTTACTTTTACTATAAGCCTATTGTCTTATTTATATTATATATTTTATCTAACAAAACTGATCTTTTCATTTACATAAGTTACCCATCTATATCTCCCCTTATAATAGACAGTACATCCCCTTCTTTTTTCTGTCTACGTTTTTTTGTTCTAAAAAAAGGAATAAATTGGTGTTTTGACCTTTCATTTTGCATAGGAGCCTCAGGAAGAATAGTCAGTGAATGACGAAATGATCTAGCTCTACTGATAAGAATCCAGAATAACTTATAATTCTTACCTGTTTTAATTTTTGCATTAATATACCAATATACCCTTTTTCTGATAAAATATGATAATTCATTTTTGGCATTTCTCACTTAGAAAATAAGAGCAAAATGATACATATGAAATGGAGGGTTTATTATGACTCCAATAAATATGGGGCTATTAATGGGTGCCGTACCTTTTTTTATCTCTTGTTTTCTTAATTTGTTTCAAATCGTTTCTTTTGTTATTGGTCTTATCTTAATTCCCTTAGGTTTTCGTATAGAATTAGGTTACTTCAGTGTAGGAGCCGGAATACTTGTGACTTCTTTCTTTGGCATTGTCATTACCATCATAATACATGATTTTAACTATAAGAAACGAAGCGAAACGTATAACCCTTAATCTTGTTATGCTGATTCTAAACCCGTTTCAAAATTTTATTTTCATTAACCGGAAAGTTTGTGTTTAGAGTCTTTAAGGCAATAAAAAAGTAGGGTACCCTCGGAATTGTCCAGATCCCATAAAAGAAGAGTAACCCTACTATATCTAGTATCCCTCATTCCGATTTATCAAATCAGTTGAAATCCCTATTTCGAAATTTTATGAAAGAAAAGCTTGCACTCATTATGCGGGAAGAGCTAACGAACTTCCTGCAGGTGGAACAGCCTGATACTTTAAACAGTAAAAATGGGCAGAGGATGGTTTCCTCTATTTATTAAATCGTATAATTACATTAAATCCTCAAGAATAAATGAAGCATGTTTAATCAAGATTCATCCAGATAGACTTCACTTGTGTATATAATTCAAGCGCGTAAGACCCCATTTCACGACCAAAGCCGGACTGTTTATAGCCGCCAAATGGCACGGCCGCATCGAGCGCATTGTAGCAGTTTACCCAAACGGTTCCTGCTTCCAGCGCATGAGCAACCTTGTGCGCTTTTCGTACATCCGTCGTCCATACGCCCGCAGCGAGCCCATACTCACTATTGTTCGCACGCCGGATTACGTCAGCAATTTGCTCTTCATCATCAAACGGCATGGCAGCGACAACCGGCCCAAAAATTTCCTCTTTAGCAATTGTCATATGATCTTGAACATCGGCAAAAATGGTTGGCGGTATAAAATATCCGGCTCCTTCCAGCGGCTGTCCTCCGGTGAGCGGATTAGCCCCTTCTTCGATCCCTTTCCGCAAATAATTAGATACCCGCGAAAACTGCTCTTCTGATACCAGCGGACCAATTTGAGTCGATTCATCCATGCCGGCTCCCTGCTTAAGTTTGGATGCATAGCTTGTCATATCGGACAACACATTATCAAACACTTTTTTGTGCACAAATAGCCGTGAACCTGCGCAGCATACTTGCCCCTGGTTAAAGAAAATTCCCATTAAGGCCCCGGGGATTGCTTTGGAAAAGTCAGCATCCGGGAAAATAATATTCGGTGATTTCCCGCCGAGTTCAAGCGATACACGCTTCAAGTTACCTGCCGCCTGTTGCATAATTAGCTTCCCGACCTCTGTTGATCCCGTAAACGCAACTTTACGGATACGCGGGTGTTGAACAATCGCTGCTCCAGCCGTTGGTCCGTAGCCTGTAATAATATTAACGACTCCCTCCGGGAAGCCGGCTTCCTGAATCAATTTCGCCAAATAAATCGCAGAAAGCGGTGTTTGTTCAGCACTTTTCAAAATCACTACATTTCCTGTTGCCAGGGCGGCGCCCAGCTTCCATGTAGCCATTAGCAGCGGAAAGTTCCATGGGATAATTTGGCCAACCACGCCAACCGGTTCACGGCGCGTGTACGTAAACATGTTTCTGCCTACTGAATTATCAATTACTTCTCCAGCTATCTTTGTTGCCCAACCAGCATAGTAACGAAAATGATCGATAGAAAGCGGAATATCCACGGCACGTGCCTCGCGAATCGGCTTGCCGTTATCAAGTGTTTCGAGCTGGGCCAATGCTTCCGCATGCTCCTCTATTAAATCAGCGAGCTTCCAAAGCATTCTTCCCCTCTCGCTTGGTGTAACTTTTGACCAAGAACCTTTAAACGCACGTTCTGCAGCTTCTACCGCCCGGTTCACATCCTCCTTATCCGCTTCATATACAGAAGCGATTCTTTCGCCTGTAGCTGGATTGATCGTGTTAAACGTTCTACCAGAAAGTGATTCGACAAATTCCCCTCCAATAAACAATTTCTTCGGCTCACCCTTCAGAAAATCCTCTACACGTGGGTCAATGGAGACCGTAGCTATTTTCTCCATCTGCATTCCTCCTAACATATAAATTTATATAATTTTTTGATGATTCTGTTATACGCTTTTATGCATTTTCCATGCCAAGAGAAAACGTTTTCTTTTCAAGGAATCCTAAAGGCATCGTATTGTTCCATAACGGAACAATTGTGTCATTATGGAACAGGATACCCTTCTAATCTATCGAAACATTGAGTTCGTATCATTGCGTAAAACAGAAATTTCCTAACACCACGTTTCATTAAGGGATAATTCACACATACATTCGGACTTGAATCACCCAAAAATACGGAATATTATGATAAAATCTTTTTAAATGAGATGCTTATTTTAAATTAAGAGGTGAGAGAAATGCCGGAACCCATTAATACATGGTTAAAAAAGTCATGGGAACGAAGCCGAATGTACAACGTAGATCCAGCGGTGGCCAGGGATGCAATCCTTGGAGCCTCTGAATTTAAACAGTACAGGGAACAGAAAGAAGCATTTCTTCGGGAGATAAAACCGACGCTCGAACGTTTAGCTAATTGGTTGAAATCTTCTGGCTCTGTTGTAGTAATCTGTGATACAGCGGGATATATCCTGAAAAGCATGGGAGATCCGGTGTTTTTGAACGAGACAAAAAAAATTCATGTAGTAGAGGGCGCTTGCTGGTCCGAGCAGGTACGGGGCACCAATTCTGCAGGGACAGTAATTGTTGAGCAAAAGCCGCTCGCTGTAGTAGGAAGGGAGCATTATCTAGAAGAAAACCATATCCTATACTGCGCGGCTTCACCAATTTTTGATCCTCATGGCCGCCTGCTTGCTGTGCTTAATGTTAGCGGTTACCATGAGAAATACCACCCTCACATCCTTGGAATGGTGGATGTCATTGCGAGAGAAATTGAAGATCGAATTCTCATTCATCGCTCTGATAAACAAATACTCATTTCTCTTTACCCTGAACACAAACAAAACCAACAGGCATTGCTTGCAGTAAATCATGACGGGGTTTTAACCGGCACCAATCGGGAAGCACGGGAGATGCTACAACTTGATAAGTCAACAATTGGAAATGTTCATCTTTCTGAACTCATTTCAGATGTTCAACGGTTGCTGCAAAGACATGGTAAAATTTGTTCAAACGATATCTTTGCTCTTCAGGATAAAACAAAGGAGCAAAGCAGATGGATGGCCTCAGTATTGATTGATATGCGTCCCCATTTTAACGCACCGCTTGAAAAGCGAAATTCAAAACAGGCGACATCACTCAGAACTCCCTGCACATTTGCTAATCTATATGGTAATGACAGAAGCTTTCAGACCGCGATTCACCTCGCAAAAAAGGCGGCTGCAACCGATTATACAATTCTGATTACCGGTGAAAGCGGTACCGGAAAGGATATGGTTAGTCAGGCGATTCATCAGGCAAGTCTTCGGTCAGGAAAACCATTTGTCGCGATTAACTGCGGTGCGGTTACAAAAAGTCTCCTGGAAAGCGAATTGTTCGGATATGAAGCGGGAGCTTTTACAGGAGCCAAACAGTCTGGCCATCCCGGAAAATTTGAGTTAGCCCACGGTGGAACACTGTTTCTGGATGAAATTGCGGAAATGCCACCGGAAATGCAGGTAGCACTACTACGAGTCCTTCAGGATTTCACTATCACCCGGGTCGGTGGTACAAAACCAATTCGGGTTGATGTACGAATTATCGCCGCAACACACACGGATTTATGGAAAAAGGTACAGGATGGCAGTTTTCGAGCCGATTTATTTTATCGTCTGCAGGGGATACATATTACGTTGCCACCACTTCGTAAACGATCCGACCGTCTAGAAATTGCTCGTTTTCTACTACGAAATATTCAAGAAGAACTGCAAAAGGAAACTCTTTCCCTTTCTCCTGCAGCAGAGCGCTTAATCGAGAACTATGCATGGCCGGGAAATATCCGCCAACTTACTGGCGCACTACGTGAAGCTGCTTTTTTAGCAGACAGCTCAATGATTGATCTCGTCCATTTTCCATCCTATATTCTTTCTGACTATACACCTCATGTAAACAAACACGTCAGTTCACTCAAGCAATTGGAAAATCATGCAATTATGGAGACTCTACAAAAAACGGGCGGCAATATTTCGCAAACTGCACGTATTCTTGGTATTGGACGCAATACTTTGTATAGAAAATTAAAAAAAATATAAGTGGAAATCATCTTCATCTTTTTCACGCCTAATAACGTTAGCTATCGTCGATTCCCAAATACAAAACCCCCGCTTGGACTGCATGCAGTCCAAGCGGGGGTTTTTCTTTCCAAAGAAAACCTGAGTAAGGATAGGAGATTTTTTGTTTTTTCTTCTCCTTACCGAACGGGAAGACGGGATGCGACAGCCAGATTGAGCAGGCCGTTTCCTTCGGCGCGTGCACCGTATCCGAGCGGTACGGTACGTTTGCATAGCTGCGCGTAAAGCTCACTCTCCGTTAGCGTGCGTCCAAATTCTTGCTCGCAACGGTTAATAATAAGTGCCAATGCCCCTGCCACGTGCGGCGTCGCCATTGAGGTTCCTGACAGCACTCCGTATTTGTTTCCCGGATATGTCGAAAGAATATCCACGCCGGGAGCGACCAGGTCAACTTGGTTGTTCGTATTTGAGAATTCGGCCAGTCTCCCATGTAAATCAACGGCTCCTACCTGGATGACTTCATTATAAGCACCAGGATAGGAAAGTTCCGGTGTGTCGGGGTCGTTGTCCCCTTCGTTTCCTGCCGCGCAGACGACAAGCACCTGCTGGCGGACAGCCTTCACAATGACTTTATGCAATTCAGGTGAATCTTCGGGACCACCAAGCGACATTGTAATAATACGTACGCGTTCCCCGTTCGGTCCTCTCCACTGAAGCGCATATTCGATCGCGTCAATAATCCACTGATAGTCACCAGAACCATCTGCGGATAATACTTTTAAAATCAACAGGCTAGCTTTTGGGGCAACCCCGACTACACCTTTATTGTTTAAGATTGCGGCTACCGTACCCGCGACGTGTGTACCGTGGTAATGGTTATCTTCATAACGGTTAGGATTTCCGTTATAATCGGTCGTGAAATTTCTGCCGCCGATAATATTGTCTTTTAAGTCAGAATGGTCAAGCTGGCAACCGGTATCGAGTACAGCAACAACAACCCCTTCCCCATAGCGGGCACTTTCCCACTCTGCCGGAGCCTGAATCATTTCCACACCTTGTGGAATCTCACGGGTATACTCCTTGACCTCGGTTACAACAGTTGGAAATAGATACATTTTGCTCATACGTGTTTCCCCTTTCATAGTTTATTTACATGGTCATTGTCCACGGTATCAGACAAGCATTCGCCAGGTTTCAGGCTTTCAATAAATTCCCAAAAGCCCGGTGTCGCGCTTATATCAAAGCGGCGCAGCGCCCTGACAATTTCCGTTTTCACCTCTTGTTCGACGTCATCCCTGTCTCGAAATGGAATAAAACGGCTTGATTTTTTGATTTTCGGTTCAAAGAGATGAAGAATGGCACATAATGCTTCCGGATCATTCTCTCGCGCTTTATGGGCCAGTTCGTATAATGTCGCCACGGGGATTCACCTCTTTCTCATTTCATCGATCATGTCCTGCACATTTTCAGATAGTTGCTGGAAACTTTTCTCAAGGCGAAGCAACACATAAAATGTCACCGCGATTGGAAAGCCAACCTGACGAATAAAGTTAATCCATTCGCTCGGCTCCAACGCACTCACCCTCTTTGTAGAATAAACGCAAAGTACGTATGGCCTTGTTATAAGATTTGGCGACGGATTGTCGGGAAATGCCAAGAACTTGTCCAATTTCCGTATGCGTCAAATGATGTAAAAAATGCAATTCAAGAATGTCCAGTTGCCTGCGGGTCAATTGCTGTAGAGCTTTATACAGCGAAGGATTTGATACGTGTTCCAGTAGATGTCGCGTATTGCGCACGACAATATCGATGACCTCTTCCTCTTTGTCTGCCACCTCATACTTCGGTCTGTTCGTATCCAAGCTGATGTCACAAAATGGTGCAAGCGAATAAGAGTGCCGCTTTTTTTCTTTCAGATAACAATCCCTGGAAACCCGTGAGATAAGTTTGGAGATGTAATGAATAAGACGTATTTCGGTGAAAAATTGCTGGAAGGCTTCGTCAAGTTTTTTGCGGTGATGGAGAGTTGGAATGCAGACGGCATCGACAAACAGTTTATAATATTCCGTATTACTTAAAAAGCTGTCGATTACCCGGTTTGATAGTTCATGTTTATGCTGTATAAGGAATGCGGTGAATATCGCTTCAAGATCTGGATACGATTCTTTGTACACGAACGGATATTTTTCCATTTCACCCCTCCCTTCACTCTATAAAGAAGGAAATACGGAAACATTTGACAACCCAGATTCAAAGAATCGTTCTAAAATAACAGAGATTATCATTGTGGTATAAGCAAAATTTACTAATAGATAAATGAATAAAGAACTAGGAGGGAAAATGTGTCCATTTGCAGATTCCTTGTCACAAAAAGATAAAAAGAGGAAGAGAACAAGAATGCCTGTCCTTTGGTTCTAACATATTTACTTTTGCCATCAAACATTCTTGTTCTTTTATTATAGCATGGAGCATACGAGGAAAAAAGAAAAAAATTCTAAAAAATCAAGAAAATGTAATGTCGTTTGTGGTCATGTGAGCTATTTGCGTTGTTGTTCAATGGTATGAATTAATGTATTGAAATATAGTGCCGCTTTTATCATACGGACACCGTACCATGAGAACATCTCCCCGTCTACCAAAAGCGGCACGCTATCAGGAAATTGTTCATGAAAAACATTTCGGTGCGTCTCTTTGAAAGGAAACGGTTCGGAAGAAAGAAAAATAAAATCAGGCGCTTCCTCACGCAAATCTGCCTCCATCACTGTCGGGTAACGCCCCGGAAAGTCTCGGAACACATTTACAAAACCGCATTTTTCAAGCAGCGAATGAATATACGTATGGTTGCCTGCTGCCATATACGGTTTCTGCCAAATAAGGTAGGCGACACGCACATCCCGCGTCGGCTTCAGCGAAGCAAAATTTGTCTCAATTCGCGTGATAATGTGTTGGGCAGCATCTTCTGTTCCTGTGATTTGACCCAAATCCCGAATCATTCGTAGGGCGTCCGTGTAATTTTCTACGTCTGTTACATACACCGGATAGCGCTCAGCCAGCGCTTCAACCATTTCTTTTGGATTTTCTTCTTTTTCCGCGATAATGAGATCCGGCTGTAATTCTTTAATTACATCCATTTTTATTTGTTTCGTTCCACCTACACGCCTGACGTTCTTTACTTGCTCGGCCGGATGGATGCAAAACTGTGTACGTCCTACGATTTTTTCCTTTAATCCGAGTGCAAACAGCGTGTCAGTCAGCGACGGGCAAAGTGAAATAATGCGCTGCGGCGGAAAGTGAAAGGTAACAGCGCGTTCTGCATGATCTATAACCGTCTTGTTTTCCATGGTTTCACCACCTGTGTATGATTCTATGAATCGGTCAACTATTTAATAAAAACAGAGCCTGGTAAACCTGTCCGTATTGCTACTGGGATTGGTATTCCAACCTCCCTACACTGATTTCCTTTTCCTTTTTCCAAAAAGGTCCTGGGTAAACCGAATCCATTCTCGTGCCGCAAACGAAAGATACCGATCTTTGCGCCAAATCATGACTAAATGCCAGGGGATGATCGGTTCAATGAGCGGCAGAACCCGAATCCGATCCGCATCAAGTTCACGACAAATCGGTTCCGGAAGAAGAGCAATGCCAAAATTAGCTGCCACCATTTCACTAATAAAATCCCATTGTGAACTCTCATATATCACGCGTGGCTGAAACCCTGCCTGCACACACTCCGCGATAATTCGATCATGGAGAGCAAAATCTTCGCGAAAAAAAACGAACGGCTCTTGTGCTAGCTCGCATAATGATACCGCTTCTCTATTTGCCAATGAATGGGATGGATGGACAAGTAACATCAACCTCTCCTTCACAAGCGAAAATGAATGAAACACCTCCTCATTTGTCGGTGATAGCACAACCCCGATATCCAGTACACCATTTTCAACATCCGCTTCTACTTTCTTTGCACCATCTTCTACAAGCTGAATTGTAACATCCGGATACTGCTCACGGAACTTTCCAAGCACTTTAGGAAAAAAACTTGACCCGATCATCGGGGGTAATCCAATCCGAATATGCCCCTTTTTCAAATTCATCAGATCATCCAGCTCGGACGACAAATTGTAAAATGAGTTTACAATATCCTGCGCCTGAGCAAAAATAATCTGTCCGGCATCTGTTAATTCTACCTGTTTTCCTAAACGATTAAACAGCACAACCCCTAGTTCCTTTTCAATATTTTTAATCATTTTACTAATGGTTGGTTGCGTGAGGTATAAAGCCTGGGCAGCTTTCGTAAAGCTTTTGCACTGTGCCACCTTCAAAAAACATTGCAAATGCCGTATATCCATTTCATATCTCCTTTTCTAACTATAGATAAAAGGAATAGTATACATTCTATATATGCATTTTACCTATGAAAACAAATAATGTACACTTTTCACTGAAAGGAGGGAAGAGAAGTGACAACCCTACTCAAAGGTGCGGGGCAAATTGCTCTTTTGTGCGTCTTTTCACTGGTCATGAACAAATTAGTCGACTTCTTTCATTTAAAAATACCAGGCAGCATTTTAGGTATTTTTATCATTTTTACTTTACTACAAACAAAAATAATCCGGCTAGAATGGGTTGAATTGGGCGCAAAATGGTTACTGGCAGAGCTGTTGCTATTCTTCATTCCATCGGCTGTTGGAATTATAAAATATAAAAGTGTTTTGGTAAATGACGGAGTATATGTAACCATGGTCATTGTTTTCAGCACGGCCATTGTCATGGCCTGCACAGGGCTAGTAGCAAAAAAAATCGCAGAAAGAAAGGAGCAAAAACCTTCATGATGATTTCTCTTTTTAGCCTCATTTTCACAATGAGCCTTTACTGGGGAGCCAAGTGGTGTTATAAGCATAAACCGAAAGTCTATTTGTCTCCCCTGCTTACGACACCATTATTTATCGTTGCTTTTTTATTTTGGACTCATATCTCGTATGAATCATACAATACAGGCGCAAAATGGCTAAGTAATATGCTTGAACCGGCCACCATTGCATTCGCTGTTCCACTTTATAAATATTTCAATATATTAAAAAAGCACGCGACTGAAATTATTGTCAGCGTGCTATCAGGTTCGGTTATAGCCATTGTTTCGTCATTGTGTGTTGCTAAAGTGCTACATCTAAATACGCAAATTGTTAATAGTCTGATCCCACGTTCCGTAACCACACCCATTGCCATGGATGTGTCTGAAAGCATTGGCGGTATACCTACTATTACAGCCGTATTTGTGATTATGACCGGATTGCTCGGCACAGTTATTGGGCCGATTATCATCCGGTTACTGCGGATTGAGAATGAGATTGCCCGAGGCGTACTTCTTGGTACAGGAGCGCATGGTGCAGGTACTTCAAAAGCTTTTGAACTTAGTTCCATTACAGGTACGATTTCCAGTTTATCCATGATTATGGCAGCGCTCATTACCTTATGTATGGCACCATGGCTCGTGCCCATGATACTGAGAATTTTTTGATTTATGCACCTCTGAATCGTACCGTTCTCGTCTATAAGATTCCATACTGTCGGTTCTGCGTCACCTTTTCCCAGCCCATCTCCTTTTACCAAAGGTGCCAATTCTGTGGCCACTGAAGACTGTGCGGAATCGCAAGCAAGCGCCCCCCTTTATAACAGTGTGCAAGTTGGTTGAAAATAGTAGGGTTAAGTTTATACGCAGTATTATTTTACTTTTGTGCCTGTTTAAGAACTTTTATGTACATTGTTTGATCTGGCGTCTGAAAAGCGCGCGCGTAGCCTTTTGCAACCATGGTGTGATTTACCATTTCTCCTCTCAGCCACACGTAAGCCAGAATGTTTCCTTTTTCATCTCTTGCTTGTTCGTCATATTCGAGCGCAACTTGCTGACCGGTGACCTTTTCTTTTAAAAACCACCTCGCTTCTCGTGTTGTGGAAATCATTATGCCTTGCAGGCGAACAGTATAGCTCTTTCCATCTATCATAGCCAGAATTGTATTATCTTTTGTTACTTTATAGACATAGGCAGTAACAGTATCACTGGGTATACCTTGTTGCAGCTTAGCTGGTTCATTTGTCAAATGCCAATAGGCAACTGCAAAGAAACAAAGAAACCAAAAAAGAAATACTAGATCATGTGGACGAAACACAATGATTCTCCCTTCTCCAATATGTCCTCTTTATCCATATGTGTACAGCGCCCAGGAATTGACTGATTTTCTGTTTAAAAATAGAATGAAAAGAAGAAAAAGAAAAATGGGGGGCACAGATGAAAGAACGGTATATGTTCATTGACTTTGAATTTACAACGTTTGACAAAAAAGAAGCTCCGAAAGGCTTTTTCCATGAGGTCATAGAAGTGGGGATGGTTATCATTGAGGAAAATGAAATTGTCGATACATTTTCCTCGCTGGTCGTTCCTGTCTTCTTTCCCCAGTTGGGCGAGAAATGTATCAAGCTGACTGGAATTACGCAACAAGACGTTATGGAAGGCATCGAATTTAAAGCAATGATTGACGAACTGCTTGCACAATACATACGGGAGAAGACAACGCTTGTTACATGGGGCGATTTGGATATGAAGGGATTACGCCGCAATTGTCGGGAACACAATATAAAATTCCCTTTTTCCGTAATGCTGGAAGATTGGCTGGATTTGTCCAAAGCATACCAGTTCTACTATGGGCATAAAGACACACCTGGCCTATGGTACGCTTTAGACAAATACGGATTGGCTGAAACGGCACAGTCGCACCGTGCCCTTGACGACGCGATGGCAACATTTAAGGTCATGCAGATGATGCAGAAAGACCAGTGGGTATATACGCGGGAAAAACCAAAAATGCAAACATCCATTGCAGATTTAATGGGGAGCCAGATGACGCTTTTGGAAAAACTGAAGCAACAACTTTCCTAAAAAGTAAATAGCGCCCCCCGTTTTTTGTGCGGCGGCGCTTTTGATTTGAATGCATATGGTCGAGGGAAAGTGAGGGGTTCTGAACGATCCACCTAAATTCCTAAAGCGGCTGACTCTTATTCACTATGTTTATTTATTTTTATTATATTCCAGTTCACTCCATTTATTTGTCTTCACAGGTGGCTTGTATGTACGAATCTTCTCTAGGAGAATTATTGGGTCGCTTTCGCAAATAATAAACTCTTTATGTGTCGAAGGCATAAAACCTCCTTCTACCGCTTTTGCAATCATCTCCATTAAAGGGTTGTAGTAGCCTTCTACATTTAATACTGCTACAGGCTTATTATGTATTCCTAGTTGTCCCCAGCTAACAAACTCAAAAATTTCTTCAAATGTTCCATATCCTCCAGGAAGAGCAATGAACGCATCGGAAAGCTCCCCCATCTTGGCCTTTCGTTCATGCATATCTTTTACTTCATAGAGATGAGTGAGGTTCTGATGAACCACTTCTCCACGGAACAAGTTTGTAGGCATGACGCCTATAGCGGTACCACCTTGCTCTAATACCGTATTCGCTATCGTACCCATAAGTCCGATATTTGAGCCACCATATACTAGCTCAATTCCTTTTTTTACCAACTCTTTCCCGAGCTGAATGGCAGATTCTTTATACTCAGGATGAGTTCCGGGATTAGATCCAGCAAAGACACAAACACGCTTCATTTTATCGCTCTCCTATTGTTTTTAAATTGTCCAATGTCATTATATTATATATTTCAAAACAAAGGGTACGAAAAAAGATGAATAAGGTTGTTTGTGTCCAAGTAATGGGGGTTAATCCGTAAAAAACATCGTGAAAGGACTCGTCTGCTTGAATAGCTTGAATAATATCGTTTTGTTCAAGTGAAACCTTTAAATTATTATTACTTACCTCCATCATTTTTATATCTGAATCCTTTAACAAAGGAACCGCAAGTCGAGCAGCTAAAGAATGTAAGGCTGCTACGACAGTAAATGCATGTTTTGCCTCCTCTGGTTTTAATGGCGTTACACGGGTAGCGGAACCGGGAACAGATTCTACAAGACCCTCATCTTCAAGACGTTTAAGCGCCTCTCTAACTGGGGTGCGGCTTATTCCAAAGTCTTCGGCTAGTTCCTTATCATTCAAACGTTGCCCCGGCTCTAACTTCAACATTATAATAGCTTTTTTTAAGGTCTGATATACTTCATCTCTAAATGACAAATTGGTAAAATATTTATATAAAAAATAGAATAGGAATATGGAATGGAGTGCTTCTGGTTCTTCATCGAATGATGTTGTTTCTTACAAGAAATTTGCCATTGAATTTGATCGGAATGCCTTCTCCATCTTTTTCTGCATGGATATGCAGATGCGGCTCTGTCGTGTTTCCGGAATTGCCCACTCGTCCAATCGGTTGACCCTCCTGTACAACTTCCCCTTCTTTCACTGCAACACTGCCTTCCTGCATATGTGCCATATAGATCACTGCTTCTTCATTTTCACACACAAGAGCGACATAATTTCCCTCCGGTCTTTCAGAATCCATATCCGGTGGCATGAGGTCAGGTGCATCATTTCTTACTTTCAGCACTTTACCGGTACAAGGACTTATCACTTCATCACCGTAAATCATGTATCGATCAAGCTGTTTTGGATATATGCCATTCGAACGCATACCAAGCGTATTCAATTTCACAATATCCAAGGCATACTTTTGCGACGGATAGGCATTATGATTATTCATTTGCACATGATTGCCACCTTGGAGCACATAATAAGTTCCTTTATGCAATGGGAAAGACAGTTCAATCGCTTTTTTTCCTGTCACATAACTACTAAAAACAAAAGTATTATATATGCCAAACACAAGCAAAAGCACTGCATAGATCGCCATATATACTTTCTGCCTGCGGCTGAATTTGATACGAAGCGGCAATGCCCGCGCTTTTTTCCATGATCGGTAAGTCGATAAAGTTTTGTGCTACTTTTAATCGCTTCTTTTGTCATTTTATCATTATTTTCATGATACGTATCTTACATTTTTAGAATAAAAAAATACTCCCCTTCATATAGGAGTATTTGAATCGTTCTCAACTTGCTTCCATTGTATTTTTTATACGTTCTCGCTTTTGCAAGACTTTTGTAGTATAAGAAAAATCACCGTAGCAATAGGGGTATCGAAAATTGTTGCGATCCTCTCCACAATTGTAGACATTAGGTTCTTTTTTTACCTGAATTGCGGAATATTGCTTTGCCAGTTCTTCCGTATGCTTCTTACCATGTGCAGCTATAAAGTCAATGTATCCTTTCCCCATATTATACGCCTGTATAACAGTAGGGAAGTCGACTTTCTTTTTTGTTCCGTACGTAAGAACGTCATTAAAATGTTTTACCCCCTGTCGGATGCTCCAGGCAGGATCATTGATTGTATTTGGTGGAAGACCGGCCGACTCTGATGCCTGCATTGGGTCGCCTCCTTCCCCTCTGCTTTCCTGATGCATCAAGGCAAGCAGCGTAAGTGTATATTCTTCCAAATGATACTTTCTTAATTCAGCTCGTAACATAGGTTCATACTGCTTAACTTTCTCGTACCTATCTATCCTAGGGGGTGTCGGGGTATCATAATCCGTTCTGTAAGTAAACAGTAACGCCATAATGAAAAGCCCGAACATGATAGATAGGATACCTATCCATTTCTTTATTCGTTCCATTCTTCTCTCCCATCGCTATATCTCTTTATGCTTTATGTATATACGTTCTGAGTGCTCATAGCATAATAGAAACGACGATAAAGCAAATCAACGAACCAATCCAACCATATAATATACATCCGATGTCTTTTGATCAATACCCTGCGGTTGAAGTAGTGTTACCGTATCTTCTCCGAATTTGAGATACATAACTAATTTTGCTGTCATATCATTCTGCATCTCATGTATTTTTACTTATCGTATCTTCTCTCTTATCTAATTTTTTATATCATCCATATTTACCAAATAATTAAAATATATATTTTTATTTCTTGTGAGAATCTTATGATCTATTCCATAATAGAGAAAATACCGCAATCAATAAAGAAAATGCCGCATGGATTACAAAATTTAGAATGAATGGGAGGAACAAATATGAATCTTATTCCTTATGCCGGTACCAACCACGCGCTATTTGTTTTGTTTGAAAAAAATGATTATATCAAAAATGAAAAAGGAGGAAATGTATGGATCAAGAACAACGAATTGCCGAGTTAGAGGCCCGCGTGGCGCAGCTGGAACGAAAAATAGCGGCCCTTCAGCCCCAAAAACCTACACTGACTGGGATAAACAACGTTTCGCCTGCGGTGAAATCGCACACGGTGTCAGAGAAAAAAGAGCCGACAGACTGGGAAACACTTATCGGTCGTGTCTGGCTGCCACGCATCTTTGTCATCGTGCTACTGGTCGGCATTGTTTGGGCATTTAAAGCTTCGATTGATCGAGGATACATTACCGAACCTGTGCGTATTGTGCTTGGTTTTATCGTATCCGGGTGGCTCCTCTGGATGGGGAGTCGTCAAATGAAGCATCAACGAACCGGGCTTGGCCAGGTTTTGTTAGGAGCTGCCATTTGTATTGTGATACTGACGACATTTGCTATGCATATGCTGTACGGATTTATCCCAGCTTCCCTAGCCTTTCCGCTCAATATCATCTGGATCGCGGGCGGTGTCTTTTTATCGTATCGCCATCGGTCACAGGCGCTGGCTGTGCTATCATCCCTAGCCGGTGTATTTATTCCGTTTCTTGTAGAAAGCCATAATCCGAATTCTTTGTTTTTTGTTGCATACGAGATAGCATTGTACGTCACGTTTTTATATGTGGCAATACGAAAGCAATATCTCGTTTTGTATTACACGTCGGCAGCTCTGTTACAGATTGTTTTCTTTCTCTTTTTCATCATTACTGGAGGCGAAGAAGGAAGTACTTTTGCGGTTGGCAGTATAATTCAGCATGCAGCCCTGCTTTTGTTTTTCCTGCGACAAACCGTGTACATGCGCAGTCAGACAGGTATGCTGTTTACTACATTTGTACTGACAACGGTATGGCTGAACATCGCATTTGCTGAAGTACAGGTAGAATGGATGCTGCTTGGCATATTTGTGTTGTATGGAAGCATAGCTTATGCTTTGCTGGGACGAAACCGGAAGAAAGCGGCCGTTGCCATATCGATCGCTTCTTTCGCGCTAGCAAGCTATATACTGTACGTACTGGAAAACGAAAATGAGACGATAATGATACTGTTGGAAGGAACGCTGGCATTGTATCTGGGGATTGTCCTGCAGTCAAAGTTACAGCAAATTACTGGTGGCCTTATTTATGGTCTCAGTCTGATGGTAACCATTGCGCGTGATATTGAATTTGTCGTTTCATCAGTGACGTTCAACTGGTGTGTTATGCTCATTACGGCAGCCTGGTTATATAAACTGCTTAAGCAGAAGAGGCTATTTAAGGAAGAAAAAGTATTACGCATAATGGGTGTAGGTTATGCATTTTTGTTGCTTGTTTTTTTAACGGAAATTACCGGAGCGGTCATGCGTGAGATGTCGTTTGAAATAATGCAGCTAGCTATTTCTACAGTTTGGGCACTGTATGCAGTGGCAGGAATTCTTTATGGTGCGAGAAGCGCCAACAAAGATCTGCGCCGCCTGGGAATGGCGCTGCTTATTATAACACTGCTGAAAGCAATTTTCTTTGATTTACCGTTTCTGTCGCTTCTTGTCCGTGCTGTTTTGTTCATTGGTCTTGGCGTTATTGGACTCATTGTATCGCGCTTTTTCTATACAACTAAATAAATGTACGTTGAAATTTCAATATTTGTAATGTGGCATGAGGAAGAGGAAAAGATTCGTTTTTATCTTTTCCTCCGTCTTCTCTTCCCTCTGTTGACTAAAACACACTTCCCATCCATATCAGACAGCGCAATGTTAAAAACAACCAAATTATGATTTTGTGTCTGTTTGTTTCTTCGTCAAGAAATTCTCGATTTTATATTCGGCCCTCTTCTCTTCCATCCAAGTATTGTATACAGGCTGCATTTTCTTGGCGAATAACATGTCTTTTATTTCACTTTTGCTTTCTTCATAATTCGCTTGTTTCGCTGGCTTTTTTTGTTCTACCTTAATAATGTGGTATCCAAATTCTGTTTTCACTGGGTCGCTGATTTTCCCTGGCGCTAATGAAAAGGCGACTTTGTCAAACGGTTCTACCATCTGGCCCTTGCCAAAAAAACCAAGATCGCCTCCCTGATCCTTATTGTTTATATCTATCGAATATTTTTTTGCCAGCTCGGCAAAATCTTCGCCAGCCGCTAATTTCTTTTTCACTTCGTCCGCTTTTTCTTTCGTTTCTACCAAAATATGGCGGGCTTTTACTTGCTCTTCCGTTGCAAACATCGCCTTGTTTTCTTCAAAATACTTTTTCATTTCTTCTTCAGTTATTGGAACTTTCGGTTCAAGCAGCTTTTTCACTTTTATATTGATGGCCGCATCTTCTCGCAGATCCTGCAAAGAAAAACCGGTTTGTTTCAACGCTTCATTAAATGCTTCTTCCGTTCCGAAGGAATCCTTTACTTTTTTTAACTCCTTATCTATATCCGCCTGTGAAACGGAAATGTTTTGCTTTTTGGCTTCCTGGTTGATGATACTGTTTGTAATTAAGACGTCTAATGCTTGCTCTCCATTTTGTTTCACCATAAAATTATACAAATCATCCCTGCTAATCGTTTCCCCATTTACGCGAGCTACGGCTTGTTCATTTGAGCATGCACTGGTGATGAGCACAAGCCCGAGCATCAAAATGAGAAGTAAAAATCGAACATTTTTTTGAAACACTTCCTCGTTCTCCTTTCTAAATTTCCTTTTAGAACAATCAATCGTTTACACATCAATCAGCATACCATTTCTTCATGAAAAAAAGGGGAACAAGGAAACATTCATAATCTTCTCACTTTATGATTTCCATTTAGGGGAATGAAAACAAGCGCAACGGGACACAGAAAAAATAAAGAGATTGGAAATATCATCCAACCTCTTTTTTTCCTGCTTTTCGATTTTCCAACTACAATACCGGTATCCAAACGAAAAAATACATTCAATAAAAAAGGGAGCCACGATAAAACCACTGGACAATGATGCCTACGACTCCAAGGCCAATCGCCCACCATCCCAGGGTGTTCGCCTTACTAAACACTGTGATCAATCCAAGGATTACGGCAGCCCCGCCAAAAAGAAGCGGAGCGTAGAAGAAAGCAACAATCCCCGCTACGATGCCGATCCACCCCAACCATAGAGCAGAGGTATCACGTGTTTCTTCCTCTCTTGTTTCCTTTACTTCATCCATTTTATCACCTCCTTCAACTTTTAGTATTCCCGGCTTTTTTGCATTTGTTCCGTTCCTTCACAGTTTCTTAAAAAAGGATGCAAATTATGCATGAAAAATCGCTTGTATTTATTGGATATTGCAGTCTTTTTCTACTGTTTCACAGCTATACAAAAAAGTAACAATAATCCGGTGTAGCCAAATAAAGGATAGAGGAAGCCAAGCAGGGAACCAAATCCAATCTGACTAATTAAAAAGCTAAGTAATAAAATCCCTACTATCATCCATTTTTCCGATATAACGAAGAATTTCTGCATTTTGCGCGAAATTCCAAACACGTTACCAATTAGCGTGGTAAAAATTTCGCCATAAACGACGATCAGGAATAAAATATGAATAAACGAACCAAAATCTTCGAGCACTTCAGCGATAGGAACATTAAATTGTGCTACGTTCGGTAAAGAAGAAAGAGCTAAATGATAAGAGATCAGCATACAACAAAGACCGATCCCTCCCCAAAAACCTCCCCACTTCAACACGCTTTCGTCCTTTATTTCTTTTCCAAGAGGAACAAGAACAGCCTGTGCCATAGCCAGATTAAATGCCACATAAGCAAAGGGACTCACAAGCGACTTCCAGGTTACCTGTAGTTCTTCTTTCTGAAAAACATGGGAAAAATCATGGTGTCCCAACAAAGAAGTAGCAATCAGAAAACTAAAAAAGAGCATCATCGGAACGACCAAGGAATTAACAGCAAGAATGCCATCCAGTCCTTTTATCATGACGGCATAGCAAAGAATCAGCGTAAATAAAATCCCCCATTGATAAGAAAAGCCTAATTGTTCTTCAAAAATGGAACCCGTTCCTGACAACATGACCGACGTAACACCAAATAAAATAAGCAGCGTCAGTACATTGATCACCTTACCAACCATTTCACCGAATATATAGGTATTTAATTCTTCATAGGAATAGGCGCCAATCCGGTGGGATAGGAGCATCATTTTCGTGCCAATCCAAATAAACAACATTCCACTTACTAAGATGCCGATTAGTCCTACCAGTCCGTAAACAGTAAAAAATTCAACAATTTCCTTCCCGGAAGCAAACCCTGCCCCAACCACAGTGCCGATATAAGTGGCTGCAATTTGTAATATAGTTCCCCATCTTTTCTTCATATCCCCACCCCTGTAAACAGTAAACTCACAAAACCTTACTGCATGGAAAGATTGCTTTTTTATGCAAATTATATGTAGACATTTTGAAAAAAAAGACAGGCTGTACGATTTAATTTTTCGCCTTTTTGACAAATTCTACATTCATTCATGAACAAAAATATCGGCCTCCAAAAAATATTGGGAGACTTCCGGCCGGCCAAAAATAACGGTAGATACTACATGCCTTGCCGGTTGCCTGCTTCCAACCATCTTGCTGCTGAAACAAAAGAACGATGTAAAAACATCAAAAGTTTAAAAGATGGCATATTAAAAATTTTCCATAAAAAAAACCGCAAACCCGGAATGAAAATCCGGTTTGCGGCATAAAATATAAATAAAAATCAATGCAAGCTTAGCGTTTTTGTCAATGAAACCTTCCACCTTCTTACCGTTTAACGTCCGTGGAATTTGTTCGACAAATATACGGCATAATGAATGGTATTTCTGGCTACATCCAGCTCTAAATCAAACGTGGGAGGAACTCCGGGACGCCAATTCACCTCGTAAATCCATATCTTCCGGTTGGCGTCTAATCCTACATCAATGCCCAGTTCATCAAAAGATTCGTCATAGATTTTATCCATATGTTCGGCAAAAACGAGGGAAAATTGTTCGAGATATCGTTTAACATTGTAGGACTCCTCCTCAAACTCCTGAATTAAAAAAGATTCCAGCATCGAGATGGCGCCCCCGCTATTTAGATTAGTTACAATTTTTCCCGGATTGGCGATTCGTGGATAAATGTTTGTAATCACCCATTTGCCTTCTCCGTTTTTCTGAACATGCAGGCGAAAATCATAGGCGCTTCCATATTTTGTTTTTGATGAAACATAACGCTGAATCAAATATTCTTCATCTATAACCAACGGATTTAACAATTCCCGAAGCGTTTGTTTACTATAAGTTGAAGTATCGTCCTGATTAATAACAGTGTACGTGCCATTATTTTCTTCTATAAAGATAACCCCAATCCCTTTATGACCGGATACAGGCTTTATGACTACATTTTGATGCGCAGCCAAAAATTCAAAAACATCTTTCATACTCTTTATCATCATAAAAGGAAGAAGATATTGAGAAAATTGGCCATTTTTCTTGACTCGTTCATACACACTCGTTTTACTGCCTAGCGAGTGACTTGTAAAAGGAATTTGTTCAGAAAGTTTTTCATGAATATCATACGCCTTCTCAGTCAAAGGACTGCCTGCATTATAAATCACATCAGGAAATGGCATTTTTCTTTCTATCCATTCTCCTTTTTCCAATGCATACCCTAGAATCGTTTTCTTTTCCATATTCACTTTTCCGGGGGTAAAATAGAAAAAATCAACCCCTTCCGCCTTGGCAACAGCAGCAAATGCATATGCTTTTAGAACTTTCTCCGGGTGTTTACGATAATGGAGCATGCCGATTGTCGTCATGTTCCCCCTCCTTTCTTAAAATCAATAAAGATGAAAGTGGATTTCCTTGGCTGCGGCTTTCGCGATTGTTTTGGCTTCTTCCTTTGTAGAAGACGAAGCCATGACATAGGCATAACGGTGCCCCATCGATAATGGAGGATGCAAATACGTTCCCCGCTTTGGCTTAATATATACATCATCAACCCCTTCATATCGCCAAGCTCTGTTTCTTCCGGTTACCAATTGCAGTTCTCCTGACGAAGCTAACGTAATATACTGAGTAAAAACGAATTTCTTATATGTTTTTTGTAAGGACGGCGCTTCTCCAATAGCTATTTTAATAATTTGTTCAGCTAAATTAATGCCATAAGCAACCTAAATCATTTTGTTCATGGCTCCCCCGGATATTCTGGGATTCGCTTCTATCAGTTTCCATTGGTTTTTGTGGAATTTTAATTCCAGATGGCATGCCCCGTTTTTCATCCCTAACATTCGAATGATTGATATAACAGCACGCGAAAGACTTTCATATAAATGCTCCTCTACTTTTGCAAGCAAAGAATAGCCTGTTACAATAAAGCGTTGCTCTTTTGAAATTTCTTGTTCAATAATAGCTACAATGTTCACCTTATTTTGGTAAACCAACGTTTCTACCAAATATTGCGGTCCATCAATATATTCCTCAACTAAAATAGGGCTTCCTGGATACTTTTGCTTTAATTTGTTTACACAAGATTCAAACTCAGATTTGCGGTCAACTTTTAAAACGTCTTTCGAACCAGCTGAATGGGGAGCCTTTACAATGAGCGGGAATGTCAGCTCGTTTTCTTCTATAAAAAAAGATAAAGATCCTTGCTTATATATCGCATAATTCATATTAAAAGGAGTCTTTTGCAAAGCGCTGCGTGTTTGTATTTTATCTTCCATTTTTAAAATGGCTTCCTTGGACAGGTCTGTATGACAAAATTCCTCCGAAAGAACCGCGGCCGTATAAACAAGTCCATCAACAAAACTAACAATCGCCTCAATGATTTTTCCTTGTTTTTGTAGCTGTTTGATCTTTTCTCTCATTGATGGTACATCATCTAAATCAATCGATATTAATTCGTGGACATCGGAAAATTCCGCTCGTTGCTCCAGATTTAGCTTACGCCTCGTAAAGAGAACGGTATAAAAACCAAGCCGTTCGGCCGCCCGAATCGCTTCCCGACTCGAACCGGACTTGCTTGTTCCTATAAATACCATCGTTCTCATACAGCCAACCACCTCTTTTTCTCTCATTAAAGTAGAACCGCACATTGTCTCATTGTGTTTACAAATACAATGTATCTTATGCACGTACAAAACGGGTTGGTTATAGGTGAATGAACTGTATTTGAAAGCGACGGATATAAATTTCTCCACGTTTGTCGTCACCAATCCATTCTTTTTTGCATTCTCTATACAGTGTGAGGGTGTTGCAAAACTAACCTAAAGATAACATGTGATAACACCGTTCAGTATGAAAAAGAAAGGATGGATCGTATGCGTTCCTATATTATTTCCCAGGCTCAATACAATATATATAAAAATCAATCGATTATATACAAAGCTCAATCTGCTACATATAAAAATAAACATAGTACATCAACGCCAAAAAAAGTCGCAACATGCTTAGTGGCAAACCTGGAAGAGCAAAAAGAACTGGACGAGGAAATGCCAACAAATATTCAAAAGCAACTATTATCTGAAAGACGTACAAAGGTAGTGAGCAGCCAACAAACATCGGCTCCTTACGATGAAACCATATGTAACCGGTCTGTCCCTTTTAGTTGCAATATTGTGCTACCACAAGGATTCAGGCTTGCCCCTTCTTTTGCTCCTGACATTGCTTTTAACACAGAGGGGATCGAATGCATTATTGATACTTGTACACAAACCGCTGAACATATCCCTCATTTTGACCAAAAGGAAGCGAATTGTAGCGGGAGCCTTCAACGCGTGAGAACGGAAGCGATCATGCCGCCAACATAACGAAACAACGAAACGTTGAAAAAATTCCCGATGCAATTCCTGTCATCTTTTTGGGAACGGCCTGTAACATCCTTTAAAACAGTGGTGGCCATTCTACAACGGAAGGAACTTTATATTCTCGCGCTACCGTGCCCGCATGGGATAAAACCCCTATATACATTCCTAATATTTAGGCATAAAGAAAGTAGGGCACATTATGCACCCTACTTTCTTTATGACGAATACCTTTATAAATAATAATTAATAATGATTTAAAAATAATAGCCGTTGAACATCATACAAATGAAACTGAATGGATTTTAATGAATTATACCGGAAATCTACGATCTAGCTCAGTATAATTTTTTTGCTTGCCGGCTCCCACTTTGCTTTCACTCCTAAAAATGCGGCAACCACATCAAGCGGCACCATAATATGTGCATCTTTCATTTCAATATCTGTAGGAATCGGCACTTTCATACTGTTAATACCCACGATATCGCTTCCTGCCTGTAACTGAAGAATCTTTTTGTCTTTAAGAATGGTCATCGTTTGGCTTGCTTCATCCCAGAGCAACTCATTTTCATGAATCCCCAGCGCTTCGGCCAAATGATGAATCGGCGCATAAATGTGGTTCTTCTTCATGTAAGGAGCAATATTCATTTTTTTCTCTGTGTGCCCTATGTAATAAACCAGCTCTCCAACCGAAAAAGATATCTCTCTTTTTACTTCATGCTTTTCATCTGAACCGTTAACTGAAACGTACGGAAAAGACATCACCTTCGAATCTTTCAACTGTTTTTCATGCGCCAGAGCATCTCCCCATACGGTTAAATCATACAATCCATCTGCCATCGTACGGTTGGTAGAAATTTTAATATCAGAAACCTGGATGACGGAAGGTTTGGAACTTTCTTTTTTGATTTTAAAAGTAATTCCATTAGAATAAGAGTCATCTTTCAGTTCTTTCTCCTCTACCAGCTGAACCGAATGCTCATCGATTTGCAAATCTCCCTTGATGACTTTAACCGTCGGCACTTCACTAAAGCGCATACCAACTCTGGGAAGATGAAATGTAATATCGGCATTTCCCTCTTTTCTAAATGCACCTGCCACACGTTCAGTAAAAAGAAGATCGGGTGCCGGCTGAGCTTGAACACCTAAACGGAGCGGACGTTGTTTTTCGTTTTTAACGGGCTCAATGCTTGCGCCCTGAATAACCCTTGCAATCAAAACCTTGCTTTCCGTAACGCCATCCCCTTTAATTGTCGCTTTTAATTCTCCTTCTTGATCAATCCTGGCGACAAGGCGCATGGTTGCTGTCAGTTTATATTTCTCCTCTGAACGATAGGCTGGGACATGGATCGTAATTTTACTTGTTGTCGTTTCGACGCGTAAATCGCTATTATGCCAAACCTTAATTTTGTCCACCGATGAAAGCCCTTTTGGCAAGGAAAAAGTAACTTCCCTTCCAGGCAGGAATGTCCCAGGAATCAGCTCCTCGATTTCAACCGTGGTCAATGCATTTTCATCCTTCTTTCCCGCTACCAACGTATGAACTTTATCCACGGTAACGGATACCTTGTATTCTTCTTTTTCACTCTTCACCGATTTATCCGAACTACTCGCTTGTCCATATGACGGATACGAAAATAAAATAGAAGATATAACAAGTGTAGCCGATCCTACTCGTTGTATTGTCTTTCTTTTTATCACTTACATTCTCCCCTTAATAAATAAAAATGAAACTCATTATCAATTAAAAACAACAAAAAAAATAATCTAGCCGATTTACTTCCTCCTTTTTCATCTTTTAATCAATAATGATTATTATTATCAATATCAATTATAGTTTAGTTATTATTAGGTACACTGTCAATATCCTTTTCCATATACAGTTGGTACCATCAAGAAGTTTGTGTAAATAGGGGTCCGTACCCTCCGCCCGATGTGATATGATCATATGGGCAAAATTCGAATAGAAAGAAAAGGAGCGATGATATATTGTATAAAATGATTTCTATCGATGCTGTTATACTATGATGAACCTGAAGCACTTGATGCACTAGCAAAAGAGCTAAACGAAGAATTTGGGGAGGCGGCATATATTACGAAATCAAAGCCATATTTTCTTGAAGTTATGCACCCCGAAGCCAGCAAAGGCCAAGCGATTCTTCATCTGGCAAAAATGTTTGGCATTGACCGTTCGAAAATCATCGGCATCGGGGATAGCTATAATGACATCGATTTGATTAAAGTCGCCGGTCTCGGCGTCGCGATGGGCAACGCGCCGGAGTTTATTAAACAAAAAGCCGATTATGTAACGCGCTCCAACAATGAAGAAGGCGTGCGCCATGTCATCGAAGAGTTTGTACTGCAAAAAAGCACGAAATCAGGTTCATTTTAGCGATAACATTCGCATGACGCACGTATTATATCCGTATTTTACTCCTGTTTTGTGCTACAGTTCGGGCAGAGAGGTAAGGACGGTTGCTTTTTCCCTTTTCTTACACATCGCTGTCCGAATTCTTTTTATCATCCATTCCGTTTGCGTCTGCTGCCAGTTTCTCTACCTCCACTCTCGTTGAAAAGAAAGTGGCACCTCCTCCCATATCAGATAAACGGCTTGGCGTCAGAGCGTTCACAATGCGTTTTGTTCCTGGCTCATCCGCCCAGAGCCCCTGGCTGACAACCGCACCTGGCAAAACATTTTCTGCAACGAAAGCGGTCAGTTCGCATTCACCACGGTTATTATAGACACGAACCTTTTCTCCATGCTCAATGCCCCGTTTCCGGGCATCTTCCGGATGAATGTGCAGGCGCGGCGTTTTCTCCATCGCTACATGCTTAGCATTATTAGAAAACGTTGAGTTTAAGAAATTATGGTTCGGCGCCGAAACGAACAAAAGCGGAAACATCTCTTCTTCTTTAATAGGTTCGTATGTCGGGAGCGGCGGCAATCCCTCTTTTTCCATCCGCGTGGAATACAGTTCAATCTTGCCGCTCGGTGTCGGCAGGCGCCCGGGGAATTTCGGAGCCTTGCTACTATCGATTTTCATAAACCGTTTCTCATGCAGCGCTTCATACGTAATGCCGTCCAAGTATGGATTCGCCTCGCGGTCGAGAATTTGCCGAATCATCTCCTCTTCCGTATCTTTAAACGCTTGTTCTTCGAACCCCATCGCCTGTGCAAGCAGACGAAACACGTCCACATTGGATTTGCTTTCCCCGTATGGTTCAAGCACCGGCTCGTGCAAATGCACGTACAAATGCCAGTATGACGTGTACAAATCCAAATTTTCAAACGCCGATGTCGCCGGCAGCACAATATCGGCGTAACGGGCGGTCTCTGTTAAAAATAAATCATGCACAACCGTAAACAAATCTTCGCGCGCAAAACCCGCTTTTACTTTATTTGTATCCGGCGCCACGACAAGCGGGTTGCTATTGTAAACAAAAACAGAGTAAACGGGCGGATCGAGTTCAGTGAGCGCTTCGCCAATTTGATTCATATTAATGGAGCGTGTCTTCTGCTTCAGCAAATCCGGACGTTGCAATACTTGAAAATTGACGGCTGAGTAGTCGCTGTTTCCTTTAATGGCCCCTCCACCTTTGATATGCCACTGGCCGGTTAAGGCCGGAAGACAGGCAACGCTACGCACGAACATGCCACCATTGTCATGATGCTGTGGCCCATTGCCAATTCGGATAAATGCGGGCGATGTTGTACCGTACAAGCGCGCCAGCTTATAAATATCTTCCGCTGGTACTTTTGTGATGGCGGAAACCGTTTCCGGATCATATCGCTTAACATGTTCACGCAATTCCTCATGCCCGACTGTATGCGCAGTAAGAAACTCCTCATCCACCAGATTTTCAGCAAATAACACATGCATCAGTCCGAGTGCGAGTGCCGTATCAGTTCCCGGCAAAATCGGAATAAACCAGTCTGCCCAGCGGCCAGTCTGGTTTTTGTGTACATCAATGACGACAACCTGGGCACCGTTTTTCCGCGCTTTTTCTGCGAGCGTAACCTGATGCATATTCGTACTGACCGCATTGCAACCCCAGAAAATAAAAAGTTTCGCATGCACGGTTTCCTCCGGGTCGGTGCCATACCCACCGCCCAACGTATACATATATCCGGCTTTGCCAGCGGCATTGCAAATGGTACGCTCTAGCTGACTTGCGCCGAGTCGGTGAAAAAAACGGCGATCCATGCCTTCCGCGTTCAGAATTCCCATATTGCCGTAAAAGCTATACGGCAGAATGCTTTCCGCGCCATGTTCGCGGATAAGCGCTTTCCATTTAGATGAAATGGTTTCGATCGCTTCTTCCCATGTAATGCGGGCAAACTTGCCCTCTCCCTTCGCCCCGATGCGCTTTAGCGGGTATTTGAGTCGGTTCGGATCATGAATGCGCGCCGGCATGTTGCGCACTTTGTTGCAAATGGCCCCCTGTGTTACTGGGTGTGTCGGATCCCCTTCCACTTTGACGATTTTTCCATCCTTTTTATGTACAAGCAAGCCACACGTATCCGGACAATCAAGCGAACAAACGGAAGGAAATATTCCGTCTTTTTCTTTTGCGTACGAAGCCATCCGCTTTCCCTCTCCTTTCCATACTTACTTTAAGAAACGTTTACTCTCCTTTATCCCTTCTTCGTACCGTTACTTCTTCACGACCGCGTGTCCGCCAAATTCGTTGCGCAGTGCGGCGACAACTTTGCCATGGAACGTATCGTCTTCAAGCGAACGAAAGCGCATGAACTGGGACAGCGCGATAACTGGAGCGCTCGCTTGCAGTTCCATCGCAGTCTCCACTGTCCAGATTCCTTCACCGGACGAATGCATAACGCCTTTAATATTTTCTAGTCTCGGTTGTTTGGAAAACGCGTTTTGCATCAGTTCCATCAGCCAACTGCGGATAACGGAACCGTTGTTCCATACACGGGCCACCGCTTCGTAATCATAGTCAAACGGACTTTTGTCCAGAATTTCAAACCCTTCACCGATGGCCTGCATCATCCCATATTCAATACCGTTGTGCACCATTTTTAAGAAGTGGCCGCTGCCCGGCTGTCCTGCTTTGAGAAAACCGTTCGGCACAGAAATGCTTTCAAACAACGGAGTGATATAAGCAAGCGCTTCCGGGTCGCCGCCGACCATGGCACATATCCCGTGCCGCGCACCTTCCGTGCCGCCGCTTGTGCCACAATCGACGAAATAAATTCCTTTTTCCTTAAGCTGCGTATAGCGAGCGAGCGTATCTTTATAATTGGAATTCCCGGCATCGATTAAAATATCACCCTTTTCGAGATAGGGTACCAACTCCTCGATCACTTGACTGGTGATTTTTCCAGCTGGTACCAACATAATAATAACACGTGGCGCCTTTAGTTTTTCCGCGAGTGCGGCCAGAGAATCAGCTCCTGTCGCACCTTCTTTCGCAATGCGTTCCACGTGTTCGCCTACCGTATCATAGGCAACGACTTCATGCTTCTTGTCCAACATGTTTAACGCCAGATTGTATCCCATTTTTCCGAGTCCGACCAATCCTACTTCCATTTCTTTGCCACTCCTTTGTTTTTTTGTCTTCGCTCCTTACTCTAACATGTTGCACGGAGACGCAGCAATGCTTCAGAATCAGAATGAAAAAACAATAAAGAAGATGCACGCGCACATAACTGCTTTCTGCCCGGCAAAGTTACACAGGCAAAAACCAAGCACACTGCATCTTCTTCCTGCTTTCTTCATTATCCGTTTTTCTTCATAAAGTCTTTCATGAATTCGCTGAGTACCTTGCAGCTTTCATACGGCACAGCATTGTAAATGGACGCGCGACAACCTCCGACGGAACGGTGACCGTTCAGACCTACAAAACCTGCTTCTTTTGCTTCGGCGAGGAACTTTTTCTCCAGCTCTTCAGAAGCGAGACGGAACGTAATGTTCATCAGGGAACGGCTGTCTTTTTCCGCATGTCCTCTATAGAAACCTTCACTTTGATCAATAACATCGTAAATGAGTGCCGCTTTTTCTTTATTCATTTTCGCAAGCGCTTCAAGGCCACCTTGCTCTTTTGCCCACTCAAGCACAAGGCTAAGCATATAAATCCCAAACGTCGGCGGCGTGTTATAGAGGGAGTTGTTTTTCACATGTATATCATAACGAAACATTGTCGGCACGTTCGCGTTAGCACGCTCCAGCATGTCCGGTCGCAAGATGACGACGGTAACACCGGAAGGCCCCAGATTCTTTTGTGCACCCGCATAGATCATCGCGAACTTGCTGACATCGATCGGATGGGACAGGATATCGCTTGACATATCCGCAATGAGTGGTAAATCACCGGTATCGGGAAACGTAAACCACTCGGTGCCAAAAATCGTATTATTGGACGTAAGATGCACATACGCCGTATTTTCTTCGTATTTCAACTCATCCAGCGCCGGAATACGGTTGTAATTTGTTTCTTTTGTGGAAGCGACCACGTATGTTTCGCCAAGCATTTTCGCTTCTTTATGTGCTTTCTCAGACCAAGAACCGGTCATAATGTATCCTGCTTTTTTACCTTGTGCAAGAAAATTCATCGGAATGGTCGCAAACTGCGTGCTGGCCCCGCCCTGCAAAAACAGAACGTGATAGTCTTCCGGAATATTCATTAGCTCTTTTAAGGACGCGATCGCCTCGTTATGTACCTGCTCGTAAGTGGCACTGCGGTGACTTAATTCCATCACGGACATGCCAGTTCCCTGGAAGTTTACAAGTTCTTGTTGAGCCTTTTCCAAAACGGCGAACGGCAAAGCGGACGGGCCCGCATTAAAGTTATAGGCGCGTTGTGCCTGTTTTAACATCTCTATTCACTCCTTGGTCGGTTTAGAAAAAACTTTGTCTTTATCCTACACCTAATTTTCATAAAAGAAAAGAGAGGTTTTCATTCAATCTGAATACTTTTACACTTTTTAAAGATTGAGGGGAGGGATTTTCTGATACAATAGGACGTTGGAGGAGTGATATATAGATGAAAATTGGATCGCATGTTTCGTTTTCAAAAAAAGGATTATTAAACGCGGTGGAAGAAGCCATTAGCTACGGTTCCACTTCGTTTATGGTGTATACGGGGGCACCACAAAACACAAAACGAAAACCGATGGAAGAACAATACGTCGCAGAAGGCCTGGAACTAATGAAGCAGCACGGGATCGATGACATTGTTGTACATGCTCCCTATATTATCAATCTCGGTTCCTATAAACCGAACACATTTGAACTTGCGGTTTCGTTTTTGCAGGAAGAGATCAAGCGAGCTGAATATCTTGGGGTAAAAAACATTGTGCTACATCCGGGAGCATACACAGACAAAGACCCTGAATACGGCATCAATCGGATTGCCGAAGGACTAAATGAAGTGCTGCATCGGGGGCAGACCGTCAACATCGCGCTTGAGACGATGGCGGGCAAAGGCTCCGAAGTGGGCCGTACATTTGAAGAATTAGCGGCAATTATCGATAAAGTGACATTGAACGACAAACTGACGATTTGCTTTGACACATGTCATACGCACGACGCCGGATATGATATCGTGAACGACTTTGACGGCGTAATGGAACATTTTGACCGGATAATTGGGCTTGATCGTCTTGCCGTCTTCCATATCAATGACAGCAAAAACTTCCGTGGCGCCGCGAAAGATCGGCATGCGCCCGTTGGTTCCGGACTTATCGGATTTGACGCCATCCATTACATCGTTCACCACGAAGTCGCACGGAACAAACCGATTATTCTAGAAACACCATGGATCGGCAAAAACAAAAATGACCAATCTCCAATGTATGAAATCGAAATCGCTCTTCTGCGTGGTACAGTGGAAGAACGTTTTACGGATAACTTCCGTAGCGATGTCGAACGACTGACTGCTTATTTCGCCAAAGAAGGTATTGACCGCCGCGAATATGTGGTACAAAATTGGGAAGTGCTACAGGATAAACAATTGAAAAAAGCAGATCCGCGCGAACCGCTTGAGAAGCTATTCGACACGGTCGTAGACGCAGAGCTTTTACCAAGCGAGTCTGAAGAAGGCATTTACAAACGCCTGATTGCTTGGCTGGCTGGTCTTCAAACAAACTAAATTGAAAAAGAAAAAACGGGGAGGAAATTCAAATTTCCTCCCCGTTTTTTCTTTGAAGTCCAACCGTGTATCACATCTACTCCAATTTTTGCACAAGGCTGGAAAGAAAAACTTCAACCAGTCTCGTTCTTTCCGCATGCGCCGGATAAATGTACGAAAACCGCCGCAAAAACGGCTCGCTTTGAAGTGATAATTCAGCAAGTTCGCCGTGCTGCAAATGCTTTTTGACCACCCAGCGGGATAACAGCGTAATCCCCAATCCGGCAATAACCGCTTCTTTGACCCCCTGATTGCTGCTTAATGTAATCATTTTTTTCACTCTAAGACCGAATGCCCGGATCACGTAGTCAGAATAGACGCGTGTGCCGGAACCTTCCTCCCTCACTACCCACGTTTCATCCTGTAGTTCATCAGGTGTTACTGTCCCACGCGCTGCAAGCGGATGTGCAATGGGGACAACAAGCACCATTTCGTCTTGCATAAACGGGGTAATCCGCAATTCTTTATCGCTCGTTTGTCCTTCAATTAAACCGATATCCATCTGTAACAGTTTCACAGCTTCGGCAATGCGTTTTGTATTGCCGATCGTTACCTCCACTTCGACCTCCGAGTACCTGCGGCTGAAGTCGGCCAGCAAAACCGGCAGCACGTACTCCCCGATAGTGAAGCTCGCTCCAATGCGGAGCTTTCCTGTTACCGTGTGTTGATGCGCGTAGATGTCTTCTTTCGTCTTTTCATATAGGTTTACAATTTGTTTGGCTCTTTCATACAACATTTTTCCCGCCGTCGTAACATACAGATGCTTCGGCGAACGATCAATCAGTTTTGCCTGGAACTCCGTTTCAAGATGTTTAATATGAAGACTTACGCTTGGTTGGGATAAACGAAGCTTTTCCCCTGCTCTCGTAAAACTTTTTTCTTCCACCACCGTAATAAATGTACGCAATGCGTCGTAGTACATATATCTTCCCTTCTATCATTAAAAATATTAATCTTTAGCATAATATATCTATATTTTACTTATCATTTAATCTTTCATATATTGAAAAATGAAAAAAGATTATGAGAGGAGAGCGAAACATGGATCAAACAGCTATGCAAAAACCTTCTGCCAGCAAAGACGTTTCTATTGAGAAGACATCTCCCGAAAAAAAAGGGACTGTTCTTCCGTTTCTGCTGGGTATCGGCCTAACATTGCTGATTGCCGTAGTAGCAAAATATGTGGCGATGCTTCCTTTACTTAGCATCATCGGTCAATTGGTCATCGCTATTCTGCTCGGGATGCTATGGCGATCGACTCTTCCTGTCCCGGAAAGAGCACATAGTGGAATCACTTTCTCCAGCAAAAAGCTGCTACGTTGGGGAATTATTTTGCTTGGTATGAGGCTGAATTTATCCGATATTATAGCGTCCGGACCGAAAGTGTTCACGATTGCGGCCGCTGATATCGCATTTGCGCTCTTGGTTGTATACTGGCTTACCCGGCTATTTAACGTTGACAGGAAACTGGGCATGCTGACGGCATGCGGAACAGCGATTTGCGGTGCAGCGGCCGTGGCGGCGGTAGCTCCGCAAGTCAAAGCGGACGAAAAAGAAACAGCGGTCGGCGTTGCGATCATCGCCGTGCTCGGTACACTATTCACGCTAGCCTATACGCTATTGTATCCAGTACTAGGACTTACGGAGAAGGGTTTCGGCGTGTTTTCCGGAGCAACATTACACGAAATCGCCCATGTCATTGCCGCAGCGGCGCCGGGCGGGCAGGCGGCAATGGATATTGCCATTATTGTGAAACTGACGCGAGTAGCATTACTCGTACCCGTAGCGATACTCATCGGCTGGTGGTTTCAGCGGCACGCGGCAAAACAAGCCGGGCAGAATGACGATAAACGCACTTCTTTGCAAATTCCTTGGTTTATTTTAGGTTTTCTGCTTATGAGCGGAGTCAATACGCTAGGTATTATACCGGAAAATGTCGCCGCCCAGATTGTTACAGCAGCCTACCTGCTGATTGCGATGGCAATGGCCGGGCTTGGGCTTAACATTGAAGCAAGCGCGTTTAAAAAAATGGGAGCCCGTCCTTTCTGGGCGGGATTCATTGGCTCGATCCTGCTTTCCTTGTTTGGTTTTGCTCTTGTTTGCTTCCTAAGACTTTCTTAAGCGCTAAAACGAAAAAACCTGACATCATCCTTACATCACATCGTAGGATGTTCTGCCAGGTTTTTTCTATGCATGTGTTATCCATATCATAAACAATCAGTTATTTGCTTTTCCTGCATCTATTCATCCGCAAGCGGATGCTGTCCACCTTCCCACGGGTTTTTGAAAAACGCTTCCACATCTTCACGCTTTACCTCTTCAATAGAAGCCGGTCTCCAGTTCGGATTACGGTCTTTGTCCACAAGCACGGAACGTACACCTTCGTAGAAATCGTGACTGTGCATGAAATGCATGCTCATGTTCATCTCCATACGGAAACAATCAGCAGCCGACATGTTTTTGCCACGGATAAGCTGTTCAAGCGCCACGGCCATCGAAATCGGGGATTTGCTGCGCAGCGTTTTGGCGGTTTCAGCCGCCCATTCGTCTCCTTCTGCGGCAGATGCATCCAAGGAAGCGAGAATGTCTGCGACAGAGTTATGTGCGAAATGTTTGTCCACTTTGTCTTGCACGTTTGCAAGCTGTGATTCCGGCACCTCTTTCACCGTGTATTTTTGGATAATTTCACGCAGTTTGTCTTCCACCACTTTACGTCCGCCGCATGCGATCCAATCCATGGTCTGCACGTCTTTTTTCAGCGCGTCCCAATTCGTGGATTCCATGTAATGGTCAGCTGCTCCAAGATAAATCGCGTCCGCGCCGTTGAACAAGTGTGCAGTCAATGCGAGATAACGTCCCATATGGCCAGGCATTTGGTTTAAGAAGTAACTGCCCCCCACATCCGGAAAGAAACCAATATTCATCTCTGGCATGGATAATTTCGAGCGCTCAGTCACCACGCGGTCACTGGCAAAGATCGATAAGCCGACACCGCCCCCCATGACAATCCCATTCATGTAAGCAACAATCGGCTTTGTATAACGATATAACGCAAGGTTCATTTTATATTCGGTAGAAAAGAACGTAAGCGCATGTGCCTCCACATTATCGTTACGCTTATCGTAGAACGAGCGCATATCTCCACCAGCACAGAGCCCTTTTTCGCCAGCACCTTCAATTATAATAATCGCAACGGAATCGTCTTGTTCCCATTCAGTCAATCTTTTTCCAATTTCCTCCACCATTCTAATAGACAAAGCGTTAATTGCTTTCGGTCGGTTTAACAGAATATGTCCGACTCCATTTGTTACACTAAACAGCACCTCATTGTTTGCTTGTACCGCGTTCTCCACTCTATAACCTCCTGTTTTTTCTTTCTATTCAGTATTTTTTTCGACAAAATTTGCGAAATTCCTTCATAATTTCTTATGTAAAAGCGGCCCATCAATCACTTTATCATCTATGAATGAAAGATGAAGAATTCGTGCGATTGTTGGAGCGATAGGTACGATATGTTCATTTGTTACATACCTTGTGAAAAGAAAAGAATTCTGACGCAAAACCTGAATACGAGCAGGTGACCTTTATAATGAAACGAAAAAAGGGTAGACAGAAAAAAGGCGAAGAAATTTTCTCGCCTCAAAATTTACAACTGATCGGACAGGTGCTGGCTACGATTGGCGCTGTTCTCCAGACTATCGGATACGTACAGGAGCTAGAAGAAGAAAACAATAAGAAAAATGGATAACGTATGAAACCCGAAGCCTATATCGACTTCGGGTCTGTTCTCAAGCATCCACATTACCAGCTTGCTTTTTTCACGCCAGGCAACTGCCCCTGGTAAGCCAGTTCCCGGATGCAAATTCGGCACAACTTAAATTTGCGGTATACGGAATGCGGACGACCGCACCGCTCGCAGCGGGTATATGCGCGAACTTTGAATTTCGGCTTCCGCTTGGATTTTGCGATCATTGATTTTTTGGCCATAGCTTCCTCCTTTACATTTATTAACATCTATCCTATCACACAAAGCGTTATCTATATCAATACAACTCGATATATCGACATTTTTTCATGGGATCGAGAGAAATAAAAAAGACACCCGACAATGTCGAAACATCAAGTCAAATGTATATATATATCATATCACTGCTTGCGTTTGAGCGCAAAACCGCATTTCAATTTTTCTGCGCCTCTATTTCTTCCACAAGCAAACTTAATTCCGCCCAGCGCTCCACTTTTGCTTCCAGCTCGGCGTCGATCTTTTCTTTTGCGGCGGTCAATTCCTGCAATTTGCCATAGTCGGTAGCGGCCAGCGCCATTTCCTCTTCAAGCTCCTGGCTGCGCCGCTCCAGTTCGCTAATCTCTTGCTCAATCGTTTCAAACTCCCGTTTTTCTTTGTATGACAGGCGGCGCGGCTTGTCTTTTTTCTCACGGAGAGCAAGCTCCTTCTTCCCTTTTACGACTTCAGTCGCTTTTTGCTCTTCCCGTTTCTTTACTTCCAAATATTCGCTATAATTGCCGATATACTCCCGAATTACGCCATCACCTTCAAATGCAAATAGGCGGTCCGCCATACGATCGAGAAAATACCGATCGTGTGACACGGTAATAACAGCACCAGGGAACGTTTCGAGATAGTCTTCCAGAATGGAAAGCGTCTGGATATCCAGATCATTCGTGGGTTCGTCCAATAGCAAAACGTTCGGCTCACCCATTAAGACACGAAGCAAATACAAGCGGCGCTTTTCCCCGCCGGATAACCTGCCAAGCGGCGTCCCATGCATATCGGATGGAAACAAGAAGCGTTCCAAAAGTTGGCCTGCCGAAAGTGTTTTGCCGTCCGCAAGATGAATGATATGCCCGGCTTCTTTAATATAATCAATAACACGCTGCGTTTCGTCCATTTCTGTATTTTCCTGTCCGTAATAACCAAGCCGTACAGTCGGTCCCAGCACCGCCGTCCCTTCCGTCGGTTCGAGACGACCAGCAATGATTTGCAATAAAGTTGTTTTGCCGCTCCCGTTCGGCCCGACGATACCGACACGGTCGCCAGGGACAGCGATGTAGCTGAAATCGCGGATGAGCGTTTTTCCGTCAAATGATATCGAAACATGATCAAGCTCGATGATTTTTTTGCCAAGTCGCTGCGTTTTTAGCTCAATTTGTAGCGTTTTGCTTCGTTCCTGTGGCTTGTTTTCCTGTAGTTCACGGATGCGGTCGATACGGGCTTTCTGCTTCGTTGTACGCGCCTTCGCCCCGCGCCTGAGCCAGGCAAGCTCGCGGCGCAAAATATTCTGCCGGGTCGCTTCCATCGCCGCCTCACGCTCTTCGCGCGCCGCTTTTTGTTCCAGAAAATAACCATAATTTCCGGCATATGAGTACAGCTTCCCTCTATCAAGTTCAATAATACGATGGACAACACGATCAAGAAAATATCTATCATGCGTGATCAAAAGCAGCGCCCCTTTGAAACGCGACAGATAACTTTCCAGCCATTCTATCGTCTCGTTATCGAGATGGTTGGTCGGCTCATCCAAAATCAACAAATCAGCCGGATTAATCAGGGCGCGCGCCATCGCCACCCGCTTGCGCTGCCCCCCGGAAAGCAAGCGGGTTTCCGCAGAAAAGTTATCGATGCCAAGACGCGTTAAAATTGTTTTGGCGTTCGTTTCCAAATCCCAGGCACCAGCGCGATCCATTTGCTCGTTAAGGCTAGCCAGCTTCTGCTGGAGCTTTTCATTTTCCGGATGTCGAGCTAATTGCTCTATCGTCTGTTCATATTCTTTAACCAGTTGGATCAACGGAGAATCGCCCAGAAAAACTTGATCCAGTACCGTTCCTTCTTCTTCAAATGCTGGATTCTGCGGAAGATATTCGACGCGTATGCGATTTCCGATAGTGATCGTTCCGGTATCAGGTGGAATGATGCCGGCCAATACTTTCAGCAACGTCGATTTGCCTGTGCCATTCACACCAATCAGACCGATTCGCTCCCTTTCCTGAATACCGAAGGAAATGTTTTCAAACAGCGTTTTTATGCCATACGATTTAGAAAGATTTTCTGCCGTCAAGATGTTCATAAATACAACGATCCTTTTCTATGTAATCATCTAGTTTTCTCATCTTTTATTATAAATGAAATGTGAGCGAAACAAAGCCGAGTTCAATAAAATTTCAGGGATATTTCCCCATTTGATTGTCTTGTAAATCACAATTCCAACAAAAAAACTGTAAAACACAGCTACGACCGCTGATTCAGTCGAAATAAAAATCCCGCTGTAAATTCCGCATTCATCAAAATGAACAAATGTTTACAGGAGCTAGTTTTACGATTTGTTTAATGACAAAAAATTATTAATATAAATAATTTTTATAATATTTCGTTGATTAAAGTTTATTAAGTATATATAATCAAACATAAAGCAATAAAAAATGAATTTGTACTTTTTTATTTATAGATGATATTGCAAAACTAACATAAAAATTCAATATTATGAATAAGTACGCACAACTGACAGTGGAAATAGTAGCGATTTTTACCATACCAACGAGGCTACTCAAAAGAGAGTTTGTTCTTTAGGCAGCAGAATACATGCTCAATTTCTTTTTCAAGTACACGCCGTGGCTTCGAATCCTTCTATTATTGGATACAAAGTTTGATGACAGAACATCAAAAGACAGAAGTTATTGTCGGTTTAGAACCTACTGGGCATTATTGGTTAACACTAGCTGCTTTTTTACGAAATCGTAAGATTTCGATCGTCGTTGTTAATCCTATGCATGTAAAAAAGTCAAAAGAATTAGATGATAATTCGCCAACAAAGAACGATCCGAAGGATGCGCGTGTGATTGCACAACTCGTGAAAGATGGGCGATACTCTGTACCTTATTTCCCGAATGGTGTATACGCCGAGTTGCGGGAAGCTGTGAAAATAAGAGACGATATCTCTTGCGAGATTCAGCGTATTCAAGGAAACATTCATAACTGGTTAGATCGCTACTTTCCAGAGTTTCTGGAGGTATTTGCAAGCTGGGAAGACAAAGCAGCTTTAGAAACGCTTAAACACTTTCCTTTGCCTCAAGATATCATCGAAGCAGGCTCTTCCGTCATTCTGTCTGTATGGCAGAATAAGATGAAGAGAGGATTACGGCCCGTACGGGCCGTTGAACTTGTGGAACAAGCTAGGCATTCTATTGGCTTGCATGAAGGTGCCAAAATGGCTCAATTGGAACTAAAAACATTGCTCATGAGCTATGAACTAAAGGAACAATTACTTAATCAAGTTATGAAAGAGAGCGAAGAGCTACTGGCTCATATCCCAGGGGTTCAAGAGATTCTAACAATCCCTGGAATGGGAATAACCACCGTGGCGGGTTTTTTTGCCGAAGTTGGAGATTTGTCGCGATACCAGCATCCTCGACAAATTCAAAAATTATCCAGATTGAGTTTAAAAGAAAATCGTTCTGGAAAATATCGTGGAAAAACACAGATTACTAAGCGAGGACGTCCTCGGCTTCGTACTTTACTCTATCGAGTCATTCGACCAATGGTGCTCGTAAATCCAGCTTTTCAAGCACTGCATACCTACTATACGACACGCCAGGAAAATCCATTACGCAAGCAACAATCGTTGATTGCCTTATGTTGTCGTTTACTTCGTATCATATTTGTGCTTGTACGTAAACAAATCGCTCGGGAAAAACGCTAAATATGTCAACCATCAAGCGTTGGACCGACGAAGGCTATCTCGAAGAAGTGATTGACGAACGTGAACGGTTTTGGGCACTAAAGCTGAAGCAGGGAAAAAAAACGCAACCTCTACTCCGTGTCCATCGTTTTTTCTTTTTTGTATGAAAAAAGATATATCGCTCCTCTCTATGATATATTGGACGAAGTAATGTATACTGACGGAGACGAAATGCTGTACGCAGTTGTAACAGATGTGCGAATGAGCGAGGGCCGCTTCTTATATAAAATCCAGTTAGAAGATTACACGGTATTGCAGGATATAGACGAAAAAGCACTGGCAGGTGTACAAGAACATGGTCAAAATTGAAATGAAAAATACAAATGAAAATATTTTGGTTGCAAGAAAATTTCGAGATAAGAACAAATACAATGTAGAAAATTTTAATCTTTATTTCAGCGAAGATAACAGTACCATTATTATTGAAGGGAACAAACTGCTGATTCCCTGCAAAAAGTTTCCCCTCCCTAACATAAAAATAAAAGGCTTGCTTCATCCGCGCGGCGAAGAATTCGAACTTGTAGACGGAGAAAAGGGAAAAACAGTAAACCTTCATTTGGATGCCGAATTGGTAAAAGAGATTAACGCGATTCGAAGCTATGTCAAAAGTAAAACGCAGCATGAAGCTCTGCTTGAAGTGTTTAAGAAAGGATTGGAACAGTACAAAAAAGAACAGGGCGGAACAGAATAGCGATGAAGCACCCCCGTCGAGCAAACGAGGAAACACTCGCGAGGTGTGTTTCAAACATTGCTTTTTCCATGTGGAGCGTGTGGGACGGAGAAAGATCAACAATGGTCTCCTTCCTCAAAGTACCTAGATGTTTTGCCGATTCGACTGAAGAGCCACAAAGCGGCCGTTTGGCTTTTTTGAGGAAAAAGAGCGAACAGCAACACCCGCGAGTGCTTCTTATCATGTAGAATCAGCCACCGCTAACGGGTGGAATGAATGCTACTTCGTCGCCGTCTTGCAACGGGTTCGCAAAGGCGGCAAATTCCTGATTCACCGCGACCATTGCGGCTGGAATCCGGGAGGCAAGCGACGGATATTGTTCGGCAAGCCACCTTTTCACGTCTTCCGTGGTCATTCCTTCCTGCCACGTCATTTCGATCGTTTCTTTGCCTGCCTCTTCCGCCATGGCTGCAAAAAGTTTGATCGTAATCAAGCGTCTTTTCCTCCAATCTCCGGTTTTCCGGTCGGGTATGGTGTGATTTCTTTTTGATCACCAATCCATTCTTCCCCATCTTCCCAATGCTCTTTTTTCCAAATCGGGACGATTTCTTTCATTCGTTCGATGGCGTAACGAGAATATTCGTAAGAATCCGCTCGGTGCGGAGTCGCAACTGCAATGGTGACAGCGATATCGCTAATGTCGAGCCGCCCGATGCGATGGGTAATAGCGACGCGGGCCTCCGGGCACTTCTCCTGAATTTCGCGGCCGATTCGTTCCAGTTGTTTCTCCGCCATTTCTTTGTAAGCAGCATATTCAAGATACAGTGTTTTTTTACCTTTCGTTAGTTCACGCACGGTACCGACGAATAAATTAACGGCACCGCAGTTCGGATGAATCACTTTGCGCATGACCTGCTCTACAGATATCGTATCTTCCACAATTTCAAACAGCTTCAATCCGTTTCTCCTCCAAGATAAAGTAACACTTCCTTCATCAGGCCGGTTACATCATTTATGTGATACTGTGGACATGAAATGTTGGGAAGGGGTTCCCAGGCGGCAACCATAAGCACAGATGTAACATTCTCCAATAACTCTGTATGTTCCGGATGCCGGAGAACGACGATTTTCGGATAATCGGCCCATTTATATCCCTCAATAAACACCACATCCATATCTTCATACATCGGGAGCAATTCTTCAATGGAGCGCCGTTCCTGAATCATGATCGCCGTTTTGGCGGCAGAGGTAATGGATACAATGCACGCACCCGCTTCCCTGTGTTGCCATGTGTCCTTGCCCGGTTTATCCACATCAAAATCGTGGGCGTCATGCTTAATAGTTCCGACTTTATAGCCACATGCGGTCAGCCTAGCGATCAGTTTGACAAGCAATGTCGTCTTCCCGCTGCCCGAATAACCGACAACCTGTAATACGTGCGGCCTGTGTTGCATCATAATGCTCTCCCCTTATTCTCCCGCATTGTACGGTAGCAATAGAATCGTAGCTTTATCCCCTCTGCTTATGCCGCTTCCTCCCGGCGGGATACGAAGCAGACAATTCGCGTCGGTGATATTGGTCACGACACCGGATTTATCCTGACCAACCGGGTAGACGACTATTTTTCCGTCTTCTACCGTCCAGGAACTGCGGACGTACCGCGTGAACGAAGATGGCTTTTTCATATCGAGCCCCATTGTCGCTTCGATTTCAGGTAAAGTCACTTGTTTTTTCCCTTGCATCGTCTGCAACAGCGGACGGACAAACAGCTCGAATCCGACGAAACAAGCGCCTGGATTACCGGAAAGCCCGAAGATGAATTTATCCTTATAGCGAACCGCTGACGTTACGCTGCCCGGGCGCATCGCGATTTTGTTGAACAAAAGTTCTGCTTTCAAACGTTGAAAAACTTCGACCATAATATCAAAATCGCCGACTGACACGCCGCCGGACGTAATCAGTATATCGGTTTCCTCCAGAATGGAAAGCACCGTTTCTACCGCTTTATCCGGGTTATCTTCAAGGTTGCCATATAATACGGGAATGCCTCCTGCCTGACGAACTTGGCTTGCCGTCATATAGCTATTACTGTTGCGAATTTTTCCGTAGCGCAGCGGCTCCTCCGGCTGCAAAAGTTCCGAGCCGGTGGCCAGAATCCCAATTTTCGGCTGGCAATATACAGGCACCTGTGCATAACCGAACGTGGCAAGTAGGGCCATCTCTCCCGGACCGATGCGTTTGCCGGCCTCAATAAGCAAATCGCCTGTTTTCGCCTCTTCTCCCAATTGAATAACATTCTCACCAGGTTTCATTTCCTTTTTAATACCAACGATTTTTTTCGCTGGCGCTTCGTTTTCCGTTGTCATCTCAAACATAATAACACAGTCGGCTCCTTTTGGAATGGCGGCGCCGGTCATAATGCGTGCGGCCTGTCCTTTTCCGACAAAAAAAGCTGGCTCATCACCGCAGGCAATCGCTCCGACAATTTCCAGTTCAACAGGTTTGGTGATGCAAGCGCCAATGGTGTCTTCTGAGCGTACAGCAAACCCATCGTACGGAGATTTTGGGAAATGTGGCACATCATTAGTGGCACGAATCGGCTCCGCCAGCCTGCGGCCTTCGCTTTCCGTCAACGGAATAAGCTCCACGGCGCCTGTTTCGGCAAATGCAAGAATACGCTGCTGGGCTTCCGCCACCTGAATGGGTTCTCGGTGAAACCTCATGTTCTCTCTCCCTTTCGAAAATGATTGTACTCTTCCATCGTATTTACGTTATAAAAAGGATCGGCGGCAAAATAAGGCGTGGCGTCCCACTGTTTCACTCTGGATGCCTGTATCACATCGAACATACGTCGCCGTCCACTTTGCAAAAGCTTGATGACAAGCGGATATAACCTGCGGTGGTAAAGCGCACATAACGGATGCGCCCGTCCATTCCACAGTGGGAGAACGATATCAAAATCGGCACGCAACTCGTCCGACTGCGCACGCAACATTCGTAACAGTTCCAGAGTAAGCGCGGGCATATCGCACGCTACCACCAGTAATACATCGTGCTTAGATACACGCATGGCGGTCGCTATACCGCCAAGAGGTCCCTGCCCTAGTATGTCGTCTGAATATATAGGAACACTGTCTGAAATCATGGTCAACCGTTCCCGGTGATTGGACACAATTAGACAACTATTCGCCACTAAATCAAGCAATTTCCATGTCCGCTCAATGAACGTAACGCCGCTCACTGGAAGCAGCTCTTTGGGCCTTCCCATCCGCGAGCTCCGCCCGCCAGCGAGAATCACGCCTTCCATTCGCTCGCTCCTTCTCTACAAAAGTTGGTATTATTCATCTATTTTACCTTATTTACAATTTAAAAAAACGGTTGATGAAAGATAAAGAGAGCGAACGCGCAGCTTCGCTCTCTTTATCTTTCCTAGTTTCTTATATTTCCGTCAACGCTTTATCCGTTGTAATGGCTTCATACGCTTCTTCAAGGACGCTGACAAGCTGACTCATGCCAAATTCGATTTTCTCCGGAACAGAGTGCGTATAATTGAGACGGAACGTGTTATGTTTCGGTTCTTCTACATAGAACGGGGAACCCGGAACGTACGCTACGCCTTTTTCAATCGCTTTAGGAAGCAGCGATTTCGTATTGATTTTCTCATGCAGAGAAACCCAGAAGAACATGCCTCCCTGCGGAACGACATACTCGAGACCAGGCAAGTCTAATCTTTGCAGCTGGTTAAGCATGGCATGCATTCTTTCTTTGTAAACGGCGCGCAATACCGCAATATGCCCGTTCAAATCAAAATCGCGCAGCAAATAATACAGGGCCTGCTGGTCGATGGAACTGGAATGAAGATCAGCAGCTTGCTTGGCCTGCGCCATCATTCGGATGATCTGATAGGGCCCCATTACCCAGCCAGTGCGCAAGGCGGGCACGACCGTTTTGGAAAACGTGCTCGTATACAGTACCGTTTCACCGTTATCAAGCGCAGCAATGGGTGTGTAATTGGCCGCTTCATCGAATTGAATTTCTCCGTACGGATCATCTTCAAAAATAATGACATTATATTTTTTCGCAAGGCGCAACAGGTGTTCGCGGCGCTCAAGCGACCATACTTTGCCGCTCGGATTGGAAAATGTCGGCACAACATATACGAATTTCGGCAGATGAGTTTTCATTTTTTTCTCTAGGTCTTCCGGCAACATACCGAACGCGTCCGATTCAACCGGAATGACCTGTGCTTCGTACGATTGGAATACCTGAAGCGCCGCTAGATATGTAGGATTCTCCGTAAGAATAATGTCGCCCGGGTTCAGCATAATGCGGGCGAACAAGTCAATCGCTTGCTGGGAACCGGTTGTAAGCAAAATATTTTGCGTATCCATACGAATGTTCTTGCGCTGCGCCATCCGTTCCGCAATCGCTTCGCGCAACAGAATAAACCCTTCGGTTAAACCATATTGCAGCGAATGTTTTCCGCTCTCAAATACCCGCTTATATGCTTCTTCTACCGCTTCAAGCGGAAACAAATCATCATCGGGCAATCCACCAGCGAACGAGATGATGTTCCCTTGGTCAATAACTTTTAAAATATCCCGGACCGCGGATGATTGGAAGTTCCGGGTTCGTTGTGCAAATGCGTATTTCATAATCCAGCCACCTCGATATGCTTTGCTTTTTAAAATATTAAAAATACATTATACCTTTTGAGCGAGATTGGCAAGACCTTACGCTATTTTTCTTCCAGATTTTTTGGAATAGACGGATAAAATGCGTTCGCTTGCAAAGCCGTTCTTCAGGCAGAACACCCAAAACATCCAAGTAGTCCAATGTTGGAGATAGCCCATGTTTTTTCCGTTTTTCAAACGGTTTTGCTGAAACGAAAAAGCAAACTTCACTTTTATCAAAATTAGCCAAGCACGATTCCGCCTGGATCTAAAGTATATAATATCTTCAATTCCTCTTGTGTCGGCTCAGGGAGGTAACTCCAATTCGGATCAATATCAATGGCAAAACCGCTGTTCTCCTGCACTTGCTCCAGTTTCACTCCTTCGTATAAGTGCAAAAGAGTCAATCGACGCGTTTCTTTGGGAAAACCGTAAACACCTAACTGCGTCACCACGCGGTACGGCCCCGTATCCGCGGGCAATCCTCGGCTCTCACGTGCACCTGGACCGTCAAAGTATCCCGGACTGGTGATAAAATCGAGTTTGGGCGTAAATTTTCTTTTATCCTGCTTCATTAAAATAATCGTTCTCCAGCAGAAGGAAGCGATATCCGCTCCGCCACCGGAACCGGGAAGTCTGACTTTCGGATTTTCCCAGCTTCCAATCACCGTTGTATTTAAATTTCCATAAGGATCAATTTCCGCTCCCCCAAGAAACCCATACTCGACAAAACCCGCCTGTGCGAGGCTCATTACATAATCCATGGAACCGACAATAATTCCGTTCTGAAACGTCAACGACTCACTCACCTGAATGGGCAATCTTCCGGTCGGCTGGCCCCCGACTCCGCCTCCCTCATAGATAGTAAGCAGGCCCGGTGCATGCGTCCGCTGGGCCAAGACCGCAGATAAAAGCGGCATTCCCGTTCCAACAAATACACTTTTATTGTTTTCCAATAATCTTGAAGAAGCAACGATCATCCGTTCCATATCTGTTGCCATAGCTCTTACCTCCTTTTCGCTACCGGCGGATAATCCGCAATTCCTTTCTCAATATGCTCCAGTTCACGCAGTACGCGCAGACCCCCGATTCGCTCCAAGTACTCATAGTGGTCTTTTGTGCCCCGGATATACGTGTTGAGATACTCTTCCACACCTTCATCGGTCAACGACGCGTCCAGCCATTCCTGCCAGTGTATTTCATCAAAGGAATACAGATATGGAACCTGGTTCGGATGAGAACCGTACGGCACTTCAACGACTGAATCCACTACAAAATAAGGGATTTTCGTATGGTCAGGACGCTTTCGAATTTCATCCGTTGCCACAATTTTTTCCGTCGTGACAATAACGTGCTTGGCAGCATGGGCCAGTTCGAAATCTTCTGTGATATTGCCGTCAATTTGACAGTTACCATATTTATCCGCACGATGGACATGCAGAATCACAACATCGGGATAGCAGGCAGGAATCAATTCCACCGGCCTTCCAGTAAACGGGTCTTGTATGCGTACAGAACCACTGTAGTGCAGCGTGTCGGTGCCGATTGCCGTGCGTGTGGGATAAAACGACAGGCCCTTCATAGCAGCCGTAAAACGCCATTGGAAGGCGGCATTTGTTGTCTCAGAAATGACCTTTAACTTTCCACTTTCTACTGCCGCACGAGCTGGACGGGACAGTCCTCTAATTTCATCCCCGAAGCCATAGGCCACTTCCGCTTTTGAAACTAGTCCGGCGGCTGTTAACAAATTCCAGTCATGCTGAGAACCTTTGGCTCCTACTGTCAAATCGCCGATCCCCTGTCGAATTATTTCGTAGACGGCAGCCATAGGGGTACGCACGGAACCCATACCGCCAAAGACAATATAGCTTCCCGGTTTGACACCCCAGCTTATCGCTTCTCGTAACGTTGTTCTTTTGTCGCGCAGTTCTACCGATTTATGCTGACGTCGGTATGCCCGTATCTCATCCGGGTCCGCCCATCCAAACAGGTAGGGGTTTACTTGTGTTGCTTCGCTTGTCATCAGCGATCTCATCTCCTTACTTAAACCATTCAGCCCATTATTTTTGATAATCTGGCTTTACGAATCCTTCAAATTCTTTATCTGTAATTTCTTTAAATTCAGATGATTTGTAAGCTTCAACTAAATCTTTCACAAACATTTTATCTTTGTCTTCTGTTCTAACTGTTAATACGATCATGTAGTGAGGTGGCGTTTTTTCCAACGCAACCGCTTCTTTAAGCTTTAATCCGGATGCGATGGCAAAGTTTCCGTTAATAAATGCGTAATCGGCGTCATCAAGCGAACGTGGAAGTTGGGCCGCCTCCAGCGGAAGAATAGTAAGTTTTTTAATGTTTTGTGCAATATCTTTTTCAGAGGCTTTGGTTGGATCGATCCCTTCTTTCAGCTTAATCCAGCCAAACTGGTCAAGCATGGTTAAAGCTCGTGCCTGATTTACTGGATCGTTCGGCAGTGTAACCGTTGCCCCTTCCTGAATATCATTCAATGACTTATGTTTCCTAGAATATAGCCCTATCGGCGCTGTCGGCACTTCAAGCACCCCTGTAAGATGCAAGTTATGGTCTTGCGCAAACTTTTTCAAGTATAGTGGATTTTGAAATACGTTGGCATCCAGCGAACCTTCGGCCAACGCTTTGTTTGGCTGCACATAATCACTGAACTCAACCACTTCAATTTTATACCCTTTCTTCTCAAGAATCGGTTTAATCCCTTTGTTAATCTGATCGCTGTATGGTCCTGCTGTAGCACCGATTTTCAATTCCTTTTTCTCTCCGTTTGCTTTACCGGCTGCAGCTGTTTCTTCCTTCGCCGAGCCGCAAGCTGATGCAATCATTGAAAAAATGAGAATAAGCGCCATAATGAATACAGACTTTGTTTTCACCGGAAATCCTCCTCAACAAGTTATATACTTTCTGAATCCAGCCCATCCCTTACACGTCTACATGAAATCTATGTACCGACAATATTTTTTTACTCTTTCACCTCCTGAATGAATAAAAAAATTGGCCTCTTGTTACACAAGAGGCCGACGGATGATGAAAAGTTGTCACATCGCACCTCCTTATCTTTCAGGACATAAATCCTGTTGGAATTGGCACCGTTTGGATGTAGTCTCCAATGGTTGCCGAGGTTTCACCGGGCCAGTCCCTCCACCTCTCTAGATAAGAAAGTAAGTATTCAAAGCAGTTTACTTTGTGTTATTTTATTACTACAGTTCCAATTAGTCAACTAAGTTTAATTACATGATATACAAATTTTATCTTCCTATCTTTGTGCCGCGATTTCTTCCATAATGTGATCAGGCAAAATCAACTGCTCGATGCCAAGCATATCGGCCACTTCGTCCCGGCTGTAACCGCGCAGCATCTTCTGCACAACAAACGTGTTGCGCAGTTTTTGCGCATGGATGTGCAGCCCCGCTTTTTTGCCGAGCGTGTTCAGAATAAATTGGATGCTGCGCGGGCTCATTCTTTCCCCCTGCCGTGATGTAAACACAAACGGTGAATCCCCGCTGACTTCTTTGTATGCCCGTAAAAATCTGGCTTCGTGCGCCGTGAGGACAACCCGTCGTATATTTCCAAGCGAAATGCCGATAATTGTGCTGTCATTTTCCCATATGATTTCGTTCCACAATAAATTCGACGCCTCCTGAATTCGCAGCCCTCCCCATAGAAACAGCGAGATAAGCGCCATGTTGCGCAAATAGATCTCCTGCTTATTTTTCGCGGCCGCATCCTGTTCGACGGTACGAAGCAAAAAGTCCACTTCCTCATCCGTTAAATAGAACGCCTGCTCCTCCTTTTTATCCGGTCGCCGCTTCAGTTTAGCGCACGGATCAATGCCAATTACACCTTTAAGCCATAAAAAATGAAAGTAGGATTTGAGCGCCGATATTTTTTTGTTAACGGTCGACACCTGACGCCCTGCTTTCAATTCTTCTTCGATAAATTGGGTTACTGTCGAGTAACCGATTTGATGCAATTCCATATGGGGATGCACCCTGCCAAGCCAGGCGAAAAAGATGGTCATTTCCATCATATAAGAATGAATCGTTAAATCAGCTCTCATCTGCTCGATCAGATATTGTTCGTACTCATCGTGGTAGCTGAAGCGATAGTTCATAGCACTCCCTCCTTCTTTTTTGGTGTGTTTGGTTTATGGTTTGTTATTTTATACGCAGTATTTTTATACATTAATTTTATTGAATCTTCTTCCTTTTCTCAAGCTTTTTTAGCCGAGAATTTACCGCAGCTTTCATACAGACTATTAATAAAAGTAAAACGCCAGCAGAAAATCTTTAATGACGCCGGAGAAGAGGAGTACATATAACGGATGTGCTTTATCACAGCAACGCAACGAAGGCAGCAGAAAAAAGAAAGAGCACGGGGCAACATTTCCGCGCTCTTTTATTATGCTTATTCATCTTTATATCGTCATATTTTCATAAATGACTGACAGCCCCATGCCACCAGCCATACAAAGCGTTACCATACCATACTTCACACCTGAACGCAGCATCTCATTCATCAGCGTGACCGTCAACTTCGCTCCGGTTGCACCCACGGGATGGCCCAGCGCAATAGCGCCCCCATTCACATTCACGACATCCGGGTTCAAGTCGAGCTCTTTTATTACTGCAAGCGCCTGGGCCGCAAACGCTTCGTTTAGCTCGATCCGCCCAATATCCTCTAACTTTAATCCCGCTTTCTCCAATGCCTTGCGTGTCGCCGGCACCGGGCCGATCCCCATAATATTCGGTTCCACGCCCGCGCTCGCGAAAGCTTTCACCTTTAGCAACGGTGTAAGCCCTTTTTCTTCCGCTTTTTCACGTGACATCATCAGTACGGCTGCCGCTCCGTCATTCATCGGGCAAGCGTTGCCCGCCGTAATCGTGCCGTCTTTTTTAAAGACCGGACGAAGCTGCGCCAGGCTGTCAAGATTAATATCAGCGCGAACCGACTCATCCGTCGTAAACAGCTGCACCTCTTTCCGCCCGGTCACTTTTACCGGGACAATCTCATCGTTAAAATGCCCGTTCTCAATCGCCTGCAACGCTTTTTTGTGACTATCGTACGCAAACTTATCCTGTTCTTCACGACTGATGCCGTAGCGTTCAGCTAAACGTTCTGCTGTCATGCCCATATGTTCGTTTTCAAGCGAGCAAATAAGTCCGTCTGCAAGCAGCGCATCTTCCATTTCAATGTTTCCAAATTTGCTGCCCCACCTGTTTTTCACAAGGTATGGTACATTGCTCATGCTTTCTACACCTCCGGCGATAACAACGTCTTCTTGGCCTGCCGCTATCGTAAGCGCGGCCGTCGTAATCGCTTTCAGGCCGGAGCCGCATGCTTTTATGACAACATGAGCCGGGGCGCTGCGTGGGAATCCTGCGCGCTGGGATGCAATGCGCGCAGAGTTCAATCCGCCGCCGTGCACATATCCGTGCCCAAAAATAATTTCATTAACCTCTTCTTTCTTCAGCGAAGTTTTCGTCATCAATCCTTCCAACACCTGCACACCTAGCTCAACCGCCGGCACGTCGCGCAACGATTTTCCAAACGCTCCTACAGGCGTACGTGCACCCGCTACGATCACCGCTTCTTTCATATTCTTCTTCCTCTCCTTCTTCAGCCAGTCTTATGCACCTTCTTCGTCTCCATCATAAGAAAAAAGCAGGGCGCAAGACATCCGCCGCGGCATCTGAAAATCACACAAATTTTTATACATTGTGTACAAACGCAGTACCTTTACCGCTAACACGCTTTCGTCACTACCATGATCGTTTCCTCAGTTATTCTTTGCAACCCATCGACCTTGATTTTCAACAATGATTCCGTCATTACGTTTTTGTTACCCATCCATGCCCGGCCAACCCTCTCTTCATACGATAAGAAAGGAGGTGATCGCTTGGCATACTCTATTCATGTTTCCCTTTTTGCCCACACGCTGACGCTTCAGCAAAATAATCGCGCGATCAAAACATACCCCATCGGCGTCGGAAAAATGCTCACACGTACACCTATCGGCACATTTTATATCATCAACAAAGCTCCCAATCCCGGGGGGCCGTACGGCACCATGTGGATTGGCCTTTCCAAAAAACATTACGGCATACACGGCACCAACAACCCGGCTTCCATCGGCAAAAACGTATCGAAAGGTTGCATTCGGATGCACAACCGAGACGTCAATGAACTGGCACGGATCGTCCCTATTGGAACGCCGGTATACATTCGTCCATAGTCAACTTCCCCACCTCCGCTAACACTTGGGGGTAAAGAGCCTATGCGGTTTGGGATAAAAAAAGCACCCTCGTCATCCAAAGGTGCTCTAAGAATAAGTTATGATTGCTTGATTAGCAATCCATCTTTATGTCCCAGCGTCGCTACGCTGGTTTTCTTTTCCTTTTCTATTTTTTATATATCTCCCTTATCACATGACCTAATTCAGGAATAATCAACTTGCTCATCGCAAGTCGCACCGCACCCGAAGAGCCCGGCATGGAGAAAATAGCTCGGTCTTTATATACGCCCGCAATTGCCCGACTCAAAATGGCCGCTGAACCGATATCTTCCGTATAACTGAGCATGCGGAAAATCTCGCCAAACCCCGGCAACTCTTTTTCTAACAAAGAAGCGACCACTTCATACGTCACATCCCGCTTCGCAATCCCTGTTCCTCCGTTCAAAAGAATAGCATGCACATCCGAAGCGGATACCGCTTCTTCGATTGCCGCCGCAATCGCATCCCGCTCGTCTTTGACAATCTGGTAGCGCACGACCGGATGGCCTGCTTCTATTAGAAATCTGCGAATAAGCTGCCCGCTTTTATCCGTTTCCTCATTTCGGGTATCGCTTACCGTAATAATCATGCAGCCGACCTGCTTCGGTGCTTCTTTTTTATGTTCCGCTACTGACACGTGGATCTTCCTCCCCTTTTCCCGTGAATACCGGCTCACGTAAACATAAGGTTTATTTTTGCAGCGCTTCCGCTACCTGCACAGCACGATTAAGGAACGTTTCGATCTCCTCACGTGTTTTGCCAGCGCGGCTTACAAAGCGAACAATCTCCCTGCCGTTCCGAAATGCGACAAAACTCGGAATACCAAAAATGTTAAGCTCTTCGGAAAGCTCGGGAAACGCATCACGATCCACGCTGATGAATGTTACCTTATCTTTATACGCCTCTTCAACTTCCGGCATAAATGGGTCAATCCGGTGGCAATCCGGGCACCAATCGGTATAAAATTTCGCAACAGTAAGCTCATCGGATTGAATCGCTTCCCGAAATTGTTCAGCTGTTTTGATTTCTTGCATAAATATTCACTCCTTGACATTGGTGTAATCGTTTTTCAAGAGAACTATCTCTTTCATTATCTTATCTTTTTCCTGCGCAAAAAAACACGAACAGCCTCTCTTTCATTTTTCTAAATTCTCTTCTTCTCTCATAACAATATTACTAGCAACTGTTACGAGGGAGGAAAATGCATGTCCAACCTTTTTGCTGAACGTTCACTCCACGAAATCCGCTTCTGGAGCCAGATTATGAAAGAACACGCCTTTTTTCTACGCCTCGGGTTTACTTCTGACCAATCACGGCTGATTCAAGAAGCAAACCAATTTTACCATATGTTCGAAAACATTGAGGAGCGCGCAGGTGCTTTTGCTGCTGATACTGACCATGAAGCGATCGCACGCTTTAATATGGAAGTGTATCAGGCGACGACCCACCTTTGGACCTATAAGCGCAACGTGCTTGGGCTCATTCTATCCTGTAAAATCCACGCTCATCTCTTTCCATCGTTCATTGATCATATAAGCCGGGAAGCCGCCTACTTTATGAACCGGCTTGAACAATTGAATCGCGGCATGCTCGATCCGCTACCAGACACTGTGATTAATGAGAATGTTTTCTTTCTCCGCCTGATGGCCGATCATGCAAAATTTATCGCGCACATGCTCGATCCGTCGGAGCGAAACCTTATCAGCGAAGCGACCGATTTAAGCTATCAGTTCGAGCAATTGCTATTCCAGATGGTCGATCTTGAATCGATGCGCCCTGCTTCGCAAACCGCGGGCATTTTAACCCGGCTCCTTGAGGAACATCGCGAAGCCATGCAAAACATCCACGCCTTTAAACAAACGATACGTGAGTTACTGGATCTGTGCTGCCTCCGGGGCATCATACATCCGCTTTTTGCTGATCATACGTACCGGGAAGCGAACCATTTCCTTGAGCTGCTCGGACATCTGGAAGCGAGCTTGACAGCAGGACCGGAGCCCTCCGCTAAATAATGCTTTTTTCTTTTAATTCTTGAATCATCTTGTCATCATATCCTAACCCGCGCAACACTTCTTCCGTCTGCGCGCCGCGCGCAGGCGGAAAAGCTTGCGCTTCAATGTTCGCCTCAGCCAGCAAAGGATTCTTCACCTGTGTAACGGAAGGGTGCTCGTTCCAGCGCGCAAACATGCCCCGGTCAAGCAAATGCGGATCGTCCAATGCCTCTGCCAACGATAATACCGGTGTCAGACAAACGTCTTCTTCTTTAAAAATATCCATAATCTGCTCAGCTGTATATTTCTTGAAATAGGCCGTTACTTCCTTTTTAATGCACAGCTGCTTGGCAGGCTCCAAATAATCCGGCATGTGATCATCAAGTCCGGCCACTTCACAAAAGCGCTTCCAAAACTTCGCCTCAAGCGCTCCGAGAGCCATCCATTTCCCATCCTTTGTCTCATAAACATTATAGCAAGCAAGCGCCCCGGTCAGCGGATTGAACGAAGGTCTGCCACTTTCTCGGGCCGCAAGATGGTACCCCAGTGCCGGAATCATAAACGGCAACACACCATCCGTCATGGCAACATCAAGATATGTGCCTTTTCCTGTTCGCTCCCTGCCAAAAAGCGCAAGCAAAATTCCGCTAACCGCGTGTAATGTACCGGCCCCTATATCCGCGATCTGAACCGGAGGAAGCCATGGCATGGGCGTCTTTCCTGAGTGAATGCAATCATGGAGCAACCCGGTAAATCCTATATAATTCAGATCATGGCCGGCCTTTTTCGCATACGGCCCGTTCTGTCCGTATCCAGTAATCGAGCAATAAACAAGACGCGGATTTATTTCGCACAATGCCTCATAGTCCAATCCAAGCCTCCGCATAACGCCCGGACGAAATCCTTCCACCAGTATATCGGCCTTGCAGACCATCTTCCGTAAAATCTCTTTTCCCTCTTCCTGCCGCAAATCGAGCGTCATGCTTCGTTTGCCACGGTTAACGAGTTGGTAAAGCGCACCCGCACCCGCAAGCATCGGTTCCATTTCGCGCGCATAATCTCCCAATCCGGGGTCTTCAATCTTTACTACATCCGCTCCCCAATCCGCCAGATACATCGTACACAACGGCCCTGGAAGCAACCGGGTTAAATCAAGCACCTTGATTCCATGCAACGTCCGATGCATATTCTCCCTTCTCTCTATAGATTTTTTCCTTTCAAATAAAAAAATAGCACACTAAGGTGCTATTGGCTATTCACTAACCCACAGTTCTACAACTTCGACTCTCGGAATTTTCTCACCAGGTTTTGGGTTTTGCTTCAACACAGTCCCTTTTTTAAAGAACGAAGATTCAAGATAATATTTATAACGCAAGCCCGATTCACTTAGCTTCTGGCTGGCTTCCTGAAGGGATAGACCTTCTACGTCCGGCACCTCTACTCCCGCTTTATTTTCTTCCGACTGCTGTCCGCCTGTCTCTTGGGAAATCGTTTCAACCGATTTAGCCGAACTCGGTTTATCGTTTTGTGCAAATGCGAACGCCACTACACAAACGATTGCTACCAGCGCAACCGCAGCCAAGCGTTTAGGCGACAGGCCTGGAACCTTGCGTTTTTTCGCTTCTACGTGGGCGCGCGTTTTTAGCGGAGCTGAAAGCAGCCCATGCGATGTTGTATTCTTTCCCTCTTCCTGCACAGAAAAAGGACGAAGGCCCGCTTGTGTCTTTTTAATATAATGATAAAGAGATGTAATATCTTCCAGCGTTTGCGCCAGCATTCTTTCATACTGTTCTGCCCTATTCTTCTGTTCACGACGCCAGATCGCCCGGAGCGATTTGCGGATAATAAATAGATCTCCCGGATATGATAAAGACATTTCTTCAATGACTTGCTCAAGCGGTAGCTCAATCTTTACCTCGCCGAACATCATATAATGCATAAGACGAAACATATCGCTAATTTCACGGCCGACGGCTTCTTCAGATACAGCCCAGCTATTGATCACTTTCACTTCTCCAGTTTCCGTTAACCAAAGATTATTTTTAGTAAAAAGCAACCCCCGGCCTTTCGTTTGGCTGGCCTCTTGCAAAATTTGCACAAACTGGCGAGCCATACCAAGCGCCTCCTTCAAAGACAGTGCACGCGACTTGGCCGCCGTGCCAAGCAGCAGGCCCGGGATGTATTCCAAGACGACAAACGCTTCGTTTTCCGTCTCCCCTCGATCCAGGATTTGCAGAACGGATGAGCCGTGCATCATGCATTCCGGGTACGACGATCTGCGCGGAAAAATATAGAGAAGAACATCGCGCTTTAAAATTTTATCGTGCCCGCGGTGAAGCTGCCCTATTTCATCCTCGTGCAGCAGCATATCCGGCACATAACGCTCGTACAATCCTTTTTTCATATGCAATCATACCCCTCACATCGGTTTCTCAAGCTGTCGTTCTAGTCCGTATGACTTTCTTCAAGACTGAAAAACTGTCGTATCTTTCTTGCATCACCATACACAGCACACAGTCCCCAGGTTGAATCACGGTGCTTCCTGTCGGATTTTTAATGATGTAGCTGTTTCTTTTTTATATTCATGATTTTTACATCTTGTTGTGCCAAATTCAACTCTTTTAGCGGAATAGTTATTACCTGTTTATCCTTACTTATACAGTACTAAAAAACGATGTGCAACAAACATCCTCCTACTTCATCTATATGTCTGTCTACTACCTAATATTAAAGAAGACATCTTTGGATGCAAGCGAATTTTAGTTGCATTTTGTAATAAAAATAAAAGCCTCCCTATTTTTTCCTAGGGAGACTTTTCTGTTCTATACATCATTTAGTTACTTTCCGCAGCATGGCTAAGTTTTTGAATGTAATAATCTGCTTCTTTTTTGTTGAATTGGCCTTCCCATTTGGACATGACAATGCCAGCTACCGTGTTACCCAATACGTTTACAACCGTACGTGCCATATCAAGCAAACGGTCAATACCTGCAATGAACGCCAAACCTTCCACCGGAATACCAACAGAGCCGAGCGTTGCCAGCAACACAACGAAGGATACACCCGGTACACCGGCAATCCCTTTTGATGTCAGCATCAGAACAAGCACAAATGTAATCTGTTGGGTAATAGAAAGCTCAATGCCGTACATCTGCGCGATAAAAATGCCAGCTAACGCTTGATATAGTGTACTTCCATCCAGATTAAACGAATAGCCGGTCGGGATAACAAAGGATACGATCGATTTCGGACAGCCCATTTTCTCAAGCTTTTCCATAATGCGCGGAAGTACGGTTTCGCTGCTGGAAGTGGAATAAGCCAGCAACAGTTCTTCTTTTAATACGCCCATTAAGCGGAAGATACTAATGCCTGCCCATTTTGAAATAACGCCCAATATGACAACAACAAAGAATATCATCGTGAGATACACTGTAATAAACAACTTGCCAAGCGGAATGAGAGAAGATACCCCGAACTTGGAAACTGTTACGCCAATTAACGCAAATACACCGAACGGTGCAAACCGCATAACCATATTCGTTACGTTAAACATTGTATCCGCTACCAGTTCAAAGAAATTCAATAACGGTTTGCCGCGTTCGCCAAGCTTGGCCAAACCAAGACCAAACATCACTGCAAAGAAAATAACTGCCAGCATGTCCGCTTTGGCCATGGATTCAATGATATTGGTCGGTACAATGTTAACAAGCGTTTCCGCAAAACCGTGCGCTTTTGTTTCTTCTGTTGTGTGAACATACTTACTGATATCTGTTTGAGAAAGATGAGACATGTCCACACCAACGCCGGGCTTAAAAATGTTCGCTACTAAAAGACCAATAATGATAGCGATCGTTGTTACAATTTCGAAGTAAATGATTGTTTTACCGCCGAGCTTACCAAGTTTCTTAACATCACCGACTCCAGCTACACCGACAATAAGCGTAGAAATGACAATCGGCACAACAATCATCTTAATAAGATGAATAAAAATGGTTCCGATCGGCTCAAGAATTTCTGCTACTTTCGGATTGCCATAGAAAATCGCACCCACGGCGATACCGAGGATCAGACCAAGCAGAATTTGTCCTACGAGTCCGAATTTCTTCATTTTGTCACCGCTTTCATTCAGGATTCTCAACTTTATGTTAATTATCTATAAATTAAGTGTAATCTCGATCGACAAAATCCTACATAAAAACTCATAAAAATACAGATTAAGAAAGCCTCGTGGGCATTGCCACTCACTTTTTTCCGCAACAAAGTGAAACAGCCACTTATCCACTCAAACAAAAAACGCATAAATCCATATTGTGAATTCATGCGTTCTCTTTTCATCTTATTTCATATGTGCCGGACGTGGCAACGAACCAGTCCGATGATAAATCTCGGCCAGTTCATCAATTTCTTTTTTCAATTCTTCTACAAGCTTCTCTTCCGGAATTTTGCGGGCGATTTCACCATGTTTAAACAGCAGTCCTTCTCCGCGCGCCCCGGCAATACCTATATCCGCTTCGCGTGCCTCACCCGGTCCGTTGACCGCACAGCCGAGCACCGCAACTTTAATGGGTGCCTTCACTTTTGCAATATATTCTTCAATTTCATTGGCCACAGAGATTAAATCAATCTCGATCCGCCCGCACGTCGGGCAGGAAATCAATGTTGCTGCATCAGACAAAAGGCCGAACGTCTTCAGCAGTTCACGACCCACTTTAATTTCTTCCACGGGGTCGGCACTCAGCGACACGCGCAGCGTCGATCCGATACCTTGCGCCAGCAACGCTCCGAGGCCAGCGGCGCTTTTTACCGTACCAGCAAACAATGTGCCCGCTTCCGTAATGCCGAGGTGAAGCGGATAGCGAAACGCTGCGGCCGCCTTCTGATATGCTTCGATCGCCAACGGTACATTGGAAGCTTTCAACGATACAATAATATCATGAAAATCGAGCTCTTCTAAAATTTGGATATGGTGTAGCGCGCTCTCGACCATCGCGTCAGCTGTCGGATAGCCATACTTCTCCAACAGATGCTTTTCCAAAGAACCGGCATTCACCCCGATTCGAATCGGCACGCCATGTGCTTTGCAGGCCCGGACAACTTCCTCGACCTTTTCGCGCCTTCCGATATTACCAGGGTTAATCCGCACTTTATCAATCCCATTCTCAATCGCTTTCAACGCAAGTCTATAGTCAAAATGAATATCGGATACAAGCGGAATGGAAATCTGCTTTTTAATCTCCTTAATGGCTTCCGCTGCTTCCATGTTGTTCACAGTCACACGCACAATCTGGCAGCCCGCTTCTTCAAGGCGGTAAATTTGCTCCACGGTCGCTTTTACGTCCGCGGTTTTTGTCGTGGTCATGCTCTGCACGATCACCTGATTGCTGCCGCCGATTGTCAAATTCCCTACCTTCACAGGTCTGGTTTGTGTACGATGATACATCCTTTACGTCTCCTTTTCAGGAATATATTTGTTTCTTGCCTTTTCTATCTTATCATAAAACAGAAAACGCGAGAATGTATCATCTACGGCAATAACGCTTCACACTAACAGCTTATGGTTTAGCGCATTGACCAGCTCTTCTTCAACCCCTCCTCCTTTTGTAGCCTTTTATGATTCGAACAACCGGTTGATGTCTACGCCCCGTTCCCGCAAAATCTGACGTAGCACCTGTTTGTGCTGCTGCTCAGTGTACGTATTCATCCCGAGCGTTAATGCGGCCGACATCTCAATATCGTACAAAATGTCTTCGAGTTCGCTCGTCGGTAAACTGCTGTAACGTTCATAAAGACTTTTGTGTTCGCTCATCTTCCGTTTCCCCCATGCCATATATCGTATTCGTTACCCATGTATAAACGCTATCTTTATATGTTATACAACTTCTATATATGGTGTTCGCTTGTACCGACAAGCGAGGCCACCGCCTCCGCGAGCGAACCAAAAACATAGTCCGGTTGCGGTTCTTTTCCCTTTAGATTTTCTTTACCGATATACACCGTTTTTAAACCAGCTCGATGCCCGGCTTGAATATCTGTATAAAAGTCGCCCACCATATAACTTTTAGAAGGTTCAATATTATATCGTTTTATTAAATCAAATATCATTCCCGGTTCCGGTTTACGGCAAGTACACCCTTCCTGCGGTTTATGAGTACAAGCCAAAATTTCCGCTAACATCCCACCCGCTTCTTTAATTTTTTCTTCCATATAGTTATGAATTTCAGCGAGCGCTTCCCGTTTCATGTATCCCAAACCAACACCGCCTTGGTTTGTTACGACAAACACTTTGTATCCTCGCTCATGAAGCGTGCGTATCGCCTCGAGCGCTCCCGGTATAAAAACAAACTGTCCAACATGGTTGATCGGGTGAGGATTTTCGTTAATGACCCCATCACGATCCAAAAAAAAGGCTTTTGTCATCCGTACCCCTCTTTAGATGTAAGAAAAATGATGTATTCATATGAAAATACTACAAATATATTCATCATTATGATAAATAATCGTTTCGTTTATTGATGTAGAAGCGAAACTGCAAAATATGCTCTTTTTATTGTTTCGCTTCGTGCTGGTATGTATCCTTCCAAACAGAGGAAAAAAACCGCTCCGGAGTCTGGAACGGTTCTTTATCCTTTGGTAATTTAATATAACAAACCAAACTTCCTCGCCTCGAATTCCAGTTCTTCCCTAAATTTCGGATGAGCAATTGCTAAAAGCGCTTTTGTACGCTCAGCAATGCTTTTTCCGCGCAAGGAAGCCACACCGTATTCCGTCACAATGTGATCTACATCGTTTTTTGAAGTAGTGACAACCGAGCCGAGCGTAAGCTGCGGACGAATGCGGGAGATCGAGCCATCACGCGTGGTAGAGTGCAAGCAAATAAAGCCCTTTCCGTTCTTAGCAAAACGGATTCCGCGTGCAAAGTCCGCCTGACCTCCGCTGGAACTATAATAACGTCCAGCAATCGTTTCCGAGGCGCACTGTCCCATAAAGTCCACTTCTGTCGTCGCATTGATGGAGACGATGTTATCCTCCTGTCCGATAATACGCGGGTCATTGACATAATCAACCGGCAGCATTTCTACGCTGGTATTCTCATCAATAAAATCATACAATTTCTTTGTGCCAAGCGCAAAGGTTCCGACAATTTTTCCTCTATGCGTTTTCTTTTCAATACCGTTGACGATTCCTTGCTCCGCTAGATCAACAATACCGTCCGTTATAAGCTCTGTATGAATACCGAGATTTTTATGATCTTGCAAAAACCCGATAATCGCGTTCGGAATGGCACCGATTCCTACTTGCAACGTCGCTCCGTTCGGAATCCGTTCCACCACATAGGCAGCAATTTTGCGGTCGATATCGGTCACTTCCTTTTCTTTTACCTCGTACAGCGGATAATCTACTTCAATGTAGCCAAGAATCTGGCTAATATGTATCTGATTCGATCCGAAGGTACGCGGCATGTTTGGATTCACTTCAAGGAAAAACGGTACTTTTCCAATAAAGGAAGCAACATAGTCAGCCTGCGTACCAAGCGAGAAATATCCGTGCTCATCCATCGGCGCGGCAGCGGCCAGCACGAGCGACATTTTCGTTGTTTCCCGTAATAGACGCGGTACCTCATGAAAATGATTGGGAACAAGATCGCATTCGCCAGCAAGAAACGCTTTGCGCGAGGCGCCGCTTAAGAAATACGCAACATGGCGCAAATGTTTCCGGTATTTTCCGTGAATGTAGTCGCGCTCTTTAAGCGCATGCATCTGGTGAATACGCACGTCGAACCAGCGCTCCGCATGTTTCTCAATCGTATCCAAAAGCACGAGCGGCTCACCGTTCGCGAGCGGAACAATAATGTCATCCCCGCTCTTGATGTACGCTAATACATCTTGTGGCGTTTTTCGTTTGTTCTCCAAATCAATGAACTGATCCATTCATTCAACCTCCATATATACAGTTAACTTGATATATCAGCATCGTATTTTCTTACCACAGGGCGAATATCAAAACATCAAAAACTGTACAGCGAGTATTTTTCCTTTATTCATCATAAATGCCAAAGCTTATGCAAGCAACCAATTTTCTGTTAAGAATAAGTGAAAAGTCCACCCCGCAGTTTCAGGGTGGACTTTCTTCTATACCGTTATTTTCTTTTACATGTTTTGCTTTTGCTTCGTGATTTCAGATTCCAAAACCTGCAGCTCGCCCATACCACGAATCAGCTTACGGGTATAGAGCTTTTCGGGCTGCAAAATGTTGACCATATATTCGATCGCAAGTTCCGGATCAACCGTCTCGCCACACGTGTAGCAATCGAGCGCAGCAAACCCTTTTTCCGGATATGTATGAATCGAAATATGGCTTTCAGATAATAGAACCAGTACTGTTGCCCCTTGCGGTTCGAATTGCTTCGATTGTACGGACAAAACCGTAGCACCGCAGGCCTCCGCAGCTTCAACAAGATGATGCTGCAAAAACTCCGCACTGTTCAACTTTTCAAAATCGACACCCCAAGTATCAATCGCAACATGTCTTCCGAAAGTAGAATATTCCACTTTTCGGTCCCCCCCCTCCTAGCAATTTTGTGTTGAAAATCTCGCTAGGACCTACGTCATTCACTATATTTCGAGGAGAAACTTCCTTGAGTGAATCCTGGTTCCTAATCTTTTCACAACAAAGAAGATAGCATGTTTCTAAAAAATTTGCAACAGTTTCTTATGGATACTTGGGAAACTTTTTACGCTTCTAATACAAACAATTGATGAGAGAGCGTAGCTAACTGACGATCCACCTCTTCCGTTGGCAAATGTGCTGCTTGGCGTTGATTGCGAAAATCGAGCAACTGATCAATATGCACCCTAAGCCATGCGATTTGATCTTCAGCGCCCTGCGCTTCGTATAGACGCTGCAAGTCTCCTACCGTATCCCGGTATTCAAAGACAAGCGTTTCGCTATCTCCTTTCCGTTCGATAATTTTCATAACTTTCCCTTCTTTGTAATGATAAATCATCGTATACGCTGGATATACCCGATAAACGACAGCGTCCCCTTTAAAGCGGCGCACAGCCTGGCGCATTTGGTTCGCCAATTTGGCGTCCCGAATAGTATACCTGCCCTCAAAAGTGTACATATTTCCGATCAGTTTAAAGGATAGGGGGATTTCTTTTTCCCTATCAAACAGTACGATTTCCTTTTCACCATTGTCATACACTCGAACTTCTGTCTCAAACTCTGCACATTGAAACATTTCGATAAAAGATTGCAACTGCCAAGTACTTAATTCAAGCACAAGCTTCTTGTATTCGGTGGCTACTCGTTGAGCCATACAAATCTCTCCCATATATTTTTTCCTATCGTAATTATTATACCGAAAAGCTATATCTATTCTCCAATCGCTTATACAATAGAAAAAGTAAGGATAGAAGAGAAACAAAAAGATAATTTCGCTAAATAGCTGTTGATTCTTGTCTATATCCGTTATATTATGAAAAATTACATTTTTGTTTACCTGACATTTATTTTACCAGTACTGCGGCATCTTCTCTTGCTGCGCTCAGCCGTTCGTCTAACACCGGGCGAAGCTTGAGTTCCGCCTGTAAGTCGTCGGCCAATGCTTTCAACGCGTACACATCCGGATTGCTGATTACGGCAGCTACATGTACTTCGCTCCCACTGCTAACTGTTTCCACCGCGTGCAAAAACCCTTCTCCACCTGATAAAAAGGAAATCAGACGAATTTTCTGACTGTCATTCGTTTGTTTTGAAAAGGTAAAGAACGCCAGCACCACTTTTTCCACACCTGTGCTTTGCTCCACGTCTTCTCTCATGAGCCCCTCTTTATCGGGTGTAAATGTCCAACCACGAACAATGTTTAACATATCTTCCACAATCGCGCTTCCTGTAGGCAGCGCTCCTGCTCCCTTTCCGGTAAATGATACATCTCCAACTACATCGCCGGTAATAAAAACACCATTGCATTCATTTTTAACTCCGGAGAGTGGATGAGCGTACGGCACCAACGTCGGCACAACCCGTAAGCAGCATCCTGCGTCCGTGCGTTCTGCGGAAGCAAGCAACTTAATACGGTATCCCAGCTTCTCACATACTTTCATCTCTTCACCGGTTATGGACGCAATTCCTTCGCGCTCCTGTTCCAGTACCGGGGTGTCGGGGCCGAAGCACAGATTAGCTATAATCTGAATTTTGTTAAATGCATCATACCCTTCTACATCCGCCGTAGGATCAGCCTCTGCAAAGCCAAATTCCTGTGCCTGTTCCAGCGCTTCTTGATATGTGAGTCCTTCTTCTTCCATCTTGGTTAAAATATAGTTGGTCGTACCGTTTAAAATACCGTATACACGCGTAATCCGGTTTGCCTTTAATAGCTGGCTTAACGCATTTAAAATTGGAATGCCGCCACCTACGCTCGCTTCGTATAGGAGCGAAACACCATTTTTGTCAGCCAGCCTGTGCAAATGTGTGCCATAGGCAGCGATCATTTCCTTATTCGCAGATACAACGTGGCACTTCCGTTCAATCGCTTGCTCGATATAACCGAGTGCGGGGGAAATCCCGCCCATCGCATCAATCACAATCTCCGGATTTTTCTCCCAAATGGTTTCGATCTCTGTAGTCAAAAGTTCCCGTTTTACTTTCACGCGGCGCGGCTTTTTAACATCGCGCACCAGAACGCCTACCACTTCAAACTTGACCCCCGCCTGCTTTTCGATTCGTGTAGCATGTGTATGTAAAATCGTCATAACTCCTGAACCGACTGTACCCAACCCAAGTAACGCAATTTTCCAAGTTTTCATAACGTATCCCTCCCAAAATCTATAGCCTGCGAAATAAAAAACCCTCTTCCAGAGAAGAGGGCTGTTGGACCATATCGATCCGCAACACGTTCCTCCTCTCATCTGCCAAAGCTTATACACAAGCTTTGATGGAATTAGCACCTTTCAGGCTTTTGCCTGCGGTTGCTGAGGTTTCATCGGGCCATTTCCCTCCGCCTCTCTGGATAAGAGTTTTCCGTTTCGTTCGCTATTTAATTGATTTAAAAATTATACTATCGTGTTTTTCCGCGAATGTCAAATATTTGTACAAGCTTTTTTTATGGTTTTCCGCCAGAGATTCAAGCTACTTGAACCAAGAGAGAATTTGCTCGATCAAATGTTTCAAAAATAAAAGAATTTCCTGTACGAGCGATTTTGCTTCCGGGTTGTTATTCAGGAACTCTTGAATTTTTCCTTTATAGCTTGAAACCTGCTCCAGCGTTTTGTTCCAGTCAATATCTAAATTTTGGATTTTACGTAGAATGCTGACGAGGGATTCAATCTCCGCGTCGGAAAGATTCAGTCCCATCTGATCCGCTACGCTGCGAATCATTTCGCGCAATTGGTCGTCAGACAATTTACTCGTCTGTTTGGCCAGTTCCGCTTTCAGGCGTGTCAGAAGCTCAGCCGCTTTTTCTTTATCGCCGATCGTCTCACCGATTTTCGCGGTGGTGACCATCTCTTCGTTTGCCACTTTTTTCTGCGTTTCATCAATTTTTTTCCCGGTTACCGTTTCATACGCCTTCATAATTCCTGTCAGCGCAGCCGTGCCAGACACCGGGAACGGGGCATCAATTTTTACAATCGCGTCTTTTACACCCGCCGTCGCCAATGCGTTTTCGTACATGGCTTTGCTAACCCAGGTAATATTGTTTGTTTCAACCACAATCCCCTTGCCAGGTTCAGCGATTTGAATCATCGCCGACGAAATGGCACGGGTACCGATCACGCTTTTACTGAGCAAACCTTCCAGATATTTATGCTCCTCCGCGTTAGTGACGGTAATTTCTTGCGCGTTCGGCGCATTAAACCTGCTTTTGATTTGTTCTTTCTGCGCCGGTTTTAAATCCTGGCCAAGCGTGATAATGGTGTCACCCACCGCAGCGTCCGCATACGCGGTCGCAGTCGTCAGGATAAAAAGAAGTAGGGCTAAAAGCAGCCTCCTCACTTCTATTCACTCCTCCCCATCTGAAATGATATCCCATCTGAATTATAGCACAGAGAAGAAAAACAGCCAGAGCTGTGCGCATATACATGCGACAATGGAGTCATTTCACCCGCGCAGCGCCGACTCCATCAAGAGTTCCCTGTTTCTAACCAACAATTATGTCGGTTAACTAACTTACAGCCAAACTATAATCGGTAAAAACAAACAAGTCAACTCCCTAAAGAAGTGGTGGTTTACTCTCAAACACGATACAATATGTTATTTATCGTTTTTATATGCGTATATGCGGTAGCGAAAAAGAGGGTGTCCCACCACTTTTGGGGACACCCTCATAGATCTTATCTTACTTTTACCGCTGTTCCTGTAGCGATACACATCATCATACCATCGCGCAACGTTTCAAAATCTAAATCTACCCCAACAACCGCGTCGGCTCCCATCGCTCGCGCTTTATCTGCCATCTCTTTCAAAGCAATTTCCCGCCCCTCCGCGAGTTTGCTTTCATACGCGCCGCTACGACCACCGATAATGTCTGTAATCCCGGCCAAAAAATCCCGTACCACGTTTGATCCCATGATGGCCTCGCCTGAAATCACACCCAGGTACTCCTGAATTTCTCTTCCTTGAATCGTCGGCGTTGTCGTAATGATCATACCATGATTCCTCCCTTAACAAGTGTGCGCCTTACAAAGCGTTCACTATGTTTTACGGTTCACTTACCGTATCGTTTCAAAAATCTGGCTCACATGAAACATTCGCGAACAAGCGCATGGAAAGTTTCCCTTTTCTAACTATTAAAAAAAAAGCACATATTCCTGTATCCATTCAAAGAAATATGTACTTTCGTGAACTCCCCACCACTTAGCTATCGCTTGAAGAGGAGACTTCTTGGCTGTTCAGTTAAACAGGCCTGTCAGTGTAGTCGTTCTCTGACCATTTGTACATCCGTAACCGGGGCCTGGCACGCAAAATTTTCACACACGTACACAGTCGCTTTGCCCTTTCGAGCGGTTTTATCGGTGAGCAGCGGGGCAAGCAGCAGCAATTTCTCACGTGTTTCATCCGTCACAACCGATACGACGCTGTTCGGTATGAAGTGCGCTCGAATTTCCTGAATCATCTCCTCTGCCACCTTTTTATCCGGCGCCGCAATAATAATTTCCTTGGTTGGTCCAAACAGGAACTGAATCGCCATCATGAAATGGGCATGTGCCTGTGGATAAAGAGAAATCTCCCCAGCAAACGCCGAGATTTGTTCGCTGGAAAGACGCATAATATCGTTTTTTCCCGTCAGGCGTGCCAATCTAAGCAGATTCATCGCTGTTACCGAGTTGCCGGACGGCATCGCTCCATCATATAATTCTTTCGGTCGAACCAGCAATTGTTCGCCGTCACTGCCGTAGAAATAAAAGCCACCCTCTTCATTGTCCCAGAAGAGCGCAAACTGCTTCTCCTGAAGCTGAAGCGCGATCGAACACAAACTGTAAAAGCTTTGGATAAAATATTAAATATCCTTTCTAAACAAGAATACAAATTTGTTACAATTTCTGATCTAGTCCATCAAAACCTAAAAGAAAACACACAAAAAATGGAGAACCCATACCCCTCCATTTTTTGTGTGTCAGTTACCTAATCCCCACCATGTTTTTAAATTGCTGTGTTGTAGTGGTTGAAAGAATTCCGTAGCGCGGAATTTCAAAAGGCGGAGTGCCTGGTTGAACTTTGCCGGGACGAGTGGTAAAAGCCATTGTATACCCTGCTTTTTTAAGCAATTGAATAGTACCCTCAACAGTTTAAGTACTTGTTCGTAGTTTAATAGGAACTTATGGAGAGGGCGGAATAAGGGAAGCATAGGTGTTCAATAATGTTTTTGTAACTTGCTCGATCCCAAAATTTTCCTTAATAAAAAGGCGGTTTTGTCGTCCCCAAATCAATCTTTGTCTCTTTGAAGTAGAAAGAACCGTTTTTATATTTTTTGCGAGGAGAGAACTCGTGCATGGCTGAATAGAATTATGATCACCAAAGTAGTAATACCAGGCTTGCTGAAGGTTGTTAGGATATAGAGTACCAAAAAAACCATGCCGTCCTGCAGAAACGACCAGACGAGAACATGCCATCGCCTCCAGGGCGACACGTCCTGTGCCAACGACACAGTTACTGATTGAATATAAAGAACTCATCATGGTATATTCACCTAAAAAATGAATAAATTTGTATTTAGATTTACCTTGAACTTTTTCTATCATTTTTTTAATCTCACCATCATGAAAGCCCTTCCCAGCAATAATCAAATGCAAAGAGGGAAAATATCTTTTGCGTAAATAACAGCAGGCTTGAATAACCTGTTTACATATTTTTGCCTTTTCCCAACTTAATCGAGCTGCGTACAGAACAACCGGGGCATGTAAGGGAATCCTCATTTTTTTAAGAAGATTCGTTTTTTGTAAGGGTCGGTATTGTTTTAGATTGATTCCGTTAGGAATTAACGTAGAAGAAATATTTTGTTGCATGAGCCAATGTTGTATCGGTTGACTCACACTGATGATAGTACCACCATTTTCCGCAATATCACGTAGATTTTCTAAGCTTTCATACGTACCATGTACTGTAAACACGAAAGGAATGCCTAGTTCTCTGGCGACAGGAAAAGCAAATCGTGCTGAAGTTGTTTGATGACCATGTACAACGGTGATTTTCTCCCACTTCATAATTTCCCTTAGTATATTCTTCGTTTCTTCCCATATATCAGAAGAAACGCTTCCTTCTACTTTGCACTCAATTGGATAAATAGGACAACCAAGGGACAAAAAAGAGCGATGTAGAGGCCCTGTTTTCCCAACGATAACAACATGTACCCCCTGTTTTATCATTTCTTTGGCTATGGCTAAAACGTGTGTCTCTGTACCACCAATATATAATCCGTCCATAATGATTAAAACACGTTCGTTTTGTAGCGTCATTGTCATTTATCCTCTTCTTTACCGAAGTATTTTCTTGAACGCTGTAGCGAATGGGCACGATAGTAGTAGAGAACTTCAGGAATATTGTTAATAGGTATACCGTTATTAAGAAACTTGACAATAAACTCGTAGTCCTCTGCCCCCTCCATTCTCCTTGTCAGGCCACCTATTTGGTCAAATATCGAACCTCGAAACATAATCGTTCCATGGCACACACAATGTCCACCTGCGGCATATGTTTCCCTGATATCATTACCATATTTAATCCAGTTAGCTTGTTCCTGTTTATTGAATGCGCCATTTGTAAAGGAGGCGTAGTTTGTTCCAACCAAGCCCACTTCGGGATGACTACGAAGGAACTGTACTTGTTTTTCCAAGCGTTTCGGATGGGATAAATCATCGGAATCCTGAATGGCGATAAATTCCCCTCTTGCCATAAATAATCCCGTCGTTACAGCCCCAGGAAACCCAATATTTCGCGGCATCTTAACTTCTAGAACACGACGCTTGCGCGAAAGTGCTACACCTGATGATTTTCTCCATGCCTCAATGACCTGGGAAGTTCTATCTGTTGAAGCATCATTAACGATGATAATTTCAATATTGTTATAGCTTTGTTTGCGCAAACTATCCAAACATTTTCTAATATAGCGCGCTCGATTATAAGCCGTAACAATAATGCTTACACGTCCCGGAACTCTTTGAAATGACATCCTTTCTTCCTCCTCATGTTGTTATAGTAGGATTTCTATCGCTTAGTACAAATTATGTGGCAAAGAATTGAGTGTATGAGCTTGTACCTATTTATTAAAAATATACTTTTTTCTCTATCACTTAAAATAAAACTCTATCACTCTTTGCTTGCTTGATTGAGTGTGTTTTTTCTAATTTGAAAGAGAAAATTATGCTAATTTTGCAACAAGCTCAAGTATGTTAGAATTCAAAACGAGTCTTCATCATTCTAATTATGTTTTATGAAAGAGTTACTTTTGTAAAATTTTTGTATAGAATTGCTGATAATCAGCTGCAACACGTTCCCAGCTAAAATGGGAAAGTACCGTTTTTCTTCCTACTTCAGCTAATTTTTTTGCATACGCAGGTTCATTGAAAATCTTATTTATTTCTTTAGCAAAAGCTACAGGATTTTTATAATCAAGAATAAGTATACCGTTCTGTCCATTGATAATTTCTACAACCCCACCACGTCTTGATGCAATTACAGGTAGTTCACTAGCCATAGCTTCTACACTAACCAGTCCGAACGCTTCGTGGAATTGAGTTGGAAAAACAAAACAATCCCCTAACCAATACATTTTATACATAACAGAGGGTTTCACACTCCCTGTAAATAATACAGGGACCTTTCTTCGTTTTGCTTCACGCATAAGCCTTGCTTTATAACCTTTTAGATATGGACCTACTAAAACAAGACGAACGGAAGGAATCGTTTTTTTGACAAGACTAGCGGCTTTAATAAGGATATGCACACCTTTTCCTGGAATAATTCGCCCAGCGTATAAAATAATAAAAGAAGACGGGAGAGCATAGCGAGCGTACATATCACTTTTTTCTTCAGGAGTAGGCTTCCTAAAACGGGACAAGTCTGTTCCTAGGTGAATTGCAGTAATTTTATTTTCATAATGTGGAAATTTACTCGCGTAGTAATTTCGAAGAAATTGACTATTACATATAATTGCAGTTGATTTACGAATAACATCATGTTTTTCTTTTATCGTTAAGAAGTTCATAAAAGTTAAGGAATGTAGCACAAGAACAAGTGGAATATTAGGAAAGTGACGACGCAGAATCGGAATAAAGCGGGGACGGTTATCAACCTGAATACAGTCAAATTTATGAGATTTTATATAGTGTATGACATTACGTACATAACCTTTTCCACCTGGAACTCGGACAATAGTTAGGTTTCCACTTTCAGAAATACGGGGAAGGCTGTTTGATTTCCGACTAATAATAGTAACATTATTTTGTAATGCGAGTCGCTTAGCAGTTTGATATATACTGATTTCAACTGAACCTCCAGTAGTTTCTGAAACAGAAAGCATTGGAGGGGCCACTATTAAAATGTCCAACTCTCGCTCCCCCCTTTTTAATATTAATGTTATGCAATAAAATAGAAAAGACTAAATAGTATCTGCCTAAATTCTCTTTTATTATTTTGAAAAATTAAAGATTACGAATATCACACTCTGCAAGGAGTAGATGAGCCAGAGACTAACTAAAAACACTGAAAGAAGAACTCGTATACAAAATCTTTATATGCTACACCACTTGTTCATTTGTACAAAAAATTATATTACTGTAGTTGCCCAAAAACACTTACACAAATTTACAATTGAATAGAAAAGA
>JAAROH010007638.1_pt1 | contig 77609 bp, 90 predicted proteins | sample 7248631 | NCBI WGS metagenome assembly JAAROH01 (sample SAMN09772309, study PRJNA484901) | compost metagenome | isolation source: Vermicomposting unit | place: India | reverse complement strand
TCTGCCCTCCACCCGGGGATGAAAATCCTACGCCAGTCCTGCATTTTCACGGAAACGTTCCGCAAGCCATGGTTTGTCCTCCCTCCGAGGATGAAAATCCGCGCAATTCTACTTCACAGAAACGTTCCATCGACAGTGTTTGGTCCGCCATCCAAGGGTGAGAATAACCTCATGGACAACGTTTGGCCCGCCGTCCGGGAATGAACCGAAGGGCGGTGCGTGTTCAAAAAAGCAAGAAAAGACGCCCGTGCTTTCGGGCGCCTTTCCTCCTTTATCCGTAAGCGGGTTCGACGCTTTCTAATTTTTCCACTTTTTCCTCTAGTCCTGTTGAGGCGTTGATGAACAGCTGGTACGTATCGTCGCCCATCGTTCCTAAAAATTCATAGCAAAGCACCGGCTTTTGCAAATCGTTCATAATAACCGCTTGACGCTGCTCCATCACCTTTAAATGCGGGTTCAACTTTTTCTTCGCCGCCTCGACGGTGAGTTTCGGCTTCGGCAGCGGACGCGGAATGGACGATGATAAATAGTCGCGCGCGGTAAAACCGACCACACGGCCGTTATCGAGCGCCACTTTCATTTGCACCGCTTCCGGGTAGATGCGAACGCCGTTTTCGCTTTTGACGAACGTAAGCACCGCCACATTGTCGTATTGCGTGCTGTCATACAGCTCAAATCCGGTAAAGCGATGGCGTTTCAAAAACGCCAGCCCACGGTTGGCCGCTTCATGCAAACCGATGTTTGGTTTGCCGATCGGACGGCTGTTCAGCACCCAAATCGGGTAGCCGCCGTTTTTGGTGATATCCATGTAAATATCGCCCTTTGTTTTCGGATCATGAATCGTTACGCTGTAAAAGCGGTCGTCCGCCCCTTTGCCGCTTTCCGTCACCTTGATGTCTTCCGTTCCCTTTAACCCGAGGAAATCGCGAGCGATCCGCCGCGCTTCCGCCTTCGAAATCGGGCCGCCCTTCGCGCGCACGAACCCTTTTTCTTCATTGGCAAGACCGACAAACGACGGGCCAAACTCCGAAGAACTGGAGAACGTATCCACGTTTTTCTCGACCGCTCGAAACCCATCGATGATGATGTTGTCCCCTTTTTGGTCGCTCGTCGCCAACGCGAGCTCGACATCCATCCAACGCAAATTGTTTTTGAGCACCAAATGTTGGACGTTGCGCAATTCTTGGCGAATCTTGCCAGCGTTTTGATACAACGCTTGCAGCGTATGGTATTCTTCCTTTGTCAACGGTTCTTTTTCCAAATCGCGCACCGCTGTCCGGTAGCTGAACTCGCCGATGCGCGACAAAAACTCCTGCGTTTTATTGAAGGGCAGAAGCGACAGCGGCAGCTGGCCGACATCGGAATGGGCTTCCGAGGCGATTTTCCACACCTCGGCGAGCGCCGGCGACAACGATGCGTGCGAATTCATCGCCAACGTTGCTCCTAGTTTGTCATGAAGCAAGTCGATTTGGTAAGCCAAGTCGTGAAACGCGCGTTGATAGTTGTTTTCCGCGTGAATCAAAATCGCGTTTTTTTCTTGGTGCTCGCGATACCCCCAATAGCCGGTGCCGATGACAGCAAGCGCAAGCACCGCCAGCAAAACGGTTCGAATCATCCGTCTCCCTCCTTTTATTTACAGAAAATATGGTTCCCGATCCGCTTAATTTGCGGCCGGCTCCAAATCCACGCGTTCGTCGCCGTCGCCGGGTTGAAATAATAAATGGCCCCGCCGGTCGGATCCCAGCCGTTAATGGCGTCCAACACCGCCTTTTTCGCTGTTTCGTTCGGCGTCAGCCAAATTTGTCCGTCAGCGACCGCCGTAAACGCTCCTGGCTGGAAAATCACCCCAGCTACCGTATCGGGAAACGATGGATGTTCGAGGCGGTTTAAAATGACCGCGGCGATGGCCACTTGTCCGATGTACGGTTCGCCGCGCGCTTCTCCGTAAACGGCGTTTGCCATCAATTGGATATCGTTTTGCGAAAATCCTTTAGGGACGTTGGACGCCGTCGCTTTCACCGTCCGCCCCCCTCCGCCGCTCCGCTTTTTCACTTGCTGGCTGAGCGGAATGCCTCCGTAGTGAGTGAAGTCGTTTCCTTGACGGATTTGTTCTTTGACAAACGACTCGTCATATTTCGAAGCTCTCACCAGCTTTTGTTTTGTCTTTGCACCGGCCAATCCATCGACCGGCAGGCCGTACTCATACTGAAAATGGCGAAGCGCCCAATACGTGCGCCAGCCAAACACCCCATCAATTTTGCCGTTGTAAAAACCGAGATACTGGAGCCGCGCCTGCAGCTCGATGACATCATCGCCAACCGCCCCGCGCTGAATTACTTGCGGCGAAAAGGCCGCGGCGTGGTCCATCGGATACAGCGCCGCCCATACACCGAGCCAAAGCAACAGCAACGTTTTCCTTGCCATCTGCAAACCTCCCGTCAGCACTTGCCGTTTTTATCCCTATTTTCCTTCGTTTTGCTCGTTTTATACAAAAAAAAGCCAAGCGATCACGCTTGGCTGTTGACGGACGGCAGCGCTGCAGTTCGAACCGCCCCTTTCGCCTGTTTCACTTTGCGCAGCGCCACCCACCATAAAGCGAGCAGAAACGGCGCCATGTAGTAACCCCATCGCTCTTTCGCGAGCAGCAGCCAATCATAGACGCCGTGGAGGAAAAACGGCAGCAAAAACGACAGCCATAAATAATAGCTGCGCTTTTGGCGGGCGAATTTCGCCTTGCCAAAGTAAAACCCCATGATGACGGAAAAGAGCGCATGGCTGGACACCGGCAGCAGCGCCCGGACGAACGCTGTCTCCACTCCGTTGGCCAACAAATACAGCAAATTCTCCAACGTCGCAAATCCGAGCGAGACGCTGGCGCTGTAGACGATGCCATCATACGGCTCGTCAAATTCATCATCATCATACACAAAAAAATAGACGACAAACCATTTCACAAATTCCTCCAACAACGCGGCGGAAAGAAACGCTTCGGCCATCGGCGACGAAACGATTCGCTCTTCGGCAAGCACGTACTGGATGAACATGATCGGAAAGACGAGCAAAGCGCCGAACAAAAACATGCGCAACACAAATGAGAGCGGCTCCGCCTCGTATTCATCGCGCAAGTAAAAATAGCTGAGCAGCGCCACTCCGGGAGCGACGCCGGCGGAAATCAGCGAAAACATATCGATCCCCGTTTCTCTGTATTTTTATCTCTATCGTATCATGAAAACCGAGGCAAAAAAAGAGAAATCGCGTCGGCCGTCCGCCTAAAAGGCGAACAAACCGTCGAGCGGGGCATCGGAGGCAAGGGCGACGGCCAGCTTGATGCGCGCCTTTTTCGCGTCGTAATCGCTGCCGAGAATGACGCCTTTTTTATGCAAATCATAGGCGCTGCCGAGATAGTCGTACGTCGTGTACACCGCTCCTTCTTCGGCGCTCGTCGTCACCACGACTTTGATCCCCATTTCAATGGTTTTGACGATTTCATCGACCATTTTGGGCGCCACTTGGCCGCGGCCGACTCCTTCAAGCACCAAACCGGCGACCCCGCTCTCGCGCGCCGCCCGGATGAACTTCCCGTCCGCTTCCAAATAACATTTCACAATATCGACGGGCGGGAGCGGGCGGATGAGTTGGTAATGTTCGCGGCGAACCGGCTTTTGATACACATGCACTTCATCGTTATCAATAATCCCCAAATAACCGAAACCAAACGCGTTAAATCCTTGAATGTTCGAGGCATGCTCTTTTTTTACGTATTTGGCGGCAAAAATGCGTTCATTGAACACGACGACCGTGCCCGTCCCGCGCAGCGGCTCGGCGCAGGCGGCGTAAACGGCGTGGCGAATGTTGATGTACACGTCGCTGCCCAAATCGGACGGAGCGCGCTGCGAACCGGTGACGACAATGGTCCGCGGGTCATCGATCGTCAAGTCAAGAAAGTACGCCGTTTCCTCAAGCGCATCCGTCCCATGGGTGACGACGATGCCGTCGACCGTCGGATCGGCGAAATGCGCTTCGATCCGCTGTTTGAGTTCGAGCCAATGGGAAAACGTCAAATGCATGCTCGGCAATTGAAATACGCTTTCGACGATGATTTCTATATCATTTGGCAAATGGCACATCGCCGCCAACTCCTCGCCGCTTAGCGCCCCTGCCCGGAGACGGCCGGAGCGCTCGCTCCGCTTGCTGGCGATCGTGCCCCCCGTCGTCAACAAAACGACTTTTCGTTTCATCCTATCGTTCACCTGCGCTTTCTATTTCCACTAAAGCCCCCGCCTCCCCGCCGCGACAAGGCGGCAAGGTCGGCGCGTTAAGAAGACGCGCCCCGCTCACGACGGGCGAGGCAGGCAGCGATCGCCTCTCCATGAAACCGTCCGTTTTCAATAAAAATCTCATTGGCATTATTGCCCGCCGCGATCACGCCGGCGATAAACAGCCCGGGAACGTTCGTTTCCATCGTCTCGGGATCGTAATGCGGGCGGCCGCTTTCCGGATCGACGTGGACGCCGATGCTCGTTAAAAAGCGATGGTCGGGATGATAGCCGGTCATGGCGAACACAAAATCGTTTTTGATCGTTTTCGTTTCTCCGTCGACTTCATACACGACCGCGTCTTCGGTAATTTCTTTCACATGGGCGCGAAACTCCATGCGAATGACGCCTTTTTTGACGAGCGCATCAAATTCGGGCAAAATCCACGGCTTAATGCTCGGCGAATAGTCGCTGCCGCGATACAGCACGGTCACGCGCGCTCCCGCTTTCACCAGCTCCATCGCCGCATCGACGCTCGAGTTTTTCCCGCCGATGACGACGCAGTCGGTGTTGAAGTACGGATGCGCTTCTTTAAAGTAATGCATCACTTTCGGCAGCTCTTCCCCCGGCACGTTCATATAGTTCGGATGGTCGTAATACCCGGTGGCGATCACGACGTACGAGGCGCGATACTCGGCTTTCGACGTTTCCAGCGAAAACGTTCCATCTTGTTGGCGACGAACTGCTTTCACTTCCTCAAATGTGTTGACGCGCACGCGCTTGCGAACAACGACTTCCCGATAATAAGCGAGCGCTTGATTCCGCGTCGGCTTCCGGTTTTCGGTGACAAACGGCACCCCGCCGATTTCGAGCCGATCGCTCGTGCTGAAAAACGTCTGATGCGTCGGAAACCGGTAAATCGAATGGACGATGTTGCCTTTTTCAATCACAAGCGGCGAAAACCCGGCATCCTGCAAAGCGATCGCCGCCGCCAACCCGCATGGGCCGCCGCCGACGATGATGATCGTTTCTTCTCTCATGTTTTTGTCACCTCGCACGAAGCAAAAAATCCCCTATCTTATGATAGGGGATTTCGCGAAAGCTTGCAAACGTCAACGCTCGCCGCGTCATACCCAACCGCGGAATCGGCACGCTTCCGCCATTTTGCGGACGCCGACCATGTAAGCGGCAAGGCGCATATCGACGCGGCGCGTTTGCGCCATTTCATACACGTTGTTGAACGCTTTGACCATCACTTTTTCCAGCCGCTGCTCGACTTCCTCTTCCGTCCAATAATAGCCTTGGTTGTTTTGCACCCACTCGAAATAGGACACCGTCACGCCGCCAGCGCTAGCGAGCACATCCGGGACAAGCAAAATACCGCGCTGCGTTAAAATTTCCGTCGCTTCGAGCGTCGTCGGCCCGTTCGCCGCTTCGACAACGATGCTCGCCTTGATGCGCGGAGCATTTTCCGCCGTAATTTGGTTTTCGATGGCCGCCGGCACTAAAATGTCGCAATCGAGTTCAAGCAGCTCTTTATTCGAAATCGTGTTTTTAAACAGCTTCGTCACCGTGCCAAAGCTGTCGCGCCGCTCGAGCAAATAGTCGATATCGAGCCCGTTCGGGTCGTACAGCGCGCCGTACACATCGGAAATGCCGACCACTTTCGCTCCGGCGTCGTGCATAAATTTCGCCAAATAGCTGCCGGCGTTGCCGAACCCTTGAACGACGACGCGCGCCCCTTCAAGCGATAAGCCGCGTTTTTTCGCCGCCTCGCGGATGCAAATCGTCACCCCTTTGGCCGTCGCCGTTTCCCGGCCGTGCGAACCGCCCAAGACAAGCGGTTTTCCGGTAATAAAGCCCGGGGAATCAAACTCGCGGATGCGGCTGTACTCATCCATCATCCACGCCATAATTTGCGAGTTCGTAAACACGTCCGGCGCCGGGATGTCTTTCGTCGGGCCAACGATTTGGCTGATGGCGCGCACGTAGCCGCGGCTTAGCCGCTCCAGCTCGCGGAACGACATCGTGCGCGGATCGCAGACAATGCCGCCTTTGCCGCCGCCATACGGCAAATCGACGATGCCGCATTTTAAGCTCATCCAGATCGATAGCGCTTTCACTTCGCGCTCCGTGACTTCCGGGTGAAAACGCACGCCGCCTTTCGTCGGACCGACCGCATCGTTATGCTGGGCGCGGTAGCCGGTGAAAATTTTCACTGTTCCGTCATCCATGCGCACCGGAATGCGAACCGTCAACACGCGAATCGGCTCTTTTAACAGCTCGTATACTTCCTCTGGATAACCGAGCTTCTCTAACGCTCTATGTATAACAATCTGTGTCGACGCCAGCACGTCGTATTGTTGTTCCTTTTCTTCCGTATGCTTATCGGCTGCCATACGTAAACCTCCTATAAGCTCGCTAGAATAGTTTGTCGCCTTCCATGTCATAGTATACACCTTCTGTGAGCGGATGCAAAGGAAAAATCATAAGAAAACAGCAAGCGTTCCTCGCGACATTATTTACGGCTGGAAAATTTACGGCTGGAAACCTTCTAAGGTGCCCCCATCAGCTTTCATCAAGCGGCAGGCCAACGATGACGCGCTTCCTTGGCCCATTTTCGAATTCGGGTGTTTTTCGGCCGGCGCAACATATCGCTCGAACAAAGCCGTGAGCACGTATAACCGTCACGAAAAAAGGGCCTCCCGATCCTTTTTGGGACACCCTCTTGCCCGCCTCAGTGGGCGCGAAAATAACGGACGAGCTGCTCGATGGTGCGGTGTTCGATCAGCCGTTTTCCATACTCTTGCACACGGTGTATCGTAATCGTGGCCGGATTGCCGAACTCGGCCAGCAAGGCGACAAAGTTATCGAGCGGAATGGGAGGCTCTTGTGGAACATGCAAGTAAAAGCGGTCTTGATACGAATAAAGCGCGCCGTCAAGGCAGCCGACCGCATGCAGGCGATGAGCGAGCTGGATGACATCTTCGAACGATTGAAATTCGTAAAATATGTCATCGCTCTCATCGAGCGTTACTTGCATTTCGATATAATCGTCGGCGAACTCTTCTTCCATGTCATCGTAGTCGCCTTCGTTCGTAACGATAACGACCATGCCCTGCGCCGGTAAAGAGTACACTTCGACCGCGATCGATCCGTTCACTTCAAAGCCGAGCTCTTCGCTTGCTTCCTCGATCATATCGCGGAACAGCTGATGGACTTTCAACGTGTCTTTCCATAAATCGTCTTTGGTCAGCCCGCGGTCCAACAAATCGTCGAATGTCAGGAAAATTTTTATCTTGTTGTGGGTCAAGCGCTCCAGACGCATCGGCAACCCCTCCTTACCTACAGAGCCATCTCTTACCGTTATTGTATGTCGGAACTGGCAATTGGTTCGTTTGTTGTTATTAATGAGTTTACATCGTTTCCCGGGTTTTAGACAAGCATTTTTTCTCGGTTGCTCCCCCGATAACCATACTTCCTCCTGCTAAAGCCGGCCGTCTTCAAGCAGCCGGCGTCCTCGTAACGTCATCATACCATAAAAGAAGGAAAAAGCGAAAAAAAGCGCCGCCAGCCGCCAATGAAACTGAAACACCCAGTAAAAATGGCTAAGCGCCGCTATGCTTATCAACCACTCACCAATGCGAACCCGCCGTCCGGCCAACCAACTCACCGCCCCGATCATCGCCCGGCGAAGCAGCGCGCCGTTCGCAGCGACCCCGAGAAAAAAACAGCCGAAAGCAAGCCATGATCTTAACGGGGAGAACAACAGCTGCGTCCAAAACAAAGTGGGAGAAAACGGCTCTAGCGGCGGGAGCCAATGCAAAAACAAGTAACTGCACAAGACCGCGACCATCGACGTCATCCATAACCGGCGCATAACGTTCCTCCGCGATTTTCTTGCACACAAGGGGGAACGAATGATGTGGATGTATGAAAACAAACTGCAATATCCGGTCCGCGTCAGCACGTGCAACCCGCGGCTCGCCAAATACTTAATCGAACAGTACGGCGGAGCGGACGGAGAGCTCGCTGCGGCGCTTAGCCGTTTCCCGCGCTCGGCCACAGTTCCGGCCGCCAAGCGCCGACAGCGGGGCCCAAGCGGACAGCAGGAGAAGATCAGCGATGTTCGTAATAGAGATTGATGTCATATTCGCGCTTCATCCATGCAAACACCTGATGGCGCTTGTTCCATTGTTCCTCCTCTTTCCATAAATCAATGCTTTTTTGGATAATTTCACAGCGGAGCGCGTGAAACTCCTCTTCCGCCTTTTCACTTTTTCCTTTATAATAAACAGCCGCCCAATACAAGGTACATAGAAAAAGAAGGAACGATACGTGAACGGGCGCGGCAAAAAACCATGCGAACCGCTCGCTCCATGTGCCAAACGCCGCCCCGTTGAGCACTATATAAAGAGAGAAGACAGCCAAGCCGGCAAAAGCCGCCACCTGCAAGAGCAATGTTCTTTTTTTTAAATATTCCCACTTTCTTTTCCGCTCGATGACCGCGAGCAACATTTCTTTCGTCACTTCGTCAAGGGAAAATTCAGCGGGAAAATGGGCCATGGCGCTCCCCCCTTCCTTGTCCTCTCTATTGTCCATCCTATGCAGCAGCAAATGAGGGTAGAACCGAAAGGGGGACGCCGGCCCTAGTTTTCTGACGGCTGCTCCTCCTGTTTTTCGGCGAGCGGAATGCGCAACGTCTGTCCCGGCTGCAGCCGGTTTGAGGACAACCCGTTTTCCTTTTTGATCATGTCCATGCCGCTTGGCGTCCCGTAATATTTCATGGCGATGCTGTAGAGAGTTTCATTGGCCGCCACGACGTGGGTGATCGTCTTGCGGTTGCCGGCTGAGCCGCCCCGCTGCTCGCCCGCCGGTCGTTCATCCTGCCTTGCCGTTGACGGAGACAGGGTGTCTTCGTTGTCCGTTTCGCGAATGATGCGCACCGTCTCCCGGCTGCTGTTTTCGTCATGGCGGACGATCGCCACCGTCCCCGACTCGGATTGGACGTGATGAAGCGCGAGCACCGCCGCCGGCAGCGTCAAAAACAGAAACATCAGCAGGCGAGCAGGGATGTATTTTCGTTTTTGTTCTTCTTTTTGCCGCCGCCGTCTCAGGCGGGAAGACGGCGCACGTTCCTCCGATTCCGACCGCCGTGTTCGGGCGGAGCGCTCCGGTGTCCGTTCCATCGCTTCACTCCCTTTCCTCCATCCCCCGGTGTAAGCGAATTTCGAGGGCAAGCACAACGTCAATCAAAAAATGGGCCGTGACGGGAACCCATAGACTGCCGGTTTGCTCGTAAAGCACGCCAAGGAACAAACTGAGCAGAACGACCAGCAAAAACAAAAACCATTTTTCTAAGTAGCGAACATGCAGCAGCGCAAAAATGGCGCTCGCCGCCCAAAGCCCCCCATGCGTCTGCACAACACCGCGAAACAGCCACTCCTCCGCCAGCGCGATGAGCGCACATAAAAAAACGATGTGCGGAACCGACCGCCGGCGGAAAATTTTTTCGTTCACCCCGCCATCGTCATACCAGTCATTAGGCAAACAGCGCATGGCCCAAAACTCGACAGCGAGCACCGCCGCCGCTCCGCCCACTCCGTAGATCAAGACATCGTCCGCAGCAAACCGCCAAAGCCGGCGCCATTCGGCCCCGTCAAACAACAACAGCGAAGCGATGCCGGCAGCCGCCAGAAGCAGCGCTTGCGTCAAGTAAAGATGAAACAGCACTTCGCGTTCGGTCATATGACGAATTTGTTCACTTTGCCGCTTCATGGGGAGGCCTCCCGCCAAAAAATAGATTCCACAGCTCCTCGCGCCAATCGCGAACAAAAACGGCCGTCTGACGGCTCTCGCGGCCTACATAGTCGTCGAGCGACAAGCCGCAGCGGTCGCAACAGCGGTCCGGGCGGACGGCCAACTCTTCGCCGAACGCATGAACAAGGCGGGAGCGGCGGCACGAAAGCTCGTGCACCCATCCTTCCATCTCCCGGACTTTTTTCCGTTTCCACCGGCGCCGCTCTTCCACGGCGGCCGCCACCCGTTCGCCAAGCAGCGCCGGCGCCCCAAAGACGAGCGACTGCTCCCGTTCTAAAACGTACGATAAAAGCCGTTTTTGTATGTTGGTAAACCGACTCGTTTCTACCCATACACGAAAACGATCCAATCCCGCCCCTTCCGGCAGCCGACGAAACCACTCACGCAGCTCGTGCGGATGGGGAAGCTCCGCTTCGGCCACCGCTTGGGCCATCGCTGCGTCGCCATCGGCGTAAAACAGCACAGCCAAACTGGGCGCGCCGTCACGACCGGCCCGCCCGATCTCCTGCACGTACGCTTCCAGCTGCGCCGGCATATGAAAATGCAGGACAAAGCGGACATTTTCTTTATTGATGCCCATGCCAAATGCGCTCGTGCAGCAGACGAGATCCAACTGGCCGTGCAAAAATTGCTGCTGCACGAGCAGCCGCTGCTCCCCATCCATGCCGGCGTGATAGTAAGCGACCCGCCCGGCCCCGCTCCGTTCGAGCCGCCGCGCGATCTCTTCCGCCCCTTGCCGGCTCGAGAAGTAGATGATGCCCGGGCCTTTGAGCCGCTGCGCGTATTCGATGATCCGCTCCGCCTTTTCTTCCGGCGAACGGCAATGCTCAACCTTTAAGGCGATGTTCGGCCGATCGACAGAATAAATGTGGCGTCTAGCCTCTCTCATCCCGAGCGTGCGGATGATGTCGTCGCGCACTTGCGGCGGCGCTGTCGCGGTCAGCGCCAGACACGGAGGGTTCCCAAGCGCGCGACGAACGTCCCCGAGCTTTAAAAAGTCGGGACGGAAATCATAGCCCCATTGCGAAATGCAGTGCGCTTCATCGACGACAAAGAGCGAGACAGGCGCGCGTCGCAGCGCGGCCAAAAACGAAGCCGACTGGAGCATCTCCGGGGAAGCGTAAATAAAGCGAAAATCGGCCAGCGAAGCAAGCGCCTGCCCCTTTTCCTCCTCGTCGAGCAGGCTGTGAAAGGCGATAACTCGCTTTTCCCCGCGCCGGCGCAGCTGTTCGACCTGATCTTCCATGAGCGACACAAGCGGGGAAACGATGAGCACCCGGCCGGGCCGCACGTAAGCCGGCAGCTGATAACAAAGCGACTTGCCGCTTCCGGTCGGCAGCATTGCCAACACATCGCGCCCGGCCAGCACATCGTCGATCACTTCCCGCTGCCCCGGGCGAAACGAATGATGTCCAAACTGCTTGCGCAGCGTGTTCACGATTTCATCCAACGTCCCACTTCCTTTGCCAATACAAGACGAATTTCAAAATAGCTGACCGCTCCGCCAAGCGCCTCGCGAATTTGCTTTAGCTTGCGCGTTCCGAGCGTCTTGGCCGCCGCCTGAACCGCCGCGGCTTTCTCGGCGGCAACAAACGGGGCGATCGAAAAAGCGGGCACATTGGCGGCGATTTCGACAAGATGGTCTTCAATCGTGCTCCGCTTCAAACGGCGAATGGCGGCGATTTCCTCGATCGTTTTTCCTTTTTGCAGCCATTCGTACGTTTTTTGCGCCGATTGGGTCAACGCCACCGGCGCCAAGCCGTCCATCAGCTCGGCCAGCGCTGGGGAGCGCCCCGCTTCCGCCTCTGCCATGATGTAATGAAGCGCATCGCGAAATAGAAATTCGACATACAGCGCCTCTTTTTGCAGATGGGCGGCGATTTGCTCGGCCGTCCAGCCGATGCGGTCCGCGCTCGTCAACCGCAGCGTAAACACGATCGCCGCTTCTTCTGAAACGGCAGCAAGCAGCTGGAGAAGCTCTTCGTACAACTCTCTCGCCAGCGCGACGCGGCCGCCTTTATCCATCAAGTAGCGCTTCACCCAGCGAAGCGTCCGTTCATCGCGGCAAATCGGCGCAAACCGCCGGCCGGCGTTTAAGTTCGACAACGTCTGTCCAATGAGGGAAAGCCGCTGCCAAAACGGCAGCTCCACCTCGTGGTAGCGCCAGCCGTTCATATGACGGGGAAAAAGCGCCTCCCGCTCGGAAAGCCACTCCTCCCCCGCTTCGGTCAGCCGGTACGCCCGATCCCCGACCGCCATGGCGAGCCGCTGTTCAGCCAGCCAGCCCGCCGCCGCTTCAAGCGAAGACATCGTCACGTTTTTCCACACGCCAAAAAACGGTTCAAGCTGAAACCATTTGCTGTCTTGGAGTGTCTGCGCCGATTTTTTTCCCGAAAATAAATGATACGAAGCCGCCAGCGTCCGCTCACCGCGAAACTGGCGAAGACACCAAGCGAGCAAAAACGACGCATAACTGTGCTGCATGGCCCTTCCTCCCTGCCTTTATTGTAGCAAAAAAAGCGGGCCGATCGGCAAAAAATCGCGTCGTTGACATTTCCACCACATGATCACAAAAATGAACCTCTCCCACCTACCTTCCATTTCGAGGTGGGAGACTTCTCGGTGAATGTGTTAAAGAAGATGCATATGTGTAAAAATACAAGCGAGCGATTTTTTTTATTGAAAAGCCGGCGGGACGGTCTTATTATAAAAGTGAAACGTTCATTTCCGAGCAGGCAACACGGAGATGGCCCGTCCGTTTCCAATAAACTTGGGGAGGTTCGATGTTTATGCCAAAGTATACGATTGTGGATAAAGAGACGTGCATCGCCTGCGGAGCGTGCGGCGCCGCCGCCCCGGACATTTACGATTACGACGAGGACGGCATTGCCTACGTCACCCTTGACGACAACCAAGGGATCGTCGAAGTGCCGGAGATTTTGATTGACGATATGATGGATGCCTTTGAAGGCTGTCCGACCGAATCGATTAAAGTCGCGGATGAACCGTTTGATGGTGATCCGAACAAATTCGATTGACATTTATGGTGGGCGGAATCGCGTCTTTCTTGCAAAGGCCTGTGGATCGCCCCCTCTTGCCGTGGCGGCAGGAGGGGTTTTTTGATGCCAGCGTGAAAAAATGGCCTATCACAAGTGGCGCATCTTGAGCGAACGTGCTACAATAAAATTGGCTTGTCCGCCGCCGACCGGCGGACAAGCTTTCATGTATACATAACGAACAAGGGAGGAACGGGTCATGGCATTCGAAAATAAAATTGTCGAAGCGTTTATCGAAATTCCAACCGGCAGCCAAAACAAATACGAATTCGACAAAGAGCGCGGCATTTTCAAGCTCGACCGCGTTCTGTACTCACCGATGTTTTATCCGGCCGACTACGGCTACTTGCAAAATACGCTGGCGCTCGACGGCGACCCGCTTGACATTTTGGTCATCACGACAAACCCAACGTTCCCGGGCTGCGTCATCGACACGCGCGTCATCGGCTATTTGAACATGGTCGACAGCGGCGAAGAGGACGCGAAATTGATCGGCGTTCCGGTCGAAGATCCGCGCTTTGACGAGGTGCGCTCCATCGAAGATCTTCCGCAGCACAAACTGAAAGAAATCGCCCACTTCTTTGAGCGCTACAAAGACTTGCAAGGCAAGCGGACGGAAATCGGCACATGGGAAGGCCCGGAAGCCGCGGCCAAACTTATTGATGAATGCATCGCCCGCTACAATGAACAGAAAAACCGATAATCAACCTGCGAATATTTGTTATTTCCGAACAATTTTGCCCGTATCGTTTGATATGGGCGCTTTTTTTTGTGAAACCCGAACATTTCTTTTGTAAAAAAACGTTTTCATTGGTATGACTTCTTTTTTCCCCATTGACAGAAACCGCTTTCCCGTGTTAAATTATCAGAAATTTAACATCCTTGAAACAGAAAGGGGCACCGACTGTGTTTCGCGTACTTGTTTCCGACGCCATCAGCGAAGAGGGGCTGGCGCCGCTCCGCGCATCGGCGCACATTGACATCGTGCAAAAGAACGTGAGCGAAGCGGAAGAGGAATTGCACACATTTGACGCTTTGCTCGTGCGCAGCGCCACCAAAGTGACCGAAAAACTATTGGAAAACATGCCGAACTTACAAATTATCGGCCGCGCTGGTGTGGGCGTCGACAACATTGATGTCGATGCCGCGACGAAACGCGGCATCGTCGTCATCAATGCGCCAAACGGCAATACGATTTCGGCCGCCGAGCATACCTTTGCCATGATGGCCGCGCTGGTCCGCCGCATCCCGCAGGCGCACATTTCCGTCAAATCGCGGGAATGGAACCGCTCGGCGTTTGTCGGCAATGAGCTGTTTGGCAAGAAATTGGGCATCATCGGCTTCGGCCGCATCGGTTCGGAAGTCGCCAAACGGGCGCGCGCCTTTGGCATGAGCGTGCACGTGTACGACCCGTTTTTAACAAAAGATCGGGCCGAAAAACTCGGCGTCTCCATTCATTCGCTCGATGAAGTGCTGGCTTCCGCCGACATCATCACCGTCCATACACCGCTGACAAAAGAAACGCGGGGACTCCTTGGCGCGGACAACTTGGCGAAAACGAAAAAAGGAGTCTATCTAGTCAACTGCGCCCGCGGCGGCATCATCGACGAGCGAGCGCTCATTCCATTTTTGGAAAACGGCCATGTCGCCGGCGTCGCCCTCGACGTTTTTGAACAAGAGCCGCCGGGCGATCATCCGCTGCTTTCGTTTGACAATGTGATCGTCACGCCGCATTTAGGGGCGTCAACGGTCGAAGCGCAGCTGAACGTCGCCACCCAAGTCGCCGAAGAGCTGCTCCACTTTTTTGAAGGACGGCCGGTCACCTCGTCGATCAACTTGCCGGTGTTGTCGAAAGACGTCTATGAAAAAATTCACGCATTCTATCATTTAGGCCGGAAGCTCGGCTTGATCGCCTCACAGTTTATGAACATCCCGGTGCAAGAGCTGTCGGTCACCTACGCCGGCACGGTCGCCGATCTCGAGACGACGTACATCACCCGCAGCCTGCTTGCCGGCTTCCTGCGGCCGCGCGTCGCCTCTACGGTCAACGAGGTGAACGCCGCCATGATCGCCAAAGAACGCGGCATCACATACGGCGAAAAATTTTCCGATGAAACGCACGGCTATGCGAACTGCATTTCCCTCACCGTCCACGGTGAAAACAAAACGTTCACCATCAAAGGAACGCACGTGCCGAACTACGGGGACCGCATCGTCCACTTTGACGGCGTCGCCATCGACTTTGCCCCGGAAGGACATCTGTTGTACATTCAGCATCATGACCGGCCGGGAATGATCGGCAAAGTCGGGAACGTGCTCGGGGCGCACGATGTCAACATCGCCACCATGCAAGTCGGGCGGCAAGAGGCCGGCGGAAAAGCGATGATGATCCTCTCGCTCGACAAACCGGTGGATGAGGCGGTGTTACACGCACTGGCGCAAATTGATGATATTGAGACCGTCAAACGGCTTGAGGCGTAGCCATAAAAAACGCAGGCTTCAAAATTCGGAAGCCTGCGTTTTTTTGTTCGTTTGCAACGCCAAACGGTGAGAAGGCGTCCACCGCCCCCAGTTGAGATTTCCCTTGCAAGCCGCCGCACATCCAGCCGTCCGTCCATGAAAAACGCAGGCGCCAAGAGATCAGAAGCCTGCGTTTTTCGCCATATCGTTTCACTTAACCGAGCGGCACCGCCTTCCGCTCGCCTTTCGAGAACGTCATGAGCTCGGTATAGCCGATGCTGCGGGCGAGTTCCACCGCTTTGTCAAAATCGGCACCGACATGTTCCGGCACGTGCGCATCGGACGATAATACGATCGGAATGCCTTTGTCATAGCACATTTTCAACAAGCGCGGATCCGGATACAGTTCGCCGACCGGTTTGCGCAACCCCGCGGTGCTGATTTCCACACACGTTTTCGAATTGGCGAGCGCGGTGGTCGCTCGGTCATATTGTTCAAGCAAAAACTCCTCGTCCTCGGGGACGTACTTGAAAATTTTCACCAAATCCAAGTGGCCGATAATATCAAACAAATTTGACTCGGCGAGCGTCACGACTTGATCGAAATATTTGCGATATGTATCGTACAAATCGCGCCGCTCCCACTCGTGGCGGTACTCGACTAAATCGATGCCGAAATCGTCGACCCAATGGATCGAACCGATGACATAGTCAAACTCGTACGAGCGGATGAAGGCAGCCATTTCCCCATGTTTGCCCGGCTTATAGTCCATCTCGATCGACATCTTGACATCGATGCCCGCATCCCATGCTTCGTGAAACAGGCGGACATAATCGGCCATATCGTAGCAGCGGCGCGCTTCGACCCACGGGTTCGACAAAATGTTTTTTGTCTGATAAAAGTGATACGCGTGCTCAGAGATGCCGAAGTGCTGAATCCCTTTCTTGGCTGCCTCATCGGTGAACTGGCGCAAATAATCGAGCGTCAACGTCCCCCGCTCCAAATGGTTGTGATAATCCGTCAACATTTCCGTTTCCCCTCTCTTGCTGTTTTTCTCATTATAACGCAGCAACGCAAGAAAGGACAACCATTGGTTGAATATTCAGGCTTCAGCCGTTGGCGCCGATGAGAAAAAGCAGGCCGACGCATGCCGCTACGCCGGCGACCGCTAAAATTCGTCTTGTCACATCCCCCATGGTCATCCCTCCTTTTTCATCCCCTGCTCCGCATGCTGGCGCGGACCGAAGCTCCCCGCAACGGCTAAGCCGCCTCCTGCGCTCAAAAAGAGGCTTGGCAAATCGAGAAGAGAGCCGCGCGGTGACGACCTCTTCCTCTCACACCATATAAGTCTTATGTCAAAACGATCGGCGCTAGAACAGAACCGCGCCGCCATTTACAAAACGATAACAAAACAGCGCCACCCCGCTACCGCCCTGCTGCCGCCACTACTTCCGGGTTCGGCCCCGGCGGCACGGCGATTCGCTCTCCAAGCCGATACGAACCAAGGGAGGAACGACCAGCGGCGGCCAGCGTCACGTCATGTATTCCAAACTCTTTCGCCGTCAGCAACATCGCTTCCACCATGCGCGCTGCGTCTTGGGTGTCAAGCGAAACGGACACGCGGAGGCGGATCGTCGCGTGGCGTTCATCCACCTTCACTCCGGTGATCTCTACCCCTTGCGGAACAGCCGGTTCCAGCCCGCTTCCCCCCGGCTTGGTCATCCGCTGCAGCGCCTCAAGAAGCGTCGAGGCGTCGCTCGGGGCTGGAATGAGCACGACGGCTGGAAACGAAGACGTACGGCTAATATAATACATTCGTTTTTGCCCACCGATTTTTGACAGGTGCAACCGCCCCACCGCCGGCAAATTCAATCCTTCTTTCCCAGCGGTGAAAAAGTGGAGGCGCCGTCCGCCCATTTGCCGCACCGTCTCCGTCACCGCCGCCAAAAAAAGTTGCTGTTCTTTGCCGCTGGCTGCAAACACACGATGCCCGGCCGGAACGTCCACCGCCCATGTGCGCCCGTCCTCCGCTTCCGGCACCACGGTAACGCCATCGAACCAGCGGGCCGCATCGCGAAGCCGAGTGCGGCTCAATTCATCGATGGCAGCCGCCACCCGCTCCGCCGGGGCAAGCCGGTCATCGAGCGGCACCGCGACCGGCACCACAAAACCGCCGCGCCGGTCGGGCAAGGCGATCACCGCCACGGTTTCGTTTTGTTCCGCCGCCTTTGAAGCCGCATCCGCCGTCATCATCATTTCCGCCGGCGCCGAAGCGCTATTGGTCGGCGTCATTTCCGCCGGCGATGCGGCCTTCTGTTTCTCCTCCTGCTCCGGCGCGACCCACCGATGGCTGCCGAGCGCAACGGCGATCAGCACCGTCGCTACCGCCGCTGCCGCGCGCCACCGACGTTTCCAGCGCGCCTGCTGAGCGCGCCGCCATTGCTGATAAACGTCTTCTTTGGAACGGCGGTCTTTCACGGTCGGCATCTGCTTTAACCCATGTTCAATGCACTGCTCACTCCACTGAAACTTTTTCACATGCCCCACCTTCCCGCTCCGCCTCTTCCTCCATATAGTGCTTCAGCGCCTTCAAGGCGCGGTGCTGTGTTGTTTTCACCTTGCTTTCCGTCCAGCCGAGCGCTTCCGCCGTTTCGGCGATCGACAACGACTGGATGAAACGAAGCACCAGCACGAGCTGCTGATCGAGCGTACAACGGGCCAAACAACGGTACAGCTGCTGAATTTCCTCGTTTTGAATGGCGAGTTCCTCAGGCTGCGGACCATCCGCGCTGATTTGTTCCTCGCTCCAATCCGCTGCCCCCACCCACTGACGGCGGCGTTTTTGCTTGCGGAAAAAATCGATCGCCACATGGCGCGCAATGGACAGCAGCCACGTTTTTTCGCTGCATTGCCCTTCAAACCGCTTATATGAGCGAAGCACTTTGACGTAGACTTCTTGGACTAAATCTTCGGCCTGCTCTCGATTCCGCACCATGTAAAACAAAAAATTAAACAAGTCATCGTGATATTTTTCATACAACTGCTCAAAGACGGGGTCCATCGTTTCTCTCCCCCTATCTTCCCCATGGACCACGGCCATTCGTCTGCTTTTGACCATCGGGCGGCCCCCGTACGAAAGCGGCGGCATCGCCTTGTTTCGCTTGACAGCCGAACCAAAAAAAATCCCATTATCTTCATGATAACGGGTGACGATGAAAAAGAAAACCACTTTTTGCACAGAAATGGGGGCATGGCTACCGTTCGGCAAACAACGGGAAAAAGAGCCGTCCAGCTTGCTGCTTCAGCTTCGGTTCGCCAACTGGGTCATAGCTGATCAGCACGGCGGTGGCCGGTCCCCCGGATGAAAAAAGCGACAGCGGACACGAACAACTGCGGAAGCGGAGGCGATTGGCGGCCAACAGCCCTGTCCATTCGTAAAAAATGCCTTTCGATCCGATCGGCACGAGCTCATACACATGGGGCGAAACAAGCAGCTCGGCGAAAAGGGAAAGCGGCAGCACCCATTCGGGTTGGGCCAACACCGCAGCCCCGACGAGCGGGCGGCCGATCACGGCAAACCGCGCCGTCTCTGGCGTCATCCCGATCCGCTTTCGCTGGCTGCCCACCGTCCCGAGCGCCGTCACGCCAAGCGCCGACTGCACGGTTGGAAAGTTGGATTCCGTACTGCCGGTGATCGGGAGGGAAAGAGCGAGCTCTCGGCCTGCTCGCTCAACACCGCGGCAAAGCGCCTCCCAACGGTCGTCGGCGATGAAATTTTGCAGCACGACCGCCCTCGCTTCGGCCCCGACGCTCAACAGCTCCAGCAAAGCGACGCGGGCGGCGAAATAGGCGACGACATCAGCCGGAGCAGACACGACATCGCCCGGCTTGTCTCCGACCGCCGCTGAACCATCGGCGGCAACGGCCAACTCCACGCCGTCCGCCAGCGGTAAAAACAGCACATCACGCATGCGGTACTTTCCCCCTTGCTTTTCCCGCGACACGCTCGACAGACGGGATGACCGCCATCGCGATCAAGACATTGATGAGCGCCGCTATCGACAGTGGCGGAATGACCGCTAACACGAACGACCAACCGAACGAAGCGGCCAGCGGCAGCGGGGCGAAACAAGCGTTGCCAATGATAAAGATCGCGGCGCTTCCTATTTTCCAGCCCCGCTGATAGAGCAAGGCAAACAGGGCGCCAAGCGCGGCCATTTCCAAAGCAATCAGCCAATGAAACGGTCCGATCGGCCAACCGCCGAGCCACGCGGAAATCAAATGCCCGATTCCCGCCACCGCCGCCCCGGCACGCGGACCGAGGATGGCTGCGGCGACAAGAGCCGGAGCGCTGTCTAAGGCGATGCTGCCGACAAACGTTGGCAGCTTGATGAACGACCCAACGGCGGACAACGCCAAACAAACGGCCAGCCATGCCAAGCGACGGCTCATGGCGTCTCCTCCTTGTCGCGAAACACGATGGCGCTTCGTTCGTACTCGACATCGTTCACCCCTAGCCGCGCATTCACAACCCGCGCGGCAGCGAACAAATAGTCGGATAGGCGGTTCATATATTTGAGAACCACATCGTTGATCGGCTCGGCTTTTTGCAAAGAAACGATGCAGCGCTCCGCTCTTCTCGTCACGGTGCGCGCCATATGAAGCGCCGCTGCCCCCTTCGACCCGCCCGGTAAAATGAATTTTTGCAACGGCGGCGCTTCTTGGACATACGCGTCGATGCGCGCCTCCAAACGAGCGACCATCTCATCGTTCACTTTATACGGCAGCTTGCCGTTGACAATGGCTAAGTCGCCGCCGCAGTCAAACAGCTCATGCTGGATCGTTTGCAGCTCGGCGCAAAGGTCGCGAAACCGTTCATCGTCCACAAGCAAAGCCAACGCCCAACCGATCACCGAATTGGCCTCATCGATCGTCCCGTACGCCTCGACGCGCAAATGGTCTTTGTCGACGCGCCCGCCGACTAGACTCGTTTTTCCTTGATCTCCTGTCCGTGTATACAGCCTCATTCGCCCTCTCCCCTTTCCTTATTTCAATCGTTCAACCAGCCCGCACCAAAGTCGGTCAACGCGGCTGCACATAGCGGCCAGCCGTTGGTAACAGAGGCCGACCGCATCACGCCAACGCCGCTCTTCCCTATCGACAGGGACGATGCCTTGCGTCACATCGGTGCCGATCCAAACGACGGCGCGGCCGGGTGCCGCCGCCTCCCAGCGCCGCCAGTCGCCAAAGCGCTTCTCCCATTCGTCCACATCCGGAACGCGACGAATGGCGGCTTCGAGCCCGTCAAGGACGACTGTTTTCGCCCCGTGGACATCATCGGGCGCTTGGTATGGTGCTTGATAGCCGTCCTGCCATACGATGTGGCTGCCATCGCCTACTCCGTACCGTTCCCGCACCCATTTTCGCTTTCCTTGAAACGCACCGCCGACAACGAAATGCATCGTTTCCCCTCCTTCCAACGCTCAAGCGTTGATTCCAACGTATAGCCCCCGGCAAACGGCGCCTCCCATTCCCAAAACGGGCGAAGAGCCGGCGCATATCGCTCCAGCAAAAGGCGGATCGGGCCGCCGTGAGTGACAACAACGACATGGCAAGCCCCTGATCGTTCGGCCAAGGCAAGCGTCTTTGCGAGCGCCCGCATGATGCGCCTCTGAAACTCGGCATACGACTCACCGCCGGGCGGGGCCGCTGCTTCGGGAGACTCCAGCCAGCGCTGATACGCACGGTCGTCTTTCAAGTCCGCAAACGTCCGCCCTTCCCAAGCCCCGAAGGACAGCTCACGCCATTCCGCGGCGCACCAATCCGCCTCCCGTCCCGGAAACAAGCAAGCGGCCGTCTCGCGGCAGCGGCGAAGATCACTGCCCACTAGCAGATCGAGCGGAGCGAACCGTTCTGTGCGCAGCCGGCGAAGCCGCTCGCGCTCCTCGGCCGCCAGCGGAACATCAAGCCAACCGATGTAAGCGCGGCGCCGGTTTTCCTCCGTCATGCCATGCCGGATGAGTGTAAGAGCCAAATGACGCCCCACAGCACCGTTTCCCCCCCTTCAATGAACGCGCCAAGCACATCGCCGTTAATGCCGCCAAACTGGGTTTCCGCCCAACGCCGAACCGCCGCCACCAACAACCCGGTCGCCGCCAACAACGCCAAGCCGGTTGGAAGCGGGACAGCGCCGATCGCCGCCAATAACGCGAGCACGAACAAAGCAGCCATCAGCGCCCCCACCGCATCGCGCCATGAACTGTATTCGCGGAGCGAAGCCGCCATTCCTGTCGGCTTTGCCAGCTTTGCAGTGACAAGAAGCGAGGCGGCGCCAGCCCGCGATAAACAAGGAACCGCCACCAACAGCGCCCATGGGACACCGGTTTGCAGCGATTCGTACAAAAACAGCCAACGGAACGACAGCACGGTGAAAAGCACGAGCACCGCAAATGCGCCGACGCGCGAATCGGACATAATTTCTTGCCGCCGCTTCACATCGCGGTAGGAAAAAAACGCATCGCCGACATCCATCAGCCCATCGGCGTGCAGCCCTCCGGCCAGCCAAACGCCGAGCCAAAGAAGGAGAAACGACCAAAAAAGCGGCGAACCGAAGGAAACCGACAGATAAAGCGCATACAGCGCAGCCGAACATGCGCCGATCAGCCCCCCGACCAACGGCATGCACCGCACGAGCCAACGGACGTGCCACTCATTCCATTCGACGGCGCGCCGGATCGGAAAGACGGTCAGCAGCTGGAGCGCCAGCCACCAACCGCTCCACGCCCTCTTCATTGCGGCCACCGTCCTTTTTTCACGCGCAGAAGGCCGCATTCGACTACAGCGGCCGCCCCGGCAGCGGCAACCAACTGCTGATGAAGCCACCCAAGCGTTTTCATGTAGCGAAACGTGCCCTCATCATCCGGCACCCCGCCGGAAAACAGCTCATTGGATACGACCACCACCGCCCGGCACCGTCCGGCCCACGCCCGCACCTCATCAAGCAGGCGACGGGCGGCTTCGTCAGCCGTTTTCATCATTTTCCAATCATCTCCTACAAACAGTTCTGCCGCCCACCAAGTCGTCAAACAATCTAGCAGGACAACATCGTCCGCCCGCAAAGAAGCGGCCAGCCCCCGCGATGAAAACGGGACTTCCCACACGACCCACCGCGCCGCGGTGGCCGCCCGCCGCTCTTGATGACGGCGGATGCGCCCAGCCATTTCTTCATCGTCGGCCGGCGCAGCGGCGATATAATGAATCCTTCCGACAGAAGCGAGCCGGATGGCGCATGCTTCCGCAATCTCGCTCTTCCCGCTCCGCACCGCGCCGCTCACAAAAACGATCAACCGTCCCACCCCGCCAACGCTTCAAGCAGCTGATCGTTTTCCACCTGCGTTTTGACAGCGAAGCGCAAGTAGCGCCCATCCAAGCCGGGAAAATTCATCGTATGGCGCGGAACGATCCCGCGCTCCAACAGATGCCAAAACAGCTCCATTGTCCGGCCGGACAGCGGCCGCAGCAAATAAAAGTTGACGGCCGACGGCAACACACGATACCGATTCAGCGGCAGCGAGCGAAACACCCGCTCCCGCTCGGCGGCGATCCGCTCTTTCGTCCAAACGGCAAACGACTCCATCTCCATAAAGCGAAGCCCGAGCTGCTGGGCGACGCGGCTTACGCTCCATGGCGGCTGCCGTTTCCGCAGCGAGGCAATGACCGCTTCATCGGCTGCCACATAGCCAAGGCGCGCCCCGGCCAAGTGGTAGATTTTCGTCAGCGAGCGAAGCACGATCAAGCGGGGGTAGCAGTCTAGCCAACGCACCGCTGTAAATCCGCCGCACCAAAACGGGTAAAACGCCTCATCCACGATGATGTACGTTCCAGCCCGATGGGCGGCGGCAATGAGGGCGTGAAGATCCCCCTTTGAGAGCACCGTTCCCGTCGGGTTGTTCGGATGGCAAAGAAACACCGCTTCACGCTCAGCCACCCACGCAGCCGCTTCGTCAAGATCAGGCAAAAATCCGCGGCTTTCCTCCGCCATCAATGACGTCACTTCGCAACCGTAAGCAAGAGAGGCGCGCCGATATTCAGAAAACGCCGGCTCCAAGACGCCGACGCGGCGGCCGGCAAACATGGCTGCCAACAAATACACCGCCTCCACCGCCCCGTTGGTGACAAGCACTTGCTCAGGGCGAATGCGCTCTCGCTCAGCCACTTTCTCTTTGAGCGCTTTGGCTTCCGGATCGGGATATTCGCTCGCCCAACGCGCCCAGTCTTCTCCGGTCGGCCAGGCGGACGGGGGCAACGCGTACGGGTTCGTATTGACGCTGAAATCGATATACTGATCGGGGGGCTTCAGTCCGCATTGCTCATAAAGCGCGCGCGGATTCGCCCCATGCGCTGGCCATGGCAACGATCATCCCTCCTATCCATAATAAAAACGCGAACACGAGCACGGTCCCGATCATGATCGCGACCGCCCGGCGAATGTGAGCGGGACAAAGCGGCACCACCGCATCGCCGAGCGTCGGCCGGACGGAAACAAGGCCGCCGTATGTATTCGTTCCACCAAGCTGCACGCCAAGCAGACCGGCCATCGCCGCTTCCAGCCACCCGCTGTTCGGGCTCGGATGGCGGCGGGCGTCGCGAAACAAAATCGCCAGCGCCGCACGGAGGCGGCGCCCGCCGAAAACAAGCACCATCACGAGCGCCGTCAGCCGCGCCGGAACATAGTTCAACACATCATCGAACCGGGCAGCCGCCCAGCCAAATTCGCGATACTTCTCGTTTTTGTAACCGATCATAGAATCGCACGTGTTTACTGCCCGATACAACAAAGCGAGCGGAGCGCCGCCAATGGCGGCGTAAAAGAGCGGGGCCGTGATGCCGTCGCTCGTATTTTCCGCCACCGTCTCGATGCAGGCGCGAGTGATGCCGGCTTCATCGAGCCGCTCGGTGTCGCGGCCGACGATCATCGACAGCGCCTGGCGCGCCTTGGAAAGATCGCCCGCTTCAAGCGGCCGACGCACCTCTTCCGCCGCAACAGCCAAGCTTTTCGTGGCAATGGCGGTGAAAATGAGCACCGACTCGACCGCCACCCCTACGTACAGAGACACCGCATACCCTGCCGCCACCGCGAGCGCCGACAGCCCGTAAACAACAGCCAGCACGACGACCAAAGCCGCGGTCCCTTTCGCTTTTCTCTTTGTTCCGTTATTCCAGCGGCGATCGAGCGAAGCGATCAGTTTTCCCATGCCTCGCACCGGATGCGGAAGCCAGCGCGGGTCGCCCACCAGCGCATCCAAAAACAAGGCTAACGCCAATGCCGTCATATGAGTCATCGCTTTCCCCTCCGCCGCTCGCAGCGATCGAGCGCCTCGATGGTCGCTTCATACACAAGCCGGCCAAGCGTGCGGCCAAGCTCGGTCGCCGTTCCAGCGTAGGAAAACGACCGCCCTGTTTGCGTCGCCGCCACCGCCAGCGAGTCGGTCGATGTGCCGGTAGCCAGCGTTCGCGTTTCCGGATCGCAAACCGACCGCTCGGCAAGCGCCTTCACCTTCGCCTCCGTCGCCGTCATCACCGCTTGCACGAACGCCGCTTCCGTTAGCGTCCCATCGACGACAATGACCATATTGATCGTCCCTGGCTTCGCGGCGGCCGGCTGATGCCGCCACGCTCGGGCCGCGTCGACCGCATTGCCGACCCCGGCGGTGACTAACACCGCGGCCGAACACCCTTTCCTTTCCTCTTGAAGCCAAACGGCGTCATGGACATCGACAGCAGTCATCATGCCGATCGTCCGCTCCGGGGAAAAGCCGTGCCGTTTCAAATAGCGGCGCATCTCCTCTTCCGCGTCGCCGCAGTCGTAATCCAGGCCGACTTGGCGGTTGACGAAATGGGTCGCCCATTGAAATCCGGCGCCAACCAAAGCGGACGACAAGACGCGCAGCGGCCTTGGTGAAGCAAGAACGACCGCATCGGCCAAAAAAACCGGGCGCAGCCCACCGAGCGGCGTTTTCTCCTCGCGATGTTGCGGCACAAACGAAAACATCAGCTTGGCCGCCGCTGGATGCGCTTGGCGCACGACCGGAGCGGCAAACACGTCATTCAGCAGCGCTGGCGTCATGACGTCCGCCGGCGCGCCGAGCGCGGCTGTTTTCCCGTCCTTTAAAACGAGCACCCGATCGCAATACAGGCTGGCGACGTTCATCTCATGAAAGACCGCGACCACCGTCAAACCGCGGGCACGAGCCGCTGCAGTAAGCCGGTCCAAAAGCCGGACTTGCCCGCTTACATCCATATGGTTGGTCGGCTCATCCAACAAGAGCAGCTGCGGCTCTTGAGCGAGCGCCCGCGCCAAATAAGCCCGCTGCCGCTCGCCGCCGCTTAACCGCTCCAGCGGCGCATCCATTTTGTGGGCGAGGCCGACAACGGCGAGCGCCTCTTGAACGGCGGCTTCATCTTCCGCCGTCCACGCTGGAAGCAAGCCGCGCTGATGGGCGTAGCGGCCGAGCGCCACCGTTTCTTTCACCGTATAGCCGTGCGCCGTTTCCAACGTTTGCGGCAGGACGGCGGCCAAGCGCGCCCACTGTTTTGTCGACAGTTCGGAAAGCGGCCAACCGCTGATGGCAATCTCGCCGCTTGCCAGCGGCAGCTCTTTGCTGATGAGCTTGAGCAATGTCGTCTTGCCGCTGCCGTTCGGCCCAATGATGCCAAACAGCTCCCCTTTCTCCACGGAAAACGTCACCCGGTCAAGCACTTGAGTCGTCCCGTATCGGTGCGACACCTCTCGCACTTGCAGCATCGTCATCCCAACTTTCGCTTCGTTTTTCGGAAAAACAAAACGGCAAACAGCGGAGCGCCGACGAGCGAAGTGATGACGCCAATCGGCAGCTCGCGCGGCTCGATGATCGTCCGCGCCGCCAGATCGGCGAACACAAGAAACGCCCCCCCGTACAAGAGCGATAGCGGCAAAAGCACCCGGTAGTCCGGCCCGCATAAAAGCCGCACGATGTGGGGAACGACAAGCCCGACAAAGCCGATCGTCCCCGACACCGACACCGCCGCTCCGGTGAGCAAGGCGGCCGCCGTCAAAATAACGATTTTCCGGCGCGCAACGTCAACGCCGACATGAAGCGCCACCGCCTCGCCGAACGCGAACGCGTTCAACTCGCGGCCGTTGGCGATCAACACCACGGCACCGATGAGGAAAAACGGAAACAGCAATCCACTGTATTTCCATCCGCGCATCGCCACGCTCCCCATCAGCCAAGAGATGATTTGCCGCAATTCGTCGCCGGTCAAAGCGATCATGAGCGAAATGAAGGCGCTAAAAAAGGCCCCGAAAATAATGCCGGCTAAAATGATCGTCTCCACCGACATTCGCCGATCGACGGCGCGAGTAAACGCCAAGACGGCCGCAAGCGTCGCCATGCCGCATACGATACTGACGATCGGCAATGTAAACGTGCCGAACAACGGCCATTGCCAGCCAAGGAAGATCACGAGCACCGCGCCGACCGACGCGCCGGATGAAACGCCGAGCGTGTACGGGTCGGCGAGCGCGTTTTTCAAAAGCCCCTGAAACGCCGCCCCAGCCAGCGCCAACGAAGCGCCAACCAAAAAGGCGAGCACGACGCGCGGCAGGCGGATCGCCATCACAATCGGCACCCAGTCGGAAGGAACGTCCGACGAGAGCGGCATTCCGAGCCATTGTGACGCGAGAATCTCGATAATAGAAGAAAAGGGAATCGACAGCGACCCTGTCGATACCCCTGCGAGCAGCGAAAATACAGCCGCCGTAACGGCCATGATATACATCGGTAGTTTACTGAAACACTTCCGGGTAAATGGCTTTGGCAAGTTCCTCGACCCCTTCGGCGAGGCGCGGGCCCGGCCGGCTGACCAAATCGGTGTTGACATCATACACCCGCTTGTTTTTCACCGCCGGCACATCTTTCCAGGCCGCGCGCTCGAGCACTTGTTTCGCCCCGCCGTATGTCGTGATGATCACATCCGGCTTATAGGCCACCGCTTTTTCCTCGGTCACCATCGGCCAGCCTTCCAAATCGCCGGCGACGTTTTTCGCTGAAATCACTTGCAGCATCTCGTCCATAAACGTTCCTTTGCCGGCCGTATACAGCTGCGGCGGCGGCGACACTTCCACCCACACATTCGCCCGCTTGTTCGCCGGAATTTGTTTCGCTTTTTCTTCGATTTGCGAAAGCTTTTCTTTCATCCCTTCAATCACTTGCTTCGCTTTGTCCACCGTTCCCGTCGCTTTGCCGATGAGCTCGATCGAGGCGTACACGTCCGCAAACGATTTCGCATCATTGACGACAAGCACAGTGATGCCGGCGTCTTTCAATTGCTGCAAGCCATCGCGCGAGTTATGGGCGCTTGACGCATGAGCCAAGACAAGATCCGGCTTCAACGAAAGAATTTTCTCAACGTTAAACTCCATGCCGCCGATTTTCGTTTTCGTCTTGACGTCTTCAGGGTAATTGTCAAAATCGCTGACGCCGACGATTTTTTCACCGAGCCCCAACGCGTAGGCGATTTCCGTATTGCTCGGGATGAGCGAAACGATCGTTTTCGGCTCCGCTTTGATGGTGACCTCTTCCCCCAACCCGTCTTTCACCGTCACCGGAAACGCCGATTGCTCCGTCTTCGGCTCCTCTTTTTTTGTCGGCTGGGCGCTGCTGCCCGCTCCGCTGCCACAACCGGCAAGCATAGCGGCCAAAAGGAGGAGAGCAGCGAGCGCCGCAGACCATTTCCAACGCTTCATCCGTACGTCCCCCCTTCAATGATGTATGGACAATAAAAAAACGCCCATTCCGTCCGGTCGGGGAATGAGCGGGAAACAGACCACCAATGGGCACAACTATGCCCTATGCGACTGTTTCCGCGTCTCACCCCCCGAAGATTCGGAAACTGCGGCAAGCAAGGCAGGTCTACTGGCTCATGCGTCATCCTACTCTGAAGCCTTCCCGTACGGAAAACAGCGCAAGCCATCCGTCCGTACAGTGGCGATTTCATTTCGTCCGCATTGACAGTTGCGGGGACAGCTCCGGATTCCCACCGGATTCCCTATTAAGCCTTTTCGGCACCTTGCTGCGAATCGACGAAATAATTCGGATATGGACAATTTTATATTAAAGCAACATCGCTCATTTGACAACCATCAATTTGCGACCGAGCGACAACAAACAAGCGCTGCTCCTTGCGGTGTCTCAGCGTTCGTGTCCGCATGAGATCGCAAAACTTCCCCACGTTGCCTACTTCCACTCTCGCCCCCTTCACCGTTTGGCAACGCCGCGCTCCTTTGAAAAACAGGGAAAGACGCCTCCCTCTAGCCCGGCGTCTTTCCCGAATGCAAGTTTCATCTCCTCACTGCTCGATGTATTTTTCAAATACAAAGCCGAAATCTTTCACCGTATAGTTCTTTTTCGCTTCTGTCAGCCATCGAAACGCGTATTCATTCACGGCCTGAAAATCCGTCGACACATTGGCGCCGTCGCCGCGCATGTTGGCAAACACCTTGGCCGCCAGCTCGAGGCTCCGCTCGGCATAGTCGAGCTTCATTTCATTTTCGCGGCAAATATCGGCGATCGCAAGCAGCGATTTATACAAATCTTTCAGTTCCTCGATATGCTTTTTATGCACATCAATCGAGTAGGCGTGCGTCCCGATTTTGAATTTGATTTCCGCGTCCAAATCGACCGTTCCGGCCGTCTCGAGCGACACGTCGGAAATCGGATGCTTGTAGTAATCGTAGCGGCGCAGCGTCCGTTTTTTGCTTGTTGCGCTCGTGCCGTCCAGATGAATGAGCGCACGGTTGGTGAAGCAATACTCATCGGATTTCGATTTAATAAGGAAGTAGATTTTTTCTCCATCCTCGTGCATCACGTAATCATCGGCATCGACTTTGTCGTAGTCTTTCGGTTGAATGACCGAACCGATGTCGCTCAATCCAAGCACATCGGCCGCGACTTTTCCAAACATGCTCATTTCTCACCCCGACCCCTTCCATTTTTCATTGGCTCGCGCCGCTCCGCAACGGGCAGCAACGCACGTTGTTTTGGCAGAGCACCGCATCCTCTATAGTCATACGTGGAGGGCAAAAAAAAGTTTCATGTTTGCCAACCATTGAACGGCCCAACCATCTCGCTTTTTACCGTTTTCTCATCGCATTGGCTAAAAATTCGACATCCGTGCCAACAATCACTTGCAAGTCCGTTTGGTTGAGGCGAAGCACACCTTTCGCTCCCAAACGTTTCAATTCTGCTTCGTTGACTTTTGACATGTCTTTCACTTTTAGGCGCAAGCGTGTGACACAATTGTCAATTCGCTGTAAAAAGCCTAACATTCATACTCCTCCCCTTTCCATTTCAATCATAAATTTGTATCGGTCGCCGCGGTACACCGATTTAACGATTTCCATCGGCCGGCCGTCATCAAGGCAGGTGCGGCGCTCAAGCAGCAGCACCGGCGCCCCTTCTTTCACTTGCAAATGCTCGGCCTCCAGCTTGCGGGCGACGGACGCTTCCAATGTTTGAACAGCAGAACCGATGATCAATCCTGTTTCCTTTTCGATAAATTCATAGACAGAACCGCTTACAACATCACGCGTCAGCCCGGGAACAAGATGGACGGGAATGTAGAGCGTCTCCAGCGCCATCGGCAAGCCATCGGCCAACCGGAGGCGGCGGACTTCATAAAGGTCATCGCCTTTTGTGACGCCAAGTCCTTCAGCAAGCTTCTCGGAAGCGGGAACGGTCTCAAAGCGGAGGACGATCGTGCCGGGCTCCATGCCGCGCGCCCGCATATCTTCGGAAAAGCTCGTCAGCCCTTTCAGCGGCTGCTCGATTTTTTTGGCGGCGACAAACGTTCCTTTCCCGCGCCGGCGGACGAGATAGCCATCGTTCACTAAATTGTTGACCGCCTGGCGAACGGTCATCCGGCTGATGTCATACGTTTCTGCCCACTCCCGCTCCGACGGGATTATCTCGCCCGGCCGCCATTCCCCTTTTTCGATTTTCTCTTTTATATATTGCTCGAGCTGATAGTAAATCGGAATCGGCGACTGTTTATCGATCATGGCGCATCCCCTTTCCGCTTTTCCTTTGGGATGAGCGAGAGCGCCTCGCAGTCGGCGATGATCGTCACGTCCGGATGAAGGTGAAGCGCCGAAGCCGGCAAATCCGGTGTGACAACGCCTTCGAGAAGCCGGGCAATGGCTTCCGCTTTTTCCTCCCCTGACGCCAACAGCACGATGCGGCGGCTCCGCAAAATGGTCGCAATTCCCATCGTTATGGCATAGCGCGGCACATCATCCAACGACGGGAAAAAGCGGGCGTTCGCTTCACGCGTCAACGGGGCGAGCTTGACGACATGAGTCGGCGATGAAAACGGCGTTCCCGGCTCGTTAAAGCCGATATGGCCGTTGCGGCCGATGCCTAAGAGCTGCAAATCGATGCCGCCCAATTCATCGATGAGCCGCTCGTAGCGGCGGCATTCTTCGTCAAGATCAGCAGCCAAGCCATCCGGCACATGCGTCTCGTGAAGCGGGATGTCCAAGTGGGTAAACAAATGGTGATTCATATAATAGCGATAGCTGTTCGGATGATCCGGACCGAGCCCGACATACTCATCCAAATTGACCGTGCGCACGTGCCGATACGATGTCCCATGTTGCCGATGATCGGCGGCCAATTCGCGGTACACACCGAGCACGGTCGAGCCGGTCGCCAAGCCGAGCACGGCATTCGGCTTTTCCTTGACTTCTTTGATGATGATGTCCGCTGCCCGGCGGCTCATCTCGGTATAGTCAGCGGTTTCCAAAAGCTTCAACGCCATCGCTCTCCCCCCTTTCATCCCGCTGGCGATAAGCAAGAGCGCCGCGGCAAAACGTCATCATGACCTCATATCGTTCATTCAACACGACGACATCGGCGTCTTTGCCGGATCGCAAGCTGCCCTTTCGATCAAGGAGGCCAAGCTGTTTTGCCGGATTCCAGCTCGCCATGCGGATCACCTCTTCAATCGTGCAGCCGGTGTAATCGAGCACACGGCGGATGGCCTCGGCAAGCTTGAGTACACTTCCCGCCAGCGTACCGTCGGCAAGCCGCGCCTCTTGACCGCGGACGGTCACCTCTTGGCCGCCAAGTTCATACCGCCCATCACCTAGACATTTGGCCCGCATGGCATCGGTGATTAAGATGAGCCCCTCGCTTCCTTTATTCCGATAAGCCAAGCGGACCATCGGTGGCGCGACATGCAGCCCATCGGCGATCAGTTCGCACATCACTTCTTCAAACATCAGCACAGCACCGGCAACCCCCGGTTCGCGGTGATGGATGCCGCGCATCCCGTTAAACAAATGGGTGGCGTGCGTCACTCCTGCTTGAATCGCCGCTTTCACTTCGTCGTAAACGGCATCGGAATGGCCGATCGAAGCGATGACCCCCGTTTGCTTTAAATAAGCGGCCAACTCAAGCCCCCCCTCGCGCTCCGGGGCAAGGGTGACAAGGCGGATGTGGCCGCCGGCCGCCTCTTGCCAGCGCTGAAACAGCGAGACATTGGGGTCGACGAGGTGGCGCGGGTGCTGCGCGCCGGTGCGCTTCGGCGACAAAAACGGCCCTTCCAGATGAACACCGAGCACTTCGGCGGCTCCCGGCCGGTTCGCCTCCGCCATATAGCGAGCGACGTTGCGAAGCGCGGCTTCGATTTGTTCGCTTGGCGCCGTCATCGTCGTCGCCAAAAAACTCGTCGTCCCTTCCGCCGGCAGCGCCTTAGCCATCGCGTGAAGCGCCTTTAGGGTCGCATCCATGACATCCGCCCCGGCCGCCCCATGAATATGGACGTCGATGAATCCCGGCACGATGGAAAACTGCGAGGAAAGCTCGATCACTTCCGCCCCTGCATCAGTTGGGCATGACGACATCGGCCCGATCGCGGCCACTTTTTCCCCTTCGATCAGCACATACCCTTGTTCAATGGTTCCTGTTTCTGCATACACCGCGGCATTTTTCAATATCCACCGCTTCATCGCACTTCCCCACTTTCTGTCTCTTATTATAACATTATATATTCTAGTTGTCTATACCACTAAAATGAATCCACCGTTCGCTGTAGCGCGAACGAAGGCAAGGAGTGTCCCAAACGGACTGGGACACCCTCTTTCATCGCTATATAAGATATAAGCGCCATCCGCTTCCTTGACACACTATTATGTTGTGTCTTTCTTGAGGGGAGACCGCCTTTTCGGTTAGCCCCTTTCGTTCCAACGGCCCTACGTCCGTTTCGACCCGTGATTCGGCAAATAAAAAGAAAACGTCGTTCCTTCGTTCAGCTTGCTGTGGACGGTAATGAGCCCCTTATGCGCTTCGACGATATTTTTGGCGATGGCCAAACCGAGTCCGGTGCCCGCGCGTCCGCGCGTCCGCGCTTTGTCCGCTTTGTAAAAGCGCTCAAACACAAACGGCAAGTCTTCCTCCGGAATGCCAGAACCGGAGTCTTGAACGTGAATCGTCACGCCATCGCCGCTCGGTTCGACGATGAGGCGAACGGTGCCGCCTGATTCCGTGTGGCGGATCGCGTTGTCGATCAAGTTCGTCAGCACCTGTTCGATCCGATCCGGATCGAGAGAGATTTCGATGTCCCGATCACGAAACTCGGCTGTCAGCTCAATCTGCTTTTCTTTCGCCAGCCCGTAAAACTTGCGGATCACCCGCTCGATGTAAGGAACAAGCTTGACTTGTTCGTACTCCAGCTCGATATGGCCCGCTTCCATGCGCGCCAAGTCAAGCAACTCGTTAACAAGGCGGCCCATGCGCAGCGACTCGTCGTAAATAACTTTCGCCATCTCTTTCTTCTCTTCTTCGCTCGCCGCGATATCATCGATGATCGCCTCACTGTAGCCTTGGAGCATAGCGATCGGCGTGCGCAATTCGTGCGAAACGTTGGCGATAAAGTCTTTGCGTAGCTTGTCAAGCCGCCGCTCTTCGGTCATGTCACGCAAAACGGCGACCGCGCCGCGCACCATCGTTTTGCCGTACAGCGGCGTCATTAAAATCACCCACGTCCGCCCTTGCAGCGTCACTTCTGTCGATTGCTCCTTCTCCTCGCGGACGACGCGGGCAAACAGCTCTTTTACTTGCGGCGGCAGCGGCGCCATCGCTTCCCCACCGTTTCCTTGCTCGAAATACCACGCCTGCAAAAACCGCTCGGCCGGCGGATTCGTAATCAACATTTCCCCGTCGCGGTTAAACGTAATGACGCCATCGGCCATGCTGCTTAAAATGCTGGCGAGCTGTTCTTTTTCTTGATTGAGCGCGTTAATGTTAAACTGCAGCCGCCGCCCCATTTGGTTGAACGCCATCGCCAGCCCGCCGATTTCGTCATTCGTTAAAATCGGCACTTTCATATCGAAGTGGCCGCGCGCCATTTCGAACGCGGCTTGCCGCATTTTCCGGAGCGGAGCGGTGATGCGCGTCGACAAGAAAAAGGCAAAAAACGTCGTCATGATAATGGCGATAAAGGCGGCAAGGAAAATGAGTTCCTTTGTCTGCTTTGTCGCATCGGCAATCGCTTCGAGCGATTGATAAATAAACACGGCCCCGCGGCTGCCGTCCGGCATCGTCATCGGCACGCCAACCATAATCACATCACGGGGCAGCTTTTCTTTTGGCTGCCACTTTGGCATATACAAACGCTTTTTCACCGTTTTCCCGTCTGTCAGCACCCGCCGCAAGTCCCGATCGCGGCGGATGAACGACAGCGGCACATCATCGGAGTCTGCCCCGCCGGGCGAATACCAATAATGCGCCTCATCGGCGACGATGATCGCTTTCGTGCGATTGTCGACCAGCGTCCAAGCGATCGAGCGGGCGAGCTCTTCATCGCGGTGATCGTGCATCACCTCGGCCACTTTTGTCGCCAGGCGGGTGAGGTCGTTTTCCGCTTCCTGCACATAATAGTCTTCCAAAAATTTAATGAGCAAAATGCTTAAAATAAACAGCACGCACGAGACGAGCAGCAAAATCGTGAACCACAGTTTGCCGACGACACTGCGGAACAGCCACATCAGTCGCTCACTGCCTCAAACTTGTAGCCGACACCCCAGACGGTGACGATCATTTTTCCCGCTTGCGGCGACGCTTTGTTCAGCTTTTCACGCAGCCGTTTAATATGGGTGTCGACCGTGCGCAAGTCACCGAAAAACTCGTAATGCCAGACTTCTTTCAGCAGCTGCTCGCGATCAAACACTTTATCGGGCGAACGAGCCAAAAAAAGGAGCAGCTCGTATTCTTTCGGCGTCAAGCTCACCTCTTTCCCATCGACCGTCACCCGGTGGGCATCGTTGTCAATCGTCAAGTGGGGAAACACGAGCACGTCTTTCGCCGTCGTTTCCACCGGCGCGTAGGCGGCGTTCGCGGCGCGGCGCAACAACGCTTTCACCCGCAACACGACTTCGCGCGGGCTGAACGGTTTCACGATGTAATCATCGGTGCCGACTTCAAACCCTTGCACGCGGTTCGCTTCTTCGCCTTTTGCCGTCAGCATAATAATCGGCGTCGTTTTTTGCTCGCGAATTTCTTTGCACACTTCAATGCCGTCTTTGCCCGGCAGCATCAGATCGAGCAAAATGACGTCATAGTCGTTCGCCAGCGCCTTTTCCAGCGCTTCGTTGCCGTCGCCCGCTTCGTCAATCACGTAATTTTCCCGCTCCAAATACATTTTCAAGAGCCTCCGGATGCGCTCTTCATCGTCAACCACTAAAATACGGATGGTTTTTTCTTGTTTTTCCAATGCTTTGCACCCCCATCATCAATGGAAACATCCCTATTTTCTAGTTTACCGAAAAACCGGATGCTCGCCAACAGAGCATCCGGTTGTTGTTCCATTATGTTCCGGCGTACGAATGCAGCCCGGCGATGACGAGGTTGACCGCCACCAAATTAAACATAATAATGGCAAAGCCGATGACGGCGAGCCATGCCGACTTTTCGCCGTGCCAGCCTTTTGACAAACGAAGATGCAAAAAGGCAGCGTAAAACAGCCAGGTGATGAGCGCCCACACTTCTTTCGGATCCCAGCCCCAAAAGCGGGTCCAAGCGATTTGCGCCCAAATCATGGCGAAAATGAGCGCTCCGAGCGTAAAGACCGGAAACCCGATCGCCACCGCCCGATAGCTGATCTCATCCGCCAAATCGAGGTTGACGTTTTTTACCCACGGTTGGAGCGCCGCGGCGATGCGTTTGCGCAAAAGAAGCCGAAGCGCGATGTACAACACCGTCCCCGCCATCAATGACCAAAGAACCGTATTCAGCTTTTTGGCGTTGATAATGGCCGGCATTTCCAAAAACGGCTCCATGCGGTCGGCGCTGTCTTTGGTGAGCTTGCCTTCATGCGGGCCGACAAGCGCCGGCAGCTCGTAAATCATCTCATCCCGCTGTTTGTTTTTATCCACCCATGTAAACTTCGCTTCATAGCCGGAAAGACCAAACGCGGTCGAAACGACGACAAAGCCGAGCGTGGTAATTAAGCAAAACATGACCACTTCGAGCCAAAACGTGCGCTTTGACGGTTTTGACTGATCGACGACGCGAATCAAATAAATGAGCCCGGCGACAAAGCTGATGGCCAAAATCGCCTCCCCGGCCGCCGCCGTCGTAACGTGAATGTGCAGCCAGTCGCTTTGCAAAGCGGGAATGAGCGGCGAAATTTCGCGCGGAAACATGCTCGCATAGGCGATGATGAGCAAAGCGACAGGAAGGGCAAACAGCCCGAGCACGCTCAGCCGGTAAATAAAATAAATAATAATGAACGCAGCGACCAGCATCATGCCAAAAAAGGTCGTAAACTCGAACAAGTTGCTGACCGGCGCGTGCCCGGCGGCGATCCAGCGCGTGATGAAATAGCCAAGCTGAGCAAGAAAACCTATGATCGTCACCGCGATGCCAAGCTGCGACCAACGGTCTTTCCCTTCCCGCTCTTTCCGTCTGTCGCGAATCGAACCGCCGAAGAAAAAGGTGCCGATTAAATACAAAATAAACGCCGTATAGAGCAATGTGCTGCTAAGCTGTACCATGCGCTTGTCCCCCTTGTCGGGCTTTCTTTCCTTCCTCGAGCCGATCGGCCGGCATTGTCAAGCCGGTGCCGTCAAGCAGGCGGCGCAGCTCGTTTTTTAAGCCAAACCAGTTTTTGTTCGTATGCGCGGCGATCCATAGTTCGCCGTTGACCCGCTGCACCCAAACGCGGCGGTGGTTCCAGTACATGCCTTGGATCAGCCCGATCATGAAAATCGCCCCACCTATCCCTAAAATCCACAGCGTGAAATCGCGGCGGACGGTCAAACCGGAAACGTTGCGCGTCTCCAGCCCCGCAAACGCCATTTTGTACTTGTTGTCGCCAAACGGCTCGATCGTCTGTTGGATGGCGACAAAGCTCGTCTCCCCTTTTGGACGATCCGGAGCATACATTTTGAACACGAACGCCGGGTTGTTCGGCGCGCGCGATTTTGTCGACGGGTTGCCATCTTCGTCAAACTCAAAGTCAGGGAAATAGCTTAATAGCTTCACGCGATATCCTCGCCCTAGATCATATTCTTCTTTCGGGTTGTACAAATCGATGTGAACCGTGCCGAACGACGCGCCCGATCGTTTATCGGTGAGCTGAAACGACATCGCCTTCGGTTCGCCAAGGCGGAAGTCGACCTGATAAAGCGCATAACCGTCGAATTTCAACGGCTCGTTGACGCGAATCGCGTATTCTTTGACTTTTTTCAGCTTCGGTTCAGCGCCAGCGATCACCGGACCGACGCGCTTATACAGCACGACGTTCGTTTGGTAGTTTTTCGCGATCATTCCGTTGCCGACGCGGTCAATAGCGGCGTTGAACGCTTCGTTCTCTTTCCCTTTTTGATACGTTTCAAAAATAAATTGTTCGCTTTTTAAAAAATAGCGGCCGTTTGTCCCCGGAATTTCCTTCGTTTCACCTTCCGGAATCCACATGGCGCGGTCGATGTACATCCCCGGAACAGAACGGAGCATCGCCCCGATCAAGAAGATGATGAGGCCGATATGGTTGACGTACGGACCCCAACGTGAAAACCGCCCTTTTTCGGCGAGCAAATGGCCGTCTTCTTCGCGGACGTGGTAGCGCTGTTTCGCAAGCCGCTCTGTCAACGTCGCGATCGCGTCGTCAGGATCGTTCACCCGCGAAACGCCAAACAGCCGCTGGCGCTCGAGAAAGTGCGGATGGCGCTTCACTCCTTGCCGCTTCAAGGCGCGATACAGCGGCACGACGCGGTCGAGACTGCAGATGACGAGCGAGACACCGATCAAGGCGATAAGCAAAATGTACCACCATGAACCGTATAAATTGTTGAATCCAAGCTCGTAATACAGCTTCCCCGCCAAGCCGTACTGCTTTTCATAGTATTCGGCCGGATCGGCGTTTGGCGGAATGTACATTTGCTGCGGAAAAATCGTCCCGATCGCCGACGCGATGAGCGTGATGACAATGAGCGCGACGCCGACTTTGACCGATGAAAAAAACGCCCAAATTTGATCGATGATCGTCCGTTTGTACGTTTGCGACCGGCGCGCGCTCCCTTCGTAGCGCATGTCTAAAAGCGGCTTTTCGCCCACATCTTGAAGCGGCTTGCCGCACGATTCACAAAACGCCGTGCCGTGCGGATTCACGTGGCCGCATTCGCATTTCACCTGTTCCATGACGCAAAACTCCTTACGGTTTGATGCTTTCCAGATGCCGTCTAATGTCTTCTTTCGTCATCGTTCCGGTAATGATTTGCTTCACTTTGCCGTTTTTGTCAATTAAAAACGTCGTCGGCAACGGCCCGACATTGTACACGTTCAACACTTGGTCTTCTTGGTCGATGACGATCGGAAACGTCAACCCGAAGCGCTCGGCAAACTTTTTGACGCTCAGCTTCGGTTCGCCGACGTTGACCGCCAATATTTCCACTCCCTGCTGCTTGTACACCGGATACCATTCGTTCATATACGGCATTTCCCGCTTACACGGCTTGCACCACGTCCCCCAAAAGTTCAAAAACACGCCTTTGCCGCGGTAATCGGAGAGGCGGTGCTTCTGTCCGTTCAAATCGGTCAACACAAAATCCGGCGCTGTCGAACCGACAGCCACCGCCGTTTTTTCGGTGAAAAAGTTGGCGTAAATCGTGTAGCCAACCGCGGCAAGCAACACGAGCAAAATCGCCGTCCTCACCACTAAGCGCTGCTGCTTTTTCATCGTTCAAACCCCTTTAATTTCTCATCCCCCGCGGCACCGGCCGCAAGGATTCGACATGGAAGTTCACAATCTCCCATTTTTCATTATAGCAAAACTCGTCTCGTTTCTATGCGCGGAGATATGAACGTTATGTGACAACGTTTGTCATTTTCCTTAGCGACAGTTAGGTCCATGCGGTATCGGAACTAACTGTGATGTAACAATATTTGTAATTTTATTCCATTAAAGTAATATCCATCTAGCTGTGATGTAACAAATACTTGTCATTTTCTTCCCCCGGAAAGCGCTATCGCGCGCAACAGCTTCACCTCGTGCGGCGTCAGCTCGCGGTATTCGCCGGGGCGCAGCCCTTTTAAATCGAGAAACCCGTACCGCTCTCGCTTCAGCTTCAGCACGTCGCAGCCGATCGCCGCAAACATACGGCGCACTTGTCGGTTCCGGCCTTCGTGAATTCGGATTTCCACGATGGCGGTGTTTTTCCTCCGGTCGGTGGAAAGCAGCTTCACTTTCGCCGGCGCCGTCATGCCGTCTTCGAGCTTCACTCCGCGCTCAAGCTGCCTGAGCTGTTCGCCTGTCGGGATGCCTTTCACCTTAGCAACGTATACTTTCTCGATCTCATAGCGCGGATGCATGAGCGAATGGGCGAAATCGCCGTCATTCGTCAACAAAAGCAAGCCGGACGTATCGTAATCGAGCCGTCCGATCGGATAAATCCGTTTGTCCAGATCTTTGAAAAAATCGGTTACCACTTTGCGCCCCTTGTCATCTTTGACGCTCGAGATCACCCCGCGCGGCTTGTACAACAAATAGTAAACGGGCTCCTCACGCTCGACGGGAATGCCGTCGACTTCGACATCATCGCGCGGCCCGACTTTGGCGCCGAGTTCGGTGACGACGCGGCCGTTGACTTTCACCCGCCCTTGCAAGATGAGTTCTTCCGCTTTGCGCCTTGATGCGATGCCGGCGCGGGCGATCACTTTTTGCAACCGTTCCATTGTTCCTCACCTCTTTCATCATCTTACCCTTTCCGCGACATAGATACAAGCGCAGCGCTTCTCTTTTTCTTCATCACAAACGAAAAAACCCGCCGGTTTGGCGGGAAAGCGGACGCTGTCAGCGCCCGAAAACGAGCAAGACGATGAAAAAGGAAACGATCAAGCTAAGAATGTCCGCTAAAACGCCGACTTTTAACGCGTCGCCCATTTTTTTGACGCCGACGGCGCCGAAATACACCGTAAGCACGTACAGCGTCGTCTCCGTGCTTCCTTGAATCGTAGCAGCGAGGCGACCGATAAACGAATCGGGGCCGTAGGTGGCGATCAAATCGGTCGTCATGCCGAGCGCCGCCGTGCCGGAAATCGTGCGCAGAGCCGCCAGCGGAACGATTTCCGCCGGCATCCCGATCGCCTCGGCGAACGGTTCGATAGCTGCCATCAACGCATCAAGCGCCCCCGATGCCCGAAAGATCGCCACCGACACCAGCATGCCGACCAAATACGGAATAAGCGAAAACGCGATTTCAATTCCTTCTTTGCCGCCTTCGACAAACGTTTCGTAGGTCGGCACTTTCTTTGCTGTACCGTAAAGCAAAATAAAAGCGATGAGCGCCGGGATCAACCATGTGGAAAGAAGCTGGACGATGGCCATCACCGTTTCCCGCCTTTCCGCGTCCGTTTCCAGTAATAATACCGGTCGATCAATACTGCCCCGACCGTCGAAATCGTCGAGGCGACGACGGTCGTGCCGATAATTTCGCCCGGCGCCGCCGAACCGTACGTCATGCGAATCGAAATGACGGTCGCCGGAATGAGCGTAATGCTTGACGTGTTAATGGCCAAAAACGTCACCATCGACCGGCTGGCCTCATCGCGGCCGCCGTTGAGCTGTTTCAGCTGTTCCATCGCTTTGATGCCCATCGGCGTCGCCGCATTACCAAGGCCGAACATGTTCGCGACCATGTTCGAAACGATGTAGCCGAGCGCCGGATGGCCGGGCGGCACCTCTGGAAATAGCCGGCGCACAATGGGCATGAACAGGCGCGCGACTTTATGAAGCAGGCCGGCCCGCTCGGCGATGGCCATCAATCCAAGCCAAAACACTAACACACTGATCATGCCGATGCTGATCGTCACCGCTTCCTTGGCGCTTTCAAACACCGCCTTGTTCACTTCTTCCATCGTGCCGTTGATCGCTGCAAAGACGATGCCGACGACCGCCATCATGACCCAAATGAGGTTAACCATCGCTTCTCACACCTAAAAAGGAAAATAAATCCCAAAACGAGTTTTCGCCGCTTTCCTCCTTCTTATGTTCGTACAGCAGCGGCGTCTCATCCACCGCTTTATCGTGCAAATAAAGCACCGCCTTTCCGACCGCCGCTGGAACGCGATCCGGATCTTCTTTCCACTCGGCGCGCGGCTTCAGCAAATACACGTTCACCCGCAATTCGTTCTCTTCCTCGCTGGTCACGGGATATTGCAAATCGCGGGCCGCGCGCAGCCGTCCTTCATAAAACGGATCAGTGATTTTGCCGACGATTCGCTTTCCGCTCACGTTCGCGATATGATAATGGGAAAACCCGTATTCGTACATCGCGATGTGGTCGTTCCAATCGTCCGGAGCGTCCAACGTGACGGCAATCAAATTGACCCCATCTTTGGACGCCGTCGTCACCAGCGTGCGATGCGCCCGCTTCGTATAGCCGGTTTTTCCGCCGGTGCAATATTCGTAAAGGCCGGTGAGGAGCTTGTTTTTATTCCGCCACACCCTTGCACCTTCCTCTCCCGGAGGGGCGGGCGCGCGATACACTTTCGTCCCGGAGATGCGGCGAAATTCGCTGTTTTTCATCGCGTATTGCATCAAGAGCGCCATGTCGTAAGCGGTCGAATAATGGTTTTCCGCGTCATCCAAGCCGTGCGGATTGGCAAACTCCGTATCATGCATCCCGATTTCAGCCGCTTTTTTGTTCATTAAAAACACAAACCCTTCAACGCTGCCGCCGACATGTTCGGCGATCGCCACCGCCGCATCGTTGCCGGAGCGAAGCATCAATCCGTACACTAAATCGCGCAGCTTGATTTTTTCCCCTTGACGCAAGTAAATCGACGACCCTTCCGTTCGAACGGCGCGGGCGCTGACCGTGACGAGGTCATCCATCTTTCCTGACTCAATCGCTAAAACGGCGGTCATAATTTTCGTAATGCTGGCGATGCGCCGCTTTGTATAGGCGTCTTTGGCAAATAAAACCCGTCCGGAATGCTGCTCCATTAAAATTGCGCTTTTCGCGCTCACCCCGTTCATCGCATCCATCCGTCCCGGGATCAATGCGATGATCCCCGCAGCGAGGGCCATCAAAGCTATGAGCCGCTTCCATTTGTCCACGCGTATCGGCGAGGCTCCCCCTTCGACGAGCGAGGGAAACCGCCTGTCCCCCTTTCCAAGTTGGGCTGACATGAGCGCGAGCGAGGAAAACCGCTGAAACGTCCAAGCCGTGCTTAGTACAAGTGTATGCGGGGCGCGGACAAATATGATGAAAAAATAGCGGCTGACCGAAAAGGGCGTCTACCGTGCAGATCGGGACCACCTATCGCGTGACAGAAGCGGTCAGTACGATATGAAAGAGGGTGTCCCCACCCTTTTGGAACACCCTCCCTGTTTGGACATCCGGTTAAAACGGTAGCCAACGCAGCTTCTGAGCCTTAGCAAAGCGCGCTTCGACATTGCGCCAATTCACCACATTCCACCAATTGGCAATATACGCCGCCCGGTCGTTTTTATATTGCAAATAATACGCATGTTCCCAAACGTCGAGCACAAGAAGCGGAATCACATCCCATTGCGCCATCAGCTGGTGTTTTTCCGCCTGCAAAATTTCAAGCCGATGCGCTCGCGGCGCCCAAACGAGCAGCGCCCAGCCCACCCCTTCCGCGCTTTTGGCCGCTTCGGTGAAATGGCGGCGAAAGGCAGCGAAACTGCCGAAATCGCGCTCGATTTGCGCCCGCAGTTCCCCGCGCGGCTCGCCGCCGCCGTTTGGATCCATATTATACCAAAAAATAGTATGCAAATAGTGACCGGAACCGTGGAACGCCGCCTCTCGCTCCCAATGCTTGAGCAGCTCAAATCGGTTCGTGCGGCGCGCCTCGGCCATCATCCGCTCCGCTTGATTCAGGCCGTCGACGTAGCTTTGATGGTGTTTCGTATGGTGCAGGCGCATGATTTCTTCGGAAATATGAGGTTCAAGTGCATCATACTTGTACGGCAGCGGCGGCAAAACATGTTTACCGGGAGGAACGGCCGGCTGTCGTTCGCGCCCGAGAGAGTCCCATGATGAACCTAGAAATGGGGTTGGATTCCCAGCAGTCGCCCACGCGTTCGCTTCTTCCTTCTCATCGACAAGCGTTGATCGTTGTTCATCCTCCCGTTCGCCGTCCACCTCCGTCCGCGCTTCGGCCACGGTCACCCCCGCTGTCTGGGCAGCGGCCAGCCCCGCCGCTTGCCCTTGTCCGCCGGACGGCGCACCAACGAGACGGACGGCCCGCTCGTACACCTCATCGACAAGCTGCTGCAGCGCAACGATCGTTTCTTCGGTCCATGCATCGTTGTGTTGGTCAATGTAAGCAGACAAGGCGGAAAGCCCGATATCCTCGGCAGCCCCGCGCCACGCCAGCGCCTGCTCCACCTGTTTTCCCCACTCGGCCGCCTCGAAGGCGTAATGGCGGAGCGCCGCTGCATACACCGCATCGGCGCGGCGCTGGAGCTCGCGAACCTCCTCTTTTGTCCACGCCCCGTCATGTTCGGCGATTACGGACAGCAGCGCCGCGACTCCCTCCGTGCTTGCCCCGCGCCACGCCAGCGCCTGCCTGACTTGTTCTCCCCATTCGCTCAACTCGGCCACATACTGGGCCAACAACGTTTGATCGTCCATTTAGAAAAAACCTCCTCCTCTTTTTTCGCCATATCGTATGCCGGTTCATCGAAATCGTTCTTGTCCGCATTCACCCAAATTCCCGGCCACACATACCTATAGGAGCGAGGCAACAAACAAAGACATCGCAAAAGCGATTGACATGGCCGGCTACTTGCGGGCTAACATTCACCAATTCCCGGCGCTCTCCCGCTTCCACCATCAAATCGAACTCGAGATGACCATCTTCCAACGCTTTTTGCATGAGCTCGAAGAAATGGAATTGCAAGGGGAAGTGCTTGGCGTGCTGTCGCCGCTCATGGCCGACCATATGGCCTGTAAAGTTTTCATCGGCACATGCTCGGCGTGGAAGACGATGCAAGCTCATGGCCGACCATATGGCCCGTGAAGAGTGCTACTACTTACAAAAACTTGCGGAAACGACCGGTGAAGTGAAACCGCCAACGTGCGATCCGACCAAACCGCGAACCGAATAACTGGCGGCAACCGTTTCTCCAGCGGCTCGGTTAGACAGAAAAAAAGAGCGGTTCGCAAACGAAAACGAAAGCGCACGCTCTCACGTAAAACGGAACGTTTCTCTCCGGTCAAACCAAAAAGCCGCGCTGCTCATTCCGGCAGGCGGCTGCGGCCGGTGGCCGCCCATTCACTCACGAGCGCCTGCAGCGCTTCGTTAGGAACCGCGGCGAAATAGCGGCACAGTTCAGCTTCATCATGGATGTACACCCGTTTGCGCCGCCGATACGCCGGATTTTGCCACAGGCAGACGAGGGCGACAAGATCGCGCAAATAGATGTCGCGTCCATTCGCGACAAACAGCGGATCGCCTTCATACGGCAACAGCTCAAGCAGCGCCGTCTCGAAATGGCGCAAATACAAAACCGACAGCGTTCGCTCTTCGCCACCGTCCGAATAAGTGACTTCCGAGCGATTGAAGTAGTCTTCAAACGTATTCGCCTGTGATTTTTCCAGCTCTTCACCGTGCAGGCGGCAAACGTCCATGAGCGCTCTCCTTTCTCGATCAGCTGTTTTTCTTTATTTTACCATACGGCTATGGTTCATCGCTCCATTGTTCTGTCAATTTTTCAAAAAACAAATCCGCCTCCCGCTCCGGCTCGTGATCGTCCGCCCATTCCGGCAGCGGCGGCAGCTCCTCGAGCGTTTTCAACCCAAAATAATCGAGAAATTCGGCCGTTGTTCCGTACAAAATCGGGCGCCCTGTTCCTTCCGCGCGCCCGACTTCTTTAATGAGCGCCCGCGCCATCAGCGTCTGTAGCGGCTTGTCGCTTTTCACCCCGCGAATCTCCTCAATTTCAGCGCGCGTAATCGGCTGGCGGTAGGCGATAATGGCCAGCGTTTCGAGCGCGGCCTGCGACAGCGGCGATGCACCCGGAGCTTCGACAAGCCTCTTTAAATAAGGGGCGTGCTCTTTTTTTGTCGCCAGCAAGAATACGCCCCCCAGTTCGATGAGTTGGATGCCGCGCTCTTCGCGCTCGCAGTCTTCTTGCAGTTTCGCGAGCACCGCTTTCGCCTCCGCCTCGTCGATTTCGAGCACGGCGGCGATTTGGGCGAGCGACAACCCTTCATCGCCGGCGGCGAACAAGAGCGCCTCCACAATCGCTTGTGGCGCTAGCTGTGAGCCAGCCGTCCCCGTTTTTCCTGCTTCTTTTTCTTCCATCACTCGTCCGTCGCGTCCGGCCGTCGAGCCGGCGCAACCTCCTCCTTTCCCGTTGTTTGCGCTCCGTCATCACCTATAGCAGCGTTGCCCCCCATCCGGTGCGGTCTCGCCTGCAGCCGTAAACAGAAAGCGACAGATGGGCGTCTCAGCCGCTCGGCCTAGCCGCGAGAAACAAATCGCTGAAATTTCGCTCTTGTTCCACAATGATTTCGTTTTGCTTAATCAGCTCCAAAACGGCTAGAAACGTCACCACGATATAAGCGCGGTCATAGACGGGAAATAAATCATAAAAGTTTTTCCGCCCGTTCGTCTCTCGCAGCTCCTGCAAAATCTCTGCCATTCGCTTTTCAACGGAAAGATCTTGGCGGGCGATTTTTGCCCGCAGCGGTTTTTGCAGCTTCTTGCGGCGCAGCAGTTTTGACAGGGCGCCAAGCATATCATACACGTTCACATCGAGCGGCGCCGCTTTTTTTTCATCGGCATAGGCGCTCAAATCGCTCGGCGGTTTCGTAAACAAGAGCGCCCGCTCTTCTTCGCGCTGTTTCAGCGCACGCGCCGCTTCTTTAAACTTTTTATATTCGAGCAGCCGCTGCATCAGTTCTTCGCGCGGATCCACGTCGTCGGTGAACTCCAGTTCGCCGTCGCCAGCCTCCTCTTCCGGCGCCGGCAGCAACATTTTGCTTTTTAGGGCGAGCAGTGTGGCCGCCATGACCAGATATTCGCTAGCCATGTCCAACTCCAGCTCTTGCATGGCGTGAATGTACGCCATATACTGCTCGGTGATTTGCGCCACAGGGATGTTATAAATATCAATTTCATAACGATGAATCAAATGCAAAAGCAAATCGAGCGGCCCTTCAAACGCTTCAATTTTCACATTGTATGACAATTGCACATCCATCCCACCATTTTTTTCGGCGCGCCGCCTCAGCGGCTTCCGTACGTACAGCCCATTTTATTGTATCATAATCAGGCGGCGGGGCGAGCAGAAATCGGTTGCTTTTTTGCCCTCGGCAGCGATGCGGCGTATAATGAAAGAAAAACGGCGCCCGCGCTTCCCGGCTGAACGAGGGAAGGCGAAGCCGGCGATGGGGAAAGGAACGGTGAGGCGTGTACCCGAAAGCGTATATCGACTATTTGGTCCATTTTCACGGCGACCGCGATTATTTTGAATGTCATGAACTGCTAGAAGAACAATGGAAGCGAGACGGACGGCCAAACGGATGGCTCGTGCTCATTCAAATCGCCGTCGCCTTCTACCATTATCGGCGCGGCAACATGTCGGGGGCGCTCCGCCTCATTCGGCGAGCGCAGGCGTTGCTTGAGGAGGCCCGCGGAATGATTCGCCAACTCGGCCTCGATGATCAGGCGCTCGAAACGCTCCTTGGCGACACCGCCGCGCGAATCGTCCGCGGCGAACCGTACCGAAGCGTCGAGCTTCCGATTCGCGACCGCTCGCTTTACGAGCAATGCCTCGCCGCCTGCGCCAAACAGCAGCTCGCTTGGGGGCAGCCAAGCGACCTTGGCAACGTCGACGTGGTCAACAAACATCAACGTCGTGACCGTTCGGGCATTCTCGCTGAGCGCGAACGAAAAAAACGGGCGAAAGCGGAGGGGAAATAGATGCCCCTCCGCTGCCCGCAGCCGCGCCGCACTCGTTCCCTTATTCATGGCAGGCGTTGCATTTATCCAAAAACGAAGCCGTCCACTCGTTCGCACACAGTCGACGGTCAGGATACGTCTCTTTCAACGCTTTGACCATCTGCTTTCCGATCCCTTGGTGGCGGTGCGATGGGTTGACGCTAATGTGCTGAATTTCCACCACATCGGGAGCGCGCAACAGGACGCCAATCAGGCCGACGATATCCTCCTCCTCTTTCCATAAAAACAGCTGCCAGTCATCGTTCGTCTCATACTGTTTGATCGTCTGCTGGAGCCGTTTCAAGTCCTTTTCCGTCGGCATAAACGACAGCAACCCCATGGCGATTTTCTCGTAGTTTTTTCGATAGCGGATGAACATAAAAATCCCTCATTATCGACAAACGTGCTTCCGAACAGGAAACGTTTTTGTCATTTTCTCTATACGTATTATAAACATTCTCACCGATATTGTGAACCGTTTCCTGCTTTTTTACGCAAATGCCCGCAACACGTTTGCCATTTCGATGGCCGACACGGCCGCTTCCCAGCCTTTATTACCTGCTTTGGTGCCGGCCCGCTCGATCGCCTGCTCGATCGTGTCGGTCGTCAAAACGCCGAAAATGACCGGGACGCCGCTCGCAAACGCGGCCTGAGAAACGCCTTTGGCCGCTTCACTGCAGACGTAGTCAAAATGGCTCGTGGCGCCGCGGATGACGGCGCCAAGCGTAATGACGGCGTCGAACTGCTTCGATTCGGCCAGTTTTTTCGCCACAAGCGGAATCTCAAACGCGCCCGGCACCCAGGCGACGGTGATGTCATGATCGCTGACACCGTGTCGCGTCAAACCGTCAATCGCCCCAGACAACAGCTTGCCGGTGATGAATTCGTTAAAGCGTGCAACGACGATGGCGATTTTCAATCCTGTACCAACGAGATGGCCTTCAATGACGTTCATCATTCGTTCCCCTTTCATCTAAAAATGAAGCATATGCCCTAATTTTTCGTATTTCGTGCGCAAATACTGTTCGTTTTCCTTTTTCGGTGGCATCTCGAGCGGCACACGTTCGACGACCTCGAGCCCGTGCCCTTTTAAGCCCGCGATTTTGCGCGGGTTATTCGTGAGCAGACGCATTTTCGTCACGCCGAGGTCTTTCAACATTTGCGCCCCGATGCCGTAATCGCGCAAATCGGCCGGGAAGCCGAGCTTTTCGTTCGCTTCGACCGTGTCATAGCCTTGCTCCTGCAGCTTGTAGGCGCGTAGCTTGTTCATAAGGCCGATGCCGCGCCCCTCTTGGCGCATGTACAGCAACACTCCGCGCCCTTCCGCCTCGATTTGCCGAAGCGCCGCGTGCAGCTGCGGTCCGCAATCGCACCGGTAAGAGCCGAACACATCGCCCGTTAAGCATTCAGAATGGACGCGCACGAGAATCGGCTCATCCGGGGTGATCTCTCCTTTGACAAGCGCCACATGCTCTTTTCCGTCGAGCACATTCGTATAACCGATGGCGCGGAATTCGCCAAATTCGGTCGGCAGCCAGATGTCCACTTCGCGCTTGACAAGCTTTTCCCGCTCGCTCCGATAGGCGATCAAGTCTTTGATCGTGATCATCTTCAAGCCAAACTGGTCAGCCATCTGCCGCAAATCGGGAACGCGCGCCATCGTTCCGTCTTCTTTAATGATTTCGCAGATGACGCCGGCCGGCGCCGCCCCGCACAGCCGGGCCAAGTCAACAGCCGCTTCCGTATGGCCGGCGCGCCGCAGCACGCCGCCTTTTTTCGCAATGAGCGGAAAAATATGGCCTGGCCGCTTGAAATCGCTCGCTTTGACATTCGGGTCAAGCAGCGCCTGAATCGTCGCCGCCCGCTCATGAGCGCTAATGCCGGTCGTCGTCGTTTTGTAGTCGATGCTCACCGTAAACGCCGTGCCGTGCGCATCGGTGTTATGGGCAACCATCGGCTCTAAGCCGAGGCGTTCCGCCAACTCTTCCGTGATTGGCACGCAGACGAGCCCGCGACCGTGCGTAATCATAAAATTAATGATATCCGGCGTCACCTTTTCGGCCAGCGCGACAAAATCCCCTTCGTTTTCCCGGTCTTCATCGTCGCAGACGATGATCACTTCTCCGTTGGCAAGCGCGGCCAGCGCCGCTTCGATGGAATCAAACATCAGCCCAGTGCCCCCCTTTTTTCCGGCTTATTTGTACCCGTGCTGCTCTAAAAAGTCAACCGTCAACCCGCGCGCTGGCGGCGCTGCTTTGGCGGCAAGAAAAGCGGCGACATATTTGCCAATCATGTCGCACTCAATGTTGACGAGGTCGCCGGGCCGCTTTTCACCTAAAATGGTGGCCGCCCGTGTATGAGGGATCAGCGAAACGGTGAACGTGCGCTCGCTCAACCCGAAAATGGTCAAACTTGTGCCATCGACCGCCACCGATCCTTTCTCCATCATATACGCGCGCAGTGGAGCCAGCACTTCGATTTCATAATAAACCGCGTTCGCTTTCGGCCACTGGCGAATGATGCGTCCGACGCCGTCCACGTGCCCGCTGACGAAATGGCCGCCAAACCGCCCGTTGGCTGCCATCGCTCGCTCCAAGTTCACCTTCGATCCGGGCTTTAGCGTCTTCAGTGCCGTCGCTTTCACCGTCTCCGGCATGATGTCAACCGTAAACCGGCGGTCGTCAAACGATGTGACGGTGAGACAGACGCCATTGACAGCGATGCTGTCGCCAAGTTGCACATCTTCAAGCACCCGCTTGGCGCTGATGGCCATGACGATGGCGTCCCCGGTTGCGTTCATCCGCTCGATCGTGCCGATCTCTTCGATGATGCCGGTAAACATCACGCTTCCTCCTTTCGCTTCGGAACAGCGGCGATTTTCACGTCCGGACCGATCCTTTCGACCCGCCGGATGTCAAGCTCGAGCGCTTCGGCGAGACGCGGGAAGCCGAGGCCGCCGATCGGCGTAGGGGCATCCTGCCCGCCGATCAGCTTCGGGGCTATGTAGGCCACCACTTCATTGACCGCTCCCGCACGGAGAAAGCTGTCATGGACGCGCGAGCCGCCTTCCACAAACAGCGACATCACTTTCTGTTCGCCGAGCAAGCGAAGCACAGCGCCGACCTCCACTCGATCGGTCGGCAGCGACACGACGCGCACGCCCCGACGCTCGTACGCCACCGCTTTTTCCCGACTGGCGCCTCGGCCGGCGATGATCCACGTCTCCGCCTCACGGTCGGTGACGACATGGGCGTCAAGCGGCGTGCGCAAGCGGGTGTCCAAAATAATGCGCAGCGGGTTTTTCCGCTGTTCCCCGATGCGAACGGTGAGCTTTGGGTTGTCCGCGATCACGGTGTTGACGCCGACCAAAATGGCGTCATGCTGGGCGCGGAGACGATGGACATCCTCACGGGCCGCGCTCGATGTGATCCATTGGCTTTCCCCTGTCGCCGTCGCGATTTTGCCGTCGAGGCTGCACGCGTATTTCAGCGTCACAAACGGCGTCTTTGTCGCAATGGAATGGAAAAACATCCGGTTGAGTTCATCCGCTTCCTCTTTTAAGATGCCAACGTCGACGTGAATGCCCGCTTGGCGCAGCTTGTCAATTCCTTTTCCCGCCACAAGCGGATTCGGATCGGTCGTGGCGACGACGACGCGGCGGACGCCGGCTTCGATAAGCAAATCGGCGCACGGCGGCGTTTTGCCGTAATGGCTGCACGGCTCTAGCGTCACATACACCGTGGCGCCGCGCGCTTTGTCGCCGGCCATGCGAATCGCATGCACTTCGGCGTGCGGCTGTCCGGCTTTCAAATGGGCGCCAAGCCCGACCACTTCCCCGCCGTTGACGACAACCGCGCCGACGAGCGGGTTCGGCGATGTTTGTCCGCTGCCGGCTTTCGCGACATTCAACGCCAAGCGCATGTAATCTTCGTCTCGATACACGGCTTTCACCTTTTTCTTTCGCAAAAATAAAAAGCCCCGGAACGACTCCGGGGCTTTGGGATGCGAGAGAATGATTCATGATGCGCATAACAGCGAACAAAACATTCGTTCGCCTCCTATGGCTGCACGTGCCGTCTAGACACCGTTGCCCTGTTGGCCGCCGAGGGCTGCCCGTTTTCGGCACAGCGCCATCAGCCACCATGCGCACATCGCCATCCTTCTCCCATCCAGACTATACTGTCGGCTCCGGAATCGCACCGGATCGTGCCAATCAGGCTCGCGGGCTGAGAGGCGCGTCGCCTCATCACCGCCGGTCGGGAATTTCACCCTGCCCCGAAGGATGCATCACCATGCTGTTTTTATTATACCATGTCAGCTTCCAAGCGTCATCATTTGACAATCCAAATCCAATACGCTGCCCCCCATAACAGGCTGGCCGCTACCAATAGGAAAAACAGCCGCCAGTTGTTGCGCCTTGTCCGCTCATCGTCCCCCGTCGGCCGCTTATTGTTCGTCAAACACTTTCACTTCCTTCATCACATCGCCGTTTTTCATCGCCTTGACAACGTCCAGCCCAGACGTTACTTGGCCGAAGACGGTATGCATCCCATCGAGGTGCGGCTGCGGCTCATGAACGATGAAAAACTGGCAGCTGCCGGTGTCGCGGCCGCGGTGCGCCATCGAAATCGCCCCGGCGACATGGCGGTGTGGGTTGTTGTCCGTCTCGCACGGAATCGTATAGCCGGCATCGCCCGTCCCGTTGCCGCGCGGGCAGCCCCCTTGGCTGACGAACCCGGGAATGACGCGGTGGAAGGTTAATCCGTCATAAAATCCTTCATTCGCTAATTTTTCAAAATTGGCCACCGTCACCGGCGCCTCATTCGGAAACAGTTCGAATTCAATTTTCCCGCCGTTTTCCATCAAAATATACCCTTTTTTCGCCATGATGCTTTCGCTCCTTTGCTTGTGCCTAAATCGCTTCTATCATACCATGGATGATTGGGGGAAAGAAAGTCAAAGACAAAAACGGCGGGGATACGATATAATGATAGTGCATGTTCCATGAACAGGAGGCGAGCTAGGTGAAACGAATGATCGCTTCATCGCTGCTGGCGGTTATCATGCTGATGTTGCCGGCGATCGCTGCGGCCGATGCGGCACCGGGCGACGTCATTGTGACGCTCGGCGAAAATTTAACAAGCGACCAAAAGCAAAAAGTGCTTGAAGAAATGAAAGCGCCGGACGGGGCGCAAACGATCACCGTCTCGAACGCCGAAGAGCATAAATATTTGGGCGGGCTCATCCCGAAAGCCCAAATCGGAACGCGCGCCATTTCTTCGTCCATGATCACGATTCGCGAACCCGGCTCAGGGCTGCGTGTTGAAACCCACAACATCACATGGGTGACGAAAGAGATGTATACGAACGCCTTGATTACCGCCGGGGTGAAAGACGCGGACATTTACATCACCGCTCCGTTTCCCGTTTCCGGCACCGCGGCGCTGACCGGATTGATGAAGGCGTATGAAATTTCCTCGGACCAAGCCATCCCTGATGATGTCAAAAAAGTGGCGAACGAGGAAATGGTGCAAACGGCGAAGCTGGCTGATTCGATCGGTCCGGACAAGGCGGTCGCTTTGCTGGCAAAAATCAAAGAAGAAATGGCCGCCAATCCGCCGCAAACGGATGCCGATTTGCGGGCTCTGATCGAAAAAATCGCCGCTGACCTCGGCATTACGCTGAGCGAGAATGAAATCAACAGCCTTATGTCTCTCCTTCATAAAATGCAAAACGCCAATATCAACTGGGATCAAGTCAATGACCAGCTGAGCAAAGCGAAAGAACAGCTGTCAGCGTTTTTGCAGTCGAAAGAAGGAAAAACGTTCATTCAAAACGTGATCGACATCTTGAAAGAGATTTGGAACGCGATTAAATCAGCATTTTCCTCGAGCTACAGCCAAGATCAGCAATGAAAATCGGCGCCCGCAAGGACAACGGGCGCCGATCGGTTGTCAAGGCCGCTTCCCAAACCGGCGGCCTTCACTTTTTCACTTTCGTTTTCCAAGGCAAATCATACTGAATCAAATCGTCATACGTCTCCCGCTTCACAACGAGCTGGGCATCGCCGTTTTCAACAAAGACGACAGCCGGGCGCGGCAGGCGATTGTAGTTGTTCGCCATCGAATAGCCGTACGCTCCCGTGCAAAAAACGGCTAAATAATCGCCCGGTTTCGCTTCCGGGAGCGCCAAATCCCAAATGAGCATATCGCCTGACTCGCAGCACTTTCCGGCAATGGATACGACTTCCGTCCGCTCTCCCCACATCCGGTTGGCGAGCATCGCTTCGTATTTCGCCCCATACAGCGCCGGGCGAATGTTGTCGCTCATGCCACCATCAACGGCCACGTACGTTCGGACGTTCGGCACGTCTTTGCGCGAACCGATCGTATAAATCGTCGTGCCGGCATCGCCGACAAGCGAGCGCCCCGGCTCAATCCAAATTTCCGGAAGCGGCAGCTCATATTCGCGGGCTTGTTTTTTCGCTTCCTCAACGATGCAATCGACGTACATCGCCACGGGAATCGGATCATCCTCTTCGGTATAGCGAATGCCAAATCCCCCGCCAAGGTTGACCACTTCGGGGACGAAACGGTGCTCGCGATTCCACTCGGCCAGCTTGGCAAACACTTTTTGCGTCGCGAGCACAAATCCGGCGGTTTCAAAAATTTGCGAGCCGATATGGCAATGGACGCCCAACAGCCGAAACGCCTTCGCCGACATCACGCGCCGAAACGCCTGATCAGCTTGTCCATTGTGCAAATCAAAACCAAACTTCGAGTCCTCTTGTCCTGTTAAAATATAGTCATGGGTATGCGCTTCAACTCCCGGCGTGACGCGCAGCAAAATCGGCACCGTTCGACCGGAGGCCTCTGCCAGCTCTTCGATCAACTCCAACTCGTAAAAATTGTCGACGACGATGCAGCCGATGCCGGATTCGAGCGCCATCGCCAGCTCCTCCCGGCTTTTGTTATTGCCGTGAAAATGGATGCGCTCCGGCGGAAATCCGGCGACAAGCGCTGTATGCAATTCCCCGCCCGACACGACGTCAAGCGACATCCCTTCCTCGGCGGCGAGCTGCACCATGGCGATGGAAGAAAACGCCTTGCTGGCGTAAGCGACCTGCGCCCGCACGCCATGGCGGCGGAACGCTTCCTGAAACGCGCGCGCCCGGGCGCGGATCAAGGCAACATCATAAATGTAAAGCGGCGTGCCGTACGTCTCAGCCAGTTCGACGACATCGACGCCGCCGATTTCCAAATGTCCTTTTTCATTGACGCGGCTTGTTCCATGCAAAAACACGACCATCCCTCATTCCTCATCAAAATGGCGCACGAAAAGCCAAAAGCCGTTGGCCGCCGACAGCGACCCTGAAAAAACAAAACCGCAGAGCAACCGGCTCTGCCGCGCACTAGGCTGCGATTCGGACATGCCCGTTGGCGCGTTCGCACCAAAACGAACGTCCGCTTCACCGCTCGGAAAAGGCGGTAAATATCAAATATTACGTTATCATAATGACAAAAAAGTTGCAATAGCGCCAACAGCGAAAAAGCGGCCGCCCATCCATGCCATCGGGAGCGGCCGCCGGGTAAAGGGGCGCGGGATCACGTCGGTTGTTTTTGCCGGTCCTGCGGATGGACGATGCTCGGACGCACTTTCGCCCCGGCGGCGGAACGGCGGACGATAATTTGCATAAACGCTGCCGGATCGAACGGAATGAACGGCCATAAATACGGGGTATTGAGCGAGCGAATGCTGACGAGCCAAAGCAAATAAACGGTCGTGCCGATGACGAGCCCCGGCACGTGAAACAGCGCGACAAAAATAACGAGAACAAGCCGGGAAATTTTATTGGCGACACTCAATTCGTAGCTCGGCGTCGCAAAAGAGCCGATCGCGGCCACCGCGACGTACAAAATGACTTCGGGCACAAACAAGCCGACATCGATAGCGATTTGCCCGATGAGGACGGCGGCGATTAAGCCCATAGCCGTTGAGAGCGGCGTCGGCGTGTGGATGGCGGCCATGCGCAGAAATTCGATCCCAAAATCGGCCAACAAAATTTGCACGACAATCGGGATGTTCGTTTGTTTGTTCGGGCCGATAAACGCCCACGATTTCGGCAACAGCGACGGATCTAAAACGAACAGCACCCACAGCGGCAGCAGAAACAGCGACGACAAAATGCCTAAAAACCGCACCCAGCGGACAAACGTTCCGACCCCCGGCGACTGCCGATACTCTTCGGCGTGCTGGACATGGTGGAAAAACGTCGTCGGCGTAATGATGACGCTTGGCGATGTATCGACCATAATGAGCACATGCCCTTCAAGCAAATGCGTCGCCGCCACATCAGGCCGCTCCGTGTACCGGACGAGCGGATAGGGGTTGTAGCCTTGCTTGACTAAAAACTCTTCAACCGTTTTGTCGCCCATGGTCAAGCCATCAACATGGATTTGTTGAAGCTCTTTTTTGATCAGCTCAACCAGCCCGGGGTCGGCGATATCTTGAATATAGGCGATGCATACGTCTGTTTTCGATCGCTCACCGACTTGCAACATTTCAAAGCGCAACCGCTCGTCGCGGATGCGTCGGCGGGTGAGCGCCGTATTGACGATAATGTTCTCGACATAGCCGTCGCGGGCGCCGCGCACCACTTTTTCTGTGTCCGGCTCCTGCGGCTGCCGGCCCGGATAGCTGCGGACGTCGACCGCAAACCCGGTCGATTCCCCTTCGACAAGGACGATGATCAGCCCGGAAAGCAGCTTATCGACGGCCTCATCGAGGCTCATCACCGGGCTCACTTGCTGATGGACAAGCCGATTTTCAATGATTTTCCACGCTTGCGATTCTTGCCGTTCATCATCGTTGACGCGCACGATTTGCTTCAATAATTCGATGATGTATTGCGTGTCACATAAACCGTTGCAGTAATAAATATGTACTTCCCGGTTTAAGACACGAATTTTTCGCACGCCTAAATCAAAGCTTGTGCCGACGCCGATTCGCGCCTGCAAAAACTTGGCATTGTCAATGAGATTGCCCGCTATCGGCGTCTTCTTTTTTTCTTTTTCCGCCATGGCCACCACTCCTTTCAAGAATCAACTCAACCGCTTTGCGCGTAATGGGTGCCCCATGTTCGGCACGGTCGCGGCGCCCCATTTTTCCGATGTCGCCGATGCCGACAATCAGCGGGATGTTCAGCTGGTCAAGACAGTAGACGGTATCGCCGTTGATGCGGCCCACATCCAAATCGCGGATCCCTTCTTTATCGACCCCGTATTCGGTCATCACGCCGTCGCGGTCGATGCTCACATGCACCTTTGTCCATTCGTGCTGATGCGTGTTGGATGCAACCGCCAGCGCGCCAAGCACCTCGATTTGCTCGTGCGTCGCCACATAGCGAAGCGCCTCTTCGCCCGCTCCCTCACCGATGGCGCCACAGTCGTCAAACATCACAAACACCGGATCGTGCGGCGTCTGCAAAATCAGTTTGACGAGCTCCTCGCCGCTCAACTTGGTCGGATTGCCTCGCGAGCAGGAGATGCAGCGGCCGCCGACGTCGGCGGCGACCCGTTCGATCGCTCGGCAGGCGAATTCGTCTCCGTCCGTCACTAAAATGACCCGTCGTTTTTCCATCGTCTCTACCCTTTCGGTTTGCAAATAAGCGCCGCGGCAAACGAACCCGCCACCATAAAAGCGAGCAACGCGCCAGCGAAGCGGAAGACGGCTCCCCCGGTCGCGACAAGTCCGGTTGGTTGCGGCCCGACCATGACGCCTTTCGCGAAAACGTAGCCCAACCCGCTTAACGGCAACATCGCCCCCGCACCGACCGAAGCGACCCATCGATCGTATACGCCGCCAAACCCGAGGATGACGCCGAGGACGACCAACAGGCTGGCCACCCCGGCCGGCGTCCATCGGCCGCGGTCGATCAGGAGCTGGGCGATGACGCATACAAGCCCGCCGGCCAAAAACGCGCGGACATATTCCATCTCACATTCCCCCCGATCGTGGCCCATCCGGCTCTTGCCCGGCCGCTTCGATGACGACACCGTGAGCGATAGCCGGGATCGACTGTTTTTGCTGCACCATCGTTTGGCTCAACAGCGCCCCGGTCGCGACGACAAACAGACGGCGAAACGCACCGCGGGCAAGTTCATGAAGCAAATAGCCGTACGTGACAACGGCCGAGCACGCACAGCCGCTGCCGCCGGCGAACACCTTTTGATCCGGCCGGTAGATCATCAGCCCGCAATCGTTGTACATCTCGCTGACGTCATAGCCCGCTTCGGCAAGCAGCTCCCGAACGATGACGCTGCCGACGCGCGACAAGTCGCCGGTGACAATCAAGTCGTAATCGCTTGGCGATGCGCCTAAGTCGCGGAAATGCTGCTCGATCGTATCGGCCGCAGCCGGAGCCATCGCCGCTCCCATATCGAGCGGATTGGTCAGCCCGGCATCGATCACTTTGCCGATCGTCGCCGCCCGGATGCGCCAGCGCCCCGGGGTGCGCCCGATGAGCGCTGCGCCGGCGCCGGTGACCGTAAACGTCGCCGTTTTCGGCTTTTGCACTCCGAGTTCGGTCGGATAGCGAAACTGCCGTTCAGCCGTGGCGTTATGACTGCTTGTCGCCGTGAGCGCCCGATCGGCCAATCCGCCGGCAACCAACGCGGCGGCGGCGGCCAACGTCTGCATCGAAGTGGAGCAGGCGCCAAACAAACATAAAAACGGAATCGGCAGCTCGCGAGCGACATAGTTGGATGTAGCCTGTTGGTTTAACAAATCGCCGGCCAAAAACAGATCGACCTCTTCAGCGGAAACGCCCGCCTTTTGCAAGCAGCGGCCGACCGCCTCCCGCATCAGCCGCCGCTCGGCCAGCTCCCACGTCTTTTCCCCGCAATATAGGTCGCGATAACAAATATCAAAATACTTTCCGAGCGGCCCATCCGCTTCCAACGGCCCGACCGCCGCCGCGGCCGCTTGAATGTAGACTCCTTCATCAAACAACCACGTCTGTTTTCCGACGCGCTTCATGGCGCCCCCCTCTTTCCTACGGCCAGAACAGACCGAGCACATAGGCGGCAATCACTCCGTAAATGATCGCCGCGCCGCCGGCTTTCAACATCTGCCCGCCCACCCCGGCCATCCACCCTTCGCTCCGGTGCTCGATGGCGGCGCTAGCGAGCGCATTGGCGAGCCCGGTAAGAAGCATCGTCGCCCCCGCGCCGGCGAATTGGCTAATGTCATCATATTTTCCGACAGCGGTCAGTCCGATCGCCAATCCAGCCATGACGATCGACGCCCATAAATGGGCCTCGAGCGCTGAAGTGGCAAACGTACCGCCATACCAATTAGCCAGCCATTGCGCCAGCGCGCAAAGCGCCCCGCCGACAAGAAACGCTTTTCCCGCATTGGCCGCGTACGGGGGAGAAGGTTGGAACGCTTTGACTTCACGGAGATAATCGGTTCTCAATCCCACGTTTTCGTCCCCCTTTGTCAGCGAAAATGATCGACAAAATATAGCCAGTGAAACAAAGAGCCCGCCACCTTGCCAAAGGCGATGGCCATCAATAAAGCGACGATTCTCTCATCGACCCCGATTCGTTTCGCTAAAATCGGCCAAACGTTCAGCACTTCGGTGAGCGCGGCGGCGAGCATTCCGACAAATATGCCGTGCAGAAGCCCAATCGGCGCCAGCCAATAGTTGGACAAATGGAAAACCGAATGGCGAAGGCTCACCCAACCGCCGACGAGAGCGCCAAACACCGCGCCCCATTCATAAGCGTGAATGCGCTTCATCGTTTTCGTCAGCTGCGTCAGGCGCGGGATGACGCCAAGCACGACCAAAAAGGCGACAAAGCCGGTTCCGACCGCCAACCCTCCAGCGAAGCCGACGAACACTACCAGCAAAATCTCAAGCGTCGTCAAGGTGCCTCATGCTTTCCTTGTTTTCATGCAAAATGACATACTGGTCAATGGCCTGCTGGTAGTTGAACATTTCGACTTCCAGAGGGCTGGGCTCCTCGTTGATGCGTTTGCGGAACCAATGGTTAAAAAACAAAATCATCCCGATCCCGAGCCCAAGCGAATATGGAATTTGCAAAAGAAGCGGCTTATCCACCGTCTGACCGGTGATCATTTCATACAAATGGCGATGCACCCGTTGCATGCTCACATCTTCGTGGAAATTCATAATCGCCATCGCCGAACCGACGAACAGAAGAAGCCAAACGAGCAGGAACACGACGAACGGAACTTTTCGCTTTTCATACACGACTTCAACGATCGTCTGCGATGGGCCAACCATCTGCACATCGAGCGATTCATCGACATCGAGCACGGCCTTGACCATTTGCATCATGTCGATAATGACGATCGTTTTATCGCTTGGCTGCACCCGGTAGAGCGGGACCGCCCGCAGCCGCTCGACGAGTTCGCCATCCGCCGCAGCGATTTGCGCCGCTTGTCCGAGCGTGACCGCCGCCCCCGGCTCGACTTGCACGCGATGGCGCGGCTTAATGAATACGGTGTTGGCCATTTGCTTCACACCTTTGTCTTTTTTTCATTAGTTTGGTGGACAGTCAAGCCGATCATGCGGTTCGGCCGCATTCACCATCGATTTCATAAAAATAGAAAAGAATGGGCAGCGAAGGCCCATTCTTTCATCAAGCAGGCTTCTAGCCATCCATTTTCTCTTTGATGTGCTGTAAGATTTTTTTCTCCAGCCGGGATACTTGCACTTGAGAGATGCCGAGTCTTGCTGCCACTTCGGACTGGGTTTGATCTTTGTAGTAGCGCAAATAGACAATGAGCCGCTCGCGCTCATCAAGCTCTTCGATCGCTTTTTTCAAAGCGATTTTGTCAAACCATGACGCCTCGTCATCGTCGGCGATTTGATCGAGCAGCGTGATCGGATCGCCGTCGTTTTCGTACACCGTTTCGTGAATCGACGTCGGCGTGCGGACGGCCTCTTGAGCGAGGACAACCTCTTCTTTGGCAATGCCCAAATGATCGGCGATTTCGGTGACCGTCGGCGCCCGTCCGCGCGCTTTTGACAGCTCGTCTTTGGCCTTGCGGATTTTATTGCCCATCTCTTTCAGCGAGCGGCTCACTTTGACAGTGCCGTCATCGCGAAGAAAACGCTGAATCTCCCCGATGATCATCGGCACGGCGTACGTCGAAAACTTGACGTCATACGACAAATCAAATTTGTCGACCGATTTTAACAAGCCGATGCAGCCGATTTGGAACAAGTCGTCGGCCTCATAGCCGCGATTTAAAAAACGTTGGACGACCGACCAGACGAGGCGCATGTTTTTTTCAATAATTTCATCGCGCGCTTCTTGATCGCCTGCTTGGCTGCGGCGGATCAGCTCCTTCATCTCCTGGTCTTTGATTGGCGACTGATCTTGCTTGACATCGACATCCATAGGCATGTCTCCCTCAGTTACATAGCGCTTGGCTTTTGGCAATATGCTTTTTCAAATACACGGTCGTCCCTTTGTTCACTTCCGATTCAATGATGACTTCGTCCATGAAGTTCTCCATAATGGTAAATCCCATTCCCGAACGCTCTAGTTCCGGTTTGGTCGTAAACAGCGGCTGGCGCGCCTCATCAATATTGGCGATGCCGACCCCTTCGTCCCTCACGGTCAAATAGACGATGCCGTCTTCAATGATGACGGAAATAGAGACAATGCCGTTCGGGTCGTTGTTATAGCCATGGATAATGGCGTTGGTGACCGCCTCTGAGACGACCGTTTTGATTTCCGTCAACTCGTCCATCGTTGGATCGAGCTGGGCGACGAACGCCGCCACCGTCACCCGGGCAAACGATTCGTTTTCGCTGCGCGCGGAAAATTGGAGGTGCATTTCGTTGCGCATTTACGCCACCCCCAATGCCTGCAAAGCAAATTGCTCATCCGCTTCCAAGCGAATAATTTTAAATAGTCCTGACATATCAAACAGGCGCTTGACGGCCGGCGACACCGCGCAGACGACCATCTGACCGCCCATGTTTTTGATCTGTTTGTAGCGTCCTAAAATGACGCCAAGACCTGAGCTGTCCATAAATGTCAACTGACCTAAATTGAGCACGATATGGCGGATGCCCTGGTTTTCGAGCACATCCGTCACTTGTTCGCGCAACGCTTCGGCCGTATGATGGTCGAGCTCCCCGGACAGGCGAACGATCAGCACGTCTTGTTTCACTTCTAAGTCAATCGCGAGACTCACAGCGTCTTCCTCCTTGTCCATTTCAGGATACGGAGAAGTTTCGCTGCCCGCGCTCGGAAATCCTGCCGCCCGACAAAACTAGTACCCGTTCGCCAAAGAGAGTGAAAAGGCGGCAAAACTTGACATCATCCCGCCTGCACGAAACGACTAAACACCCGCTTAAACAAGTCCCAAAAGCTCGCTTCTTCGACCGTTTGCTTGGCGACAAGCGGGCTGCGCACGATCTCTTTTCCATCCTCTTTCAAAATCAAAACGCCAAGCTCATCACCTTTGCGAATTGGGGCTTGTACCCGTTCTTTCACCTTGACGATTTTCTCAATCTGCTCGACCGACTGCCCCTTTTTCGTCAGCACCGATACCGGTTCCGATGTCACCGCTGCCACCGATGTTTGCTTGCCTTTGCTCACTTCCACGCGAGCGATCGTTTGATTCCGTTCGTATACCGGGTGGGTCTGATATTGTTGAAACGCATAGTCGAGCATTTTCGTCATTTGCGCATTGCGCGCTTTCGGCGTCGGCGCCCCAAAAATGACGGCAATGACGCGCATGCCATTCTTTTTCGCTGTCGCGGTCAAACAATAACCCGCCTCGCTCGTAAAGCCGGTTTTCAGCCCGTCAACACCGGGATAAAACTTGACAAGCCGGTTGGTATTCACAAGCCAAAACTTTTTGTCCGTCTGTTCGCGCAAATAGTCTTCGTATTTGCTCGTATATTTCGTAATATCTTCATACTTCAACAATTCGCGCGCCATCATGGCCATATCATAAGCGCTGCTGTAGTGATGTTCCGCCGGCAAACCGGTCGCGTTGACAAAATGAGTGTCGTTTAAGCCTAGCCGCTTTGCCTTTTCGTTCATCATTTCGACAAACGCCTCTTCTGACCCGGCAATCCGTTCGGCCAGGGCGACCGAAGCATCGTTCGCCGAACCGATGGCGATGCCGCGCAGCAGCTCGTCAACCGTCATTTCCTCACCCGGTTCAAGGAAAATTTGCGAGCCGCCCATGGAAGCGGCGTATTCGCTCGCCCGTACTTTCTCATCGTAGGAGAGCTTTCCTTCATCGATCGCCTCCATGATCAGCAACATCGTCATAATTTTCGTCATGCTCGCCGGCGGCAGTTTTTCATGAGCATTTTTCTCGTACAACACTTTTCCTGTGTCGCGTTCGATCAAAATCGCTGATTTCGCCTCAGCGGCTAGTTCGGCCTTCGCTCCCTTCGCCTCTTTTTCCTCGGCGTGCACGGAAAGGGGAAGGAACAGAAGAAGCGGCAAGAAAAGCAGACGAATGACTGTCGTTTTCATCTCCCAAACCTCCATTCTTTATACATGCCATTTTTTCCAACAGAGATATTTTTATACAAACGAACCCAAAATAAAAAAACGCCCGAAACCCACTGTTTCGAGCGTTTTCTAACAGCTTCGCCTCAGCCGATCGTCTCGTAAATGAGCGGCGGCGGAGCGGCCGGCTGCGGCGAAATCCGAATGGCCGCGGCCAGTTTTTCTTCCACGTCGCGCACATCGGCGCGGTTGCTGTGAATCGTGGCGAGCGTTTCCCCTTTTTGCACACGGTCGCCAATTTTCTTATGAAGCACGATGCCGACCGCCAAATCGATGGCGTCTTCCTTTGTCGCCCGCCCGGCGCCAAGCCACATGGCGGCCGTGCCGACTTCATCGGCAACGATCTCGGCCACATAACCGTCCTCGCCAGCGGCAACGGGGATCGTATGCGCGGCGCGCGGCAATTTGTCCGGGTCGTCAACAACCGACGGATCGCCGCCTTGGGCCGCCAAAAACGTTTTCATTTTTGCGGCTGCCTTTCCGCTGCAAAGCGCTTCCTCCAGCAGGCGGCGCGCTTCGGCAAGCGACGGCGCTTTTTCGGCCAAGTACACCATATGGCTGCCAAGCGTCAAACAAAGTTCCGTTAAATCGCGCGGCCCGTTTCCTTGCAAAGTAGCGATCGCCTCTTTCACTTCCAAGGCGTTACCGACCGCGTAACCGAGCGGCTGGCTCATATCGGAAATGACCGCCATCGTCCGGCGGCCGACGCGCTTGCCGATCTCGACCATCGCCCTAGCAAGCTGGCGGGCGCCATCGAGATCCTTCATAAACGCTCCGGCCCCCGTTTTGACGTCTAAGACGATCGCGTCAGCCCCGGCGGCGATTTTTTTGCTCATGATCGAGGAAGCGATCAGCGGAATGCTGTTGACGGTGGCGGTCACGTCGCGGAGTGCGTACAATTTTTTATCCGCCGGCGTCAAGTCGCCCGTTTGGCCGATAATGGCGATCTGATTCTCATTGACGAGCCGGAGAAATTCGTCTTTGCTGATTTCGACATGAAATCCGGGCACGGACTCGAGCTTGTCGATCGTGCCGCCCGTATGGCCGAGACCGCGCCCGGACATTTTCGCCACCGGCACGCCGACGGACGCGACAAGCGGGCCTAACACGAGCGTTGTCGTATCGCCAACGCCGCCTGTGGAATGCTTATCGACTTTCACGCCGCGAATGCCTGACAGATCGATGACCTCGCCGGAGTGCACGATCGCCATCGTCAACGCCGCTGTCTCTTCGGCGGTCATGCCGCGAAAATAAATGGCCATCGCCAACGCGCTCATTTGATAATCGGGAATGTCTCCGTTCGTATAACCGCGGATGATCCACTCCAGCTCTTCCGTCATCAGCGCCTTTCCATCGCGCTTTTTGGCAATCAAATCGACCATTCTCATCCCGATCACCTCTCGTTATTTCGCCAGTTCGGCGACAATCGCTTTCACGAGCCGCAAAAAGTCGGCTTTCACCCGCTCGGCTGTTTCGACGACTTCGTCATGATGGAGAGGAGCATCAGTCATGCCAGCCGCTAAGTTGGAAATACATGAAATGCCGAGCACCTCCATGCCGGCATGGCGGGCGACGATCACTTCCGGAACGGTTGACATGCCGACCGCATCACCGCCAAGCGCCCGGATCATGCGAATTTCCGCCGGCGTTTCGTATGATGGACCGGTGTTGGCGACATACACCCCTTCGTGCAGGCGAATGCCGAGCCTTGCCGCCGCGTCTTTGGCGAGCTGGCGCAGGCGCCGGCTGTATGCTTCGGTCATGTCTGGAAAGCGCGGACCAAGCTCCGGGTCGTTCGGGCCGATGAGCGGATTCGTGCCAAGCAAATTGATATGGTCGGAGATCACCATCAAATCGCCGGGTTGGAATCGTTCATTGACGCCGCCGGCGGCGTTTGTCACGATCAATTCGCGGACGCCGAGCGCCTTCATCACCCGGACGGGGAACGTCACTTCGCGAAGCGAGTATCCTTCATAATAATGAAACCGTCCCTGCATGGCGACAACGGTCGCCCCTTCAAGCCGGCCGTACACGAGCCGGCCGGCGTGCCCCTCAACCGTCGATACCGGAAAGCCGGGAATCTCCTCATACGGAATGCGAACCGCCTCTTCGATTTCATCGGCGAGCACGCCGAGCCCCGAACCGAGAATCAAACCGATCGCCGGCGATGCCGGCATGCGCTGCCGCAACACATCCGCTGCTTTTTCAATCGCTTGTCGATCCATCTGTCTTTCCCCCTTGCCTTCTATTCTAATCCGGAACATGGCCGGCTACGCTGGCGAAAGTTCCGACAAAAAGCTTGTTCCATAAGGCGGCATAGCGACGTGGAAGTTAGCGGCGATCGTCGCCCCGACATCGGCGAACGTCTCGCGGATCGGGAGCGGCTTTCCGCCTTGAAAGCGCGGGCTGTACACCAACAGCGGCACGTATTCGCGCGTATGGTCCGTTCCGTGATGCACCGGGTCGTTGCCATGATCGGCCGTGATGATCAGCAAGTCGTCTTCTTTCAAACGCGGCAGCACATCGTTAAGCCGGGCGTCGAACTCTTCGAGCGCATCGCCGTATCCTTGTGGATCGCGGCGATGGCCGTACTTGGCGTCAAAATCGACGAGATTGACGAAACTCAACCCGGTAAAATCGCTGCCGAGCGTGTCCACAAGCTTATCCATGCCGTCCATATTCGACGCGGTCCGCAACGACTGCGTCACTCCTTCATTGTCGTAAATATCGGCGATCTTCCCAATGGCAATGACATCATACCCCGCGTCTTTCAGCTCATTCATCACCGTGCGGCCGAACGGTTTGAGCGCATAGTCGTGTCGATTGGCCGTTCGCTCAAAACGGCCGGGTACACCGATGAACGGCCGGGCGATGACGCGCCCGACCATGTACGGCTCATCGCGTGTCAGCTCGCGCGCGATTTCACAAACGCGGTACAATTCTTCAAGCGGCACGACTTGTTCGTGGGCGGCGATTTGCAAAACGGAGTCGGCGGACGTATAGACGATGAGCGCCCCTGTTTTCATATGCTCCTCACCGAGTTCTTCGATGATCGCTGTTCCGCTCGCCGGCTTGTTGCCGATCACTTTCCGACCGGTGCGCCGCTCAAGCTCGGCGATCAATTCATCCGGAAATCCGTTCGGAAACACGCGAAACGGCTTGTCGATGCGAAGCCCCATCAGCTCCCAATGGCCGGTCATCGTATCTTTGCCGGCCGACGCTTCTTTCATTTTCGTATAGTAGGCCAGCGGCTGATCGACTTTCGGCACCCCTTTGATCTCACGAATATGGCTTAAGCCGAGCTTCGCCATATTGGGCAAATGAAGACCGCCGCGATGCTCGGCGATATGGCCGAGCGTGTCCGCCCCTTTGTCGTTGTATTTTTCGGCATCCGGCGCCTCGCCGATGCCGACCGAATCCATGACAATCAAAAAGACGCGCCGGTACATTGTAATCATACTCATTCCTCCCGTCTCCAGTCGAAAATGGTGATTCTCTTTGTTCTATTGTACCCACCACATCCCAAAAACAAGTCAGCCTTACTATTGGTCAGAAGTCTGACAACAAGGACAACCATCAAGCTCCAACAGATTTGATCACGGCCTAGAAGAGCGGTGAAAAACAGTGTTTCCCTTTGGTCGATGAGGAAAAGTGTGCAGTGTTGCAAAGTTTTTCTATCTGAGAAACGATGGCAGGAAGCGGTATGAACGATTGAATCAACAGTCTCCTAGGGAGCCGATGATCAAATCTTGAATACGAATTTGCCATGTCAATTCTCAACTCGAAAAACCTTCGTGCACCGATCCTTCCATTCGCTTATTCTTTCATCGATGAAGGGAATCAGCCGTCTTTCCCAACCTTCTAGGCGCGCGGGTGATACTGCTTGTATACGTCTTTCAAACGCGTTTTCGTCACGTGCGTATACATTTGCGTTGTCGAAATATCAGCATGGCCGAGCAGCTCTTGGACAGCGCGCAAATCGGCCCCGTTTTCAAGCAGATGCGTCGCAAACGAATGGCGAAGCGTATGCGGCGTCAATTCTTTTTCAATGCCGGCTTCTTTCGCGAGGCGCTTTAAAATTTTCCAAAACCCTTGCCGTGTCAAGCGTTGACCGTAATGATTCAAAAACAGCGCCTCCGTTGCCCGTCGGCGCGGATTGACCAACTGCGGGCGCCCTCGCTCCAAATAGTGGGTAAGCGCTTCAATCGCCATGCGCCCGATCGGAACGATCCGCTCTTTCCGCCCTTTTCCATAACAGCGGACAAACCCCATCGTCAAATGGACGTCGCCGAGGTTGAGCTGCACCAACTCGCTGACGCGCATGCCGGTCGCATACAACAGCTCGAGCATCGCCTTGTCGCGCAGCCCAAACGGCGTATCGGTTTGCGGCGCGGCCAGCAGGGCTTCCACTTCCTCGACCGACAGCACTTTCGGCAGCGTCCGTTCAAACTGCGGCGTTTCAATATGGACGGTCGGGTCTTGCGCCGCGATTTTCTCCCTTAGCAAAAACTGATGGAACGAACGGATCGACGCCAGATGGCGGGCGATCGTCCTTGCCGATTGCCCTTGTTCGCTTAAAAACTTTAAAAAATGGAGAATATGAAGGCGCTCGACTTCGCCCCACGCCTGAAGCTGCTCCACCTGCCGCAAATAACGCGCGTATTTTTTCAAATCCCTCTCGTATGAAACGATCGTATTGTGCGCCAAATTCCGCTCCACCATCAAATAGTGCAAAAAATCGCTCAGTTCGTGTTCCAACGCTCTCTACTCCCCATCGCGGTAAAAAAATAACAGCCGGTCAAGCCAAGTCGGGGGCGCCTGTTCGACCGCCGACACCTTGACCGCCGCCCCCTCGGGCTCATCGTACCGGTGATAGTATTCATATTCACGGTGAAACCATACAAGACTATAATAAAATAAAATGGTGCATCCCGTAAACAAAAGAAACACTTTCACCATTTGCCAAACGGTTTTCATGGCATCCTCCTTACTGGCAGCTTGGCCATTTGCTAGTATGAGGATATGCCATTGACTTCCTTATTTATACGCAAAAAACCTTTCCCATCGGAAAAGGTTTTTTATTTTTCTTCTTCCTGATGTTTTTGTTGGCAGCGGTGGCAAATGCCATGAAACGTCAAGCGGTGATCTTTAATTTTGAACTTCCACTCCCTCTCGACGATGGCTTCGACGTCCTCAAGCAAATCTTCCTGAATTTCCGCCACCGACCCGCACTCAAGGCAAATGAGATGGTGATGGAAATGGGCCGCTCCTTCTTTGCGGAGGTCGTAGCGCGATACCCCATCCCCGAAGTTGATTTTGTCGACAATTCTCAGCTCGTTCAACAGCTCCAGTGTCCGATAAACCGTCGCCAGTCCGATTTCCGGGGATTTTTCTTTTACGAGGAGGTAGACGTCTTCAGCGCTTAAATGGTCTTCTTCATGTTCGAGCAGGACTCTTACCGTCGCTTCCCGCTGCGGTGTCAGCTTATAGCCAGCCGAATGCAGCTGCTTTTTAATTCGTTCCACGCGTTCTTCCATCATTTCATTCCTCCCTCGCCATTCACCCTCCATTATAGCAGAGATGCGAGGAAAGGGGCAAAGTAAAATCACTATTACAAGAGAATAATAACGATTATTATATAATAATTAATATTATATTTACCACCCATTTGACCGTCTGCTTCATCAGCGAAGGCGAAACATACGCCTCGATCGCCGAAGAAACGAGCAGCCCGACAGCGGTCAGCGCCATCGCCGCCGCGTAGCGCATCACAAGCGGAAAGACCGGTCCATGCGGACGTTTCATAAACTGATGACGCACCATTTGCAAAGAAAAGGAGATCGAAACTACCCCCATGACGATCATCAGCGGAATGACGACAACATTTTGCGGCATGATGGAAACAAACGACAACAAAAAGCCTTTCCAGCTCATTTGGCTCACTAAAAACCCGACGGTAAAGCCAACGACGACTCCTTTTAAAAACAGCAGGACGAAAATAATAGGCAAGCCAATGACGGAAATGCCGAGCACCCACATCAAGGCGATGTATTTGACGTTATGCATATAGCTTTGGCGGAACATGTCGTGAGCGCTCGCCAAATTGTCTTTCGATACTTGTCCAAAAAATTGCGTCAAATAATAGTACAAGTCTTGTTTTTGGCTGAAACTGAGGCTGTTGACGACAATGGCGCCAAAAATGACGCCCATTAAAAATAGGACGATCACAAATACGTACAGCGAAGCGTGTTCGCGCAAATGAACAGCGGCAGCCGATTTCAGCGGATGGGTTCTCATCGTGCTTCGTCCTCCTACTTTGTCTCTTAGTAGATTGTATGTCCATCCGCCTTGGATATGACTGTTTTTCGAAAAAGCGGGACCGCCGCCGCGCCGGACATCCCGCTTTCCATCCCCATCGTTCCGCCTGCGCTCGGCAAACGGCCGCATGTTTGCCTACCTTTCGCCGCCAACGCTTTCTTCGCGCTCAGCTCTCCTGCACTTTTCCATATTTTCCGCCGCCACCGGCTTCGATGGCGAGCGCCCCGCTGCGGGCGAGCACGATCAGCCGAGCGAGCTTTTCCCCGACCGTCTCGGCCAGCGCTTCTTCCGCCGCCTCATGCAGCACGCTCATTTCGGTGCCAAAGCGGGCGAGCAGCTTTTCATACGCCTTCGGGCCAAGACCGGGGATAAATTCAAGCGGCACTTGATAAATATACGGCGGCCGCTTCGGTCCGTGCTCCGCCGTTTTCAACTCCGCCAGCCGGTCGAATACCCCCTTAACAAAGCGGTGGTGGCCGCACGCCGGACAGCGCTCAGCCTCAGGCGAGACCGGCGCAAGGCAGCGTTCGCACACCGTTCGGTGATATTTGCCAAGCTTTGGATTCAAGCCGTAATTGGCGATGATCGTACGCCCGTCTTCACCGCGGAGCGCTTTTTCCAACTCCGCAAACGTCGGGGCGGCAAGCCGCACTTGCTCATATTCGCGGGCGATTTTTCGCAACGAATGGGCATCAGAGTTCGTCAAATACGGATAACGGTGCAATTCGGCGATTTGGTCCGCCATCGCCGTATCGGCGCTTAACCCAAGCTCAATGGCATCGATCCGATCCGGGTCAAACACTTCTGTCAAGCTGTGTTGGACCCCTTTTCCGTACAAGCTTTTAAACGGGGTGAACGCGTGCGCAGGAATGAACCAGCCGCCGTGCTCTTTCGCGGCAGCTTGCAGCTCGCGGCCGGAGGCGTAAATGCGCTGCGAACTGAGCGATATGTTCTTCACCCGTTGGCCAAGCCAGCGGGAAAACGCGCGCATCGCCTGAACGGTCGGCAAAAAAACGAGGACGTGGATCGGTCCATGGCAATGTCCGTCATATACTTCGATTTCGCTGCCCAACAAAAGCGTCACCTTTCCGGCGCTGACGCCGCCTTCCTCATGTTCGCGCCACCCGTGCTTCTCCATCGCCTGCTCCAGCTCGCCCAGCACGTCGGGCACATGGCTGTCAATGACGCCGATGATGTCGATCCCTTTCACCTCAGCCGCCTCACGCAAGATGTTGGCCAACGTCAACGTCCGCGCCCCCGTAATTTTCACCGGGCGGCCGGAGGCGGTGCGGCCGATGTGGATATGTAAATCGGCGTAATAACGGCCGAGGCCGCCCTCGTTTTTGTTATTCGCCATTTTGCTCCCCTAGCGCGCGGCGCAGCTGCAAATATTGCAAGGCGTACGCCGTTTTCGCATCGTAAATGTCGCGTCGTTCAAGCATCGCAAGCGCCTCCTCCAATGTCACTTCCAGCAGTTCGACGAACTCATCTTCATCCAATCCGGCGCCATCTTCGACTTTTTCGAGCCCTTCCGCAACGTACAAATGGATGAGCTCATCGGCAAAACCGGGCGACGTATAAAACGAAATGAGATGGCGCAGCGAACGGGCCCGGTAGCCGGTTTCTTCTTCAAGCTCGCGGCGTGCGGAAGCGAGCGGCTCTTCCCCATGTTCTAGCTTGCCCGCCGGAATCTCGACCAATGCGCGCTCGAGCGCTTTTCGGTACTGGCGGACAAGAACGATGTTCCCGTTCGGCAACAGCGGCAGCACCGCCACCGCCCCCGGGTGTTTGATCACCTCGCGCCGGCTCATTTTCCCGTTTGGCAGCTCGACTTCCTCGATATACAAGTCAATGATGCGGCCGCTGAACAGTTTCTCTTTGCGGACCGTTTTTTCATACAACTTTTCCATCTCTTCATTCTCCCCTATCGATTGGTGGACTCTTTTCCATTGTACTACAAAGTTGGCCATTTTTTCGCCTCCGTTGTACAATGAACGTATCATCCATGTACAAAGGAGGCTGGCAAAGTGAAAAAGCGCCGCATCGGCACATCCGACTTATACGTCAGTGAAATTGGGCTCGGCTGCATGTCGCTCGGCACGGATGAACACCATGCCATCTATCTCATTCATGAAGCATTAGAGCGCGGCATCAACTACTTGGATACAGCCGATTTATACGACCGCGGCTTAAACGAGGAATTGGTCGGCAAAGCGGTGAAAGGAAAACGCGACCAAGTGATCATCGCCACCAAGGTCGGCAACCGTTGGCGCGCGGACGGAAGCGGTTGGGATTGGGATCCGTCAAAAGCCTATATCAAACAAGCGGTCAAAGACAGCCTGCGCCGCCTGCAAACGGACTACATTGATTTATACCAGCTCCATGGCGGCACGATCGACGACCCGATCGACGAAACGATCGAAGCGTTCGAAGAGCTGAAGCGAGAAGGCGTCATCCGCTGGTACGGCATCTCCTCGATCCGCCCGAACGTCATCCGCGAATACGTGAAGCGCTCGAACATCGTCAGCGTTATGATGCAATACAGCTTGCTCGACCGCCGTCCGGAAGAGTGGTTTCCGCTCTTGCGCGAACATAACATCAGCGTTATCGCCCGCGGCCCGGTCGCTAAAGGCTTGCTCACCAACCGCCGGCTCGAGCAAGCGAGCCGCGCCGTGAAAGAACACGGCTACCTCGATTATTCATACGAAGACTTGCAGGCGCTCATCCCGAAGCTGAAAGAAAAAACGGCCGGCCGCCGTTCCTTGACCGTGACCGCGCTGCAATTTTGCCTGCATGACTCGGTCGTTGCCGCCGCCATTCCGGGGGCGAGCCGGCTCGAGCAGCTTGAGGAAAACATCGCCGCCGCTTCCGCCCCGCCGCTTGACGCTGACGAATACGAATGGTTAAAACAAGTAACGAAGCGCTCGATCTATGACATGCACCGATGAAAAAAGGAGCCCACAGCGCCAACATGGCCGCTTGCGGGCTCTTTTTTCATCCTGTTTCCCTGTTCATCAGGCCACCTCATCATCTACATACTTGTCCCTTGCCGCCCCCAAGCCAAACACGATCATGACCGCGCAAACGGCTAGCAATAAAACGAGGGGTGGGAGAAAATGACCGGCTGCATCATACAGCGCCCCAAACAGCAGCGGGCCGGCCGCCGACAGCAAGTAGCCGACCGATTGGGCCATAGCCGAGAGCTGGGCGGCTTCCAGCGGACGGCGCGTCCGCAACGTAAACAGCATCATCGCCAGCGAAAACGCCATGCCGGCGCCGATGCCGGCCAAAAGCGCCCCCGCCCAAAGCAGCCAACCTTGGCCAGCCACAAAGGCGGCCGTTCCAAGCGCCATGAGCAGCACCGCCGAACCGATCAGCACTTTTTGATTGTCCATCCGCTCCGCGAGCAGCGGTGAGACGAACATCATCGGCAGCTGGGCAAACTGGAAGAAAAAGAGCAGCCAGCCGGCGGTATCGGCCGCCAAGCCTTTGCTTTGACCAAGCTCAGGCAGCCATGTAATGATGCAATAAAAGAAAAATGATTGCAGTCCCATAAACAGCGCCACTTGCCAGGCGAGCGCCGAGCACCAAAGCGAGAGGCGCCGGCTTCCCGCCGGGGTCCCACTTGCGCTCGACTTCTGGCGCCAAACTGGCGGCAGCCAAACAACAAGCGCCAACGCAGCAACCAGCGCCCAAAAGCGAAGCGCTCCTTCCCAGCCGATCCCCCACTCATCAGCGAGCGGAACCGCAAGACCGGAAGCAAAGGCGGCGCTCATGTTCATCGTTACGGTATACACGCCCATCATCAAGCCGACTCGGTGAGAAAACACATCTTTGATCAGCGCCGGCATAAGGACGTTGTCGATCGCGATGGCGGCTCCAATCAGCGCCGTGCCGAGAAATAGAAAAACCCCTCCCGAAAGCGGGCGAACGAGTTCCCCAACAAAGAGCACAACAAGCGAACCGAACAGCGTCCGCTCCATTCCGAACCGTCGGGCGAATAAAGCCGCCACCGGAGCCAACAAGGCAAACGCCAACAGCGGAATCGTCGTCAACGCCCCAGCCGCCGCGTGGGAAAGGCCCAACTCCCGCTGCAGGTCAGGAACGAGCGGCCCGACCGTCGTGAGCGGCGCGCGCAAGTTGGCGGCCAAGATCACGACCGCCGCCACCATGAACGCCGACGAAGCCGCTGTCCCCGCCGCCGCAGTTTTTTGCCTCATCCATCGTGTCCTCCTTTTATTTAAACTTGCGCCAGTCAAGCTCGCTTTCTTCAAGCAGCTCAGCAAACGACTTTCGCTCGTCGCGCCGGCGCGCTTCCTCACGGCGCCGCGCTTCTTCCGCCGCCCGCTGCCGCTGTTGTTCCTCAGCAAGCGCCCTCTTTTTCGCAAGCAGCTTCGCTTCGATGTCGGCGCCAAGCCGGTCAGCGAGCGTCATCGTCGACTGCTCTCGCTCTTTTTTCCGCCTCGCCTCTGTTTTCACGATGTTCACCCCCTTGCATAACAGCCGCTTGTTTGTCAAACAATACAACGAAACGACATGGAAAAGGAGAGATGACCAATGACGAAAAACCGCGCTCAAAAAGGAAAACCGGCCGATACGGTCAAACCGGTCATCGGCAAAGAAAAGCTGGAAAAAGCGATCCACCCAACAAAGCAGCAAAACAGCCCGCAATAAGAAAGATCATAGAAAAACCGTAACCGGCCCGGTTACGGTTTTTACAACACCTCGGTAATGTGCGGCATATGCTCGCCGAGCCAAGCGATCGCGTCATCAAGCGTCGCAAACTCTCTCGTTTCAAACGTCATCTCATTTTGCAAAAGCCACACGTCCTTTTTGTCTTGGTACGGACCGGCGACCGACCAATGAAGCAGGCTGTACGGGTCGTTTTCATGGGTGAACGACACCCATGTTTTTTGCTTCGCCACCTTTGCGAGCTGCTCGAGCTTACCGTTCATGGCCGGCTGTCACCTCGACAAGCGGCATATGGCCGTTCAAGATTTGCCTTGGGCTTTTGAGCTGAAAAACGGTCGTCCCTGGCTTGATGTCAATCGTCATCTCCTCATCAAAAAAGATGAGGCGCGGCCGTTCCACGAGCACCGGCACGAAATTCGTCTCGACGACGACATCGTCTTCATCCGCCTTGTCAACGAGCCATAGCGCCGGCACGCCATCGACCAAACAGCCGCAGCCGTCGGTGTCATAGTTGAGCTTTAACTGCCGCCCCGATTTGGCTACAATAGGGGTAAGCGTTTGTTTTGCTGCCTCAGTAAACGTGATGTTCACGCTCATCGTTGCTCCTTTTTCCGTTTGTTTCTTTACTATTCTACCCGTTGGCATGCAAGACTGTCAAAACGAAAGGGAGGAAAACCCGATGGCAAAAGGGCAAAGCAAAGTCACAGAAATGAAACGGCTGGTCCACACGAGGCCAGCCGTTTACTTTTGGAAAAACGCCCGCTTTGCCACCGTTTCGACAAGCCCCGGAGCGAGCCGGTACAGCCGGCTGCCGAAGTCCATCCAACGCGGCATGTTCACCTCGCGCGTCGGCGTCATCATCGCGGCAACCACGCGCCTTGCCACCGCCTCCGGACTTACCATCCAACGCGAGACGTTGCGCACATACTCTCCCGACTCATCAGCCGCGGAAAAAAAGTTCGTCTCCACCGGCCCGGGGTTGACGGCGGTGACAAAAATGCCAAAGCGCCCCGCCTCAAGGCGGAGGCTGTCCGTAAAACCAAGGACCGCATGTTTCGTCGCAGAGTAGACGCTTGATTTGGGCGTGGCGATTTTTCCCGCCTGCGAGGCGATGTTGATGATATGGCCGCTCTTGCGCTCTTTCATGTGCGGATACACCGCCTTCGTGCAGGCGATGAGGCCGAAGACGTTGACGGCAAACATTCGCTCCATTTCCGCCAAGTCGATGTCCTCGACATAGCGAAAGACGCCAAACCCCGCGTTATTGACCAACACATCAACCGTTTCCAACTCCGCCATCAACCGGGAAAAAACGGCCTCAACCATTTCCCGATCGCCGACATCCAGCCGCGCATAGCGCGGACGAATGCCGGTCTGTGCCTCAATCCGCGCGCTGATTTCTTTCAGCTTTTCTTCACTGCGCGCCAACAGCACCGGAAGCGCCCCTTGGCGCGCTGCTTCATCAGCGATGTGCTCGCCGATTCCTCCCGACGCTCCAGTAATGACGACATGGCACCCCTTCAACCGCACACCGACACCCCCGCCGCTTCATAGACGTAACGGCCGGCTTCCTGTTTTTTCGTCACGTATCCGTTCGCCTCGAGATAATCAAGCTGGCCGATCGTCTCCGACATCGTCAGCATCAACTGCCGTTCGTAAGCCGTGGGGAACAGCTTTTGACACACATCAAACACCGTATGCGGACGTTCTTTCACCATTTCGAGCACCCGCTCGGCGCGCTGGCGCTGCTTATCCAACCGCTCGCGAACGAGCGCCGGAATATCGGTCGCATCGTCGCCATGGCCGTTTAACGAACGAACGATGTCGTATTGCAGCATTTTCTCAAGCGACTCGTTGTATTGCAGCAACGGCTTCGGCCGCTCCGTCTCCCCTTCCGCCGGCGGCTCCATCATCGGATTCGGGGAAATATGGACGAGCAAATGGTCGCCGCCGATCAACAAACCATCCTCCTCGCGATAGAGAACGATATGGCTTTGCGCATGGCCCGGCGTTTCGATCACGCGCCACCGTGGCAAACCGGGAACCGCATCCCCGTCGGTCACGGCGATATCAACAGCCCGCCGGCTCGCGTAGCGAAGCGATCCGCCTTCTTTGGACAGCCGGCTAAACAAGCGACGATCGACGCCGCATTCGGTGAAAAAGCCTTCAAAAAAGCGGACGTACCGCTCTATAAACGCCCGCTCCCGGCGCAAAAACGGGTCGGCTTTCGGATGGCCGATGATCGGGGCGTGCGGAAAGTAATCCAGCAGCCCGACATGGTCTGGATGATGATGGGTGATCACGATTTGCTCGATCTCTTCCGGTCGGTAGCCGATCTCAGCGAGACGATGGACAAATCGCTGCCACGCTTCTTCCGTTTTCACTCCGGCATCCACTAACGTCAGCCGATCGCCAGCGATCACATACATATGCACATCGCCGACCGGAAACGGCGTCGGTACCGTGATCCGATGCACTCGTTCCTCGTTCATCGCATTCCCTTCTTTCCTTTCAGTTCAGTAGCGATCCGTTCAGACATTGAACCAAACTGAATGATGATTCACAAATCTTGTTATTTTACAGTTTACAACGATTTCATACGTTTGTCATTCCTTTTTCTGCCGCACTTCGGAAATGGCCAAAAAATTCACGCTTCTCTCTTGACAACCAGCCTTGTCCCGCGGCATAATGACAAATAACATCACCGATACGGCAAAACCGGCGATGAACAGGGCCAGTAAACCGCAAACGGCACCAGAGAGCGAAGCCCGCGGCTGGAAGGCTTTGCTGCCCTCTTTGCGGTTGAACCTACCCTAGGAGCTGTTAGGCCAACCTAAACGCATTCCCAGCGTTATCGGGACAGAGTCGGGCCTGTTTGGTGTTTGGACCAAGCTAGGCCAAAAAAGGTGGTACCGCGGAAATGAAGGTTTTCCGTCCTTTTGCAAGGACGGAAAACCTTTTTCTTTTGCCCCGACACCCGCAAGCGAAGGAGGAGTGAAAAGATGAACAACGGACAGACGATTGCGCTGATCGGCGCCGGCTCGATGGCGGAAGCGCTCATCGCCGGCATGACGAAAGCTTTTTGCCGTCCAACTGACGTCATCGTTGCCAATCGGCAAAACCGCGCCCGTCTCGAGGAACTGGCGCGCCGCTACGGAGTGCGGGTGGCCCCAAACGCCCGTGAAGCTGCCGAACAGGCGGACATCATCGTTTTGGCAATGAAACCAAAAGACGTTGCCGAAGCGATGAACACCATTGCCCCTGCCCTTTGTGCCAACCCGCTCATCCTTTCGCTGCTGGCCGGCGTCACGACCGAAACGATCGAACGGCTCGCCGGACGCGACATCCCTGTCGTGCGCGCGATGCCGAACACATCCGCCGCCGTCGGCTTATCGGCGACCGCGATCGCCGGCGGCCGCTTCGCCGCGAAAGAACATCTTGAGGTGGCCAAACAACTGTTTGAAACGGTCGGCATCGTCGCTGTAGTGCCGGAACGCGACTTGCACGCGGTCACCGGCCTGTCCGGAAGCGGTCCGGCGTATGTGTACTACTTGGTCGAAGCGATGGAAAGAGCGGCATCCGACATCGGCCTTGAGCCTGAAGTGGCGAAACCACTCATTTTGCAAACGATCATCGGCGCGGCCGAGATGCTAAAAGCGTCCGACAAACATCCGTCCGTCCTGCGCCGCGAAGTGACGAGCCCGGGCGGCACGACTGAAGCCGGCATTGGCGTGCTTGAGCAGTACCGATTTCAGGAGGCGGTCATCGCCTGCATCCGCCGGGCAACGGCCCGCTCCGAGGAGCTCGGCAGCGCTCTGCTCGCCGCCATCGCCGAAGCGTAAACACGATAGCCCCAGATAACTGGTGAAAAACGGTTGTTTCTCTATGAACGATGGGGGGAGCGTGTGAAAGGCG
>JAAROH010007637.1_pt1 | contig 78509 bp, 78 predicted proteins | sample 7248631 | NCBI WGS metagenome assembly JAAROH01 (sample SAMN09772309, study PRJNA484901) | compost metagenome | isolation source: Vermicomposting unit | place: India | reverse complement strand
ATGATTTTTTAGGTGACATTTTCACAGGTTATTGACATAGGTTTTTTAATTTTTTTGGATTTCTTTTTTCAACTTTTCTAAGTCTGAAATATAAACGTCCCGTAATTGTCTATTATATATTACTGCCGCTGGATGGTACAGAGGAAAGACTTTATACTCTTTACCTTTTATCTTAGCCCTATATAACTGCCCATGTACATCTCCAATCCTTATGCTTTCATTGAATATAGACCTCAAAGGTACATTCCCCAAGGTTACTATTATCTCAGGTTCAATTATATCTATTTCCTCATAGACAAACTCCCTAAAATCATCTATCTCCTTTATAGTAGGAGTTCTGTTAGATACTCTACCAGTTTTAGCATTGACTTTAGTGGGCCTATATTTCACTGAATTTGTAACATATATATCATCCTTGGTAATATTCAAAATCTCCAAGAATTCATCTAGATGCTTACCAGCTTGCCCTACGAAAGGCTCTCCAAGCTCCACCTCTTTTGACCCAGGAGCCTCCCCTAAAAGCATGATATGGCTATCTAAATTGCCATAACCAAACACAAGTTTTTTATCAGGATACCTTTCTTCTATTTTACTATTTAGTACATTTATCCTTTCTTCTTTCAACAACATCAACCTTTCATTATAGTATCATCCTTGATTGCTTAATACTTCATCGTACTTCTTCTTTATATTCTTAAAGTCTTCCCAAGCATCCTTCATTTTACTCTCATCCCTTAGCAAAGCTGCTGGATGATAAGTAGCTATAATGTTGAACTTGCCTTTTTTATACCAAACCCCTCTGTCTTTAGTTATCCTAAAATCCTTATGGATAATGTTTCTAGATGAAACTGCTCCCAAGCATACTATTATATCTGGGTCTATGATTTTTACCTGCCATCTTAAAAATTCTATACATACTTTGCTTTCATCCTCATAGGGGTTCCTATTATTAGGAGGCCTACATTTAACTATATTGGTTATATAAATCTCTTCTCTTTTTAGGCCAACAGATTCCATCATCTTGTCAAGAAGCTGCCCTGCTCTGCCTACAAAGGGTCGTCCCATCATATCTTCGTTGAAGCCAGGTCCTTCTCCTACAAACATCATCTTAGACTTAGGATTCCCTTCTCCAAAAACAGTATTGGTCCTTGTTCTATGTAAGGGACATCTTCTACACCTTCTAACTATGGTATTAAGTTCATCCAAAGTATACATATGAATACGCCTCCAAAATCGAAAACTTACCATTAAGACCTCTACACATACAATGATAAGTTAATTATTGCTTTGTAGTCAAGAAGGTTCCTAAAATGCAAAAACGCTCCCAAACCTTATCATTTGGAAGCGTTTTTAACATAATTTATTCTTATTCATTAGGAATAGGTTTCATTGTTGGGAATAATATTACATCCCTTATGCTAGTTTGATCTGTCAAAAGCATTACAAGCCTATCAATACCTATACCCAATCCTCCTGTTGGAGGAAGTCCAACCTCTAAAGCATTGATAAAATCTGTATCCATCATGTGAGCTTCTGCATCTCCTGCAGCTCTTTTCCTTACTTGTTCAAGGAATCTTTCCTTCTGATCAATTGGATCATTTAATTCGCTAAAAGCATTTGCTATTTCCCAAGTGTTTATAAAGGCTTCAAATCTATTAGTTAACCTTGGATCCTCTGGGTTTCTCTTTGCCAACGGTGATATTTCAACTGGATGATGAGTTATAAAAGTAGGCTGAACAAGATGCTCTTCACAGAATTCTTCGAACATCTCACTAATAACATTTCCTCTCTTCATATCCGGTGTAACCTCTAGTCCCTTTTCCTTTGCTACTTTTATTGCTTCTTCATCAGTATCTATTTGGTTAAAGTCAACTCCAGTATACTCTTTTACTGCTTCTATCATAGTCATTCTTTTCCAAGGTGGAGTTAAATCTATTTCCTTTCCTTGGTAAGTAATCTTTGTAGTTCCTAAAGCTTTCTCTGCAGCATAAGCTACTATTTGCTCAGTTATCTCCATCATATCCTTATAATCTGCATATGCTTGATACAATTCAATACTTGTAAATTCAGGATTGTGCTTATAATCCATTCCCTCATTTCTAAACATTCTACCCATCTCATAAACTTTTTCAAAGCCACCTACAATTAACCTTTTCAAATAAAGCTCATTAGCAATCCTTAAATACATATCTATGTCCAGAGTATTATGATGGGTTATAAAGGGACGGGCATTGGCACCGCCTGGTATAGTATTAAGTATAGGAGTTTCTACTTCTAAGAATCCTCTATTATCTAAAAATTCTCTTATAGCTTTAATGATTTTATTTCTTAATATGAATATCTTCTTTACTTCAGGATTTACTATTAGGTCTACATATCTCTGTCTATATCTTAAATCAGGGTCTTTTAGACCATGGAATTTTTCTGGTAATATCTGAAGGGATTTAGTTAATAATATGATTTCTTCAGCTCTAACTGAAATCTCTCCAGTTTTTGTCTTAAATACTTCCCCTTTAACTCCTATAATATCCCCTAGGTCAAGATAGCTTAGCTTTTTATATGCTTCTTCTCCTAGCACGTCCATTTTAGCAAATATCTGTATTTTACCTTCGCTATCCTGTAAATCCATAAAGCTAACCTTACCATGGCCTCTTTTAGCCATGAGCCTGCCAGCTACTGAAACTGTTTTGCCTTCTAATTCATCAAAGTTCTCCTTGATAGTTGTGCTGTGATGGGTATATTCATACTTTTCTATAAGGAAAGGATTCTCACCCATCTCTTGTAGTTCTTTTAGCTTTTCTCTCCTCATCCTAAGCATTTCATTAAGATTTTCTTCAGTTCCAGCCACAAGCTTCTCCTCCTTTATCTAGTAATGCTAATGATCTCGTATTTAATAGACCCATCAGGCACTTGGACTTCTACAATATCTCCTTTCTTCTTGCCAAGTAATGCACTTCCTACAGGAGATTCATTTGAAATCTTCCCATTAAATGGATCTGCTTCTGCAGAACCTACGATTGTATACTCCATTTCCTCATCGTATTCTAAATCCTTAACAACAACTTTTGACCCTAGAGTAACTATCTCTGTACTGATTTCATCATCATCTATTAGCTTTGCATTTCTTAGCATAGATTCTAACTTAGCAATTCTCTCTTCCAATTGAGCTTGCTCATTTTTAGCCTCATCATATTCTGAGTTTTCACTTATATCTCCAAAAGCCAAAGCTTGTTTTATCCTTTCCGCAACTTCTTTTCTTCTAACAGTCTTTAATTTATCCAATTCTTCTTCTAACTTTTTTAACCCCTCAAATGTTAAAAAAACATCTTTTTCAACCATAGATTATTCTCTCCTTTTTTTATATTATAATTTCTGTTATTTATTTAAACAAATTAAAGTTTTTTCGTTCATGTATCTTGACTATTATAGCCAAGGGGTACTAAAATGTCAAGCAATTACAATTTACCCTTTTTTTTAATTTTTAAATTCATAAATTCTTCTAATGTATAAATTTGTCCCCCTGCATATATACCATAAAAATCTTCTGCCTTTGGTTCAGCTAAGTACCCATAAATATGGGATGGCATCAATTTAGGTATAAAAGCATCTCCATTGATATTCACATCATCTCCTTTAAAAATGAAATCCCCAATGGCAACCAGTTTTCCATTTTGTATTAATTCATTACTAAACTGCTTGTTGATACTGAAATCAAAAATTATTGCATCATTTCTAATTTTTCTAATGTTTAAATTACAATTATCTATAAGATTAATTATAATTGAATAATTTGTCAAGATTCTATCTATGCTTTTAGAATAAAATATAGATAGCCCTGTTTTTTCTAATATATGCTGATATATCCTTTCTACACTTTCTTCTTTGAAATCTCCTGTAATTGTTATAAAGCCTACATTTTTGCATACTGATTCTATAGCTTTTATAGTAAGCTCTTCTTCTTCACCAATGATGAGAACTTCTTTGCTTTTTAAATCTTTATCAGAATATTTATATATATTATTTAAAACTAAAGATATAAAATCTATTGATAGGTCTATTCCATCGATTATCTTTAAATTGGTTTCCTTCTCTATTATATTTAGTTCAGTTCTGCAGAATATGTGCAGATTATCTATTAATATAACATGAGTATTTTCATCCTTCAATATTTCTATAGCCTTAACTAGTTCTTCAATCAAATCAGAAGTCTTGACAATTTCTTTTAAAAAAACTCCTGCCACTTTTCCTAATATATTTCCTTCTAGGTCATAAACATATTCTATAATTTTGGGTTTAACTGCAGGAACTATTCCTTTAGGAATTACTTTCCTTATCCCCCTATTAAAATAATCGAAGTACTTCTTCTGATCTATAATATACAGAAACCCAATAATTTTCCCCCCTTCAATGTTATTTTAATGTATTATATGACCTCACAAAACCAAGTATAACTAATCGCTCTTAATACTTTTTAATTGTTCCAAGTAACCCTTCAAAACATCTTCTACTTCTTTTCTGCTATTTAGCAAATTGATTTGGTTTTTTATCCTATTAGAATTCTTCATGCCCTTTATATACCAGGAGATATGTTTTCTCATCTGCTTTACCGCTATATTGTCTCCTTTTTCTTCACAGAGCATATTCAAATGCCTAATGGCCATATTTATGATTTCCTCATAAGTAGGTTTCACGTCTTCTTTTCCATCCATTAATAAGTTTATTCTTTTGAATATCCAAGGATTCCCTAAGGAGCCCCTTCCAATAGCAACTGCATCACAACCTGTATATCTTAACATATTTAATGCATCCATTGGTTCAAATATATCCCCGTTGCCTATTACAGGTATCCCTACTGACTCTTTTACCATTTTTATAAAATCCCAATCAGCCTTTCCTGTATAAAACATATCCCTGGTTCTGGCATGAACAGTAATTGCTGATACTCCTTCCTCTTCTGCTATTTTTGCAATTTCAATTCCATTTATTGAATTCTTATCCCATCCCATTCTTATCTTGATGGTTACAGGTTTATTTGAAACGCTGACCACCTTTTTTAGTATTTGCTTAACCAATTGGGGGGATTTTAAAAGGGCAGAGCCATCACCATTTTTTACAATTTTAGGGGCAGGGCAGCCCATGTTTATGTCTACAATATCTATATCCACTCTAGGATTTATGTGCCTCTTTACTATTTCAGCCATGACATCAGGATCTGATCCAAATATCTGCAGTGCAATGGGTCTTTCCTCTTCATGAACTTTTGTTAAATCTTCCGTATTCTTATCTCCATAATACAGTCCCTTACTGCTTACCATTTCAGAGAATACTAAACCTGCACCCATTCTCCTGCATATTATTCTAAAGACTCTATCGGTAACTCCCGCCATAGGAGCTAAGAAGATATTGTTCTCTAAATTAACATTGCCTATTTTCATGCTTTCACCTCTGTATGACTTCTATAACCTATAAAAAAGTAGCCTCACGGCTACTTTTTATTTTTTTCATATATTATGCGTAAACCTTCAAGGGTTAACAGCTTATCTATCCTATTAATATATCTGCTCTCTGTTCCAATCAAAGATGCAAAGCCTCCAGTAGCAATTATATTTTCCACTACTCCTTCTTGGTCCTTTATTTCTTCCATAATCCTTTCTATAATATAGTCTACTAAGCCAACATAACCATAGATCAAACCTGATTGGATGCTGTTAACTGTATTCTTTCCTATTACATTCTTTGGCTTTACTAATTCCACTTTTGGAAGTTTTGAAGTCCTAGAGAACAAGGCTTCGCTTGAAATTTTAATTCCAGGTGCTATAGCTCCACCTAAATAATCTCCATTCTTTGAAATGACGCAAAAAGTTATAGCTGTGCCAAAATCAACTATTATTAAAGGCCCTCCGTATTTACTGTAGGCTGCTACTGCGTTTACTATTCTATCAGCTCCTAGTTCCCTAGGATCGTCATATTTTATGTTAATCCCTGTTTTTATACCAGGCTCTATTAACATAGGCTTTTTGCCAAAATATTTTATGCTCATTGTAATCAAAGTGTGCATTATTGGAGGTACAACGGATGAAATAATTACATCATCTACATCTTTTGGATAGAGACCATGATATTTAAGTATTTGTTCAAATAATATTCCATATTCATCAGAAGTTTTATTCCTATCTGTTGAAATTCTCCAATCATTAATCAACTTCTTACCTTCATATACCCCAAAAACGATATTTGTATTACCAACATCGATTGCAAGTAGCATTTCATTCACCATCCATACCTAGTTTCTTTTTAAAGCAGCAACTACATTAGTTACAATTATTGTGGCAATAATAGCTTCAGGTATGCCGTTTGTAATGCCAATCCCAACTATAACCTTCCTTGCCATATCTACACTGTACCCTAGTTCCTTCACAAAGCTTTCAGCGTACAGAATATAAATACTAAACAATACTCCAACGGTATTAGTTAGAGTTCCCACAATAGCTGATGTTATAATCTCTATATTCTGTTTGCTAAGCTTCTTATTTGTATAGTAAAGCATACCAATTCCTAAAAACAAAAATAGGGCATTCAATAATACTGACCAATTGCTTTGGGAATTTGCGATACCAGTATATATTCCATATGATAAATAGCCAATAATGGATATCCATATTGCGTTTAATATCCAAAGGGTTCTTTTATTGCCCAAACCTTTTAAGGCATTGTAGATATAAAAACTAGTTATTCCAATTAACATTCTAGGTAAAATGGAAACGACAGGATTTAAAAAAGCAAAGGATACAGGGGTTGGATTGGTTATAGCTTGGAACATGCTAACAAGGCCAAATATCAATCCTACAAATACTCCTACCAATGGGCCCTCCATTATTGCTCCAATAATAACTGGTATGTGCATTGTAGTAGCTCTAGTTGGCCCTACTGGAATTAAACCTATAGGGGTCATTCCTAATACTGCAGTAATTGCTGCTAATACACTGGCAATTACCATCTTTCTGACAGACACGTTTTTGATGCTGTTTTTCATATTCAACCCTCCCGCTCTGGTTCCATAAGGATACCAGTCGATTTTTTTATTTATTTTTGAAAATATGTCCAACTCTTCTTAAAGAAGATGTTGGCAAAATAATTATAATTCTTATTATCCAACTTTTCAACACCAATCGAAAGAAAAAGATCTTGTGAAACTTTACCAAGTCCCATTAAGGCATGGCAAAACTCAAATTATAAAGCATGGCTGAAAAGCCATGCTTTATATCTATCCCCCAAAGAAATTTAATAATAAGCCTGCTGCTATGGCTGAACCAATTACTCCTGCTACATTTGGACCCATTGCATGCATTAGAAGGAAATTCTTTGGATTTGCTTCCTGCCCAACCTTTTGGGAAACCCTTGCAGCCATTGGTACTGCCGATACTCCTGCTGATCCTATTAATGGATTTACTTTTCCTCCAGTTGCTCTGTACATGATTTTACCAAACCAAATACCTCCTGCTGTTCCAAAGGAAAATGCAATTAGTCCTAATAGTAGAATACTAATAGTTCGCCATGTCAAGAATGTTTCTGCATTAGTTGTAGCTCCTACAGTCAATCCTAAAAATATAACAACAGTATTCATTAGCGCATTTTGTGCTGTTTCAGAAAGTCTATCTACAACTCCACATTCTCTCATTAAGTTCCCTAGCATTAGCATACCAACTAGTGGTGTTGCTGAAGGTAATAAAAGTGAAACCACTACAGTAATCATTATTGGGAATATAATCTTCTCTCTTTTAGATACTGGCCTTAGCTGTTTCATCATTACTTTTCTTTCCTCTTCTGTAGTCAAAGCTTTCATTATTGGAGGCTGTATTATTGGAACTAAGGCCATATACGAATATGCCGCTACTGCTATTGGACCTAATAGGTGGGGAGCTAATCTAGTTGTTAGATATAGCGCTGTAGGTCCATCCGCTCCACCTATTATTCCAATACTTGCAGCTTCTGGTCCCGTAAATCCTAGTAGTATCGCACCAATAAATGTTACAAATATTCCCAGTTGGGCTGCTGCTCCAAGTAGTATGCTGGAAGGATTAGCTATTAATGGTCCAAAGTCAGTCATAGCTCCTACTCCCAAGAATATAAGGGGAGGATATATTCCCAACTTTACTCCTTGATATAGATAGTATAACAGTCCTCCATATTCTTTAGTTTGCTGCACTAATTTCCCTGTTTCTGGATCTCTAACAATTTCTACTACTGGTTCTGCCATCATCCCAGCTAAAGGAAGGTTTGCTAAAAGCATTCCAAAGGCAATTGGTACTAAAAGAAGTGGTTCAAAGCCTTTCTTTATTGCTAAGTAAAGGAGGACAAAGGCTGTCAATATCATAATTGCATGTCCAATTGTGATTTCAGCCAATCCCGTACTCTTTAAAAAGCTTTTTAAGATGTCTATAAGCATTTATGTTACCTTCCTTTCATGGATTATTCTATAATTACCAATTGATCTCCAGTGTTTACAGAGGATCCCTTAGTTACAGGAATGCTTACCACCTTTCCATCCTTTGGAGCTAATATTTCATTTTCCATCTTCATTGCTTCTAAAATTATCAATACTTGCCCTTCTTTTACTGCGTCGCCTTCGTTTACATTTATATTAAGTATGGTTCCTGGCATTGGTGCAGTTACCACTTCTGCTCCTTGAGATACTTGTACTTGTTTTTTCTCTTCTTTTGGTGCTGGTTCAACCTTTGGTTGAGGTGCTAATTTTTCTGCTTTTGGTTCAACTTGCACAGCTGATGTCTGCTTTATAGTTGAAGTTGCACCAGATGTAATTTCTTCAACTTCTACTTCATATTGCTTTCCATTTACATTTACAATAAACTTTCTCATCTTTTTACCTCCTATACTATAGTCTTTTCATAATCTGTTCTGTTCTACCAGCTTGAGCCCAAGAAGGTATTGGTTGATTTATCCTTCTAATGGCTTTTATATTTATTTCGGGAATAGACACTCCTAAGCTTGCTGCTATTGCTGCTGAAATAACTGCCACTAACTCCTCATCGTCTGCTTGTTCACTATCCTCTATAATTTCATCCATTTTATTAACAACTGTTTCTTGTTTTATATTTTCAACTTGCTTTTCCTTTTCATCAGTGGAAATAGCTTTCAAAAGCTTTATCAAATAGGCTATCAAGATTAAGACTGCAAATACTACTGACATACTAAATACAGTAATTATCAAACTATCAAATAATGTTACCTTTTCTGCCAAGTCTATCACCCTCTCTATACTGGTATATTGCCGTGTTTCTTGGCAGGATTGGATTCTCTCTTAGTCTCTAGCATATCAAAGGCAGATATAAGCCTTGGCCTTGTAGTGCTTGGAACTATTACATCATCTATAAAACCTCTTGATGCAGCAATATATGGATTTGCTACAGTATCCCTATACTCTTTTATCTTTTCCTGCCTTGTTTCTACAGGATTATCTGAATTGCTGATATCCTTCTTAAATATTATATTTGCTGCACCTTCAGGGCCCATTACTGCTATTTCTGCTCCTGGCCATGCAAATACTTGATCAGCCCCTAAATCCTTGCTGCACATTGCTAAATAAGCTCCGCCGTAAGCTTTTCTTACAATTAAGGTGACCTTAGGTACTGTTGCTTCACTAAAGGCATAAAGCATCTTTGCTCCATGTCTTATGATTCCACCATATTCTTGGTCGGTACCTGGCAAGAAACCTGGAACATCAACTAAGCTCAACAAAGGAATGTTGAAAGCATCGCAAGTTCTTATAAACCTTGCAGCCTTATCTGAAGCATTTATATCCAAGCAACCAGCTAATACTTTTGGTTGATTTGCCACTACTCCAATTGTTTTGCCATTTAACCTTATATATCCTGTTATGATGTTTTGGGCATAATACTCCTGAATTTCGAAGAATTCATTATCATCTGCCAATAGCTTGATTATTTCCTTCATATCATAAGGCTTATTAGGATTATCTGGTACTAAGTCATTTAATTTTTCTTCTATTCTGTTTATATCGTCATTAGATTGATAAGCTGGTGGGTTTTCTAAGTTATTTGATGGTAGATAGCTTAATAGCTTCCTTATTCTCATTATGCAATCCTGTTCACTTTTATCTTTAAAATGGGCTACTCCTGATACCCTATTATGAGTATTAGCTCCTCCCAATTCTTCCTGGCTTACATTTTCTCCAGTAACAGTCTTTATTACCTGTGGGCCTGTTATGAACATCCTGCTTGTACCTTCTACCATGAATATGAAGTCAGTTAATGCTGGTGAATATACAGCACCTCCCGCACAAGGGCCTAGTATTACACTGATTTGAGGGATTACTCCTGATGCTTTAGTGTTGTTGTAGAATATCTTACCATAGCCTGATAAGGCGTCTACTCCTTCCTGTATTCTCGCTCCACCTGAGTCGTTGATTCCTATTATAGGAGCACCCATCTTTAACGCCATCTGCTGCACTTTCACTATCTTATTTGCATGCATTTCCCCTAGGGAACCACCTAGTACTGTAAAATCTTGGGCATACACGAATACCAATCTTCCATCTATAGTTCCATATCCAGTTACTACTCCATCTGCTGGTGCCTCTGTTTTTTCCATACCAAAATTAGTACACCTATGTTTTACAAAGGCATCAATTTCCACAAAGCTTCCTTCATCTAATAATAAGTTAATCCTTTCCCTTGCTGTTAATTTTCCTTCACTGTGCTGCTTTTCTATTCTCTTTTCTCCGCCACCAAGTTCTATATTCTTCTTGGTTTCAAGGAGTTGTTCAATCTTTTCTTTCAATGTTGCCCCTCCTTTAAGTAGTTATTCCCTTTCACATAACTCAATCAATACGCCATAAGTGGACTTTGGATGTAGGAAAGCAATTTTTGCTCCTCCTGCACCTTTTCTTGGCTTTTCATCTATTAATCTAATTCCTTTAGCCTTTACTTTTTCTAAGGCTTTCTCTATATCGTCTACTCTATAAGCTATATGCTGAATCCCTTCACCCCTTTTTTCAATGAACTTTGCTATTGGGCTATCCTCATCAGTAGCTTCCAATAGCTCTACTTCAGTATCTCCAATTGGCAAAAAAGCAGTTTTTACCTTTTGCTCCTCAACTACTTCTGTGCCAACACACTTGATCCCCAATACCTCCTCATAAAATTTCAGTGCTTCATCTAGGTTTTTAACTGCTATTCCTATATGGTCAATTTTTGTAACCATATTAACCCCTCCTAATAATTAATTAGATTTATGATCCTATCCTTAGCAGTATAAGGATCCATTTTCTTTAATAAGATGCTTTCAGCCAAATTATCTAGAAGATTTTCCTCCAAGGATTTATTTATTATTAAATTCAACAATTCCTCCTCGGCTAGCTTAATTATCTCAAGCTTAGCATTCTTTTTACGCCTTTCCATAAGTTTATTTGTTTTTTCTAAGTATTCTCTATGCTCAATTAGTTTTTCCACTAATTCTTCAATATTTTCATTTCTGCTTGCAGATACCTTTACTACAGGAGGTCTATAATCCTTATCGTGGCTTAAATCTAAATTCATTTCAATTTCCAGTTTTGTTTTGTCTGCTCCATCCAAATCAGATTTATTTATTGCAAATACATCTGCAATTTCCATTATACCCGCTTTAATAGCTTGAATATCATCTCCCAAGTTTGGTACCATGACCATCAATACTGTATCTGCTAATTTTACTATATCCACTTCAGATTGACCTACTCCAACTGTTTCAATGAAAATATAATCCATTCCAAATATGTCCAACACCTTAACTGCTCCCCAGGTAGCCTTTGAAATTCCCCCTAAAGAGCCTCTAGTTCCCATGCTCCTTATAAATATGTTTTTGTCTAAAGTCAAATCATTCATCCTTATTCTATCTCCAAGGATGGCGCCCCCAGTAAAGGGGCTGGTGGGATCTACAGCTAAAATGCCAATTTTCTTGCCCATTTTCCTAAACTCTTTGGCAAGCTTATCTGTAAGAGTGCTCTTCCCACTTCCAGGGGCGCCAGTTATTCCTATTACATAGGCATTTCCTGAATATGGATATAGCTCCTTTATTATGTTTATGGCTTCTTCATCGTTATTCTCTAACATAGTGATGAGCCTTGCACAAGCTCTTTTATCTCCTTTTAAAAGTCTTTCCTTTATATTCAACCACCGCACCACCTGTATTATCTTTTTAGGTTATTTTTTATAAATTCTATAACATCCTTAGTAGATGTACCAGGAGTAAATATCTCTTCTATGCCAGCTTCCTTAAGGCCTGGTATATCTTCATCTGGAATTACTCCTCCTCCAATTACTAACACATCATCCACGCCTTCTTCTTTAAGAAGCTGTACTACCTTTGGGAACAAATGGTTATGTGCGCCGGATAAGATACTTAAAGCTATAACATCCACATCTTCTTGGATAGCAGTCTGAACTATTTGTTCCGGTGTCTGTCTTAATCCAGTATAGATTACTTCCATTCCAGCATCCCTTAAAGCTCTAGCAATAACCTTTGCTCCTCTATCATGACCATCCAAACCTGGTTTAGCCACCAATACTCTAATTGGCCTATCCATCTCACATACCTCCTAATCGTTCAATATATCAATACATCTAATTGTACTCTTTATAATATGATTGATTGTTGATATTCTCCAAATACCTCTCTTAATACATCGCATATTTCTCCTAAGGTTGCATAGGTTTTTACTGCATCCAATATATATGGCATCAAGTTTACAGAACTATCCTTCGCAGCTTCCCTTAGCGCTTCTAGCTTGTTATTTACTTCTTCATTATTTCTTTCTTTTCTCAACTGTATTAGATTTTCTCTTTGTACCCTTTCAACCTCTGGGTCCACTTTTAATATGTCCTTATGGGTATCTTCTTCTATTTGGAATTTGTTAACTCCTACAACTATCTTTTCCCCTGATTCTACTTCCATCTGATATCTATATGCAGAATCCTGAATTTCTTTTTGGATATATCCCTTTTCAATGGCACTTACTGCTCCACCTAATTCATCGATCTTCCTGATGTATTCCATAGCTTCCTTTTCAATTCTATCTGTTAAGCTTTCTATATAATATGAGCCTGCTAATGGGTCAATAGTATCAGCTACTCCTGACTCATGAGCTATGATCTGCTGAGTTCTCAAAGCAATTCTAACTGATTCTTCTGTTGGCAATGCTAGTGCTTCATCCCTTGAATTGGTATGAAGTGATTGTGTACCTCCTAATACTGCTGCTAAAGCTTGAATAGCAACTCTTACTATATTGTTGTCTGGCTGCTGCGCTGTTAATGTGGAACCAGCAGTTTGAGTGTGGAACTTAAGCATCATGGATTTTGGATTCTTTGCATTGAATCTTTCCTTCATTATTCTTGCCCACAATCTTCTTGCAGCTCTAAATTTTGCAACTTCTTCTAATAAGTTATTGTGAGCATTGAAGAAGAAAGACAATCTTGGTGCAAAGTCATCAACATCTAAGCCAGCCTTTTTAGCTGCTTCAACATAGGCAATACCATCGGATAAAGTGAAAGCTACCTCTTGTACTGCAGTGGCCCCAGCTTCTCTAATGTGATAGCCACTAATGCTTATGGTATTCCACTTAGGTACTTCTTTAGAGCAGTATTCAAATATGTTAGTAATAAGTCTCATGGAAGGTTTAGGTGGGAAAATATAAGTTCCTCTAGCAATGTATTCCTTTAAAATATCGTTTTGGATTGTCCCTCTTAATTTATCCTTTGACACTCCCTGCTTCTCAGCAACGGCAATGTACATGGCCAATAAAACACTCGCAGGAGCGTTAATAGTCATAGAGGTACTAACCTTGTCTAAAGGTATACCATCAAATAAGATTTCCATATCCTTCAAGGAGTCAATTGCAACCCCTACTTTACCTACTTCTCCCTCAGATAGTGGATGGTCAGAATCATATCCAATCTGTGTAGGTAAGTCAAAGGCTACGCTAAGACCAGTTTGTCCCTGTTCTAAAAGATATTTGTACCTTTTGTTAGACTCAACAGCAGTTCCAAAACCAGCATACTGCCTCATAGTCCAGAGTCTACCTCTGTACATGGTTGGCTGTACTCCTCTTGTAAATGGGTACTGGCCAGGATACCCTAGCTTCTCATCATAATCCCAATCCTGTAAATCCAGAGGAGTATACAATCTGTTTATCTCTATATCTGAATTGGTTTTAAAGGTATCTTTTCTTTCAGGAAACTTGGAAATAGCCTTACTTACAGTAGAATCTTCCCATTTCTTTACAGAATCCTTAATGTTGTCTAATTTATTCTTATCAAACACCCTAATCCCTCCTCATTACGAATCACATATAATTAATCCATTCACTTAATATAATACATTTACTAGCAATAAATATCAAATATATTATTATTTCAATGCTGCCATCCCATGAGATGGATTCATGGAACCAGTATTTAATAGTCTTTCATGCCAGGACAATGACTTGCCTAATATATGGGGTATATGCTTATATGGGCAAGTATTAATTGCCTCTTCTAAATATGCAAATAATTCATCTTTATAAGCAGGATGAGCACAGTTTTCTATTATTTTTCTCGCCCTCTCTATAGGACTTAATCCTCTAATATCAGCAACTCCCTGTTCAGTTATTATTACATCTACATCATGTTCGGTATGGTCACAGTGAGATACCATAGGTACAATACACGATATACTTCCATTTTTGATTATCGATTGAGTAGTAAATATCGATATATATGAATTTCTAGCAAAATCTCCAGAGCCTCCAATTCCATTTATCATCTTGCTTCCAACAGTATTTGTAGAATTGACATTGCCATATATATCCACTTCAACTGCTGTATTTATGGCTATTACTCCTAACCTTCTTATTACTTCTGGATTATTGCTTATTTCCTGGGGCCTTAATATAACCTTATCTCTATATTTATCAACATCCCTATAGAACTCATCCAATCTCTTTGGTGAAAGGGAAAGAGAAGTTCCCGATGCAAAACTAACCTTCCCGCAGTCAATTAAATCCAATACTGAATCCTGTATTACTTCAGAATATACGGTCAGATTTTCAAAATCGGAATCCTTCAATCCTGCCAATACCGCATTGGCTACACTGCCCACCCCTGATTGAATGGGCAACAAATCCTTTGGAAGCCTTCCTTTAGCCACCTCACCTTCTATAAATCCTATTAGATGCTGTGCTATCTTCCTGGACACATCATCTATTGGTGCCAAATCTCTAGTTTTATCCTTAATATCAGTTATAACTATAGCTACAATCTTATCAGGATCACAGGGTATATAATCAACGCCTATTCTATCATCCACTTTAGTTATAGGTATTGGCTTTCTATTTGGAGGATTTTCTGGACTATAGATATCATGAAAGCCTTCTAGAGATAAAGGTTGACTTGTATTTATCTCTACAATGACCTTATCCGCCATTTCCACTATAACGTTAGAAATTCCTACAGAAGTGGAAGGTACTATCCCCCCATCCTCTCTTATGGCCACAGCTTCTACTAAAGCTATATCAATATTGCCAAAAAAACCTGCCTTAATCCATTGAGGGACATGACTTAAATGGATATCTCCATAAAGAATGCTACCATCATTTATTCTATTTCTCATATCCTTGTTGGTTTGATAAGGATATCTCCTCTTAACTACCCCTGTTCTTGCTAAGGCTCCATCTAATTCATCTCCTACTGACGCTCCTGTAATCAAGGTCAACTCTAGCTCTTCTCCTCTTTCAGCTAGTGCTAGAGGTACTGCCTTTGGATATCCAGCTGGAGTAAATCCGCTGGTACCTACAACCATACCCTTTTTAAAAAATTTTGCTGCCTCGGTTGCATCCATTATTTTATCCTTCAACGCTTCACAGCGTATCCTCATATCCATTAAATATCATCTCCTTTAATCTTCCATATCAATTATTTGTAAATACTTTTTATAGCATTTTCTAATAGACATGAGAATTGCATTTCTTGCAGAACCAAAATAACTTCTTTTGATTGATTCCTCAATCTTACTAATTTCCATTAATTTGTGGCCTACTAAAAGTTCAGAAACAAACTTCTTACCAGTTTTAGTTGATAAAGTTACGTCTGCTTCCAATATTTCACTGGTATCCCTATCCACAACTACTCCTATTGCTACAACTTTATATAGCTCCGTAGCAGTAATTCCTTCTGGTAGTTTAGCATAGCCAGTTATGAATATTTTGTTTTTTTCCATAAGACCACCCTCTGATTTAAAATTATGATTATATTGTATCAGATAGGTAGCTTATGGAGAATAATTGAAAACAAAACCATGCCAAATAAAGCAAAGGGATAGGTAGCTCCATATCCAGCAGCAGGTTCATCTCCCCCAACAGCTTCAATTGCAGCTCCTAATCCTGGAGTTGAAGTCATACCACCGCATATGGCTCCTGACAGCATTAGCCAATTTATCTTGAAGACATATCTTCCAATTGCAAAACCAGCTAGCATTCCCGCAACCCCTACGATTATTGAAACAAGTGACAAGAAAGCTCCAGTAGTAGAACTAATTGCGGAATCTATAACACTATATCCATATTTAAGCCCAACTATTGCTAGGAAAAATGCTAATGAAAGCTGCCTTATAACACTAAGAACATTGCTATCCATTCTAAAGTTCAGTCTACCTATTTTACCCACATATCCTAATATCAAAGAACCTATCAATACTCCTCCAGTAGAGCCTAAACTAAAGTCTCCTAAGGGTCCCATAGGTACAGTAATTTCTCCTATGGTATATCCAAACAAGCATGCAACTATAAAGGCTGCTAGGTCAAATTTTACGGTTTCAATTTCTTTAATATTACCCTCTTTTCGAGCTGACTCCATTTCTGCCTTATATAATTCTTTCTCCTTATCCACATCTATCTTGAATATATTTGGGAAAAAGTTTACTGCAAGTATAACTATTAGTACTCCAAAAGGATACCCTATTGCATGTCCTGCACCAACACTTGCTTCCGCTATATTTATAAACTTGCTTTTATGTTCTTCAGTTAGTTTAAAATCTTTTCTTGTAACCTCTTCCGGTTCTATTCCTAAAATCTCTCCAACCTTAATTTTTGCTTCATAATCTAATTCTTCAAAATTTCCAACAGTAACTGTCGCATGTTCCCTAGCGCTTTCCAACGCCGCTGCCAATCCTGGGGGAACTTGTTAATGCTCCTGTATAGACTCCTTCAACTATATATGGATTCATTCCTTTGCTTAGACGAGTCATACCATATGTAGCAGCTGCTGAAATAGAAGTAATGAGCAATCCCAAGACTATAAATTTAGCACCGTATTTTTTGATTACTATATTCATGTCCTTAGCTGCCAACAGTCCTACTGATGCGATAAAGAGTATTAGAAACACATCAAATAGTTCTTTAGGTATAATTCCTACTTTTAGCATATTTTCTAGTGCATCATAACCACTCGCTCCTGCTGGAAAACGATTGGCATATTCAGTAATTAACCATCCTACAACTATGCCAGTAAACAGCGCTCCAGAAACCCCAAAACTAAATCTGCCAAATTTGATCTTTCCAAATAGTAATCCAGTGACTACTGTTATGAACATTAGAATAAAGGGATTGGAAATCCATTCAACAAAGTCAAACAGGTGAATATTCACACCTAATCCCTCCCCCAAGAAATTGTTAATAAAATATCATTTAGTATAACAAAAAAGCACGGTAGACCAGTAGTTATACATACCAGTCTGCCGTGCTATAATTACTACTATGGTAGAAGGCCAATTCCTACCATCGTAATTATATGGCAGTAGCTAATCGGTAAAATATTCTCAATCTTTTATTAGTTATGATGATAACAAATAATTATTCGTTTGTCAATAAATAACCTTTTATCTAGTAACAATATATGAAACAGCATTAACTATTATTATCTTTTATAAAAAATTTTTTAACAAATAAAATAAAGGCAGCTTATATCAGCTGCCTATGCACTGGCAAATATCTCTTCAAACTCTTTAGCATCTAGAGTTTCCTTTTCAAGAAGAGCTTCTGCTACTTTGTGAAGCTTATCTATGTTTTCTCTAAGCAATTGTTCAGCTTTACTATAAGCCTTATCAATCAAACTTCTCATTTCTCTATCAATAGCTGCTGCTACTTCTTCACTGTAGTTTCTTGTTCTTCCAAAATCTCTTCCAACAAATATTTCCTCATCATCAGTACCATAGGTCATTGGACCAAGCTTTTCACTCATTCCATAATGGGTAACCATCTGTCTAGCTAGTTTAGTAGCTCTCTCTATATCATTTTGAGCTCCTGTACTTATATCCTTCAATACTAAGGCTTCAGCAGCTCTACCTCCTAGAAGAGTTACAAGCTGGGCTTCCATTTTACTCTTTGTCATATAGTACCTATCCTGTTCTGGAAGATATGCAGTAAAGCCTCCTGCTCCTCCACGAGGAATGATAGTTATCATATGAATTGGATCGGTATTTGGCAACAATCTGGCAGTAATTGCATGACCTGCTTCATGATAAGCAGTAAGCTTCTTTTCATCTTCACTTATAACCCTGCTCCTCTTTTCAGGTCCTGCTATTACCTTGATGGAAGCTTCCTCAATTATATGCATTGGAATTTTCTTCAAATTCCTTCTAGCAGCAAGTAAAGCTGCTTCATTTGTCAAGTTTTCTAAATCTGCCGGACTAAATCCTGGAGTCCTCTTAGCTACTACTTTCAAATCCACATCGTCATCTAATGGTTTGTTTCTAGTATGAATTCTCAATATCTCTTCCCTTGCCTTTATATCAGGCAACCCTACGGTTATCCTTCTATCAAATCTTCCTGGCCTTAACAGTGCAGGATCTAGTATATCAGGCCTGTTAGTTGCAGCCATAACTATGATGCCTTCATTGGTTGCAAAACCATCCATTTCAACTAGTAACTGGTTTAAAGTTTGCTCTCTTTCATCATGGCCGCCTCCAAGGCCAGCTCCTCTTCTTCTACCTACTGCATCAATTTCATCTATGAAAACAATGCATGGAGCATTTTTCTTAGCCTGATCAAACAAATCTCTAACACGACTTGCTCCAACACCAACAAACATCTCTACAAAATCTGATCCAGATATACTAAAAAAAGGAACTCCTGCCTCACCGGCTACTGCCCTGCTTAAATAGGTCTTACCAGTTCCAGGAGGACCAACTAATAAAACTCCTTTAGGGATTCTAGCTCCCATTTCAATATATTTTCTTGGATTCTTCAAAAAGTCTACTATTTCTTGAAGCTCTTCCTTTTCCTCTTTAAGCCCTGCCACATCTGCAAAGGTTACTTTTCTTGCATCCTCTCCTTTGTGAAGCTGGACTCTGGCTTTCCCAAAGGACATCACTCTGCCTCCGCCACCTTGAGACTGCTGCATGAAGGTAAACCAAAATACTGCAATTATAATAATCAAGAAAATAGTAGGAAGAGCGGAAACAAACCAAGGTTCTGTTGGTTCTGGTTCATCACTGACAACTATCTCTTTGTTTTCAACTCTACTCTTTAAATAATTATCGTAGAAATTATATATCATAACCTCAGGTAACATCACTGTAAATTGAGTTCCATCTTTCAATTTCCCATTTATTGTATCTCCAATAAAAGTGATACTTTCTACTTGGTCATTTTCCAATCTCCAGATAAACTCTGTTACATTCATTTCGGCAACTTGTTCTACATCCTGGCTAAGCATGGTGACTACGAATATTATTATTATCAGTAGAAGCAAATATAGGCTAGTTCCTCTAAAAAATTTCCTCAAAATACGTCCTCCTTTCAGCCTAAGTCAAATTATCTAAACATTATAACACAACAGCTTAAAAAAAACAATATTTCCTGTGATTAACACTTATATATCATTTCTTCTTATAGACTTCTTCTTTCAGTGATGCTACAAAGGGTAAGTTTCTATACCTTTCAGCATAATCTATCCCATAACCAATAACAAATTCATCTGGAATAACAAAGCCTACATAATCTACTGGAACGTCAACTTTTCTTCTCTCTGGCTTATCCAACAGAGTAACAATCCTTACACTTTTAGCCCTTCTCTTTCTCAAGTTGTCAGTAAGATATGATAGGGTAAGACCAGTATCTATTATATCTTCAACTATCAGTATATCTTTATCATCTATATTACACTCTAAATCCTTAATTATCCTAACTATTCCAGTTGATTCTGATGAAGTTCCATAGCTAGAAACAGCCATAAAATCAATCAAAACAGGTATTTTTATATTTTTCGCTAAATCAGACAAAAACATTACTGCCCCTTTCAATATCCCAACTAACATAAGATTTTTTCCTTGATAGTCTTTTGTTATCCGCTCTCCCAATTCCTTTACTTTTTGCTGAATCTCTTCCTCTGTCACAAGAATCTCCTTTATAACGTCTTCCATTTTATACCTCCTTAACATGCTGATTTTTAACTTCAATTATTAATACATTCTTTGTATTCTTTGTTATCCTGTATTGATCGCTGATTCTATATCCTACAACCCAAATTATATTTTTATCGTCAACCACAAGGGGAATCTTGTCTCTTTTATCTTTAGGTATTTTTTCATCAATAAAATAATCTTTTATCTTCTTACTCCCTTTCATGCCAAAGGGCTTGAATCTATCACCGCTTCTTCTGTTCCTAACATATATATTCCCAATCACTTTATCGTAATCAAAGTATTTGATAAAATCACTGTTTTTTATATTCTTAATTTCTAACTGCTCTATAGGTTCTACTTTGGTATTAAAACCATAGCCAATTTCCTTTACATATGTAAAACTGTTCAATTTTAACGTATAGAAAAATTCCTTATTTTCTTCTTCCTCTTTCCTTTCAATAATAAAATTATCATAGCTGGTCTTTGCTACAATATTATTGGTTAAATTTATGCTCTTGCCAGTCCCCCTTTCTAAAAACAAAAATACCACGTCAGAAATGTGTTTATATGTAAAGCCTTGTAAACTTCCATTTATCTCTAAAAGGCAATTTCTTATGATCCTATACTGTATACTCCTGTGTTGGCTTACAAAGGCATTTCCATCTAAAATTATACTATTCTTTGACCTTTCTTTCACTACGCTATTGTAAATTTTCTCGCAGTGCATTTCTATAAAGTCATTATCTATTCCTATGATTTCCGATGTCCTCCAAAGAGTATCAATTATATTAGGATTGTAATTTTCCTCAATATAAGGTATCAAGTTAAGCCTTATTTTATTCCTCCCATAGATGGGCTCTAAATTAGTTCTATCTATTCTGTACTCAATATTTCGCTCCTTCAAAAAATTTTCTATTTCTTTTCTCTCTATACCCAAAAGAGGCCTGATTATATCTCCTTTTTTGTATTCCATCCCCTTTAATCCATCTAAACCAGTTCCTCTTAAAATTCTCATCAACAAAGTTTCTGCTTGGTCGTTTTTATTATGAGCAACTGCTATTTTGCCTCCGCCTATTTTAGAAAGTACCTCTCTGAAAAATTCATACCTTAACTCTCTACCAGCTTCTTCTGAAGACATCTTATTAATCTTGGCATATTCATCCATATTGACGGTCTTTGAAAAATAGGGTAAGTTCAATCTATTAGCCAATTCCTCCACAAATTTTTCATCCTCTAAAGCTTCTTTACCCCTTACTCCATGGTTTACATGAGCAACAAATATGTTAAAATCAATATGTTCTCTAATCTCCAATAAAACAAAAAGCAAGGCCATAGAATCAGGTCCACCTGAAAGGCCTATCAGTATATTATCCTTATCCTCAATTAGATTGTATTTTCTTATAACATCCAGTACCTTTTCCTTCATGTAATCACCTTATGTATATTATACAATATTTGATTCAAGTTAAAATAGTTTTTATCCCCAAAATCAATACAAAAACAAAACTGACTAGGCTTATCATAAGCACATAGTCAATTTTACTTAAGGAAGGGCTATGGTCTTTTTCCATAAGAATTGAGGATAAGGATTTAAAATAAATATGATAATCCGAAAAATTCCCTTTAAGTCCCTCTATCAAAAAAGCCTTTATGCTGTTACGGATTGGGAAACTATTTACCTCCCTTATTATATAATCTAAATCAGATTTTAATGGGTTGTATTCTCTGCCGCTTATTAAAGAAACCATAACCATTGTTATGCTGAAAAGGGAGGCCAAAGTTGAGCTATTTTTAAATTTTAAGTTCCATGAGTTTATGTTATATGCAGGAGTATATTCTTTAGTAGGCATTGATTCTTTAACTAAGCTTCCCAAGTCCACAATATAGATTTTGCCCTTTCTATCAACTATAATATTGTCCAGCTTTATATCCGTATACTTATAGCCTAATCGGCTTATCTTTTCCACCATATCAACTAGTATCAGCCCTATTTTTAATACCTTTTTTATGTTCAAATTCACCTTTTCCCTTATTTTTCTTAGATTCTGACCATCTATATAATCCATAACTATAAAATGATAGGTCCTATTATTTAGCTTGAAGTCATCAAAATCATAGACAGTAGGTATGAAAGAATACCTCTTTAGTTCCACCATTCCATTATATTCATTTGTAATTGAAAATAAATCTCCTGAAATCTTAATAGCCCTAATATTTCCTTCCTCATCAACGGCCCTATATACTTTACCATAATTGCCTGATCCTATAGCCTTCTCTAACCTATACTTTTTCCTATTCCATTTTCCAATTATAGTTTGATTTTCTAGACTACATAATCTTTGATCAAGTATTCTTCATCATCTCCTTCAAATACCTTAATAGCACCTTCAATGGCACTGCCTGTTGGAGTAACTCCGCCTACTTCTATGTGGCTTATCTGCCTTCTTAGCTTGCTTAAATCATCAGTAAACTCGCAAAGCAATTCGTAGTCTCCCTTTATTCCAGGATATCTAATAACGCCAATCTGATTCTCCCCACTTCTTTCTTCTAAAAACAGCAGAAGTTCATATATGCTCTTTTTGCTGATTTCTATCTTATCTCTCATGCTGCCACTGGTATCCAATAGAATTAAACACTTCAAAGGGGTTTCATCTCCTATTTTATCTATCATATTTATTATCCTCTGTCTAATATCAGGTCTCATCTCCTCTAGCTCTGCGTCCATAATGTTCTTTAATTGATTGCTAACTACCTCTTCTATAGTTTGGTAAATTGACTGAACGGTAACCCTGCTTAAAGTCTTAGACAGACTATCTATATCTGTTAGCTCGCATATTCCTCCTCCCTTTTCAGCTATATTTTCAAGCTCTAAAATTGCCGATTCATCGCAGTTGTCAATAATCCCTATGGTACTAACTTTTATTCCCTTTTTTTGTGCTAATTGAGCCATTTCAGATGGATTTGGCCCTTTGTTGGACTTACCATCAGATACAACTATAATCTGCTTTATCATACCACCACTCCTATTTGGTTTTTTAAGGATTATTGACAACTTTTGGAATTATATACTTTTTAAATATCATCTTACTGTCTTCCAAACCTTTGTTACCATTACTGTCATATCATCCCTAGGCTTAAAATCACAAACCTCATTGGCTGCTTCTAGTATCTTTTCCCCAATAATCCTTGGATTTACACTATCTATCCCAGAAATCAGCTCCTTCATCCATAGCTCTGAATTCTCTATCTCTTCATTGGCATCCAACACTCCATCTGATACCATGATTATTATGTCTCCATCTTCCAAGTACTCTTCATACACATTGAAATCCACATCCTTCAATATTCCAACAGGTAAGGATTGAGAATTGATAACCTCTACTCTATCCTTTTTCTTTACAAAGGTTGCAGGAGCCCCAGTTTTTACTAGCTGTAGCTTACCTGAATATAGGTCGATTAGAGATATATCAAAAGTTGTAAACATCTCATGGTCTGAGCTTAACATGAGTATGGAATTAATAGTCTTTAAGGCCAATTCCTTATCAAATTTAGCTTCTATAAACTTCTCTAAAAGATTAATTGCTATATTGCTCTCACTATTGGCCTTCTTGCCAACGCCCATACCATCGCTAATAGCAGAATAGTATATGTTTCCACCTTCTCCAAAGGTATAGTTATCTCCAGATATTTTGTTCATATGATTAGGTATGGATACCACTTCTGTTAAGGCACTATACCTATTGCCTTTGATAAATTTGAATCTCTGTCTTCCTTCTTCCCCTCTGCTAGCGTTAAATTCTCCTTTCAAAGGCATGCCCAATACATCCGATACTATTTTCTTCACATGGTCATATCTGTTTTCATCCTTATATCCATTATCAACCTCTACGTAGATTTCAATATTGTCCTTTTCCAATTCCATGACTACCACATCCATTACATCCACCTTATTATTCTTTAATTCATCCAGTATAAGCTCTTCCATATCCTCTTTAAAAGTAGGATTCACATATATGTTCTTTGCCATTTCCTTCATTATTTTAGAAACCTCTTCTAATTGTTCAGACACTAAAAGCCTATTTTGGACTATCTTTTCCTTCCACATGCTGTTAGTCTTTAACTTTTCAAACTGCTTTTCTAGCTCTTCAATTACACCTTTCCTATTAGCACAATACTCCTTGATAAAATTGGGAATAGTGTTCTCTTCTATTGGTACATTTTCCTCCATTAGGCTTATTATTTTAAACATGGAATGATATGTGGTGTAGAACTTTTCCTTCCAGCAATATGTCCTTAAATTACAATTCTGACAAACGCTATTGGCTAGATTATCTATTATTTCATATACTTCTGTCGCATCATATGCCTGACTATCCTCAACGGATTTCCTAAAGGTTTGTCCCAATTCATCAAACACTTCAGCAAGTTCGTTTAACTTTTCTATGGTTATCTGATCCTTTATATAGGAATGGGCTCTCTCTTTGCTATTGTTAGCAATTGCTTCTATATAACCGGATAGCCAATTGTCCAAATACCTGTAACTAATTGAAAAGATACCTATAGATATTATGAGCTCCCTTAAGTTTATAAAGCTAACTCCATATCCATTTATATAGAAGCTAACAATTGCATTTCCTAATAGAAATCCCAACACCGAACCAGCCTTGCCTAATTCCTTAAATACCCCTGTCAGTAGACCTGCTAGTCCATAGATAGCCAATATAAAGGGCATTTCAGGTTGAGACATATAGGAGATGATCCCCAAAGTTATTCCAACAGTACTGCCTATGAAGCTTCCTTCTCTGTATCCAAAATATAAGATAGTCAATATGCAGATTATATTCTTTATAGATACTCCTAAGATGGATACAGAATGAATGCCAGATAAGGCTACAGCTATGGTTATTAATGAAGATATTACCCTTTCGTTTACCTTAGATTTTCTATTAGTCTCTGAAAATACACCATAAGAAAACATATATGATAGTGTAAACACTATTAATCCCTCAAAGGCACATAGCAATAGGTCATATATATAAATCTTGCCCTGCAAAGCTGTAAATGCTATTCTAACTCCTACAAAGATCATGGATATTACTATGGAGGATTTAATAGCAGTAAGCTTATTATTACCTATAAATCTATATATAAATCCAATCAATACAATGGAAGCTATGTAATCTATCCCCCCTATGCCATGAAAGGACAGTATACCTAATACTGCAGAAACGATAACATACCAATTATACCTGCCAGCTAATAAGTAACTGGAAATAAAAGCTATACCGAAAGGAGTAAGCTTATCTATAACACTGGCTCTGCTGATAAAAAAGGTTACAATCCCAAGAAAAACAAACTCCCTATTTAGAATCATCTGCTTCTCCTGCCTTTTACCTTTTGAAGAAACATAACTAGTATCCAACATCCCAAATCCCCCTTTGCCTTTTTGCAAAATATATTATCAAAATCAAAAAAAATATTTTGTCAATCCTTCTTGATAAAAACAAAGAAAATTTAGACATAAACTATTTAAAAAGTCTTTTATTCATTCATCTGAAGTATATAAACTTTAACCTTTCAATCTGTAAATACCAACAAAAAAATCATAATGCAAAGTAAATACTTTTAATGTATATTCTTGTATAATACCTAGCAAACAGCATATTTATTGCTTCTCAAATTTAACATGGGTTTTTCTTCAAATTAATGTTAATATACTGTATACTGTTTCAAAAAATAGAAAAGACTCCATTGATTTATAACTATCAACGAAGTCCTAAATACTATAGTTATAATATTTATTTTACAATAAGTCTATATTTCGCCCCCTGTTTCTGCTGCCAAAGCCCCTCCTATTTTCTCTCATCTTCAACATATCCTGTTTTTCACTGCTCTCTTTAAGAAATTTGGATAGCTTATCCTCGAAAGACATATTGCGCTGTTTTTCATCACTTCTACTCCAGTCGATTTCTATAGGATTACTAGATCTTGTTTTAGCTTGTCTTATGGAAAGACTCACCTTTCCGTCATCAGATATGGATAAAATTTTAACTTTAACTTTCTGGTCCTTTCTCAAGTAGTCGGCTACCTTTTTTACATAATCATCAGATATTTCAGATATATGGACGAGCCCACTTTTCCCTCCAGGCAACTGGACAAACGCTCCAAAATCTGTAATACCTGTGACTGTGCCCTCAACTACTTTTCCAACAGTTATGGGCATAAATTAACTATTCCTCCTTACAAAATATTATTTCACTTTAAGTATATATTAGAATGCCTATATTGTCAATAAATTATACTATTTGGTGAATTGTTGAAATATGTTTTTGTTATCTTTTTGTTTATTTATATCAATATATATCATCTCTCTAGGTTTAACTAAATTCAGCTCCTCCCTTGCAACTTTTTCTATAAATTCTAAAGAACCTCTTTTATCAATCTGTTCTTGAAGCTGTTCAATCTCTTTTTCCAATTCAACTATTTCCTGTTCTTCCTTTAATTTTGTTTCCTTTAGCTCCTTCATATAAATGCTTTGAGATATTAAAGTTTTACTTAAGTAAAAAACAATAAGTAAAATTATAAAATGTCTTAATCTAAATCCTTTTTTTCTCTTTTTCCTCTTCATATCGCATCACCTAGTATATTTATTCTATAAAGCTTACCAAAATCCTTTATTTTTTTTGAGAAATAATTTTTCTCAGCCTCACTATTTCCTTAACCGTCTCTTTAGGTATCCTTTTTATCTTTCTCATCTTTGCCATGCTAGGTGATATGACCTTTTTCATCTTCACAAAGGGAAATTTCACGACATAAACTATTCCTCTAATGGCAATACCAAGCCTCTTAAAGATCTTCAAAAATATGGGAAGCAGTACTTTACTCAAAATATTTAAATATATAAACCCACCTAGAAAAAATCCAATGAATACATAGCCTCTTAATTGACCCCAATTGCTTTTATTTAAAATATAAAAGAAGATCAATCCTATTCCTATCCAAAACAAGAGGTCTTCAATAATAGTCACTACTTTTTTTGGCTTGAAAAAATATCTTATAACCCTGTACAAATCAAAAATTATTCCTGACACTAAGCCTGCATAAACAGAATTTAAAAAAATATAGAATTCAAATTTTATATCTGTTGTCATCACAAACACCCTACATTACTTAAATATTTTTCCAATAAGATTGCCCCTTGAGCTAGAATCCTTATCAACATAATTGATGCCATTTACAATTCCACTTATCTTTACGCTGCCATCATCTAAATTCAATTTATCCACATTAAGGTTTTCTCCTTTTATTATCATTCCTCCCTTAATGGTCCTTAAGGTGATAGTGTTATCGTTAAAGCTACCTACGTGTTCTACTCCTGTTATAGTAACTTTATTTCTATCTTCAACCAGTATATTTTGATTTTTAAATTTCATATTTCCTTCAGTCATATTAAATCCACCTCCTACTACTTTCGTTAATCTATTATTATGAAAAAAAAAAGGCTTTTAGAACAAAGCCTTTAATCAATATATTCATATAGTTCTGATGCTTGATCCTTTTTTACATTGTCACTTGTATCCAGCACTTTTACCTTTACCACATTAGAACCAAAATTTACAGTTATAATATCTCCAACTTTAACTTCATCTCCCGGTTTAGCTACTTTATCGTTTATATAAACCCTGCCCTGGACGCAGGCTTCCTTTGCAACGGTTCTTCTCTTAATTATCCTGGAATTTTTCAAAAATTTATCTAATCTCAAAGTATCACTCCTACATAGCTTTTAATATAAAAAAACCAGGTCAACGACCTGATTTTTTATTCAGTGTAATTTTAAAGTAATAAGTAAGTACTAGACTATATAAGTTTTAATATAATACTATTTGTTAACAGCTTCCTTTAAGCCTTTACCAGCTTTAAATACAGGTGCTTTTGATGCTGGAATTTTGATAACTTCTTCTGGATTTCTTGGATTTCTACCTTCTCTAGCTTTTCTATCTCTTACTTCGAAAGTTCCAAATCCTACTAGTTGTACTTTTTCTCCTTTAGCTAAAGCTTCGCTAACTGCTTCTATAAATGCATTTAACGCAGTTTCTGCATCCTTTTTAGTCATATTCGCTTTTTCTGCCATGCTAGCAACTAATTCAGCCTTATTCATTATAAATTCCTCCTTTTCAAAGATTAATTTTTTCTTAATAGTTATTCTATATTAATAACAAAAATCCTTCTTATTATACTGTAATTTTCCCAAATTATCAATATTTATGTAATTTTGCCTTATCCCAAAGCTTATCCATTTCTTCAAGGGTCATCTCTTCTAGTTTTTTCCCTATTTTATTGCTGTACTTCTCCATCATCTCAAATCTAGCTATAAACTTGTTAACAGTTCTATTCAATGCTACTTCGGGATTTACCTTCAAAAACCTACAGACGTTAACAACAGCAAACAATAGGTCTCCTAGCTCCTCTTCAACCTTTTCTACATCACCACCTTGTAATTTATTTATGCATTCCATCACTTCATAGTACTCTTCCTTCACCTTAGCAAGAGCTCCATCTACATGATCCCAATCAAATCCGATTTGCGCAGCTCTTTCTTGAACTTTATAGCTTCTCATCAGTGAAGGAAGCCTTGGCATGTCTTTTAACCTTTCTGTGTAGCTCGAAATGCCTCTATCCTTATACTTCAACTTATTCCAATTATATACTACTTCTTCAGATTTTTCTACTTTTTTTTGGCCAAAAACGTGAGGATGTCTATGAATTAACTTCTTATTCAATGCAGTTGTAACATCTAATAGGTTAAACTCTCCCTCTTCATAGCCTATTTGACAATGGAATATCACCTGAAACAATAGATCTCCTAATTCTTCAACTAAGCTATCTATATCCTTTTTATCAATAGCATCTACTACTTCATAAGCCTCTTCAATTACACAGTCCCTTATGGTTTCGTGGGTTTGTTTTATATCCCATGGACAGCCATCTTTGCTCCTTAATATTCTCGTTGTATCTATAATATCGTCAATGTTATAAACTTTTTTAATTATTTTATCCATTTTTGGTACGTATATACTTGTAAGTGAATCTATTGTTTCTATTCTATCCAATTCAAATATAGGAATTTTTATCAGTTGCTCCTTTTCCTTCACACCAGCACTATTTACTACATATATTTCATAATCGTCCCCGTAAACTTCAGATAACATTAACTTTACATTAGAGGCAACTACATTATTGTACACTTGAACTATTAAACAATCAATATTTATATCCAAATTGTTCATCTGCAAGCTGGTACCATCGAGTATTTTCAACCCATTAATAGGATCTCTTTTAACGAGCTGTACAACTGGGTCTATAAAGCTCATACCAGCAAATACCTCAATTTGCAAATCTGCTCCTTCTTTCTGTAGCAAAAGCTCTACCGTTTTCTCGGCAACTAAGGGGTTCCCAGGTACCAAGTAGTTGATTTCCTCGTATTGCCTTGATTTATCTATTAAATCTTCAACAATCCTCTTGTATACATTTAAAAAATCATCTTCTTGCTCATAAACGTAATCATATGATTCATAGGGAATATTATTGTATTTAAAGTACTTTACCGCAGGATGTTTTTCTGTCCTTAAGTAATTCTTAACTCCGCTATTTATCTTTTCAATTACTCCAATGGTAATGGAATCAACATCTCCAGGACCTAATCCCAAAATGTTTATCTTTCCCATAGTATTTCTCCTTTGCTCCTTATGATTTTATCTATTAATAAGCTTTAATCTTACTAGCTTATCCGCAATTTTTTCCCCTTTTGGAAGTAGGGTAAAATCATCATATGTCAATGTTTTTGTTATCAATAACAATATGCCATAAGCTCCCGCTGCTACAATTATAGCCATCATAGTAGCTATTCTATCTTCTACAAAATTCAACATGCTCAAATAGGTTAACTTAGCTGCTACTGTCATACCTAGGGTAGATACTATAGGCTTTATGAATATTTCCTTTACGTTGAGCTTAATTCTAGTATATTTTCTCACACTCATTAAATTCAATAGGCTAGCAATCAAATATGCAACTACAGTGCTAATTGCCGCACCTCTTACATTTATCCATCCTATACCTGTTAACACATAGGTAAGAGCCACTTTTATAACTGCACCAATGAACAAGTTCTTCACAGATACAAAAGGCCTACCTAGTCCCTGTAGTATGGCAGTAAGAGATTGAACCAATGTCAAAAATATTACCCCAAAGGAAAGCACAGAGAGAATTTGGCCTGTACTCTGTATAGTTTCCAACGTATTCTTATAGTATAGCAAGTTTATAATAGGCGTTGCCAATATAAACAACCCAAACCCGCAAGGAAGCCCTATAAGCAGCGTAATTCTTATGCCTGATGCGGTAATAGTTCTAATATCGTGAAATCTCTTTCTGGCATTTGCCTCCGATATGGCTGGTACTAAGCTTACAGCTAAAGCTTGAGAAAATACCTGTGGTAAGTTCACTAGAGTTTGGGCCAGTCCCGTTAGCTGCCCATATAGACTATTAGCTTCCAGTTCCGTATAGCCTATGCTTTGTAGCCTTTTAAGTACAATAAAGGTATCTATGGTGTTCATGATAGGTGCAATAGCTGCTCCTATAGTTATTGGTACTGCAATAACAAGAAGGTTTCTGATAATCCTTGAAACCGGTTCTTCCTTATGTAATGTGGTAGTGTTCATCTCATCTTTTAAACTTCTTCTATTTTTTATATATATTGCTATCATTACTACAGTTCCTGCTACTGCTCCTATGGATCCTCCAAAAGAAGCTCCACCAGCAGCAATAGCTTTTCCTCTATCAAGCAAGACTAAAGTAAGTATGATACCTATAAAAACTCTAAAAAACTGTTCAGCTATCTGGGATAAGGCTGTCGGTATCATATGCTGTCTGCCCTGAAAGAATCCTCTAAAAGCCGACATTATAGGTACAAAAAACAGCGCTGGTACTAGTGCAATAAGAGAATAATAAGCGTTTTCATTCCCTAAGAATCTCACAATGCTCTTAGCGTTAAAGAATACAGCTAAGGAGGTAATTAAACCCGCTATTAATAAGCTCATAAAAGCTACTTTAAAAACCTTAAAAGCTCCTTTATAATCTCCTAAGGCTCTTTTTTCTGAAACCAGCTTTGCTATAGCCACTGGAAAACCTGATGTAGATACTGTAAGCAATAAAACGTATAGAGGATAAGCAGTTTGATAATATCCCATTCCTTCTGTCTTTATTATGTTGCTAAGAGGTATTCTATAAAAAGCTCCAAGTATTTTTACGATGACACCTGCAATACCTAAAATAGCAGCTCCTTTTAAAAAGTTGTTTCTTGCCATGAAATTTCCCCCTAAATTTAATCAAAACTAAAATTATTATATCAAAAATATATTTTTTTTAACATTACTTTATAACACAGGGCTGTATAATTAAACACCTTTCAACTCTTTTTTATTTATCTCCTAAAATAATTTAACCTACCAATTCTGGTAGGCTAATTTTCCATCTGCTTAGATAAAAATCCAGCAGCTGTTTCCAGAAGTTTTACCTCTGTTTCTCCAATTTTTGCATCTGGTTCCTTGGATAGAAGGATAACACTTCCAATTGGATCCCCTTGCATGACTATTGGAGCAATTACCTGAGCTGTATACTCCTCTGGATTTTCATCCTCATAGAATACCCTTATTGGTTTATTTTGTTCATTGGTCATATAAACATTTCTTGCTTCCATTATCTTTTCCAATTCTGGGCTTATTCTCTTATCCAAATATTGTTTTTTAGATCCTCCAGCTATGGCAATAATGTGATCCCTATCAGTAATTATAGCAATATGCTTTGTAGTCTCATATAATGCCTCACAATATTCTTCTGCAAATTCATTTAATTCACCAATAGGAGAGTATTTTTTAAGTATGACTTCTCCTTCTCTATCTGTAAAAATTTCCAAAGGATCCCCTTCTCTAATTCTTAAAGTCCTTCTTATTTCTTTAGGTATAACTACTCTACCTAAATCATCTATACGTCTGACTATACCAGTTGCTTTCATCGTGTCCCTCCTTAAATATATGTTGTGTTTTTATTATTTTACTAATAGGTATTTTTTATACATTTATGGTAATCTTAAGTTAAAGTATTTACATTAACACTAATTAATTAAAATTCCCAATTAAGGAGGTTTTTATAGCAACCATATATTAATCTTCATTGAAAAAATTTCTAATGCTGTTTATCACATCTTTTAGCTCAGCAAGTAGATTTTTCTTATATGTATATCTAAAAGAAGGAGTCCTGGACAAATCGAACCCAATTGAATTACCGTATTTTTTAGATAGATAGTGAATTAAATCTGGCGAAATATGTTCTTGAGAGTTAAATTCTAAAGTTATCACCCTATTAGATTGAGTAATATTTTGAATGTAGCACTCACTTGCATTATTTTTGATATAGGAAATGTCTAGTAGATTTTCAACCTCTTTAGGTATATCTCCAAACCTATCCACCAATTCATCTACCAGCTCACTATAATCCTTGTTATCTTTAACAGCCGCAATCTTCTTATAGATTTCAATCTTCTGCTCTTCATCCTCAATGTATTTTATAGGAATATATCCATCTACGGATAAATCGATGGTCGTATCAACAGTTTCTTTTACTGTCTCTCCCTTTAACTTCCTTATAGCTTGATTCAAAAATTTCACATAGAGATCATATCCTATAGACTCAATATGCCCATGCTGTTCTACTCCCAATAGATTCCCAGTACCTCTTATCTCTAAATCTCTCATGGCTATTTTAAAGCCAGAACCGAACTCAGTAAAGTCTTTTATAGCTTTAAGCCTTTTTTCTGCTACTTCTGTCAATACCTTATTCTTTTCATAGGTAAAATAAGCATAGGCAATTCTGTTGGTTCTCCCAACTCTACCTCTCAATTGATACAGCTGAGATAATCCCATTTTGTCAGCATCGTAGACTATAATAGTATTCACATTAGGTATGTCTAAGCCTGTTTCAATAATGGTGGTGCATACTAGCACGTTGTATTTCTGTGATATAAAGTCCATCATTATTCTTTCCAACTCTTTTTCACTCATCTGCCCGTGAGCTATAACTATATCTGCTTCTGGAACTAACCTTTTTAGTTGAGAAGCCATCTTGTCAATGGTTTCAACTCTATTGTAGACAAAATATACTTGTCCTCCCCTATTAAGCTCCTTGAGTATAGCCTCCCTTATCATCATCTCATTAAACTCTACCACATAGGTCTCTATAGGATATCGTTGTCCAGGAGGTTCATCTATTACGCTCATATCTCTTACCCCAATTAAAGACATATGAAGAGTTCTAGGAATAGGCGTTGCAGTAAGAGTAAGTACGTCAACGTTTTCCTTTATCTTCTTTAAGGCTTCCTTATGTTTAACACCAAATCTCTGCTCCTCATCTATTATAAGGAGGCCTAAATCCTTAAACTTAACGTCCTTAGAAAGAAGCCTATGGGTTCCAACAACCAAATCAACTAATCCTTTACCAAGCCTTTCCACTATGCTTTTTTGCTCTTTAGGGCTTTTAAATCTGCTTAGTACCTCCACATTTATAGGGAAATTGCTAAATCTCTCTATTATGGTATTATAATGCTGCTGGGCTAGTATGGTAGTTGGAACTAAAAAAGCTACCTGCTTGCCATCCATAATGGCTTTAAAGGCTGCTCTTAATGCCACTTCTGTTTTCCCATAGCCTACGTCTCCACATAGAAGCCTATCCATAGGCTTATCCTTTTCCATATCCTTCTTGATCTCTTGAATGCTTCTTAATTGTGCTTCCGTTTCTTCATAGGGGAAAGCATCTTCAAACTGCTTCTGCCATATGGTGTCTTTAGAAAAAGCAAATCCCTTTATAGTTTGCCTCTTGGCATATAACTCTAACAGGTCCTTTGCCATATCCTCTACAGCTTTTTTAGCTCTTTGCTTTACCTTAACCCATTCGGGGCTGCTAAGCCTATTGATTTTAGGCTTTACCGATTCTCCACCAATATATTTTTGGATTAAGTTCATCTGATCTATGGGAACATACAGCCTATCATTGTCCTTATATTTTATCACCAGGTAATCCTTTACTACTCCCTGAATGTTCAACTGTTCTACTCCAGCATACTGTCCTATTCCGTGATTTTCGTGAACCACATAATCTCCTATGTTAAGATCTGAAAAGCTTACAGCCTCTTTGCTGGATTTTTTCTTAACCTTTCTTATCTCCTTAATAGAGCCATATATATCCTTATCGCTGATCAATGCCAGCTTGATATCTGTATATTCAAATCCCCCATGTATACTACCGGGAACTATAAATACTTGACTTGATTTGATCTCCTTATCTAGGTCCTGAGAATATTCACATATGGTTTCCAAGTCCATCAAGGTGGATTGTAGGTTTTTTCCCCTATCTTCGCTGCCAGAAAATATGATTACCTTATATCCTCTATATTTATAATAATTCAGCTCCTTGCTGAGCAAATCCATATTGTTGTGAAAGGACTGCATGGATTTAGTAGCAAATTTTATTGCAGATACAGGGTTAAACTTAGTATCAATTTTGGCAATTGTAGTATTCAGTATGCAGATCTTCTTCTTTATTTTATCTACTAAATCCTCATACTCATAATTTATATTTTTATGTCCAGGAAGGACCTCTCCCATCTCCAGTACATCAGAATATCTCATAAGAAACTGCTCTTTTAGGCTTTCAGCTCTTTCTTCTATTCTTTTAGGTTCATCAATAAAAACTAAACTATTGTGATCAAAGTAGTCCAATATGCTTGAAACGTATTCCTGGGGTATATATGGTATAACCATATCCATATTGGAAACATATATATTCTCCTCTATTTCCTCAATGTATTCTCCAAATTTATCCTCTAGGTTAGCTTTAATCTTCGAATCCATCTTTTCGTTTCTAACTACTGCATTTAGTTCTTCCTTAATATTTTCAATGACTTTTCTCTTATAGTCTTCTAAAATCAACATTTCTTTTACTGGAGGTATATATACTGACTGGACCATTTCAATAGAGCGTTGACTCTCTGTATCAAAAATGCGAATAGAATCTATTTCATCATCGAACAGCTCAATTCTATAGGGATTTTCACTATTTGGAGGGAAAAAGTCTATTATTCCACCTCTTATGCTAAACTGTCCTACGGCTTCTACCATGTTTTCCCTTTTGTATCCTGTTACTATAAACTTTTCAGTTAAATCCTTTAAATCCACTACATCCCCTTGGCTTAAGTTCAGTGAATATTCCTTGAATATATGGGGAGCAATGAATTTATTTAAAATGGCATCTACGTGGGCAACAACTACTATGGGCTCTCCTTTAATTAACCTTGATAGAACTCTCAACCGATCTATAGACCTTTCAGAGCTGATAGCATCTACCTTGTAGAAGATGATCTCCTTATCAGAAAGCAACTCCACTGCTTTTTCATCAAAGTTCTTAATATCATCATATATCCTTTTAGCCTTTATCTCGCTGTGTACGATTATCAATATGGATTTATGTAGATGCTGATTTAAAGCATAAGCAATATGTCCAATATTTTCATCCATAAGACCAGAAACAGATATAGGGCTTTTAAAATCCCTCACATCTTCAATCAACTGTTTATAGGAAGACATATTCTTTAATGGATCTATGACCATATTGTGCATTTTACCGTCTCTCCTTGAATAAGACCTTAAGCCCAGGAGTTTACTCCTGGGCTTTTTTCACCCTTGAATTAAATTGATTCATGGCACTTTGAATGCCATCTTTTATAATAGCCTCTACAGCTAAAGCTGCTTCTTCAATTGCTAGGTCTATTTTCTCCCTTTCATCTTTATTAAATCTACTCAAAACAAAATCTGCTAAATCCTGGCCTTCTCTCTTTTGTCCAATCCCAATTCTTACCCTTGGAAAATTATCAGATTGCAAATGATATATTATAGACTTCATTCCATTATGGGTACCAGCGCTTCCTTTAGCTCTTATTCTAATAGTAGCAAATGGGATATCAATATCATCTACCACTACTATTATATTCTCCACTGGAAGCTTATAGAAGTTGTATAGATCCAATACTGCCATACCGCTATTATTCATATATGTCTGAGGTTTTAATAGTATAACCTTATTATCTCCAATATTCCCTTCACCATAAACTGACTTAAATTTAATCTTATTTACTTTTATATTATTTCTATATGACAGCAAATCTATAACATCAAAACCTACATTATGCCTCGTTCCTTCATAAGCTTTTCCAGGATTCCCTAGTCCTACAATTGCAAACAATCTATCACACTCCCTATGTTAGTCAAAAAGTATGCTTACAGATTCATCCAGATGAATCCTTCTAATAGCTTCAGCAAATATTGGTGCTACACTTACAACCTCTATTTTTTCAATTTTCTTCTCATCTGATAATGGTATAGTATCTGTAACAATAAACTTCTCAATAACAGAATTATCTATTCTCTCAATAGCAGGGCCAGATAGCACTGCATGGGTTGCACAAGCGTATACATGTTTAGCTCCAATATTCTTCAACACCTCAGCAGCTTTAGTAATAGTGCCTGCTGTATCAACTATATCATCCACAAGGATTACATTCTTATCCTTAATATCCCCTATTACGTTCATCACTTCAGAAACATTAGCTTTTGGTCTTCTTTTCTCAATTATAGCTATTGGCAAATCCAATATGCTGGCAAAGTTCCTAGCTCTAACTACTCCTCCTATATCAGGAGACACAACTACTGTATCTTCATCAATCATATCTTTAAAATACTCTGCCAAGATTGGTATCCCTGATAGATGGTCTACTGGTATATCGAAATACCCTTGTATTTGGCCTGCATGCAAATCCATGCTTATAACCCTATCAGTACCTGCCTCTGTTAACAGGTTCGCAACTAGCTTTGCGGTAATAGGTTCTCTAGCTTTAGTTTTCCTATCCTGTCTTGCATACCCATAGTATGGGATTACAGCGTTGATTCTACCAGCAGAAGCTCTCTTTAATGCGTCAATAAGTATTAGTGCCTCCATAAGGTTGTCATTTACTGGTGAGGATGTAGGTTGAATTATGAATACATCACAACCCCTTACAGTTTCTGCTATATTTACAAATATTTCACCATCGCTAAATTTCCCAACTTCACAATTGCCACAGGGAACATTTAGTTCCTTGCATATAGCCTCAGCCAACTTTCTATGGGCGTTCCCTGAAAACAGCTTTATTTGACCTTTGTCCAACACCTTGATTCCTCCTATTTGTTTATTTATCCTTTTTTAAACCTTTTTTGTTTACCCATCCACTTTTATTAACTTGTCTAGCCCTAGCAATAGCCAAAGCGTCTTTCTCTACTTCTTCTGTTATAGTAGAACCAGCAGCTATATATCCATATTCCCTAACAACTACTGGAGCTACTAGATTAGAATTGCTACCTATAAATGCATTATCTTCAACTGTTGTTCTATGCTTTTTACATCCATCGTAATTAACAAATACAACACCACATCCAATATTCACATTCTTACCTACATCCGCATCTCCAACATATGCTAGATGTGATACTTTAGAATTATCTCCTATATTAGAATTTTTAACTTCTACGAAGTTTCCAATCTTTAAATTCTTGCCTAGATGACTGTGAGGACGCAAGTGAGCAAATGGTCCAATTTTACAACCATCGCCAACAAAGCTTTCTTCAATGTAAGAAGAGATTATTTCCACATTGTCGCCAATTTGGCTATCCTCAATAACTGTGTTTTCTCTAATTACACAGTTCTCACCAATAACCGTTTTCCCTTTTAAAAACACTCCAGGGTAAATAATGCTATCCCTTCCAACTTTAACTCCAGGTTCTATATATGTATTTTCTGGGTTAATTATGGTTACTCCATTTTCCATGTGATAGCGGTTTATCCTATTTCTCATTATGCTATCGCAATAGGCTAGTTGTACTCTAGAATTTATACCATTGATTTCAGTAGAATCTTTCATTATATATGCATCAACTCTATAGCCTTCATCCTTTAAGATCTTAATGACATCCGTTATATAATATTCCCCTTGAGAATTATTGTTATCAATCTTACCAAGAGCATATTTTAATTGTTTTCCTTTAAAACAATATATCCCTGAATTGATCTCTTTTATACTCAGCTCTTTTTCATCTGCATCCTTATGTTCTACAATTTTCATTATATTATCATTCTCATCCCTTACTATTCTGCCATAGCCAGTAGGATCATCAATATAAGCAGTCAAGACTGTAGCATTGTTATCCTTATTTTTATGATAATCAATCAATTTCTTTATTGTATCCCCTGTAATCAAAGGAGTATCTCCATATAATATTACAACGTTATCATCATCTTCAATATCATCAATAACTTGCATAACCGCATAACCAGTTCCATAAGGGTATTCATCCCCAATAGGCTGATCCCTAAATATCACATCGGTATCTTTAAAATACTCCTTTACCTTTTGGCCACCATGGCCTACTATTACGTAATTTTTATTTACACCTGCTTCTTTGCTAGCTTCAATTACATACTCAAGTAGCGGTCTGCCACATATTCTGTGTAGCACCTTCGGAGTGTTGGATTTCATCCTAGTACCTTCACCAGCTGCCAAAATTATTGATATATCCATATAAACACCTCTTTTTATTTATCTACCAAATTATATTTTAACCTATTTATTCTACATATCCAATAATAAAATCCTCTTTTTAATTATAATATTATTTTTACCGTTTATAAAGTCATAGTAAAAAAGGACCCTTACGGTCCTTAATTATTTGCCATTAATGCCTTTTCATACTCCTTAAATATGGCATCCTGTATTTTCTTTCTAGTTTCAGAGTTAATAGGATGTGCTATGTCTCTAAACTCTCCGTCAGACATCTTTCTGCTAGGCATAGCTATGAATAAACCATTTTGCCCATCGATTATTTTAATATCATGTACAACAAACTCTCCGTCTAAAGTAACAGAAACTATTGCTTTCATCTTTCCCTCATCAGTAATCTTTCTAATTCTAACATCTGTAACTTCCACTGATTATTCACCACCTTCCTAGAAGTCCAAAAATATATACTAAACTAAATATTTTTTATATTCTATATATTTTTGAAAAATCCTTCTTATTTTTATTAAGTATCTTTCTTTTTTGTAAATAATTGTAGCAGGAGCTATTATGTTGTTATATTTATGACAATTTTCCAATTCTTATTTCTATTTCCAATCATTAAAAGTTACTTCTATTGCCTTTTTATAAAAAAAATAATATGATATAATCAATTAGTGGCAAAAAAACATTCTTCTGAATAAGATAATATTAATACATATTGGTAATAATATTGAAGAAGGCCTTGAATCAGATAATACAGGAGGTAAATATATGTTTACATTTTATCTAGATGAACACAAATACAATCACATACATCTTATTGGAATTGGCGGAATCAGCATGAGCGGCTTAGCAGAAATTCTCATATCAAAAGGCTATAAAGTTTCTGGTTCTGATATGCATGTTAGCTCAACAATAGATAGATTAAAATCCTTAGGAGCTGATATATACATAGGTCACAGCAAGGATAACATTAAAGATGCTGACCTAGTTATATATACTGATGCTATTGCAAAAGACAACGAGGAACTATTAGAAGCTATTAATAAAAATATTGTTACAGTTGACAGGGCAACTTTCCTTGGAGCTTTAATGAAAAACTACAATAACTCCATTGCAGTTTCAGGAACTCATGGAAAAACCACTACAACTAGTATGATAGCAACCATACTAAACAGCTCAGATGAGGATCCTACCATACTCCTTGGAGGTTTGCTAGATGAAATTGGTGGAAATGTAAAATTGGGTAGCAATAATATCTTACTTACTGAAGCTTGCGAATACAAAGGAAATATTACTAAGTTCTTTCCAAATATAGCCGTAATCCTAAATATGGAAGAAGAACATCTAGACTTTTATAAGAATATTGACCATATAGTAAACACATTTATCCAATATTCTAATAACATTAAAGCTGGCGGCTATCTTGTAATCAATGTAGATGACAAAAACGCAAAAAAGGTTATAGAAAATACTAATACAAAGGTCGTAACCTTCGGAATTAAAGAAAAAGCAGACTACACCGCTGAAAAGATTTCCTTTGATTCCAATGGCTATCCTATGTTCATGCTTAATATAAGGCGCAAGTCTTTATATCCTGTTAAGTTAAGCGTAATGGGATTTCACAACATCTATAATGCTCTAGCCAGCATTGCTGTTGCAGATATATTAAACATCCCAATAGAAACTATCATAAATAGCTTGCAAAGATTTAAAGGAACTCATAGAAGATTGGAGCTAAAAGGATATGTAAATGGCATAAGAATAATAGATGATTATGCCCACCATCCTACTGAAATCAAAGCTTCATTAAGCGCTTTAAGAAATACCACCAAAAATAAAATCTGGTGCATCTTCCAACCTCATACTTACACAAGGACAAAGATGTTTCTAGACGAATTTGCTAAATCCTTTTCCAATGCAGATAAAGTTATCATACCGGATATCTATGCAGCTCGAGAGAAGGATAATGGAATAGTCCATTCAACAGATTTGGTAAAAGCTCTTATAGATAATGGAGTAGATGCAGAATACATTTCCTCCTTTGAGAATATAGAAAACTACATTTTAAACAACGCTAGAAAAGGCGATGTGGTAGTTACCATGGGAGCAGGAAATGTATATAAGATAGGAGAAAATTTGCTAGAATCCAATAAAAAAGAAGCTATTTAACCCCCACTATTGGGGGGTTAAATCTTTTTTAGCTTCCACATTATAGATTTCCTCTATCAACTTTTTAGTTTCCTGTGAATTGAATATAAAATATGACAATACCTTTCCACCATATCTCCTGAATTCTGGTTTCCCAGGCAATGTAATAAACTTAATATTATCAGCTTCCATATTGAGCATCTTTGTAGCATAATATAGTGCTTCGAATAAACTTATATCTGTTTCCACATATTCATATACATTTTTTATGACAACTGGTAAGCGAAAAGACAAGGCCTTCTTTGCAAAGGACTTAAGAAACTCCTGTTGAGCTTTAATCCGTCCTAGATCTCCTTCTATATATCCCTTTCTATACCTTAAAAACTGCAAAGCCTTATCCCCATTAAGTACCTGCCTTCCAGCTTTCAGATTGATACGTAAAGGTGGGTTTGCAGAAAGATCCTGATACTTCATGTCAAAGGGGACTACTACTTCTACCCCTCCTAAGGAATCCACGATATTCTTTACTCCTTCATAATCCAAAACAACATAATGATGGATAGGAACTTGGTGAAATATATAGGATACTGCTTGCTTCATGCCCTCAGCCCCATGGCTTTCGTATATGGCATTTATCTTTCTCTGTTCTGCTAAATCATATCCTTTCCTATATATATAGGTATCTCTAGGTATTGAAACAGCATAAACATCCTTTTTATTTAAATCAAAGGACAAAAAGATTATGGTATCAGTTCTGACATCTTCCATTCCCATTATAACCGCATTTATCCTTTTGCTCTTCTTAATAGCTTCTTCTAAAGAAGAAAAACTTTCCTCCTTTATTATCTCTTCTTCCTTTTCGACCGTTTTCTCCAGTTCTTTATCTTGAGTTTCTTCTTTCTGTTTTTCTAATTTCCCACCTCCTATTTGGCTAACTATACCCAGATTATTATCTTCATGTTCATTCTTTAAATATGAATATGAACCTAATGCCATTGCAACAAAAAAGAAAATAAACGATATAGAAAATACCTTCCAAAAAGTTCTCATAGAACAAAGTTCACCCTTTAATAAGATTGTTCCTATATAGTTTTACCAATTATCCTTAATATATAAAAATAACTTTCCCTTTTAATTAAAGGAAAGTTATGCCATTTAAAATATATAATTTTAATCCTTACCTAACAGTTGAAACATGTTCTTCTTATACTTTTCTACTCCTGGTTGATCAAAGGGATTAACACCTAATATGTATCCACTTATAGCACAGGCTTTTTCAAAGAAATACATCAATTTACCAATATAGTATTCATTTAATTCAGGTATATTTATTATCAGATTAGGTACCTGCCCTTCAGTATGAGCTTTTACAGTTCCTTCAAAGGCCTTTTTGTTTACAAAATCCACTGTTTTACCTGCAATAAAGTTTAAGCCATCTATATCATCTTCTATTTCTTTTACTTTTAGATCTCTCCTTGGTGTCTCCACATTAATGGTAGTCTCAAATATATTCCTCTTTCCATCCTGAATCAGCTGCCCTAAGGAGTGCAAATCAGTAGTAAAGTTAACAGATGATGGGAATATTCCCTTATTGTCCTTTCCTTCGCTTTCTCCAAAGAGCTGCTTCCACCATTCAGCTAAATACTTGAGATTTGGTTCATAAGTAACGAGGATCTCTATGTCTTTTCCCTTTCTATACAGTATATTTCTTATAACAGCGTATTTATAGCATATGTTATCATGAACATCCTTCGAATACTCTTCTAAGCCATCTATAAAACCAGCCACAAAGCTATTTAAATCCAGTCCTGAAACTGCTATAGGCAGCAGGCCCACAGCAGTTAATACAGAATATCTTCCCCCTATGTTATCAGGAATAACAAAAGAAGTATATCCTTCTTCCTGGCTTAATCTCCTCAAAACTCCCTTATTTTCATCCGTGGTAACATATATTCTATCTCTAGCACCATCTTTACCATATTTAGACTCCATATACTCCTTAAATATTCTAAAGGCTATAGCTGGCTCCAAAGTAGTTCCAGATTTGGATATGACATTGATGCTAATATCCTTATTCTCCAATATGTCCAACAAATCCAAAATGTAAGAGCTACTCATATTGTTGCCTACATAATATATTTCAGGTCCTTTTCTCATTTTCCTGGGCAATTGATTATAGAAGTTGTGGTGTAGTGCTTCTATACATGCCCTTGCGCCCAAGTAGGATCCTCCAACACCTATAACAACTAAAGCATCCGAAGTATTTCTGATATTGTCCGCTGCGCCTTTTATCCTTTCTAAATCCTCTTTTGTTATCTTTTTAGGTAATTGAAGCCATCCTGTAAACTCCCTGCCTAATCCACATCCACTGTGAAGCAGATCATGGGCAGTTCTTGCAATGGGAATTAAGCTTTCTATCTCAGCACTTTCAATCAAACTTCTAGAATAGTCAAAGGTGATATTGGCCATTAATTCAAAACCTCCATGAGAAGAAGTGCATAATCGTCAATTTGTTCTCCCCATCTGAAGTTTTCAACCTCTTCTATAACCCTATTTAGTATATTGGAATCATCAGTTTTTATTATATCTATTATCCTATCCACGCCGAATTGATTTTTATTTCTATCTTTAACTTCCACAATCCCATCAGTAAAAAACAGTATTTTTTCTCCCTTTGATAATATTATTTCACTTTCTTCATAAAAAATTTCATTAAATATCAGAGAAATAGGGAGGCCTTTCATATTTAAAAATTCTATACTGTGGGAATTATATTTAATAGGCACACAGTTATGGCCAGCATTAGCATATTTTAAGCTATGGTCCTTTATATTGTATACAGCATAGAACATAGTAAAGTATTTATCTGGTTCTAATCCTAAAGTGCTAAATCTTTTTTGAAGTTCTGTTAAGGTTTTGGAAGGTATATTGAGATTCTCCTTAATGGCTCTCATAGTCTGTCTAACAAACATGGTCATAATAGAGGAAGTTATTCCATGACCAGCTACATCGCATATATATATTCCTATATTGTTTTCATCTATATAAAAAACATCAAACATATCTCCACTAAGCATTTCACAAGGCTTATATAGATGATCTATCTTCAAGGTTTTATATATACCTTTTTTTGGCAATATCCTTCTCTGAATTTTTTCAGCGAACTTTATATCCTGAAGCATTTTAGCATTTTGACGCACTAGTTGTTGCTCAAGCTTCCTCTCCCTAGTTACATCTCTTAATACTTCTACAGCTCCTACAATTTTACCATTAACATCTCTTATTGGAGAGCTTATAACAGAATAGTATCTGCCTTTTATCACTTCTTCTTTTTGGACTACTTCTCCATTTAGTATGCTCCTTTTAGAAATACAAAAGTTACAAGGAGTATCCCTTCCAACGGATTGAAAGCATTTTTTGCCCACTATATCATAACCTAATGCATCTTTCATGGCTTTATTAGCATATACTATGGTACCATCACGGGATACTAATCTTACCCAATCAACCATGCTTTCTAGTACGTAATAGTTTAAAAAACCAAATTCTGTCAAACTCTTTTGTATTGATTCTCTTTCCTTTTTATCTAACATATTGATCACCCTTATAAAAAAAGGTACTTTTTTTCTATAATAACATAAACACTATTAAAAACAAATATTTTAGAATAACTAAATAAAATATTTTGGGCAATATACATAATAAAGTTAAGTGCATTTTCCTAGACAAAAAAACAGGCCTTGTAGCCTGCATCGTTTACTCGTAGTTAACCTTAACTTCTTTTTCTTCTAAATACCTGGCTATTGCATATATTAAATCTGATAATCTATTAACATATTTCATAACTAAAGGATCTATATCAACTTCAGAGCTTAAAGTTATTATCCTTCTTTCAGCCCTTCTACAGATAGTTCTACACACATGAAGGTATCCAGATTGTTTACCTGACCCTGGAACAATAAATCCAGTTGGATTCCCTATTTTATCCATATACTTATCAATGTTTTCTTCTAAAAACTTTATATCCTCTTCCTGTATATGGTGTTTAACTTTTGACTTATCCTCTGTTGCTAAGTTGGTTGCTACTACAAATAGCTTATGCTGTATTCTCTCAATCAGATCATATATCTCCTTGTCTTCCATGTAATTCTTGGCCAACCCCAAAAATGATACTAACTCATCAATGGTTCCATAGCTTTCTACTCTTATATGATCCTTTGGAACCCTTTTATTATCAAACAAGCTAGTAGTTCCTTTATCTCCAGTTCTTGTATATATTTTCATATTTATCCCCCTTTCTCTTTATCTTAATTATATACTCAATATTAAAATTAATCTATTTTTTTGGCTTAGGCCCATAGTACTGATAATAATTTACTTTTATCCTTCCATTATAAAGCTTTCTCCTTTTATCTGCTTTTTTCCCATAAAGCCTTTCAAAATCCTCATTGGAAGTTAAAACATAGATTGAATAGGTAGAAAGCTTACCAAACACCTTTCCCATATCCTTATAGAGATTCATCACTTCTTTCCTTTCCCCGATCCTTTCACCGTAGGGAGGATTACAAATTATTACTCCATAATCATCCTTGAATTCAAAATTCCTAAAATTCTTCCTTATAAACAATATGTCTTCTTCTAGTCCTATATTATAAGCATTTTCTTTTGCTATCTTTATGGCCTCATCATCTATATCAGAACCAATTATTTTCAACTTAACATCTTTGAGCATCAAATCCCAAGCCTGCCTTCTAGCGTCACGCCAGTACTCTTTCTTAACTCTAGGCCATTCTTCTGAGGCAAAGTTTCTGTTAAGACCTGGTGCAATATTCTTCCCTATCATAGCTGCTTCAATGGGAATTGTGCCAGAGCCGCAAAAGGGATCCACCAATAATCTATCCTTATTCCAATAGCTTAGAAGTACCAGTCCTGCTGCCAATGTTTCCTTTAAAGGCGCTTCAACGCTTCTTGTTCTATAACCCCTTTTATGTAAGCCCTGCCCTGAAGTATCTATAGTAAGAGTGGCTATATCCTTAAGCAGGGATACTTCAATGGTAAATTTTGGCCCAGTCTCTTTAAACCACTCAGTTTTATATTTAGTCTTAAGCTTTTCTACCACGGCCTTTTTCACAATCGCCTGACAGTCTGAAATGCTATACAGCTTAGAATCAACGGATTTTCCATTTACAGTAAACTCTCCATCTTCAGTGATCCACTCATCCCAAGGAAGAGCTTTAGTCTTTTCAAAGAGCTCCTCAAAAGAAGTAGCCTTAAATTCTCCCATTTTAAGCAATACCCTATCAGCAGTCCTTAGCCAAAGATTTGCAATCGGTATATCCTTTTCAGTTGCCTTAAAGGTAACCTTCCCATTATCTACAGCCAAATCACTATATCCTAAATTCAACAATTCTTTCTTTACTACAGCTTCTAACCCAAAAGTGGATGTTGCAATCAACTCTATATCTGCCATATTACCTTCCTTTCTTGACCGTTTAATTCTATTATACCTAAAAAATGAAATAATTACTTTATTTTTTGGGTTAGTTTTGTTTTATTTGGGTAATACCTATATTAGAATAACAGATTTAATTAAGATAAACTGAGGAGGGATATAGAATGAAAAAGATAGGTGAACTATATCAAAGTGGTGATTGGAAAGGTGAAAAACATGTGCCTGTAATTCATGCTCCTGAAAAAGCTAAAAAAGGAGATGTAATAGAAATAAATGTTAACATTGGAGAAGAAATACCCCATCCAAATACTCAAGAACACTATATAGCATGGATCAAAGTGTTCTTCCATCCAGAAGGTGCAAAATTCCCAGTAGAAATAGGAACATACAACTTCTCAAGCCATGGAGAGCAAGGAGTATTTACTGAACCATATGTAAATACAAGATTCAAAGCAGAAAAATCTGGTACAATTTATGCAACCAGCTACTGCAACATCCATGGACTATGGGAAAACAGCATGGAGCTAGTAGTAGAGGAATAATTACTCATATTTTCCCCTTGACAATATTTAATAAATATATTAACATACCTTAATAACAAAATAGGATGCTATGAAGGATTATAGTAGCCCACTATGGTTAAATGACAGAGAATAGATCATTTGGTGAGAGATCTATAACCTAATAGTCGGGCGAAGTACGGATCTGGAGCTTCAATGGGAAACCATTGCGTAAATCATGCGTTAAATGATTAGAGGCCTTTGTGCGAATTAAGGTGGTACCACGGGGTATCTTCTCGTCCTTAGATGGGAAGATACCCTTTTTTATAAACATTACATAGGAGGGGAAGAGATGAGTAACATATACGATGTATTAGTAGAAAGAGGATATGTAGATCAGGTAACCTATGAGGATGAATTAAGGGAACTATTTGAAAAGGAATCAGTAACCTTCTATATTGGTTTCGATGCAACTGCAGACAGTTTAACCCTTGGTCATTTTATTCAGATAATGGTCATGATGCACCTACAAAGAGCAGGCCACCGACCTATTGCCCTATTAGGTGGGGGCACCACTATGATAGGTGACCCTTCTGGAAGAACAGACATGAGACGAATGATGACCAAGGAAGAGATTGATAGGAATGCCCAAAGATTTAAAGAACAATTTGAAAGGTTCCTAGACTTTGAAAACGGGAAAGCCATTTTAGCAAACAACGCAGATTGGCTGTTAGATTTGAACTTTTTGGAATTCATGAGAGAAATTGGAGTGCATTTTTCTGTAAATAGAATGCTTACAATGGATTGCTATAAGAACCGCTTAGAAAAAGGTCTAACTTTCTTTGAATTCAGCTATCTTCTAATGCAGTCCTATGATTACCTACAATTATACAGAAAGTACAACTGTAAATTGCAAATAGGCGGCAGCGACCAATGGTCTAATATTCTAGGAGGATACGAACTAATAAGAAAGCTTGAGCAGGACAAAGTATACGCTATGACTTTAAAACTGTTAACAACAGCTGCTGGCACCAAAATGGGGAAAACAGCCAAAGGGGCTATATGGCTGGATGCAAATAAGACTTCCCCCTATGAACTATATCAATACTTGAGAAACACTGATGACAGGGATGTGGAGAAGTTCTTAGCGCTGCTTACCTTCCTTCCTATGGAGGAAGTAAAAAGACTAGGATCCTTAGAAGGAGCTGAAATAAACAAAGCAAAAGAAGTATTAGCTTATGAAGTAACCAAGCTAATTCATGGAGAAGAAGAAGCTACAAAAGCACAAAAAGCAGCAAAAGCCCTATTCATGGGTGGAAAAGAAGAAGGATCAATACCTTATACCGAAATGGATAAATCGGAATTTGAAGAAGGAATTGGAATTTTGGATTTGCTTACCAAAGTAGGCCTTACAAAATCCAACAGTGAAGGAAGAAGGCTTATAGAACAAAAGGGCATTGCAATAGATGATGTAAAGGTATCTGATATTGGCAAAATAATCACATTAGACGACTTTAAAGACGGCAAGTTAATGATAAGAAAAGGCAAAAAAGTATACCATCAAATAAGATTAAAGAACAACTAATCTAATAAGCTCTGTATTAATACAGAGCTTATTATTTTTTCATATTTTTCTAATATTATGCTGCCATTCCAGTTATTAAGGATTTTATTGTGAAAAAATTAATGCTATACTTTTAAGAAATTAAAACCTGAAAGGAGGATAGGCTAAAAACCAATCTAACTTTTAAGGAGGATTAATTATGAAAAGTAGTAAAAAGACCATAATTACATTAATAGCAGTCTTGCTTCTAACTACATCTATAGGACAAGCTCAAGGATTTACTTATACAATTAAAACTAGATTATGCAATCCAACAGTTAAGGGATATACTATAAATAACTTAAACGACTGCATGAGATATTTCAAAAGTATAATTATCAAGGTAGTTCCTGACTCTGAAAATAAAGAAAACAATAATAACCAAAACAAACCAGAAACACCGAAAACCCCTGAAGAAAAACCTGAACAACCTCAACAACCTGAAAACCCAACAAAGCCTGAAGAAAAACCTCAGCAACCACAGCAACCTCAAAACCCAACAAAACCTGAAGAGCAAAACAACTCTAGCAACACTTCAATTTCATCCGTTGAAAGAGAAGTTGCAAGGCTTGTTAACCTAGAAAGGCAAAAATCCGGACTAGCACCTCTTACTTTGAGTGAGGAACTATCTAGAGTTGCCAGAATTAAATCACAGGACATGGCAGATAAAAACTACTTCAGCCACACATCCCCAACCTATGGAGATCCATTCCAAATGATGAGAAGCTTTGGTATTAAATTTGGATACGCTGGAGAAAACATAGCTAAAGGATATAGAGGTGCTGAGTCAGTAATGAATGGTTGGATGAATTCAAGCGGACATAGAGCAAACATCTTAAATGCAAACTTTAAGAAAATAGGTGTAGGATACGTAGAAGCAAGAGGAACAACTTATTGGACACAATTGTTTACTGATTAATTTGACTAAACAAACAGCTCCTTTCTGATAAGAATAAAAATCAGAAAGGAGCTTTTTATTCTAAACATTATCTTATTATATCTACAAACACTTTGGTCATCTTAGCTGTATATCCCCAGATTATGTAATCCTTATAGATATAGAAATAAACAGTTTCTTTTCCTGCCCGCCAATTGTAATATTTTCCATTTGGTATCAGATTATAAGGGAAATCTCCGCTAATTACAGGATGTAGCTCTATATTGTACATTTTAGGCTCATTGTTCAAAAAAAATTCAATTGGAACTGTAAATATATGATCCACTTCATTTCTAGCCGGAGCAATATCATCAATATCTATATCCTCTATAACAGCTAAAAAAGAATGTATAGTGGTGTTTTCTCTAGATACTAGATAATCCAACTCCCCTATTATATTTATGTTTTCTCTCTTTAGATTTAACTCTTCCATAGCCTCTCTAATGGCAGCTTCTTGATAGGTTTCCCCTTGCTCTACTTTCCCTCCTGGAAAGGATATCTCTCCTGGCTGCCTTTTGAGGCTCTTGGCTCTTACCTCATATATTATTTCCCAATTTCCCTTTATATTGATCAGAGGAACTACCACCGAATATTCCTGTTTTATACCTATAGGCTGAGGCTTTCTGTTTTTTACTTTCCTTATAATATCCTCTATTTCGATCATCAAATCTCCTCCATATAGAAGATAGCTATTATTGTATTGTATTATATCATATCCATCATTAGATCATCTATATGATTAAAGCCTTTCCTTGCTAATATTCCTACATTGCGTATAGTATCCTCTACGGTATCTCCTATAATTCCTACATTCTTCCTTATTACCAACCCTTCATTAACTAAATAAGCTGAAATTACCGCCTCACTGGCTGAAGTGGATAGCTTCAACGCACAAGTTTCTTTGGCACCATCACATAGCATTCCAGTCAAATTTGCAAGCATGTTGATACATGCCCCACTTATTTGGTCATCATCTCCTCCTAGCATCCATGTGATTCCAGCACTAGCCCCAATCCCTGCAGCTATAGCACAGCCACACATGCCTGATAGCTTGCCTGTAAAGGTTTTCACATATCTGTTGACCAGATGACCAAAAAATACTGCTCTTAATAGCTTTTCTCTTTCAATGCCTTGTTCTTCCGCCACTACTACAATTGGCAGCACTACTCCTAACCCTTGGTTTCCACTACCCCCGCTGGTCATTACAGGACAATTACCTCCGCTCATTCTCACGTCACAAGCAGCAGCTGTTAGGATTCTAGCTTTCATGGAAGCATCATTACCTAATTTATTTTTCCTCAATAATTTTAAATAGGTATAGCCCATATTCAATCCCATTGGCTCATTCATGCCCACTTCTGCAGCTTTTTTATTCATCTTAATACCATCTTCAATGAACTCCAATTCTTCTATTGGTATAGTCTCACAAGCTTGTCTTAAGTCCTTTAACGTTAAGCCCTTTAAAAAGTCCAAAGATACTGACTCACTCATAGCCTCTTCTGCCTCATAAGTAACTTGTCCATTTACTGTAATCCTTTCTATATGAGTATGGCTATCTTTTAACTCTACTTCAACCACATTGTCTGAGCCGCTAACCTTCACCTTTACATATACATCTGGAGAAGCCTTAAGATATTCAACTTTAACTTTGCCTGAACTTATCATTTCATGAGCAGCTTTAATTGCTTCCTCATCTATGTTTTCCAATACCATAAATCCACTGTTAGGGTTGCCTGACAAAAATCCCAATGCACCTGCCAAATCCAGTCCCGCCTCATTGGCTTTAGGAATTATAACGGACTTGCCGTTTTTATATATATTCTTACTTACCTCTATGAGAATATTTTCTGCTATTCCATTAAAATGCTTTCTGGCAACTGCCGAAGCGTATGCAACTGCTATGGGTTCAGTACATCCTAAGGCTGGAAATACATCCTTTTTAACTACCTGTAAAATTTGGCTTATTAATAAACTCTGAACCATTGTGCCTCCCCCTTTTAATCGTATCCTTTCATGAATACATAATGCGAAAACTATGCCAATATTTTCAATATGAATAAAATTTAGAAAAATGGAATTATGCCTTATAGGAGGCACAAATATAGATTCAGTTCCACCCATTTTTCTCAAGTTTGCAAATTATATATGGAAATTGGTTAAACTTTTAAGATTACAAGTCTGCTGCGTTTTTTTGCAATTATGAGAATTTCTTTGCATTATTGCAAATTGTATTTGTTTAACTTCCGATATAGAGTAGACAAATTAATTCCTAAAATAGAGGCTATCTTTTCTTTATCTTCTGTAGTAGTGCCATAAATTCTCAAGTAAGATTCCAATATATCCCTTTCATAATTATCCAGCATATCTTTAAGCTTACAGGTATTTTGTAGTTTCCCAGCAGATTCCTCCATGCTCTCCCTTATATTGCTAGGAAGATGTTCAATATCAATCTTCTCTCCCTTTACGACGTTAACAAGGTATTCCACAACATTTTCAAGCTCTCTCACATTCCCTGGCCATTTGTATTTATTGAAAGCCTTCTTGACCTCATCAGAAAAGCGTTTTTTGTTTACCCCTAACCTGCTGCAATATTTTTCAAGAAGGTATTCACTTAGCTTATCAATGTCTTCAACTCTTTCCCTCAAAGGTGGAATATGAATAGGTATTACGTTCAATCTATAGTATAAATCCTCTCTGAACTTACCGCTTTCTATTAATTCCTTTAAATTCCTGTTAGTAGCAACTATTAACCGGAAATCAACCGATATGAATTCCTTGCCCCCCAATCTCATAAATACTCCATCTTGCAAAACTCTCAATAGCTTAGGCTGGAGATGGAGTGGAAGGTCCCCAATTTCATCTAAGAACAAAGTACCTCCATTAGCTAATTCCAGCTTACCCATCTGGCCTTGCTTGCTAGCTCCAGTAAAGGCGCCTCCCTCATATCCAAATAGCTCGCTCTCCAATAGGTTATCAGGTATAGATGCACAGTTAATGGCTACAAAGGGCTTATGGCCTCTACTGCTAGCATCGTGGATTGCTCTAGCAAATAGCTCCTTACCTGTTCCGCTTTCTCCAGTCAATAAAACTGTGGATTTGCTAGATGCCACTTTCTTTGCTATTTCTTTTACTTCAATGATCTTTGGACTATCCCCAATTATGTGGTCAAAGGAAATACTATTTGTTCCCCCAATCAACCTATATGCGTTAGCTACCATATTTGACGTTTCATTTATCTCCATTATATCGCTTACCTTTTTGTTTCCAATCATTACGGGGATTGTTCTTATGATAAAGCTTCTTCTATTCCCTTTGACGGATACTTTTATCTCAGTAGGAACTTGAGTCTTTTGATAAGCCTTAATTTCAGGTATCACATCATAAATGGACTTATTGATCAATTTCTGACTTTGGAATTTTAGAAGTTCTTCTATTTTTGAATTTATAAACTTTATCTTGCCTTCATTATCAATACAGATTATGCCATTCTCGAGGCCATTTACTATCATCTTTATCTCTTGGCCCTGAATAGTTAGCTCATTTATGGTTTTTATATACTGTAAGTTTCCTGCCAATAGATCTCCCAATTTATCTAGAAATACTATTAAGGAATCATAATCATTATAGATTTTATTCCTCTGCTCCTCATTAAAGGCTATAAGGCCAATAATTCCTAAAATCTCTCCTTTGTGCAAAATGGGGTATCCAATTGTAGCTAGTTCATCACAGCTGCCTTTCATACTACAGGCAAAACACTTATTGCTAATATTGGGCTTGTCTACAAATTCAGGCTTCTTTTTCTTTGTAATCAGCTCAAAGGAACAATTCTTAGGCAGCTTTTCCCCTATTAAGCTTTTATACTTTCCTGTAGCTGCAACCCGCTTTAGATTGCTATCCACAATGGTAACATCCACATCTAACACAGCAGAAATTGCCTCAGCTACCCCTTGAACTGATTCCTGAATATTAAACAGATTCACATTACCTCATCCCCTATTCAAGGATAAATTTAACTATTGTTATTATGGTTATCATGGAGAACTTGATCTAGAACTATAGCTAAAGATAGGATGAAAGGATGGTCTTCATCAGCAACTATGTCAACACAATAAGTATCTGAAAAGCTAAACCATTTTTTACTTACAAAAGCTACTGGCTTTCCATTCTTTAAAATACTGAAATCGTGTCCAAAAAAATCCCCTTCTATGGTGAAATTCCCATATTTGCTTTCAATATTAAACTTAGGTCTAAAAAATGTTAGCTCCTTCTTCACTGTTGCCACAAGTTTCCCAAGCTTATATATGTTGTATTCAGGTAAGAATCTTAACACCTTCTGCTCTATATATGTTAGCTCTGTTCCCTCTAAGTCAAAAAGCTTAAGCTTATCTCCAAAGGAAAATATCTTTGATTCTACATAATATCTAGGATTCTCCTTCTCATCCTTTATATAGAACTTATCAGATAAAGAAAAAATCTTTTGTTTAAGTATATATCTCATCTTTTCACCTTTCTTTATATAATTTTAGTTAGTATAATTATATTACATGAAAATTAATATATCCACATTAATCTATTTTTCTACTTGGACAAATTGTGGTAACATTAAATAATAACTCTATAAAAGGAGAAGGGGTCATGAGGAAAAGAAAATCTTGGGATGAATACTTTATGGAAATAGCTGAAATAGTAGCTACTCGCTCTACCTGTGATAGAGCAGAAGTAGGCTGTTTAATTGTCAATGACGATAACAGAATCGTATCCACTGGATATAATGGATCCATTTCAGGAAATCCTCACTGCAACGATGTAGGACATGTTATGAGGGATGGCCATTGTATTGCCACAATCCATGCGGAAATAAACGCTCTAATATACTGTGCAAGAGAGGGCATATCTGTAAAGGGATGTAGAGTTTATGTTACCCATTTCCCTTGCCTTAACTGCACCAAAGCCCTAATCCAAGCCGGCATAAAGAAAATATATTATAGAAACGACTACAGAATTGACGACTATGCAGTAGAATTACTAAAGAGAAACAATGTGGAGTTTGTAAAAATATAAGGATCCTTCCTGGATCCTTTTTTACTTATGAAGAGCTTCTTTAGCTAGTCTATCAGCTTCTTCATTGTATTCATTTCCTGAATGGGCTAGGACCTTTTTAAATATCACACGCAATTTGTCCTTAATGGAATCATAATATGCCTTATACATCTTTGTTCCATATTTATTAGCTTTCCATTCACCTGTAGCCCATTTCTCTATACCCATGTAATCATAGTAAAGGTAGAGGGTATCCTTCCCCTCTTCTAAGGCCTTTTCCATGGCTATCATAGCCCCTCTTATTTCTCCAGCCACATTTCTCATGCCATTCATATTCTCGTCCTTTTCCCTACGAGAAATCTCATATGGCCCATTTTCAGTAAAGATAATAACTCCATAACTATAATATCCAGTATCTCCATCAAAGCTACCATCCACATAGGCAATCATTTCATTTTTTTTCAGGTTAGAAATATTAATATCTTCAACTCCATCCTCATTTCCATCAATAAATTTCTGTGCTTCCTCATAGGTAGAAAACTTTTTAAATACAGCACATGGATATCCTTTCACCTGTTCCTCACATTCGCTCCAGGTGGTAAATATCCCTCTTTTTCTGCCTTCCCTTACTGCATAATAATACTTTGCCATAGTCCTCTCCTTCATATGATATTACATCCTAAGGTATTCTTTGCTTCTTTTAAAGCAAACCTATGAGCTTCCTCATCAAAGGAAGCAACACCTGACTCGTATATGTTAACGGTATAGCCAAGATTTCTAGCATCTGCTGCAGTATATAGCACACAGATATTAGTACATACTCCTACCAAGTATAATTCCTTAACCCCCTTCTCCCTTAAATATAGGTCTAATTCAGTACCAAAAAATCCGCTATATCTTCTCTTTTTAATGATCTTGTCACCAGGTTTAACATCAATCCTATCAACTATTTCACTACCGTACTCCCCAGCTATGCAATGGGGCGGAAACATATTAAACTCGCTATCGTCTTTTTCATGATTGTCGCATATGAATATCACAGGATAATTGTTTTGCCTAAATACCTCAATTTTTTCATTTATAAAATCAACTATCTCCTCTGCCCTTTCTCCAGAGTACAAAGCTCCCTCCTTAAGAATAAAATCGTTGAGCATATCGATTACCACTAAAGCCTTCATATACGCCATCCCCCTTATTCCCTTTTACAATTATAGTATCATAATTTTTCATGTAAATTAAACAGTTTTGTAATTGTTATAAAAATAATAATTATCAGACTTTCAGCTATTTAGTGGTATAATATAATAGACATTTAATACATCAAAGGAGGTTTTCCTATGAATATAAGCTTAATAGGAGTACCAGTAAAATATGGTGCTGATAGAGAAGGCGTACAATATGGACCAAGAAAATTAAGACAAAAAGGTATTGTAGATGTAGTAAAAAAATATAAAAGGAATGTATATGACTTAGGAAACCTTTACATCCCTGAAGTATCTGAGGAAAGCAAGTTTGCTTATCATAAAAAGATCAAATATTTTAGAGAAATAGTGGAAATGAACAACAATCTAGCCCATTTAGTTTATAGCACACTAAAAGCTGATAGCTTTCCCTTTGTCTTTGGAGGAGACCACTCTCTTGGCTTAGGAAGCATATCTGGCGCCAGCAAATACTTCAAAAATATGGGAGTAATATGGATTGATGCCCATGGAGATATAAATACAGATGATACTTCCCCATCTGGAAATCCTCATGGTATGCCCCTAGGAGCAGCATTGGGTTATGGAAATGAGGCTTTAGTAAATATATATTTTAATGGGCCTAAGGTAAAACCTGAAAACACCTTTCTAGTAGGCGTTAGGGACTTAGATGAAGGGGAAATAGAGCTAGCTAATCGCATAGATTTAAACCTATACACTATGGAAACTATAAGAAGTCGAGGATTAGACTCCATTATTGAAGATATAACAACTAAAATCAAGAACTCAAATTTAGATGCAGTTCACTTAAGCTTTGATATTGACGTATTAGATAAGAAGTTGGTACCAGGGACAGGAACACCAGTGGATGGAGGATTTACCATAGAAGAAGTAAAAACTCTTTTCAAATCCTTTATAGATACAAAGCTCATTAGATCGATGGATTTTGTAGAATTAAATCCACTTCTAGATGAAAACGATTCCACTGCTGACCTATGCATTGAAATTATAGACTGGATTTTTAAACATATCTAGATTTGTAAAAACTGGAAAAGGTATAATATATTATAGAAAGATGTGAAGGGGGAATTTATTTGAAAGTACTGTTGACTATTAAATTCACTGATGAAGAACTACAAAGCCTTAGGGATCTAGGATATAGTGTAATATATAAATCAGAAGACAATACAGATTACTCACAAGAAATAAAAGAAATAGAAGATGTAGACATATTGGTATGCTTCAATCCTTTTGACAAACTAGATATAAGCTTATTGCCTAATTTAAAGTGGATTCAACTGCTAAGCGCTGGAATTAATCAGGTGCCAAAAGAAAAGGTGTTAAATAAAAATATCATAGTAACCAATAACCGCGGGTGCTATAGCATACCAATTGCAGAATGGATAGTATTGAAAACCTTAGAAATGTTCAAAAATAGCAAGGAATTCTATGAAAAACAGAAGAACAAAGTTTGGAAAGTCAATGCTAAGCTATTAGAGCTATATGGAAAGACTGTAGGCTTTGTAGGAACTGGTTCCATAGCTCAAGAGGCTGCAAAGAGATTTGAAGGATTCGGAGTAAATATAATTGGATTTAATACTACCGGAAGAGATGTTGAACATTTCCATAAATGCTATAGTATAGATAAGATAAAGGATGTAATAAAAGACTGCCATATAGTAGTAATAGCTGCACCTTATACAGAAAAAACCCATCATTTAATAAACAGAGAAGTCTTTGAAAGCATGCAGGATGGCAGTTATATAATAAACATTGCTAGGGGAAGCATAATAGATGAAAAAGCCCTTATTGAAAGCCTAAAAGCCGGAAAGATTAAGAAGGCTGCCCTAGACGTATTTGAAGAGGAACCCCTACCAGAAGACAGCCCACTTTGGGAAATGGAAAATGTATATATCTCTCCTCATAATTCATGGGCTTCTGAAATGATCTACAAGAGAAGATATAACATAACCTATGAAAATCTAAAGAGATATAAAAATGGTGAAGAATTGAAAAATATAGTTGATTTAGTAAGAGGATATTAAAAAGGGTAGCATTAATATGCTACCCTTTCAATAACCTTAGAATTCAATTCATCTTTCATCCTATAAAGAGCCTGTAAAGCTTCCTCTGGAAGCTTATCCCTTCCACCTTTAGCTTCCTTCATCTTTTCTAAAAAGCTTATTCTGTAATCAATACTATTATTTAGCATTTCTTTGTATTCTTCATCCAATTCTCTATAAAATCCTTCTATTGGAAGATATTCAACATATGAAATGTTGTTCCACGCTTTAAATTCTGCTTTTCCTTCTACTATTAGCTCTAGTGCCCTTAAGGTAACTTCCTTAGGAACTTTTTTGTCTAAGTAGGAGCCAGTGTTGAATATATAACAATCCACATTTCTCTTTTCAAATAATTCCTTGAACTTACTATAATCATCCCCTAGAGGATAAGTTCTAAATGGATTTGCATAGGGTTCAATTACTAATGCATTCATATCAACGCCTTTTACCAATCTTTCAGCAGTAGTCCTCTTTGTAGCTAAAGTTGCTCCCATTACTGCAGCAAGCACTGGATCATTTATTTTCAACACAGGAGGTAAAGTAGGGTCTTTCATAAGCCATATAATAGCATCTACTGGTTCATCTATTTTATCCACTCTGTTATCAGCCCACAATTTGGATTTAATGGCTCTTCCATTGCCATTTCTTATATCCTCTGTAACTAGTACACATTTTCCATTCTCATCCAAAGTAGCACCACAGTTTTGAACAGTGATCAAATACTTGTTAGCACTGGAAGTTAGAGGATAATCCTGAGTCTTATCAAAGTAAGAAGGCTCTAAGGCAACTGAAGATCCATCTTCTGTTGAAATCACATATGCATCATCATGCAATATGGTAATATCATATTTGCCATCATGCTTTTCGTGGGTAATTGTGGATTTTCCTGAACCAGAAAGACCAAATACTCCTAAGGTATACTTCCTTCCATTATCCAAATTATATCTTTTCAATCCTCCGTGGCAGGAAGCAAATCCATTTCTATTGGCAATACCCCAAGCTAGGGTTAATGTGCCTTTTTTATGTTCTCCAAAATATTTCATTCCTAGTATACAAGCACAATTATGTTCAGGATCGAATATGGCTAATCCTAATGGATGGTCTTTGCTTTCCCAGTCTGGATCTGAAAACACATAAATATCTCCCTCATTTTCAAAGACCTTGGAATTCTTATACATATTCGCGTATGTTTCGTTTATATATTGGAAGTTTAGCAACCAATTGTATAATATGTTCTCATGTCCCTCAGGTATCAATAGGTGCGCTTTAACCATGAAATCCTCATGTAAGCCTACCAAAGCCTGTGCATGATATAACTTTCTATATCTAGTCTTATAAGCAGCATCTCTTATGATTTCCGCATAGTATGATGAATCTATTCCTTCTTCTCCTATAATCCTTCTAGCTGCTGCACATCGGCCAGTTACTGCTCCATCGTTGAATAAGAGAATCTTAGCGTCCTCATCCAATCCAATAGCCTCTGGTTTATATACAGGCATATCAGTAACAACTGTTCCAGGAGAATCCTTTGCTAATTTGTATGCTTCTTTTAAAGAATTGACCTTGCGTACATTATTACCGTAAAAAACGGTTTCAACAGTTGTACGTATTTGGGAAAAAATAGGGTTTGATTTATTTATCTCATCCCTATTAAAGTGAGTAATAGATGCCATTATATTAACCTCCTAATTATTTTTACCATAATAATATTATACTAAATGAAGCCATACCAAATATAGTATAACACTTAAATTTAATAAGTCAATTTATTTATATGGTATATTCGTTAAATATAATACACTTTTTTCTAAATCTTTTGTAAATTCAATAAAAACATAAAAATAGGCTTGAACTTTATTGTCCCAGTCTATTTAAAAGCTTTACTCTATTACTTGGTTTTACAATTTTTAGCACATTATGATATAATCATTATAAGATGATAGTAAAATCCATCAATAAACTAGGGGGATTAACATGTCTCACTTTAAGCAAGTATAAAAATTCCAACATAATTATGCTACATAATATGTTGGAATTTTATATCTAATATATGTGAAACTCTGGAACAATAATTCTTCCTCGATCCATAATCTTCATATTATCAGCATAGACATCTGGATTTAAAGATACTAAGTCAAAATGTCCTCTTGCTTCATGAACTCCTCCTAAAGCGATATTCCTACCAAAACCAATATGAAAAGTTCCATAAGCAGATTCATCTTCAATATAGCAATTTCCTTCACATCTAGAATAAGAATTCAAGCCCATTCCAAATTCTGATGAAACATACATATTAGAATCATTATATGTTTCAATATGTTCCTTTAATTTGATTCCACTTACATTTTGTTCTATTTCAAAAATTTTTCCCTTTGAAAATACTATCCGTACTGGTTCTTGTGGCTTCCCTATATAACCAAGAGACCCATCAACCACCATCACTCCCTCTGTTTTTGTTTCTTCAATAGGGACATATATTTCAAAGCTTGCTGAAGACAATCCATTTCCATCTTTAGGAACCCCGTTAAAGAATCCTGGTTTTCTTCCCCTCTTATAAACTTTCATATCAGTGCCATTATGGGTGGTTATTCTAAGCACAGAAGAATTTCTAATATATTTCATTATTAAATTTGCCATCATTTTGGCCTTTTTAGTATCCATAGTGATAAAATCATAGGACAACATAGATTTACTGTTATTTACAGAAAGAGGAAGCGACAAAAATCTACTTCCTCTTTTAACTGCTCTTTTAGTTGCTTTAGTAGTTATCAATGAATAGTCAGTGGCTCCAATAATTGCTGTATATCCATCAAATATAGTTTCATTCTCATCAAAAAATACCCCTACTTGTGCTCCAGCTCTTTCATGAATCATCATATCCACAGAAGCTTTTCTCCTGAGCGCATATTTTCTAAGCAAAGAAGCTTCCATCATATACTGATAGCTAGTCACAATTAGCAATCTATCCCAAGGTCTTATCCTCATCCAATTCTCTATTATGATTTTTGCTCCACGTTCTGAATTGCAGTACATATATTCTCCTCAATTCATCATATTTATTTCAATACTATCATGTATATAATTTGGAATACAATCATTATTAAAGCTGGTATTACTTGATTTTTAATAACTCCCATTCTGTCTTTCATATCAAGCATAGCAACTGGTACAATATTGAAGTTTGCTGCCATTGGAGTACATAAAGTCCCGCAATATCCAGATGTTAATCCAATCATACCAATTACAACTGGATCAGCACCATATGCAAGGACAAATGGTCCAGCAATTCCAACAGTCATTACAGTAATAGCTGCAAATGCATTACCCATTATCATAGTAAACAACATCATTCCAATTGCGTACACAATGATTCCTATATTCACATTTCCTTCAGGTACTATCCTTCCAACTAAAGAAGCAATTACATCACCAACTCCAGCTGCTGTAAAAATGGCTCCCAAACTAGCCAATAGCATTGGTAACATACTAAGTGGTCCTACTGTTGATAATAATCTTCCGCAATCTTCCAAAAACACTTGTGGTTTATTGTCTTTAGAATAAGCCATCAATAGTATTACAGCTACTAAAACTCCTACACCTATTCCAACTAGTGCACCCATATCTGTATAAACTGCAAATAAAATGGCGAAAAATCCCATGGATAATGCAGGAACAAATATCTTCATTCCAATTCTATTAAATGCAGATTCAACTTCTTCCTTTGTAGGAGGATTTTGTTTTCCAACTTTAACTTTACTTAAAATAGCTGGAATTGTCATAATAACAACCAATAAGCCGTCAATAATTGGTGGTATCCATCTTCCAAATGCCAGTACAATACCTAATGAACACCAAAATATAGCTGTCCCTAATCTAGAAGGATTTTCCTTATCTAACCCATTTTTTATCCCAGTATAAAGCGAAAGCAATCCCATAATTATAAAAATCACTTCAAGCAATTTTGTTCCCAATGGAATTTCAACATCCATAAAAAACGACATAGCATTTCACCCCTTGCGTATTGTCTTAATTTGTAACGATTTTTAAGATCTATAACACAAAACTAATACTTTACATCTTACTATCAGATTTATTTCCATAGTATTTTTTGATTAGGTTTCTATCTTTTATAAAGTAGTATATTATCGCTACAGCAACAGCAACTATAGCAACTGGAATTTCTATTTTGGCTAAATCGATCAACTCTACTTCATAACCTAGAGAAGCTAATGTTGATTGGACTAGAAGAGCCCCAGGACCTCCAACGAACAAAACTTGACAGAAGAACCAAGCTATATTCTCCATTCCAGAAGCCATTCCCTTTATATCTTCTAGATAATCTTCGTGTATCTTTTTGCCTTGTGCCTCAACTGCACCTGTTGCCATAGGCATTATAATAGGTCTTACAAATCCAGCAACTCCACCAAAGCTTACATTAAATGCAGCAAAAATACTTCTCATAATACCATATGCTCCTATTACCATTCCTGCAGATGCACTCTTCATTTTACCTATAAGGTTAGCAGCTGCTTCTTTAAGGCCGTTTCTTTCTAAGGTACCTGTCACAAGCATTATCAAAATAAATATTGCCATGCTTCTATTGGAAACAAATGAAGTTCCCAATGTTTCTAGAAGTCCTGTAATTCCAAGACCTCCTACAAAAGCTGTAACAACTGCTGAAAGCATGATAATCAATATTGAATCCATCTTTAATGCGAATCCAATAATGACAATTAAAATTCCTAATAGTTTTGCATACTCCATAAATCTACCTCCCCAAATGTTGTAATATATCAAAGCTGTATCATAGAATTATAGGCCTATGTCTAATACAGCTTATTGATATCTTCTCATTTGAAATCTCTAGCTTTCTTTCAAATAGACATTTGCTATCATTCATTAGCATCTGTATTATAGCTTCATCATGAGTCACATGAGCTCTTGCACATAGGTTCAAATATTCTCCTTGAGCTGTTTCATCTGCAACTTCACTAGTATAAGCCACAGTTGTAATCCAAGGAAAACGAATTGATGGGTAGCGATGTTCTGGGTCAAATTCAAATGGTATCCAATAGTTAATCATATTCTTATAATAATTAGCAGGAAAAAGCTTTGGCATCCAACTATGGGCGTATTTTTCAAACCTTGACATCCACTCTTTGTTCCATTTAGTCATTTCCTCATTTTCCCCAATTGCATCTGCTACTACATCTTCTATCTTTTTATTGACTGAATAGTTGCTTTTGTACTCTTTATCTGTAACTATCCAGAAATATCCATATAACAGAGAACGAGGCAGCCAAAATCCTTTATAAGAAGGAGAAGTATATCCTGAAAACTGCTGTGACCATTCGTGACTTGGAACCCCATGATTGTCCACAACTATATCAGGTAGATATCTCTCCCATAATTTTTTGAATCCTATTGCTTCAGTATGGATAGTGTCATCTTTAAAGTGTTCATAATAGAACTCCTTCCCTATTGAATTAAATCTTGCAACGTGGAACTTCCAATAGGGATTATCTTTTTGAAGCTGATAGTGTATTTCTGCCCCATCTACATTTTCCATAGGAACAATTACAAGATTCAATTTATCAGGAAGATATCTATACTTTTCTTCTGTAAGTATCTTCTTCAATAGAATAAAAGCTGAATTAGTACTAGATACTTCATTAGCATGATGTCTACAATTTATGATTTGCGAAGGCAGTTTTGTAATTCGCTTGGTTCTTGATATATACCCTTCTTCTTTTGGTAATATCTCAATAGCATAAATATCTCTTCCTTGATAAGATATAGCAATAGGGTATACTCCAATTCCTGGCACTCGTCTTAGCTGTTCTATTATCTGTATATATTGGTCATATCCAATTAAATCGTATTCCATTAAATCTATATCCAAAATGTTAAGGTCCTTCTCTTGTTCTTTAAGTTCTTTTATTTCCGCTGAATAACATCCATTATCATTTATTATTTTCAACACTTTAGTTCCACTGATTAGATTACTTGTTTCCAATAATTGATTTTCAAGTAAATTTAAATAGCTTTCTATAAGCTTATCGTCTTGTATATTGGTCTTTAAGTATGTGATTATATCTCCATCTTTATAGCATATCTTCTGTATGTACATTTCTACTTCATCTCTAGTATACTTTGCTCTTATTACCCTCTTATTATCTTTAATGCAAGGGACCTTTTCCATTTCATCATACAATGTTACCTTGAAGCTTGGTTTGCCTTGTCCCTTTTTTATAACTGGCAGAATCAATCCTGGAGCATCCAACATCACATTGTTTTTTTGCATACCATAGTTTTTAAAATAATCTAATCCTACAAAGTATATATCTTCATGTAAATCATCTAGCGAAGAAATCATATCCTCTCTACAGGGTAAAGCATAATCTGGTTCACTAACCACTATATCCAAACGCAATTGAGAGAAGAACGGCTGCATGTTCTCATTAATATTTCCTCTTGTTTTTTCCTCTATAAATCTCCTACATCCAGGCAATATTTCCGATTGATATATATTCCAAATATTCTCTACATCCGTTTTGATATGCTCATTGACTATCTCAGTACCATTAACTAAAACTTTTATAAATCCTGTTGAAGGATGGACTTTACCTTTCTGTGGATAGTCATCTAAATATGGTCTTTCTATATAATAAGCCTTATACCTAGTATTTAAAATTTCTTTGCTATCATCAAATACTCTCACTTCATAGGTTATATCTTCTTTTCCTTCATATGGGATAAATTTAACCATATCCCTATCAATATTAAGCTTCATAGCAATAATATCATCTATTGGATACAATTCTTGCAAATATCTAATCGGTACATCATACCACTTATTAGGGTCATCCTCTCCCACATTATGATAGGAAGGTGTTGCACCATCTTCATCTAACCATTCTGTTTCTCCTTCTGGAAGAAAAGGCTTAAAAGCTATTTCTATTTTATTAACTTTTTCGCCTTCCAGCTGAGGAAGTACGACTTCCTCAATCCAAGAAAACCCTTGTTTATATGCACATATCACCTGAATTTCATTTAATGTAACTTGTAGTTTCTCCATTGTATCTTTTATCTCTTCAATTAATAACATCCTAGTGTCCTTATCTTCACTTAAGGCACCATATATTTCAATTTGATCTCCTGGTTTTAAAATAGGACATACCTTCTTCTCTAAGATATCTTTGAAGACATCTACTTCCCAAGGTATATCATATGTCTTCTCATATACCTTTTTTAGCCCCTTATGGTTTATAAACTTAACTTTGGGGAATTGAGAAGAAATTTTATCTAACATCCTATCTATTCTTGGGGAAACATAAGCTGTAATATCCCCTTCCAATTCTTTTTCATATGCCTTTAAATAGGATAGCTGACCATCTAAGTTTCTCATGGAAAAGCTTTCAGTCATTTCTTGAAGTTGATCTATCCATGTTCTTCCTTCTGGTAATAAGGGAAACTTTTCACATATGTAAGATGAAAACTTCTCCAGCTCTTCTCCCTGACCATATATACGAACAATGTACCTCTCTTTATCCTCTATCAATTCCATACCGCAATCATGATCAGGCTCGAAAACGATGAGATTCCCTTTCCAATTCTCATCAGCTATAACAGGCCCTTCATAAGCTGTAGTTTCCATCCCAAATCTGAAAGCAAAATTACATGCTGCAGTTAAAATAGAAAGGTCACAATCCTTAGGTATGGATATTTTAAAGTTTAGCTTATCTGGTAATTGATCAAAATTATTATCCTCAAGAAAAATACCTTTAGAAAATAGGTTCTCTAATCCTTTTTTCTTCCTCCAGTCAAATTCCATAATTGGCTTTGCACTTTTAGTTGCAGAAGTATAATCTTCAGGCCATTTATCATTCTCTAATTGATAAATCTCCTCTAATTCCTTTAAGCTATCTGGAATCCTTATCCCTTCTGTCTTAGACACAACTGGAAACTTAGCGGAAGTAGAAAAAAAACCCATTATCAAACTTGTCTCAATAGCTCTCTTCTTTTGCTCCCAACTTATTCCTTCTTCAATGTGGATCTTATTCAAAACAAATACACCTCCAAAGGATACAAAACCGTACTCCGTTCCGTACTGAATTTTTATTATATTATATTAATTCTTAAAACATAAATCAAGTTTAATTTTTAACAAACAATGTAGTTAAGCTAATGGTCTATTTCTCTATGTGTCCCATAATTCTTCTAATTGGCAAAATTGATAAACCCTATTCTATGTGATATAATGAATTTTGTATTAAAGATATACATTAAGAGGAGCTGTAAGGCTATGAAGAATGATCAAAAAAACAGCGTTAAGGAGAGAATCATTGAAGCTGCCTGGAAGCTGTTTTTAGAACAGGGATATGATAATACTACAATCGAGCAAATCATCAAGCTTTCAAAAACGTCTAGGGGAGCTTTTTATCACCATTTTCATGGTAAAGAAGAAGTATTGTTCTATATTGCATACCGTTTCGACGAAGATTACGCACAATGGTGGGAAAATATAGATCCTAATCTGAGTGCATTGGAAAAGTTAATGGAATTGAATCAATTTGTTATGGAAAGCCTTGAAAATTCTCCTTATAGACAACTCTTTGCCACATTATATGGATTACAAGTTATGACTAATAACAAGCGCCACATTATAAATCCAGATAGAATATATTATAAAGTAATTTCGACTATCATAAAGGAAGGTATAGATAAAGGAGAAATAAAAAGTTCCTTTACCTATCAGGAGTTGACTGAATGGTATGCTATTCTTGAACGAGGACTCACTTATGATTGGTGTTTAAATCAAGGAAGGTATTCTCTTGTTCAATATGGACAGCGCATTATTAAATCTTTTATAGATTCAATTAAGGCATAAAAATAGACTATAAAATATAAAGCAGAAAATCCTTAAATCCAAAAGGATTTCCTGCTTTTTATGGTCAGTACCAAAATCATATAGCTAATTTAACTTAAGAAAAATATATAGTTTAACCTTGTTATACAACAAATGTGTTTTCGTCATTTCTACATGTTAATGGGTTTTCCCACCGATTACCTTTATATCCTTATCGTATTTAATCGCTGCTTCTATTGCAACTTCAAGTCCTTTAACTATAAGGTCTAAGCTCATACTTGGACTATCCTTCTTATCAATTACCTGCTCTGGCAAGAAAGGTATATGTATAAATCCACCTTTCATATTTGGATATTTTTTATCTATATTGTATAGAAGTCCATACATGATATGGTTGCACACATAAGTGCCTGCTGTATTGGATACTTCTGCAGGGATGTTTTTATCATTCATTTCCTTTACCATGGCTTTAATAGGTAAATTTGAAAAGTAAGCATTTTCTCCATCTTCAAATATAGGTTCATCAATAGGCTGCTTGCCCTCATTATCTGGTATCCTGCCATCGCTTATATTGATTGCAACTCTCTCTACACTGATTCTACTTCTACCGCCTGCTTGTCCTACACAGATAGTTATGTCTGGTTTTTCCCTTTCCAAAGCTTCTTCAAGCTTTTCTATTGATTTGCCAAATACTGTAGGAAGTTCAACTTTGACTATATCTGCACCAGCAATTGTATTTGGTAATAGCTTAACCGCTTCAATAGATGGATTTACCTTTTCTCCTCCAAATGGATCGAATCCCGTTACTAATATTTTCATACTATGCCCTCCTTTTGTTTGATTATAACATCTTAAAATTTTAAAATCAATTATGTATTATCATACTAAAATGATGTTATTTAATATAAACATTAGTTAATTATTCAACACACAGGCATAAAAATAAGCCTCACAGTATAGCACTGTGAAGCTTTTCGATATTTTGGTGGAGATAAGGGGACTCGAACCCCTGACCTCTTGACTGCCAGTCAAGCGTTCTCCCACTGAACTATATCCCCACATGAATTCTATCAAGTTTAATATTAATATAAATCCAAATTTAGGTCAAGAAAAACTTATATCTAAAATTTCCAAAATTGTTTATTTATTTACTAATTTAAGGTATTATTATATTAGAACAACTTATGGGAAAGGATGTTAAAAATGAACCCAATGATAAAGAAGCTGGTAGACCAAAACTTTATGACAGAAGAACAGGCAAAATACGTTAAAGAAGCTATTGACAAAAAAGAATCTCTGATAGTATCTGGTCACAGGGGATGGGGAACACGTCCTCTTATTGCAACATTGATGGCTGTTGCTAAGGCAAGCTTTAAAACCATACAGGTAAAAGGATTTGAGGATTTAGAAAACAATGAAGTAGATTACCTATTAATTCCTGGGATAAAAAATATAGATTTCGAAGAACTAGTAAAAAAGGCTATGGCAATCCCAAATATTTCATTAATTACAATTAAAGATCCAGAACACCCCTATTCCATATTCAAGCTGTTAAGGGATGTTTTCAAAGAGACCAATGACAGCTCAAAGGTATACCATATTCTCGAGTGTGCCAAAGTTAATGATGAACCTGTTTTATCAAAGATTACCAAAGTTACCATGGACGAAAAAGGAAAGCTTATAAAGAAAGATTTAAAAAGAGAATTTTAGCAAAAAAGAAATTAAAGCCTTGAGGCTTTAATTTCTTTTTTTCTCATTTTCTTCATGACTTTCAATAGGGTCCATGTGTATAACTATATCAACGTTAAGCTCCTTTTTTATTTTCTTTTCTATCCCATCAATAATAGAATGTATATGGACAATATCGGCTTTGCTGGAAACCTCCGCATGAACTGATGCCATTATTTTATTTGGTCCATAATCATGAACTATTAAGTCGTGAATTCCTTTAATATGATCACTTTCCAATATCAACTTCTTGATTTTATCTATAAGTTCCGGATCTGGTGAAGGCCCTAAAAGCAAATTCACTGAATCTTTCCCATTGCTAAAGCCGGAATACATGATCATGACTGATATTATTAGCCCCAGTATTCCATCTACAGGAAGGCTTACATAAAGTCCAGCTATTGATCCTACTAATACAGCAAAAGTTGCAATTGCATCATTTAGGCTGTCATGAGCTGTTGCCTTGTTTACGCTAGAGCCTATCTTTTCCCCTATATATCTATTATAGGAATACATCCAAAGCTTCAACAAAATAGAAAATATTAAAATTACACCTGACAACAGGGTAAAATCAATAGGCTCTGGATTGATTATTTTTTCAATAGAAGTCCTCAAGGTTTCTAATCCCACACCAAATATGATAAATGACACTGCTAAAGAAGCAATGTATTCATACCTTCCATGTCCATGAGGATGCCCTTCATCTGGAGGTTGAGTGCTTAGCTTTGCTCCAAATATGGTTACAACAGAAGACCCTAGGTCTGTAATATTGTTAAATGCATCAGAAACAACTGCTATACTGTTCATTAATAATCCAATAGATAGCTTAACTGTAAAAAGTATTAGGTTGCATATTATACCTAAAATTCCTGATAGTACACCGTATTTTTCCCTTACCTTCTTGTCGTTGACTTTTTCATAGTCCTTTATGAACTTTCTTATTAAAAACTCTATCAAGCTAATCCTCTCCAGTTGAACCTTTTCTTAAGTATACAAAGATAAACACTTATTATTTTTGCCCTTTCAGCCAATCATATTATGCTATTATATCAAAACAAAAATCCTACATCAAGGTATCCTAGCTAGTTTAAAATGCCGGCTTCTAAAAGCCGACATTTTCTAATTCTATTATGCTTTAGGTTTTTCAGGTATTATAAAAGCACATACTATATAAGCTATAATTCCTGTTCCATATGCTAATGAAATCAATGCCCACAACAGCCTAACTATAGTTGGATCTATATTAAAGTATTCAGCTATTCCTCCACATACTCCGGCAAGCTTCTTATCGGTATCTGATTTATACAATCTCTTCACCTTTATACCTCCTAATAATTCTATTATTAATATTATATAACATAAAATCCCTATTGGATAGAAACCAAAGCTAATACATAGCTAATAATTTATCCTTTACTTTATGCAGAAAATGGGAAAAGCCTATAATCATGGTATCTACCCCTATTGTTGACCTATATAAGTTCCCCTGTTACAATTAAGATGTAGATCACTTCTGCATTAATAAGCTAGACTGGAGATGGTCACTTGGAAAGGAGAAATGATTTTTCTAAAGGAAGCATAATAGGCAATATAATGAAGATGGCCATACCCATGATTATAGCTCAAATAGTAAGCGTTCTATATAATATAGTAGATAGGCTATACATAGCAAGGATACCAGAAGACTCTTTTAATGCATTAACGGGAATAGGAGTTTGCCTCCCAGTTATTTCCATGGTAATGGCCTTTGCAAACCTATTTGGAATAGGGGGTGCTCCCCTATGTGCTATAGAGCGAGGCAAAGGCAATCTGAAGGAAGCTGAAAACATAATGGGAAACTCTTTTATAATGCTGGTATATACAGGTATCATTCTTACTATTTTAGGACTAATATTCAAAAAGCCCATGTTATATCTATTTGGTGCTAGCGATATAACTTATAGATATGCCAACCAGTATATAACCATTTATCTATTAGGAAATGTATTCGTCATGATTAGCCTAGGAATGAACCAGTTTATAAATTCTCAAGGCTTTAGCCGGGTTGGAATGCTAACAGTAGTACTAGGAGCTATTACCAATATTATTCTTGATCCAATCTTCATATTCACATTTAATATGGGAATTAGAGGTGCAGCCATAGCTACAGTTATATCTCAATTTCTATCAGCAGCATGGGTTTTGAAATTTTTAACAGGAGATAACACCATATTACGTTTAAACAAGAGAAGCTTTGTCCTTAAATGGAACAGAATAAAACAAATACTAGGATTAGGTGTTTCAGGATTTGTATTCGAATTTACAAACTCCTTAGTTCATATTATATTAAACATTACCCTCCAACAATTTGGGGGAGACTTATACATTGGAATTATGACTGTTATAAATTCTATTAGGGAATTTGCAAGGATGCCTATTTTTGGATTGACCCGTGGTGCACAACCAGTGATGGGATTTAATTACGGTGCGGGAAAATACGACAGAGTAAAAAAATGCATCAAATTTTTAATTATTTGCTCCTTTACTGTAAATACATTAATCTGGGCCATAATCCAACTTTTCCCTCAATTCTTCATAAAGATATTCAATGATGACCCTGAAATAATAAATGCTGGAGTTCCCATGATAAGATTATTCTTTGCAGGATTCTTCTTAATGAGCTTGCAGCAATCAGGTCAACACACCTTTGTAGCCCTAGGCAAATCAAAATTTGCCACCTTCTTTTCCATGCTCAGAAAGGTAGTGGTTGTAATACCTTTGACTATACTTCTTCCAAGATTTACACCTTTAGGATATAAAGGAGTATTTTTATCTGAACCCATATCAGAGTTTATTGGAGGAACCGCTAGCTTCACCACTATGATGTTAACCGTATGGAAAGAATTGAAGGAAAAAAGCTCTAAAGCTTCTTAACAAAAAGCCAAGCCTAAATTTGGCTTGGCTAATATCTATATTTTATACGGAATTCACTATCCTTTTAATAAAACTTTCAGCTTCCCTAAAGTCTTTATCATTGGGATGCCCTTGAGACAGCTTCCCTAAAAGGTGAAAGATCTTTTTATCAGTAAACTCACTTGCTGTAAAGCTTCCCTTGCAGGCAAAGCTGCCTATATTTATTGCTCCCTTTGACTCTAAAAGCTTTATCAGCCTGTTATTATAGAATTTCATGCCAACACCACTAGTGGAGAATACAAAAGTTTTCTTATCCTTCAGATTCAATTCCTCAACTAGCTTAAATAGCTTTGGTGATAAATCTTCTCTGTAAACTCCAGAACCAAATCCAATTAACTGGTATTTTTCTACATTAATATTGCTGACATCTCTTATATTCATTAGATCACAGTCAGTTTTTTCAGCAAATACTCTTGCAACCTTCTCAGTATTTTTCTTGTATTCCGAACAATAGATAATCAATATGTTCATAGATTGCTCTCCTAACTTAATTATTTTTGTAATTTGATATATTCCTTAATACCCTGGATAACTGTTCCACCATTGTTCATCGTTCTCATCTATATAATCCACTAACAAATCATCAGCAATTCTTATTATTACATCCCTTAGCTCAACGTTTTCTATCCACTCTTTCGGTATACTGTCTACTCCTAAATATGCCCCTAAAATATTTCCTGTTATTGCTCCAGTGCTATCACTATCTCCATCATGATTAACTGCTGTGATTAAGGCTTTCTTAAAATCCTTTTTATGTCTCAATGCACAATATACTGATATACCAAGGCTTTCTTCTGCAACCCACCCTTGCCCTAATTTTGAAATTGCTTCAATATCGTCAAGGTTGCTCTTTGCAAGCTCAAAGGCCTTTATCAAAATCTCCCTACATTCTTCATTGCTTCTGTAGGTGCTTAGTTTGCTTATAGTTCTTTCAATGGCATCTTCTAATTCTTTCCCTTCAATTGTTAAGGCAATCAAATAGGCTAAGGCCCCTGCTGCTAAATATCCGGTTGGATGGCCATGGGTTATGGCTGCAAAATCTACTGCCATATCAAAAGCTAAATCTTTTGGGTAAAACAAGCCTGCAGGTGCCGCACGCATAATGCCTCCACAGCCTTTACTATTATTAATGGGATCTTTTGTAGTGCCCATTTTACCGCTTAAAAGTGCAGATAAGCAGGTATTGCCAGGAGCCCTTCTTCTATGAAGTTCTCTCACTTTTATTAACCATCCGCTATTTACAATATCATAATCTTCTATATCCGAATAACCTTGGGTTATAAGCCATCGTTTGTAAGCATTATAGACTACAGTTGACGCATGGCATATGCCTTTATGGGTCAGCCTAGTTGCTGCTCTGAGTATCCCTTCAGCGGTAAAAAGCGTCATTTGAGTGTCATCGGTTATTTCCCCTTTACCATTTTTGCCTATAACCAAATCTCTAATTCCATCTTTCCCATATCTTTCTATTATTTCATCTCTACTTAAAAACTCAACAGGCCAACCTAGAGCATCTCCCACCGCTCCCCCTAATAAACAACCTCTAAAATGTTCTTTATCCCTTTTTTCCTTTTCCCTCATAATCCCCCACACTTTCTCTAGAGTTTTTATGTTTTATTTTTACCCTTTCTATTCTTAAATAAAATATATCATAAATAAGTTAGGTAATATTAAGGATATTATCATCATTTGTAGAAGAAGTTCCCTAAAATAATTGCAGTGATTGTAATGAAAACATAAATACTATTGTAAATAAAACAAAAAGAGCTGCAATTTCTTGCAGCTCTTTGTTATTAATTACAACTTAACCTGTCCTATCATGTTAGTCAATTTATTAGCCGACTCCACATTCATCTGCATAGCATTATTTATTTCTTGTACTGATTTAACCATTTCATTATTCTGCTCAGCAATATTAGTTATTGCTACTGTTGTCTGTTGTATTATGGTAGATACGTCATTTATAGAAGTTGTTACAGTGCTTACAGTTGCTTTAAGCTCTTCAACCATATTTGATAGTTCATATAAAACTCCACTAAATACAGAGCCGTCATCTTTGTAATTTTCTACTGCACTTAACATTAAACTATAATCCTTCAGCACATTTTCATTTAAGAACTTTAATAGGTTATTAATGGCTAAAATCAGTTTATTTACTGATATATTTATGTTCTCTGCAAATTCCTTTATTCTCTCTGCCGATTTATTTGAATCATCTGCCAATGCCCTAATTTCCTCAGCTACAACTGCAAATCCTCTACCATTCTCACCTGCTCTAGCTGCCTCTATGGAAGCATTTAACGATAGTAAATCCGTCTTTTTGGCTATGTTTAAAATGGCATCGGCTAACATTTTAACCTCTTCAACTTTTTTTGCAGATTCTACTGCTGATTCTACTTCATCCTTAGCTGTGTTCAACATATTCATTGTATTATCCTTAGACTCAATGAACTGCTTGTTTAATTCTGCTGCCTTCTTAGCTATCTCCTTTGCTGTTTTGGCTCCTTCTTCTGCTTTATCTGCAAATACAGATATGGCATCGTTTAACTTATCTACTGATTGTGTTATGGATTCAGTTACTGCACTGGTCTCCTCCATACCAGCTGAAAGTTCTTCAGTTGTAGCTGACACCGTTTCTGAATTGCTTAATAGCATATTGACTTTCTCTAAGGTAGTATTATAAATTTTATTATTCAAAATTGATAGTTCATTTAAATCAGCTGTAAATTCTTTCAATTTATCTGTAGTCTCTCTAATAGCCTTTACAATCTCACCTGCTTCATCTTTTCTTCTTAAGTATTTATCATCTACATGGAAATTTAAATTTAAATCAGATATCTTATTTGCTATTATCTTAGCTTCCATAATTGGTTTAGCTATACTACTTGCTGTAATAAAAGAAGCCGCTATACCTAAACACAACAATGCTATTGATATGAACAAGGTAATATTTTGAAACCTATTTTGTGCTTCAAGTATTGCATCTTTATCAACTGCTATTCCTATACACCAACCGGATTCCTCTAACGTATCAAAGAAAAATGCTCTCTTTCCCATCATAATCTTCTATTATTCTCTGTTCCAAGGATAAATTTTTTGTTTTTTCAACTCATTTAATTTTCCTCCCAATATATCTGCTGCATTGATTACCTTATCAGGCTCCCCTGAAAAATCTGGATTAGGATGACTGATTATATGACCTTGTCTGTCTATCAAAAATATATAAGATTGATTAGACTTATTTAGTGTACTTTCATAACCTACATTGATCAGAGTAGTTGACGTTTTAGTATCCACTTCCTGTTTCCCATTAGAGTTTATCAGCTCGTTCATATCTGATATTTTCATATCTACTCCTAATACGGCTTTTCTACCATCATTTAACCTAATCTCTTTAGACAATGTTAAAACTAAATCCTTTGTATCCGCATCTACATAAGGATCACACACATAAATTTCTCCACTGTTTTCTGTTGCTTTTATATACCATTCTCTAGTTGTAGGATTATAGTTTTCATCTGGCACCCATCCAGAAGGGTCAATAAACGTTCCATCTTCAAATGCCATATAATAAAGATAACCATAGTTCATCTTCCCCGATTGTTCCAACACCTTGTATAGTGTATCATTTTCATAATCTTTAGCTAGTATTACCCTTTCAGCTATAATTTCTAGATTTTGTTTTTCTTTTCCTATCCATGTATTTATTTCGTTGGCTTTAAGTTTAACGTCAGCTAATATCTTATCCTGTATGGTATCCTCTAGGTATTTCAATGATATAAAATTGTTTACCGCCCACATTGCTCCAACGCATACAATACACATAATCCCAGCAATTAAACTTATCCTATATTTAATTTTCATCAATATCACCTCCATACGTTATAATTACTCCATATTTTTGAGCACAATACAGTTAAATTGTATTAGTAGATATTTCGTTCTTTCTATATAAATCTCACCTCTTTAATTAGATGTTATAAAATTCTAAACTTTTTTTAATATACAATAAACTATTATAAGAGTTTTATCAATATTATTTGTGAAATTTTTAATATCTTTTTTTATAAAAATAATCAAATTTTTCTACTAAGAATAAAAATGGATTTTTATAATAATATCACTGGAAAAGCTATAAATACATAATTATTTCATAGAATGTTTTAATGGTAAGCTTAGTTAGTAAAACATCTATCATATAAACCTTAATTTTATCGTTAAACATTGTTATCATTATAGTCGTTCTCTAGTTTGATAATTGATTTACGAATACCTATAATTTGGCTTACAAATCACAAAAAATCAAAGGACTGCCTCCTCAGGGCAGTCCTTTTTAGCTTAAAATCATCCTTTTCAATGGACACCTTATTTTCTTTTAATCATCAATAATCCTTTCTGTCAATGCCAAGTGCTGCTTTCCAGTCCTCTTCTTTGAAACCTACCAAAACAAAGTCATCCCCAATAAGAATGGGTCTTTTCACAAGCATGCCATCTGATGCTAATAGGCTATATTGTTCTTCTTCGCTCATGTTGGGGATCTTATCCTTTAGCTTCAGCTCCTTATAGAGCTGTCCACTAGTATTAAAAAATTTCTTTAGTGGTAGGCCGCTCTTTTTATGCCACTCCTTCAATTCTTCAATTGTAGGGCTATTTTCTTTTATATGCCTTTCTTCAAAGCTTATATCGTTTTCCTCCAGAAACTTCTTAGCCTTTCGGCAAGTAGTTCATTTTGGATAACACACAAATATCATGTTGTTCCTCCATTCTATATCGTTTTATACCATAATACCACTCTATTAAAAATACTTCAATTGATTAACACCTTCTATAAATGTGCAATATGGGAGAAACCTTATTTTCCAGTATCTAAAATCTCTTAAATATCCTCAATGGTTCTTCAACTAGTACAGGGAGTCTCCAACGAATGTTTTCAATTACTTCATGTGGTATGTTAAGAGGATTTGGAGGCAAGTATATTTTAATAGGCTTTTCAACTTTCTTTTTAATCAAAAAATCCCTATAGTATAAGTAACTAATATAATCTGCTACGCTAAGTATGTGTATTATCCTACTTTGGTTGGTAGACTTTTTGGGCCAATGATGGCTTTCAATAATCTCGATGATATTGGGTGGAAAATTGAACTTTCTACAAAACCAGGATCCTATATCAGTATGGTCTATTCCACCAAAGGCAATTCTTTCTGCTACTATTGGATGATTGCCTCTGATAATTATCTCTTGAACGTTATCTACCACTTCAGGTATACAAATTTCATAGAGAGCCATACCTATATCGTGCAAAACTCCGTATGCAAATAACTCATATTTGTCCACTTTATTCTCTTCAGGTAACCATTCGTCAATAGCAGTAGCTGCTACTGCTGTCCCTATTGTGTGTCTTAAATAGCACATTTTATGATAGGAACTTAAAATAGGATTATTTTTAGGGAATAAGTAGCTTACAATCTGAGCAATTATGATAACCTGCATAGTATTCATACCTAAAAATATAATAGCTTCTCTCAAAGAAGTTATCTTTTTAGGTGTTTTAAAAAATTCTGAATTAATAAAGTTAATGATCATATCCTCTAAGTTTTTCACATTTTGAATTCTGATAACAAGTTCATCCATATCCGTTTCATGTGGTTCTTATAGCATATTGATAATATGGCACAATTCTTTTGGAATCTTGGGGAAATTATCAGATTTTTCGATTGCTTCCAATATAGCTGTTCCCTTCATTTGTTCACCTCATCTTTTGTTTATTTATATCATGATAAGTATCAATTACACTTTAACATCTGATGTGATGACTAGGTCTATTTTACTATAAACATTCTAATTTTACAATTATTTCCTAATAATGATATTTATTGTTCTATTTCGATAAATTTGTTCTTTTATTTTGAATGCATATTGAATTTGTCCGATAAAAACTATAAAATCTATGTAACAGAATAGTCTAAAGGGGGAAAATGTATGGCAATAGAATGGACTCCTGATTTGTCAGTAGGTGTTGAAAGTATTGATGAATAGCACAAAATATGGTTCCAAAAAGCTAATGAACTGTTTCAAGCAGGAAAAGAGCGCAGAGCAAAGGACTACATAAATACAATGATTGACTTTTTAGATGAGTATACAAAACAACACTTCAAAGATGAAGAAGCTTACATGGAGAAAATAGGCTATCCAGAACTTGATGCCCAAAAGAAAGCTCATGCTAATTTTATCAAAGAACTTGCCAAATTGAAAAGCGAATATAACCAATCCGGCGGCAACATCATAGTTATAATAAATGCAAATAAAATGGTTTTAGATTGGCTTACAAATCACATAAAATCCATGGACAAAAAAATTGGCGAGTATGTAAAAAGTCTTAGTTAACGGTATCATGAAACTAAAAGGGCTGCCTTCTCAGGGCAGCCCTTTTATACTTTTCAACGGACATATTGCCTTCTTTTAATTATCATTAAACCTTTCTATCAATGCAAATATATAAGAAGTATTTATTGATTTCCTTCTAGTCTGCAGTTCCTCTCCCCCAGAGGATAGTTCTGTATTAACCTCCTTTAGTTTTATATAAAGAGGTCTTTTATTGTGCACTTACTTTTCCTTCTTCTACTACTTTTCCCTTCATCCTTTCAAGAAGCTCTAATACCTTATTTTCCAATTTAACAAAGTCTTCTTCCTTTGGTGCTCCTTCAAACTCTACGGATTCAATAAATTCCCACTTCATCTTATTCTTTTCAATTATTTCCTTTAACTCCTTCTCAGCCCCGCCAGACCATCCGTATGATCCAAATCTAAAGGCTAATTTACCTGTAATCTTCTTTCTACCAAGCTCATTTAAAGCTGTTGCTACAGGTGGGA